>JAESGJ010000279.1_pt1 | contig 45786 bp, 41 predicted proteins | sample 9266241 | NCBI WGS metagenome assembly JAESGJ01 (sample SAMN14514841, study PRJNA621669) | algae metagenome | isolation source: Brasilonema octagenarum HA4186-MV1 and co-occurring heterotrophs from wet... | place: USA: Manoa Valley, Hawaii | collected 2009-07-20
TGCGCCTCTCGCGCGGGCCGGCCACCGCCACCGTGCCGCTGACCACCATCGTCTCGAACCCGCGCGAGAACATCTACATGCGCCCGGGCGACACGCTGACCCTGGTGCGCGATCCCCAGACCTTCCTCGCGGTGGGCGCGCTCGGCAGCGCCACCGAGGTGCCGTTCGGGGCGGACGGGATCACGCTGGCCCAGGCGCTGGCCAAGTCGCGGGGCCTGGCCGACTTCCTGGCCGACCCCGAGGGCACCTTCATCTTCCGCTTCGAGCCGGCCTCCGTGGTGCGCAAGCTCAACCCGGGCTCGAAGCTCTTGGGTACGCCGCTGGTGCCGGTGGTCTACCGGATCAACATGCGCGACCCCAACAGCCTGTTCACCACCCAGGCCTTCCGGATGCGCAACCGCGACCTGATCTACGTCTCCAACGCACCCTACACCGAGCTCCAGAAGGTCCTCGGCGTCTTCTCAAGCGTCACGGGACCCGTCGCATCCGCGGCGGCCGTCTACGCCTACTCGAAGTAGGAGCGGTGGACGCCCGTCCGCGTTCCGGCACGGTTCCCCTCGCGCCCGTGCCGGGACGCGGCGCTCAGCCGGTCCTCGGCGCCTCCAGCGCTCGGATGTCGTCCGGCCGCTCGAACAGGAAGTCCGGCCCCGCCGCGCGCAGCGCCTCCGGCCTGGTATAGCCCCAGCCGACCGCCCCGAAGGCGCAGCCGACCGCACGGGCCGCCTCCAGGTCCCGCAACTCGTCGCCGATGCAGAGCGTATCCGCGGCAGGCAGGCCCGCGCTCCGCAGGAGCCTGCGCAGCCGGGCGGCCTTGCCGAACACCGAGGCGCCGCAGGCCCAGTGCGCGACGTGGGCCGCGCTCTCCGGGCCCAGCACACGCTCGACGTTCGCCCGGCTGTTCGAGCTGAGCAGGGCGAGGGTCGGACCGGCGGCGGCGAGCCCGGCCAGAACCTCCGCGATGCCCGGAAACGGGCGGATCGCCGCGATGTCCCGCGCCATCAGGGCGTGCATGTGCCGGCTGATCAGCGGCAGCTTCCAGAGCGGCACCTCGAGACGGCGCATGACGGCGGCCGCGCTCATCCCCCGCAGCGTCTCGGCCTCCTCGGGCGCGACCCGGCGGAAGCCGTAGCGGTCCGCGACCCCGTCGAGGACGCCGCAGAACCAGCCGAAGCTGTCGGCGAGCGTGCCGTCGAAATCGAGGACGACGAGGCGGTAGCGGCCCGGCAGGGGAGCCTGCGGCGGCACGGGGCTTGGTGGCACGGCGAGGACCCAGGAATGGGAGCGGCGCGCGCCATCAAGCACGCGCCGCCCCTCCGGCCAAGCTGGACCCGTGCCTCAGGCCGCCTTCTGGGCCAGCGTCGGATAGTCGACGTAGCCCTCTGGACCCTGGCTGTACCAGGTCTTGGCGTCGTCCTTCTGGAGCGGCGCGTCCGCGGCGATACGCGCGGGCAGGTCCGGGTTGGCGATGAAGGTGCGGCCGAAGGCGATCGCGTCGCACACGCCCGAATCGAGCGTGGCCTGCCCGCTGCGTCCGTCGTAGTCGGAGTTCAGGATCAGCGGGTTGCGGAAGCGCTCGCGGATCACCGGCGCCACGGGCGGCACGTCGGCCTTACCGAAGGTGCCGTTCGGCCCCGGCTCGCGCATCTCCAGGAAGGCGATGCCGATCTCGTCGAGCGCGGCGGCGGCCGCGCCGAACAGGGCGTGGGGCTCGGAGTCGTTGACGCCCTGGATCTCGCCGTTGGGCGAGAGGCGCACGCCGGTGCGGTCGGCGCCCGCGACCTTGGCGACCCGCTCCGTCACCTCGCGCAGCAGGCGGATCCGGTTCTCGATCGGGCCGCCGTAGGCGTCCGTGCGGCGGTTCGGCCCGTCCCGCAGGAACTCGTCGATGAGGTAACCGTTCGCCGCGTGGATCTGCACGCCGTCGAAGCCGGCCGCCAGCGCGTTGCGGGTGGCGCGCTCGTAGTCGGCGAGCAGGCGCGGGATCTCACCGGTCTCCAGCGCCCGCGCCTCCGCGTAGGGCTTCTTGCCCGCGTAGGTGTGGGCCTGGTCCGGCGCCGTGGAGGCGGAGGACGAGACGGGCCGCTCGCCGCCGAGGAAATCCGGATGGACGAGGCGGCCCATGTGCCAGAGCTGGCAGACGATTCGGCCGCCCCGGTCGTGCACCGCCTTCACCACCGGCTTCCAGGCCTCCGCCTGCGCGTCCGACCAGATGCCCGGCGCGAAGGGCCAGCCGAGGCCCTCCTGGCTGATCCCGGTCGCCTCCGAGATGATGAGGCCGGCGCTCGCCCGCTGGGCGTAGTACTCGGCCATGATCGGCGTGGGGACATGCGCGCGGTCGGCGCGCCCGCGGGTGAGCGGGGCCATGAAGATGCGGTTCGGCGCCTCGATGGCTCCGATGCGGATCGGGTCGAGCAGTGAGGGCATTCTAATCCCGTGTGTGTGCTGCAATCGGCAGATGCACGCTCACATGGGCAGCCGATCCGGCCCGGCCAGTGCGGCACCGCACACACGACGGGCCGGCCAAGGATAGGCCGGCCCGCCTCTCGGGTCCGTCGCGGGGCTCAGCTGTGCGCCAGCACGGCCAGCAGCAGCAGGGCGATGATGTTGGTGATCTTGATCGCCGGGTTCACGGCCGGGCCCGCCGTGTCCTTGTAGGGGTCGCCGACCGTGTCGCCGGTCACCGCCGCCTTGTGGGCGTCGGAGCCCTTGCCGCCGTGGTGCCCGTCCTCGATGTACTTCTTCGCGTTGTCCCAGGCGCCGCCGCCGGACGTCATCGAGACCGCGACGTAGAGGCCGGTGATGATCACGCCGAGCAGCGAGGCGCCCACCGTGGCGAAGGCCTGGCTCTTGCCCGCGATCAGCTGGATCACGAAGAACAGAACGATCGGCGTCAGGACCGGCAGGAGAGAGGGCACGATCATCTCGCGGATCGCGGCGCGGGTCAGCATGTCGACGGCGCGGCCGTAATCGGGCCGGTCGGTCCCCTGCATGATGCCGGGCTTCTCGCGGAACTGGCGCCGCACCTCCTCCACCACGGCGCCGGCGGCGCGACCCACCGCCGTCATGGCGATGCCGGCGAACAGGAACGGAATCAGGCCGCCGAGCAGCAGGCCGACCACGACGTAGGGGTTCGACAGCGAGAAATCGACGACGACGCCCTTGAAGAAGCGGTACTGCGTGTCGCTGGCGTTGGCGATGAAGTAGTTCAGGTCGGAGGTGTAGGCGGCGAACAGCACCAGCGCGCCGAGGCCCGCCGAGCCGATGGCGTAGCCCTTGGTCACCGCCTTGGTGGTGTTGCCGACCGCGTCGAGGGCGTCCGTGGACTTCCGCACGTCCGGCGGCAGGCCGGCCATCTCGGCGATGCCGCCCGCGTTGTCGGTGACGGGGCCGAAGGCGTCCAGCGCCACGACGAAGCCGGCGAGCGCCAGCATCGCGGTCACCGCGATGGCGATGCCGAAGAGGCCGGCGAGCGCGTAGGTCGCGATGATGCCGGCCACGATCACGATCGCCGGCAGCGCCGTCGATTCGAGCGAGATCGCCAGACCCTGGATCACGTTGGTGCCGTGGCCGGTAACCGAGGCGTCGGCGATCGACTTCACGGGCCGGAAGTTCGTGCCGGTGTAGTACTCGGTGATCACCACGATCAGCGCGGTGATCGCCAGCCCGATCACCGCGCAGCCGAACAGGCCGGCCGAGGTGAAGCTCTGCCCGGTCGAGGTGGTGAAGCTCGTGGAGAACCCGCCGAGCAGGGTGAGGTTGACGAGGGCGATCGCCGCGACCGAGAGCACGCCGGCCGTGATCAGGCCCTTGTAGAGCGCGCCCATGATCGACTGGTTGGCGCCGAGCCGCACCGCGTAGGTGCCGGCGATGGAGGTGACGATGCAGGCCGCCCCGATGGCCAGCGGGTAGAGCATCATCGATTCGAGCACCGCGCCCCCGCTCCCCGTGGGGCCGGAGAAGAAGATCGCGGCGAGCACCATGGTGGCCACGACCGTGACCGCGTAGGTCTCGAACAGGTCGGCGGCCATGCCGGCGCAGTCGCCGACATTGTCGCCCACGTTGTCGGCGATGGTGGCGGGGTTGCGCGGATCGTCCTCCGGGATACCGGCCTCGACCTTGCCGACGAGGTCGCCGCCGACATCCGCGCCCTTGGTGAAGATGCCGCCGCCCAGCCGCGCGAAGATCGAGATCAGCGAGGCGCCGAAGCCGAGGGCCACCAGCGCGTCGATCACCTCGCGGCTCGACGGCGCGAGCCCGGCGCCGCGGGTGAGGTAGAGGTAGTAGAGGGCGACGCCCAGCAGCGCGAGGCCGGCCACCAGCATGCCGGTGACGGCGCCGGACTTGAACGCGACCTCCAGGCCCCCGCCGAGCGAGGTGGAGGCGGCTTGCGCCGTGCGGACGTTGGCGCGCACCGAGACGTTCATGCCGATGAAGCCGGCGACCCCGGAAAGCACCGCGCCGATCAGGAAGCCCACCGCCACCTTGATCCCGAGAAAGACGGCCAGCACCACGAAGAGGACGACGCCGACGATGCCGATCGTCGCGTATTGCCGCCGCAGATAGGCCTGGGCGCCCTCCGCGATGGCGCCCGCGATCTCCTGCATCCGCTGGGTGCCGGGGTCGCGCTTCAACACGTCGGTGATCGTGACGATCCCGTAGGCGACGGCGCAGAGCCCGCCCAGGATGATCAGCAGCAATGGTGTCATTCTACCGTCCTTGAATTCGATGCCTGGCGTGGGCTTGTGATCGTGGAGCTTGGCCGGATCCGGCCATGGGACGTGTGCTCTGGACGTGATTCGGTGACGTTCGCTGCAGTACGGGCATTCCTTCCCAAGACGTCCCCGCCATGCTTGCCAAACTTCGCGGCACAGAGCAAACAGGACTTCGGGCAAGCAACATCTGATCTTGCTGCGGCGCAGTAAAGAGCCGGGCAGGATTTTGCGGTGCGATGACTTGAGTTCATCGAGAACTGGGCCGGACTAGCGCCGGGCTGGCCGGCCTCTGCCGGGTGAGCGAGATCGATCGCGTCGGGCCCGGAATCGTCGGACGGCGCGGTTCCGGTCTGGTCTCGGCGGCAGCCGATCGAGCCCGGCCGGACGACCGGCCGGCGCTCGGGGGACACGGATTTTGGTTGAGCGGTTCGGCGCTGTAAGGTGAACCGCGCCATGCCCCCTCTCCCATAGGGAGAGGGTTGGGGTGAGGGGTATGACGGGTCAGGACCGAGCACGCGGTCGACGCGCGTTCAGGGCGCCGCCTCGTATGGCAGCGTCATACCCCTCACCCGGCTTTCTGCGAAAGCAGACCTCTCCCTTTGGGAGAGGGGACCCGCGCTCAGTTCCGGGACGATGCGTCGAACCGAACCCATCGACCGGAAACGGTATGACACCCCGAGCGCAGTCGGCGATCCCGGGGCGATCAGCCGGCTCCGCCTGACGACCGCGCGGCCACGGCGCGGCCGCGCCGACGGTCTGCGTTCAGGCGCGCTTGGCCAGCAGCTGCTCGATCAGCGAGCCGCCCTGCTCGATGGCGGCGAGTTCCTCGGCCACCGCCGCGACCGTGTCGCGGATCTGCTCGGCCGTGTGCTCCGAGGTCATGAAGAAGCGCAGCCGCGAGGCCCGCTCCGGCACGGCCGGGTGGATGATCGGCTGCACGTTGATGCCGCGCTTGTAGAGACGGTCCGAGAGCGTCACGGATTTCAGCGAATCGCCCACGATCACCGGGATCACCGCGAGCCCCAGGCTGAAGCCGGTGTCGAGCCCGTGCTTCCTGGCGCAGTCGAGGAAGAGGCGGCCGTTCCGGCGCAGGCGCTCGACCCGCTCGGGCTCGGCCTGCATCACGGCGAGCGCGGCCTCCGCCGCCGCCGCGAGCGGGGGCGACATGCCGACGCTGTAGACGAAGCCGCCGGCCGTGCACTTCAGGTACTCGATCAGCGCCGCCGGGCCGCAGATGTAGCCGCCGCAGCCGGAGAGCGTCTTCGAGAAGGTGCCCATCCAGATATCGACGCTGGTCGGGTCGATCCCGGCATGCTCGAACAGCCCGGCTCCGGTACGCCCGAGGACGCCGAGGCCGTGGGCCTCGTCCACCATCAGCCACGCGTTGTAGCGCTGCTTCAGGGCGATCAGGCCGGCGATGTCCGGCGCGTCGCCGTCCATGCTGTAGAGGCCCTCGACCACGATGAGCGCCCGGCGGTGCTCGTGGCGGGTGGCCTGCAGCAAGGTCTCGAGCGCGTCGAGGTCGTTGTGGGCGAAGCTGCGACGCTGCGCGCCGGAGAGCTGCGCGCCCGTGACGATCGAGTTGTGGCTGAGCGCGTCGTGGTAGATCACGTCGCCGCCATCGAGGAGCGCACCGATCGTCGTGACGTTGGTGGCGTGCCCGCTCACCATCGCGACGCAGGCATCCGTCCGGTAATGCGCCGCCAGGGCCTTCTCCAGGCTGATGTGGCCGGGCCGCTCACCCGCGACCACGCGGCTCGCCGAGGACGAGGTGCCGAAGGCGTCGATCGCGGCCTTGGCGGCCGCGCTCACCCGCGGGTGTCCGTTCAGCCCGAGATAATCGTAGGACGAGAAGTTGACGAAGGGCCGGCCCGCGATGCGCGTGGTGGCGCCGGCTTTCGTCTCGTGGACGTGGAAGAACGGGTTGCCGAGCCCGATCAGGTCGGCGGCCGAGCGCTGAAGCTTCAGCTCACGGTAGCCCGGCAGCGATTCGAAGCTGAGGATCGCAGGATCCTGAGAGGGCCCGGAGGCCCGGGCCGGCTGCGGCCGGGGCGGCGTGCGCCCCAGCCGGTTCGTCACAAAACCTGCCAGAGCGGCGCGCCCCCCGTCCGGCTTCGGATTCGTCATGGAAGGATCTCTTTGATCTCGCGACTGTTCTGCTCGACGAGGTCCTGGAAGGGCGCGATCGCGGTCGCGTCGACCTCGCTGCCGACATGCTTCGAGGCGAGGCTGAGCGCGACGCCGGCGGCCTCATCCATGGGCGCCGAAACCGCCTGAATTAAGGTCTCGGACAGCTCATTGACGGTGAGGCCCGACGAGAGCCCGGCCGGCGGCGAATCGAGGCCGAAGCGCTCCTGCAGGCTGGCGCCGAGCTCCACGCCCATCAGCGAGTCGAGGCCGATCTCCGAGAGCTGGCGCACGCGGCTGATGTCGTCCTTCGGCAGGCGCAGGATGCGGGCGATGTCCTCGACGATCGCGTCGGCCACGGTCTTGCGGGCCGTGTCGAGGTCGCCGCCCTTGAGAAGCGCCGCGATGTTGATCGTCGCGACCGCGCCGGCCTCCGCCTGCTGGTCGGAGCCGAGGTCGCTGTAGCTCGGCGACTTGAGGGTGGCGAGGCGCTCGCGCGCCTTGCCCCAGTGCATCGCCGCGATGGCGACGACCGCCTCGTCCGGGCTCTGGCCCTGGGCCTGCAGCGCCTCCTCCATCAGGTCGAGGCAGCGGCGCGCCTCCATCGGCGTGACGCCGACGCGGGAAGCCAGCGTCTCCATCACCGCCTTGTTGCGGGCGAGCATGCCGACATCGCCGATGGCGCCCCAGGCGACCGCGAGCGCCGGCAGCCCCCGGCGGCGGCGCTGGCGGGCGAGCCCCTCCATGAAGCCGTTGGCGGCGACATACGCGCCCTGGCCCGGGTTGCCGATGAAGGTGGTCGCCGAGGAGAACACCACGAAGTAGTCGAGCTGACGGTCGCGGGTCGCCGCGTCGAGGTGCTGGGCGCCGATCACCTTCGGGCCGATCACCGCGTCGAGGTTGGCCGCGTCGATGTTGGCGATCAGGCCGTCCTGCAGCACGGCCGCGGCGTGGATCACGCCCGCGAGCCGGCCGCCCTTGGCCTCGATGCCCGCGATCAGGCGATCGACCGCGGCGCGGCTGGTGATGTCCACCGCAGGCGCCTCGACCGTAATGCCGCGCGCGGCGAGCTCAGTGACCGCCGCCTTCGCCTCCTCGCTCGAAGCACCCTTGCGGCCGCAGAGCACGATGTGCTTGGCGCCCCGGTCCGCGAGCCAGCGCGCCGCCTCCAGGCCGAAGCCGCCGAGGCCGCCGGTGACGAGGTGTGCGCCCGTCTCGGAGATCGCGAAGCTCGAGCGCTGCGCGGCCGGAACGCGGCCGGGCTTCGGCGGGCTGATAACGATCTTCCCGATATGGCCGGATTGCTGCATCAGCCGGAAAGCGTCCGACGTCTCCTCCGCCGTGAAGGGCTGGAAGGGCAGGGGCTTCAGGCCGCCCTCGCCGAACAGCGCCATCACCTCGCGGAAGAGGCGCGCCCCGTCCTCGCCCTGGTGCTGCAGCACCTGATCGAGATCGACGCCGAAATAGGAGAGGTTCCGGCGGAACGGGCGCAGGCCGATATGGGTGTTGGCGACGTAGTCGCGCTTGCCCAGCTCCACGAAGCGGCCGAAGGGTTTGAGGGCGTTGAGCGAGCGCTCCATCGCCTCGCCGAACAGGCTGTTCAGCACCACGTCGACGCCCGACCCGGTGATCGCCCGGATCTCGTCCACGAAGGCGAGCGAGCGCGAATCGAGCACGTGCTCGGCGCCGAGCGCCTTCACCAGCGCCCGCTTCTCGCGCGAGCCCGCCGTCGCGATGACGCGCGCGCCCTTCAGCTTGGCGATCTGGAGCGCGGCGAGGCCGACGCCGCCCGCGCCGCCATGGACCAGCACCCACTCGCCGCGGCGCAGGCGGGCCAGCGAGACGAGGCCGTAATAGGCGGTGAGGAAGGCCACCGGCACGGTCGCCGCCGCCATCGGGTCGAGCCCCTCGGGGGCGGGCGCCACCACGAGGTCGGGCACGACGATGTGCGTGGCGAAGCCCGACTGGGCGAAGGCCACGACCGGATCGCCGACCTTGAAGGTCGAGACGCCCGGACCGACAGCCGCGACGCGGCCGGCGCATTCGAGGCCGAGGCGGGGGCCGGCGAAGCCGTCCTCCAGGATCTCCTCCGGGAGCATCGAGAGCGCCCAGAGCACGTCGCGGAAGTTGAGGCCGGTTGCCTCGACGGCGATCTCGACCTCGCCGGGGCCGGGCTTGCGGCGCTCGGCCGGGCCCCAGACCATCTCGTTGAGACCGCCGGTGTTGCTGCGCTCGAGGCGCGCGGCCTCGGCCGGCACGGCATCCGCGGCGCGGCGGCGCGCGGCGCCGGGATGGAAGCGCACGACCTGCGTGCGGTCCTCGTCCAGCACGATCTCGGTCTCGGGAGTCCCCGAGAGGATGAGGTCGCGCAGGCGCTCGGAGGCGCGCTTCGAGGACATCTCGGGCGCGAGGTCGATGCGGCGCACGTCGAGGTTCTGCACCTCGTTGGCCAGCGTGCGCGAGAAGGCCCAGACGCCGGCCTCGACGTTGGTGGCCTGACCGCCGCGCTCGCGCGTGGCGCCGGGCGCCACGACCCAGAGCCGGGTCTGGCGGGCGCCCAGATGCTCGATGCAGCGCTTGAGGCTGAGGCAGCGGTCGCGCAGGCGCTCGGCCGCCTCGCCGCCGCGGGTGAAGGCGCCGGCCAGGAACACCACCGTGTCGGGGGTCTCCCGCTCCAGCTCCATCAGGGAGGCGTCGGAATCGAGGATGATCGAGACGTGGACGCCGCTGGCGACGAGCAGGGTGGCCAGCGAGGACGCGGTCTCGGCAGCGAACTCGTCGTCCGAGCCGATCACGAAGGCGAAGGTCTGGGCCGGCGCAGGCGCCGGGCGGGCCGGCGCCTCGGCGACGAGGAGCAGGTCGTCGCCGTTGGCCGAAGCCGCGCGCTCGGCCTGGACGCTGACGAGGCCGGTGGCGCTGAGCGTCCGCTGCCAGCCCGCGATGTCGTCGAGGCGGCCGACGGGGAGATCGCCCACGCCCGCCTCGAACCAGCCCGGGGTGAGGCCGAAGACGAGGTCGCGGAACAGCGACGCTCCCGGCTCCACCGCGACCATGAGGCCGCCGGTGGCGAGCGCGTCGGCGAGCTGTCGGGGCAACTCGCGGGCGCCGCGGTGGAGCGCCCCGCTCGTCAGGACGAGGTCGAAGCCCGAAGCCGGCAACTCCTCGGCGGCCTCGATCACGGTGACGCCGCGCGGCAGGGCGAGGCGGGCGCGCTCGGCCAGACGCCGGTCGGTGTCGAACACGGTGAGCCGCGCCTCGACCTCGTCCGCGAAGGTCGCGACCTGGGCCGAGAGCGGGCCGAAGCCGGCCTGCAGGATGCGCAGCGCCCGGTCCTTCGGCAGGCGCTCGCGCGCCGCCTCCGCGATGCGGGCGACCACGTCAGCCGCGTGGCGCGCGGTGGCGCTGCGCAGGGTGAAGGCGTCGAGCGCGTTCTGCGGCAGGGCCGGGGCGTCGGTGAGATCGCCCGCGAGCAGCCGCTCGACCAGCGCGCCGACATCGGCGACCAGCACCAGCTCGGCCGACAGCTCCGGATGGTCGGCCGCGATCCAGCGCACGATCTCGTCGGGGGCGGGCAGCGCCGAGCCGTCGTTGAGCGTCCAGGCAGCACCCGCCTGCTCGGCGAGCCCGCTGCTCTCGAGCGCCAGCAGCGCGTTGACGAGCCACGGGCGCAGCTCGGCCGGCACGCGTGGCGCGTCCACCGCGACCTTGCCACCCTCGGCGAGACCTGACGCCAGCCGGTAGGCCAGCGAGGTCGCCCAGCCCTCCAGCAGGAGGTGGCCCGGTGACAGGCCGGCATCGGCGTCGGCCTTCGCGGCATCGACGGCGGGCTTCAGGCGCGCCGCGATGGTCGGGCGCCGGTCCATCGGCACGGCGGTCGGCTCGGTGGCGAGCTCGGTGGTCTGGGTGATGGCGTAGGCGGCCAGATCGTCGCCGCCCTTGGCGCGCAGCGCCTGGAAGCGGCCCTCGCGGATGGTGGCGACGACCGCGCCGTCAGCGTCGAGCACGGTGAAGTCGGCCAGGATGCTGCGCTCGTTGCAGCGACGGGTGCGGATCACCGCGCGGGCGATCGACGCGCCGGGCCTCACCAGCCGGATCTCGCCGAAGCGGACCGGGATGTAGGCCTTGCCGGCATTCTCGCCGAGGAGATCCGCGAAGAGCAGGATCAGGCCGTGGAAGCAGGCGTCGAGGCGCGCCGGCACGAGGCCGTAGCGCGCGTCCGGCTCCGCCGGCACGAGGTCGGAGACGATGGTCTCGTCGTCGAGCCGCGCCGAGAGGGCGACCTGCCGGAAGCTCGGGCCGAAGCCGAGGCCGGCGGCGAGCGCCTGGGCGTAGAGGGCCTCGCCCGTGACCGCGCGGTCCTCGGGCATCTCGACGTCGGGAGCGACGGCCGGCGAGAAGTTGCCCTCGACCACCTTGGCGGAGGCGTGGAGCTGCCAGGGCGTCTGGGCGAGGCGCGGACGGCTCAGCACCTGGATGCCGTTGCCCGAGCCGGAGAGCCGCACCGCGACCTCGCGCAGGGCCTCCTCGTTGAAGACCATCGGCGCGTGGATCTCGAAGTCGGCGAGGACGATCTCGTCGCTGCGCAGGGCCTCGCGGGCGCAGGCGAGCGCCATCTCGACGAAGCCGGCGCCCGGCATGATCGCCTGGCCCTCGATGCGGTGGTCGTCGAGTTCGGGCACCGTGACGGTGTCCACGAAGCCGTTCCACTCAAGTCCGTCGGGCGTGGTGCGCGAGCCGATCAGCGGGTGGTAGTGCCGCGCCGAGGTCGCGCCGACGCTCTCGGTGGTCTCGGCCAGCCGGAAGGAGCGGCGCTGCCAGGGATAGGTCGGCAGGCCGATCGCGCCCTTGGGCGCCGCGCCGAACAGCAGGGCCTCGTCCACGGCCGCGCCCTGGACCAGGGCGGCGCTGACCGCCTTGGCGATCGGATCGCCGCCGGCTTCCTTGCGGTGCATCACGCCGACGACGGCGTTGTCGATGCCGAGCGGCTCGATCGCGTCGCCGACGTGGGACATCAGGGTCGCGCGCGGGCCCACCTCGACGAAGATGCGGGCGCCCTGGCGGGTCGCCTCCTGCACCGCGTCGCAGAAGCGGACCGGCTCGCGGATGTTGCGCCACCAGTAGGTCGCGCCGAATTCCTCGCCCGAGAGGATCTTGCCGGTGACGGTCGAGACCATGCGGGTGGTGCCGGCCGAGGGCTTCAGGCCGGCGAGGTCACGCAGCAGCGGCTTCTCGGTCGGATCCATGATCCGGCCGTGGAAGGGGTAGTCGAGGTCGAGCTTGCGCCCGCGGCGGCGCTTGCGCGAGAGCGCCTTCAGCGCCGCGTCGATGTCGGCCACGGGCCCGGCGACGGTCACGGCCTTCGGGCTGTTGTAGGCGGCGATGTCGAGGGTGGGGAACTCCTTGAGCGCGCCCGGCACCTCCTCGACGGGCATCAGGAGCACCGCCATGGTGCCCTGGCCGCGCGTCGTCTCCTGGTGGTGGCTGCGGTAGAAGATCACCCGCACGGCCTGTTCGAGGCTGAGGATGCCGGCGGCCTCGGCGGCCGCGATCTCGCCGACGCTGTGGCCGAGCACGTAGGCCGGGTTCAGGCCGCGGGCGCGCAGCGCCGTGGTCGAGGCGCTCTGGATCGCGAAGATCAGCGGCTGCGAGACGCTGGTGAGCGCGAGGCGCTTGTCGAGGTCTTCGGCCTCGAGCGCCTCCTTCAGCGACCACTTGGCGTAGGGCTGGAACAGCGTGTCGATACGGTCGAAGGCGGCGCGGAACACGGCGTTCTCGGCGTAGGCCTCGCGGCCCATGCCGGCCCACTGGCTGCCGTTGCCGGAATAGATGAAGGCGACCTCGGCGGCGCGGTCGATCGCCGTGCCGGTCACGGCGTCCGCATTGTCCTCGCCCTCGCCGACCGCGCGCAGGGTCGCGGCCACATCGGTCTTACCGTCGAGCGGGATCGCGAGGCGCGCGTTCAGGCGCTCGCGGCGGTGGGCGGCGCCGGCCGCGATCCGCTTGGCCTCGGCGGCGTCGGCCCGCTCGAAGCGCTCGGCGTAGTCGAGCGCGAGGTCGTTGAGCGCCGCGCGGCTCTGGGCCGAGAGCAGCAGCACTTCGGGCCCCTCGCTCGCTGGTCCCGCCATCGCGACGCGCGCGGTCGGCTCCGCGTCGCTGAGGACGACGTGGGCGTTGGTGCCGCCGAAGCCGAAGGAGTTGACGCCCGCGAAGCGCTCCGCCGTGGCCGTGCCCCGCGCGATCGGGCGGGCCTGCCGCACCACGTCGAGGTTCAGCTCGCCGAACGGGATGTCGGGGTTGAGCTCGGCGGAGTGGAGCGAGGCCGGGACGAGGTCGTGCTCGAGCGCGAGGCTGGCCTTGAGCAGGCCGGCGAGGCCCGAGGTCGGCTCGGTATGGCCGATATTGGTCTTGATCGAGCCGATCGGCAGCGGCGCCTTGCGCAGGCGGCCGAGCTTCGTCCCGATGGCCGAGGCCTCGATCGGGTCGCCGACCGGGGTGCCGGTGCCGTGCGCCTCCACGAAGGCGATCCGGTCGAGGTCGATCTCGGCCTCGCGGTAGACCTTCTCGAGCAGCGCGCCCTGCGCGTAGCCGGAGGGCAGCGAGATGCCGGTGGTGCGCCCGTCCGAGTTCACGCCCGAGGCGACGATGCGGCCGCGCACGGTGGCGTCCGCCCGCATGGCGGCCTCGGCCGATTGCAGCACGAGGACGACGCCGCCCTCCGAGCGCACGTAGCCGTCGGCGTTGGCCGAGAAGGCCTGGCACAGGCCGGTGCGCGAGAGCATCTGCGCGTTCGAGAAGCAGATGAAGTTGAACGGGCTCGCGAGCACGTTCACGCCCGCGACCACCGCCGTGTCGATGCGGCCGGACTGGATCGCCTGCACGGCGTTGTCGAGCGCGACCAGCGAGGACGAGCAGGCGGTGTCGACCGTGAAGCTCGGGCCCTTCAGGTCGAAGATGTAGGAGATGCGGTTCGAGAGGATCGAGAGCGTGTTGCCGGTGGCCGCGTAGGCGTCGCCCGACGAGGCGTCGAGGATGCGCAGGTTCCCGTAATCGAGCGAGGAGGCGCCGACGAACACGCCGATCTGCGAGCCGGCGACCGCGGAGGGACGAAGCCCCGCATCCTCCAGCGCTTCCCAGGTCAGCTCCAGCAGCAGGCGCTGCTGCGGGTCCATCTGCTCCGCCTCGCGCGGCGAGATGCCGAACACCGCCGGGTCGAACGACCAGACGTCGTCCAGAACGCCCGCCGCCCAGGTGTAGCTCTTGCCGCGCTCCTGCGCGCGCGGGTGACCGAAGCGGTCGAGCGACCAGCGATCATCGGGGACGCGGCTCACCGCGCAGCGCGGCTCGGTCAGAAGCTGCCAGAGGCCATCGACGCTCGAAGCGCCGGGCAGGCGGCAGGCACGACCGACGATGGCGATATCTGTACGTTGAGTCACGTTCGGTTCGCACACGCTCGTTACGGGAGCCGATTCGTCCGCCGGCCACGGGGCATTCCCTTGATCCCTTAGTATGGCTCCAATGCGGAGGCAAACCGGCGAGAGCTGGGACGATGTGGGCTGTTGCCCGAATGCATCGGGCTGTGGCATGTATTCATCAACGTCGATTCAGGCCTGCTGGACCTGCCGCATTGACAAAGCGCAGTCCGACGATTCCGTTTGTTGCGGTGCCGCAGGATCGTTGCCTTAATTCGGCCGCTTTGCCCGCCGTCCGTCGAATGGATGTTCGTTCGCGGCCGGGGCACGACTTGCGCGAATCCGACGACATCCGCGGCGGGACAGACGGTCTCGCTGCGCTCACGCTGCATCGACCGCCGACCCCGGTGGTGGAAGCAATCGCGTTCCGGAACAGTCCCGCTCCGGTATTGTCGCCATGCCGCCACGGCATGGGCGCGCGACTCAGGCCTCCGCGTCGCCGGGACGGCCGACGCTGACGTAGCGAAAGCCGTGCCGCTGCACGCTCGCCTGATCGTACACGTTGCGCAGATCGACGAGGACGCGGCCCGCCATGGCCTGTCCGAGGCGGGCGAGATCGAGTGCCCGGAAGGCGTTCCACTCGGTCACGATCACCAGGGCGTCGGCGCCCTCGGCGCAATCGTAGGCGTCGCGGGCATACGCGACCTCGCCGAGCAGGGGCTTGGCCGCCTCCATGCCCTCCGGGTCGTAGGCGCGCACCCGGGCGCCCGCGTCCTGCAGGCCGGTGATGATCGAGAGCGAGGGCGCGTCGCGCATGTCGTCGGTGTTCGGCTTGAAGGTCAGGCCGAGCACCGCCACCGTCTTGCCGCGCACCGAGCCGCCGCAGGCCTGCACCACCTTGCGGGCCATGGCGCGCTTGCGGCTGTCGTTGACGGCGACCACCGTCTCGACGAGCCGCACCGGGGTGCCCGCGTCCTGCGCGGTCTTGACCAGCGCCAGCGTGTCCTTCGGGAAGCAGGAGCCGCCGTAGCCGGGGCCCGCGTGCAGGAACTTCGCGCCGATGCGGTTGTCGAGCCCGATGCCGCGGGCGACCTGCTGCACGTCGGCGCCGACCTGCTCGCAGAGGTCGGCGATCTCGTTGATGAAGGTGATCTTGGTGGCCAGGAACGCGTTGGCGGCGTACTTGGTCAGCTCCGCCGTGCGCCGGCCGGTGACGAGGATCGGCGCCTGGTTGAGGAAGAGCGGGCGGTAGATCTCCCGGAGCACCTCCTCGGCGCGCGGGTCCTCGGCGCCGACCACGATGCGGTCGGGCCGCTTGAAGTCGCCGATCGCCGCGCCCTCGCGCAGGAACTCGGGATTGGAGGCGACCGCGACCTCGGCGTCGGGGCGGATCTCCCGGATGATGCGCTCGACCTCGTCGCCGGTGCCGACCGGCACGGTGGACTTGGTGACGACGACCGTGAACCCGTTCACCGCCTCGGCGATCTCGCGGGCTGCCGCGAACACGAAGGAGAGGTCGGCGAAGCCGTCGCCGCGGCGCGACGGCGTGCCGACCGCGATGAACACGGCGTCGGCCTCGGCGACCGCGGGCTTCAGCTCGGTGGTGAAGCTGAGGCGGCCCTGCTCGACGTTCTCGGCCACCAGCGCGTCGAGGCCGGGCTCGTAGATCGGCATGCGCCCGGCGTTGAGCGCCGCGATCTTGGCCGGATCCTTGTCCACGCAGACGACCTGATGGCCGAAATCCGCGAAGCAGGTGCCCGAGACGAGGCCCACATAGCCGGACCCGATCATCGCGATGCGCATGGACGCCTTTTCCTGTGTTCCGGGGAGCCCCGGCGGCCCGGCCCCGCCCCTCGCCCGGATTCGCGGTGAGATTGAGGCGACGGCCCCGAATGGCCCAGCTTTTGCCGGATGTTCCGTCCGGGTGCCAGCCCCGGCCGGATGGACCATCATGAAGTGATCAAGGAGCGCGCCTATGACGGGCGGGCGCCCGCGGCTTCGCAGGCGCCGACACTTCCGCTAGAAGTCCGCCCGCTCGGGGTGCCGACCGGGCGCGAGGGAATGCGATGACCGAACTGCCCAACGTGCACGTCCGTGCCGAGGTCCTGGCCCAGGCGCTGCCCCACATGCAGCGCTACGACCAGGAGATCGTGGTGATCAAGTACGGCGGCCACGCCATGGGCGACCGGGCGGCGGCGGAGGATTTCGCCGAGGACGTGGTGCTGCTGGAGCAGTCCGGCCTCAAGCCGATCGTGGTCCACGGCGGCGGTCCGCAGATCGGCCGGATGCTCGACCGGCTCGGCATCCAGTCGGAATTCCGCGGCGGCCTGCGCGTCACCGACGAGCCGACCGTCGAGGTGGTCGAGATGGTGCTCGCCGGCTCGATCAACAAGCAGATCGTCGGCTGGATCTCGGCCGAGGGCGGCCGGGCGATCGGCCTGTGCGGCAAGGACGGCAACATGGTCCGGGCCAAGCGCGCGACCAAGACCGTGCGCGACCCCGACAGCATGGTCGAGCAGGTGGTCGATCTCGGCCTCGTCGGCGAGCCGGAGCACGTCGAGCGCGGCGTGCTCGACGCGGTGCTGAAGGCCGAGCTGATCCCGGTGCTCGCCCCCGTCGCCTACGGGGCGGACGGGCAGACCTACAACGTCAACGCCGACACCTTCGCGGGCGCCATCGCGGGGGCGCTGCGCGCCAAGCGCCTCCTGCTGCTCACCGACGTGCCGGGGGTGCTCGACAAGGACAAGAACCTGATCCCGGAACTCACCGTCGAGGATTGCCGGCGGCTGATCGCGGACGGCACGATCACGGGCGGCATGATCCCGAAGATCGAGACCTGCATCTACGCGATCGATCAGGGCGTCGAGGCGGTGGTCATCCTCAACGGCAAGGTCAACCATGCGGTGCTGCTGGAGCTGTTCACCGATTACGGTGCCGGCACCCTGATCCGCAGGGCCTGATCCTGCTCCCGCGGCCGGGCACGCCCGGTCGCCCCCTTGCGCCGTCGAGAGCCTCGTGTACCTGCCCGAAGCCTGTCGCCTCACGACACCCGATGCCCGCGGTTTCGACCGCGTCGATACCTGGGTGTTCGACCTCGACAACACGCTCTATCCCAGCGACGCGATGGTGTGGCCGCAGGTGGACGAGCGCATCACGCTCTACGTGATGCGCCTCTACGGGCTCGACGGCCTCTCGGCGCGTGCCCTGCAGAAGCACTTCTACCACCGCTACGGCACCACCCTGAAGGCGCTGATGGTCGAGGAGGGCGTCGATCCGCACGACTTCCTCGACTTCGCCCACGACATCGACCACTCGACGATCCGGCTCGACGCCGCGCTCGGCGACGCGATCGAGCGGCTGCCGGGCCGCAAGCTCATCCTCACCAACGGCTCGCGCCGCCACGCCGAGCGGGTGGCCGAGAAGCTCGGCATCCTCGAGCATTTCGAGGACGTGTTCGACATCGCGGCGGCCGATTTCGTGCCCAAGCCCGAGCGCTCGACCTACGAGCGCTTCCTCGACCGGCACGGCATCGACCCGACGCGCGCGGCGCTCTTCGAGGACATCGCCCGCAACCTCGTGGTGCCGCACGATCTCGGCATGGCGACGGTGCTGGTGGTGCCCAAGATCGCCGATCCCTATCGCGAGGCCTTCGAGCAGGCGGCGGTGCAGGAGCCGCATATCGACCACATCACCGACGACCTCGCGGGTTTCCTGGAGGGCTGCGTGATCCCGGCCACGACCCCGTGAGCGGCCAGCCCGACACCGCCGCGCTCGCCGCCGCCAAGGCGCCGAGCCTCGCCCAGATCGAGGCGCTGGCCGACGCCGCCTTCGCGGGCCTGCCGGAGGCGTTCCGCGCGCTGTGTGCGGGCGTGCGCATCGTCGTGGACGATTTCCCCGACGAAGAGACGCTGGCCGAGATGGCGTGCGAGAGCGAGTTCGACCTGCTCGGCCTGTTCCGCGGCGTCGGGCTTGCGCAGGCGGGCGAGATGGTCACCGGTCAGATGCCGAACGCGGTCTGGCTCTACCGCCGACCGCTGCTCGACTACTGGGCCGAGCACGACGAGACGCTGGGCCACCTCGTCGCCCACGTGCTGATTCACGAGATCGGCCACCATTTCGGCCTTTCGGACGACGACATGGCCCGGATCGAGGCGGCGGCGGAGATCGCCTAGCCCGCGTCCCCGTCCCGGATGCGCCGCAGGCGGCTGATCTTCGGGCGGCTGGTGCGGAACTGGCCGCGCTCGATCGCCACGAAGACGAGGATGGTCAGCGCGATCGCGGTGAGCCACCAGACCACGGTGAGGCCGACGCCGATGCACGCGATGGTGAAGGCGCTGGCGAAGGCCGCCATCGCGCCCGGAACCAGCAGCGGGTTGTCGCGCCCCGCCCGGCGGATCGAGGCGTAGAGGGCGAAGGCGGCGGCGAGCGAGCCGACCACGCCGAGTTCGTACCAGAACTCGAAGAGCGCCGTCGTCGGCGCGTTCATCGGCACCAGCCCGGCGAAGCGGCCGCGCAGCGCCGTCTCGAAGCCGTGGCCGGTGATGAGGCGGAGCGGCTCCGAGGTGACGACCTTCTGCCAGCTCTTCAGCGACAGCACGCCGGGCGCCAGCGGCCCGAACAGGGCCGCGCCGACCGGCCGGGCGAGGAAGGGCAGCAGCGGGGCCGCCGCGAGGAGGCCCGCGCTGATGCCCGCCGTCAGCAGCACGCCGAGGCGCGGCCGCCAGCTCGTCACCGCGAAGGCCAGCGCGCCGACCACGAGGGCCACGATCTGCGTGAGGTTCGGCGAGATCGCCAGCGCGGCGGCCACGGCGAGCGCGATCGCCAACGCCTCGCGGTCGCGGCGGCGCGAGCGCAGCCACGCCACGGCCGGCCAGACCAGCAGGGCGAGCAGCGTCAGGCCGCGGCTGAGGGCGCCGTCGTCCTCCGCGCTGCCGCGCATCAGCTGCTCGCCGAACAGGCCGAGCAGCACCGCCACCAGGGCCGCGACGGTGACGCCGAGCGGCAGCAGGTAGAGGTTGGCCGAGCGCATCCGGTCGGGCAGCGAGAGATAGCCCATCAGCGTCAGCAGGATCACCGCGACGAGGTTGGCCAGCCGCTCGGCGGCGGCGCCCAGGAACGGCGTCCAGGCGAGCGACAGGGCGGACCAGAGCACCACCAGCATGCCGGCCAGGAAGGCCGGCGAGCCGAGCAGGCGCAGCCCGAGCGGTCCGAGGCGGCGCTGGCGCCCGTCGATGGCGCTGGCGATGACGAGGAGCACGACGGCGATCGGCGCCAGGATCACGGAGGCGCGGCGCGCCACCTGCGACACCACCGGCACCACGACGAACAGTCCGAAGAAGCCGACGCGCCGGAGCAGGGCCGCGGCATCGAGGGCCGGATCGATGGTCGGGGTCGGTGAACGCGCCATGGGTTGCGACTCTGAGCACGGATCCGGCGCGGGCGGAGGCCCGCACGGTTTCGTGCCTTCTCCCTAGTGCACCGCGCGGGCAAGCGGCTGTAGATGCCCGGACACACCGTGCCCGGGATGCGCCCCAGGATGCGGCCCTGGATTCGCTGCCGTCAGGCGGTCGTCGTCTCGGCCCGCGGCCGGCGCCGCACCGCGCGGCGGCCGAGATCCGACATCACCCGCCAGCCGCCCCAGGCCGCCAGGAAGCCGAGCAGCCCGGCCACGAGCCCGTCGGCGGTGGTGGGGACCGCCGGCTGGTAGTCCGTCAGCGTGGCCCGCACCAGCCCGACATCCGGCTGGCGCAGGATGGCGAAGGTGCGCCCGAGGGGGCTCGTCGCCTCGGCCAGCGCCTGCTGCTGGGCGCTCAGGGCGGCGAGGCGCGCAACGGTGGCGCCCGCCGCGGCGCCGCGGCGGGCGACGAGTTCGTCCGGGTTGCCGCGCATGCGATCGACCGCCCCGTCGCGGGTGTTGCCGGTGGCCCGCGCGTCCGCATCGAGGCTCGCGACCTCGCGGCGCAACTCGTCCACCGCGCCGCCGAGGCGCTGGGCGTATTGCTGGGCGAATTCCGGCGCCTGCGCGGCGACGCCGCCGCCCAGGAGCCCGAGGGCGAGGCCGAGGGTGCGGAACACGGCGAACACGGGCGACCTCCGATGATGCGCGCGGGACAAGAGCACGCCGGGCCGCCGGGGACCAGGGGCCTGCACCCAGTCCTGGATCCCAAAGGTCGAGACCTTTGGCGGGTGCAGGGTGGAACCCTGCATTTGGCTCTTCGGCCCCGGCAAAGCCGGGACCGAAGAGCCAATCCCGGGGCTGCGCGCCCCGGACCCCGCCTGCAGCGCCTTCAGGCGCCGAAAGGGCCTGAGGCCCTTGGGGATCCCCGGGACTCAGGCGGGGAGCGTCAGCAGGCCGGCCTGCCCGTCCGCGCAGCCGAAGGCGAGGCGGTTGCCGCGGCGGTCCCAGGCGAGTGCCGAGATCGCGCTCGCCTTCACGGCCGGGCGGACCAGGAGCTCGGCGGCGTCGCCGAAGCGCACGAGCAGGATGCAGCCGTCCTCGTAGCCGATCGCCAGCACCGGTGCCTTCGGGTGGAAGGCCACCCGCGAGACCCGGGCCGGGCGCACGCCGCACTCGCGCGGGGCCTTGCCGGTCGGGCCCTCCTTCGAGTCGAACGGCCAGATGATCGCTGCCTCGGCTCCGCCGGTGGCGAGCCACTTGCCGTCCGACGACCAGCCGAGCGAGCGCACCTTGCCGGGGTAGCCCGACATCCGCATGTGGCCGGGATCGGGCTGGAGGCGCCAGCCGTGCAGGGCGTTCTCCTGCATCGTCGTGACAACGAAGCGCCCGTCGGGCGACCACGTCACGTCGATGTGCGAGCCCTTCCACGAGACCACCTCCGGCGGGGTCTCCAGGTTCGGGTACCAGAGGCTGGCACCGTTGTAGTGCGCCACCGCCAGCCGGTATCCCTTCGGCGCGAAGGCGAGGCCCCGCGCCGTCGAGGGCGCCTCCAGGGTCCGCTCGCGGCCCTTGGCATCGCGCGCCACCACGCGCCGGCCGGCCGAGAAGGCCAGCCCGCCGTCCGGATGCAGCGCCAAGGCGTCGATCCAGGCATTGCCCCTGGCGACCGCCGCCTCGGTGAGCGTGCCGTCCTTGGCCACCGCCACCACGCGCCCGTCGTCGCCGCCGGTGAGGAGGCGGGCTCCGTCGCCGGCCGCCACGAGGATGGATCCGTCCGGGTGGGCCGCCGCCCGCACCGCCTCGCTCCCTGAGGCCAGCACCACCGTGCCGTCGCCGAGCGCCAGCGCCAGCGTATCGCCGAGCCAGTGCGCCGCCGTCACGTGCGCGCCGGCCTCGACCGGGGCGACGTGGCTCGTCAGGGAGGCGGAAGTACTCATGCGCGGGTCCTTCAGGGTACGGCGGTGACCGATCGAGCGGATAGGACGGCGGCGATCACCGCGAAAGTCCCCCCGACCAGGGCGGGCACCAGCAAGGCGTAGAGCTCGTAGGTGCCGTAGGCCAGCGTGCCGACCAGCGCGCCCACGAGCAGCGCCCCCCAGACCGTCGCGTCGCCGATCCAGCCCAGAGGCGGCCCGGTGCGGGTCAGCGCCTCGGCGATCTTCTGCGCGAGCGCGAACAGGGCCCCCGTCACGAAGGTGGTGCCGGCGCGAAACCCCTTCACCTGGGACAGCACCGCGTTCTGCGCGCCCATCGCCATGGCCATGAAGAACGAGGCGAGGCCGAGTTCGGGCGTCGCGAGGCCGAGCGAGAGGGCCGCCAGGATCAGCAGCGTCTCGTAGGCGAGGACCACCGCGGTGGCCCAGCGCCGCGGCACCACGATCGCGAGCCCGCTGCCGAGCGTCGCGCCGAACAGGAAGCCCGAGACCAGCATCGCGGGAAGGCCCGCGTGCCGGAAGGCGCCGTTGGCCAGCGAGACCGAGAGCTGCGTCGTGTTCCCGCTCATGAACGAGGTGTAGAGGCCGCCCAGCCGCACGAAGCCGATCGCGTCGACGTAGCCGGCGAGCGCCGTGAGCGCGAGGCCGGTCCCCAGCTGCCAGGATCTGTTCACGAATCGCGTCCCCGAAAGCTTCGCAATAAGACTTCGTTAACCAGTTCGGGCGCTCCGTTCAGGTGCGGGTGGGCAGGGTTAAGCCTTCGCTCACCAAACCCGAGCAATTCGATCCAATCACGGCGAACACCGGAGCTGAGGGCCCCGTTGGTCCGACGATCCGGTGCCGGGGCGTCAGCCCCGCGCCAGGTGAGTTGGAGTTGCGTCATGATCCCCTTCGCCTGCACCGCGCTCGCACGGCCTGCCTTCCTCGACCGGATCGACCACGCGTCCTCGACCGTGCTCGTGGTCGAGGACGAACCCTTCGTCTGCGAACTCGCCGCCGAGGCGCTGGCCGACGAGGGCTATCGCGTGCTGACCGCCGCCGACGCCTGGGAGGCGGAAGAAATTCTTGCCCGCGAGACCGTGGACCTGCTCTTCACCGATATCGACCTCGCCCGCAACACGAACGGCCTCGCACTCGCCCAGCACGCGCGATGCCAGTGCCCGGACCTGCCGGTGGTCTACACCTCGGGCGGCCGCGCGGGCCTGCCCGCGAGCGAGCAGGTCTCCGAATCCGTCTTCGTGCCGAAGCCCTACCGGCCGAGCCAGCTCGTGGCGCTGACCAACGACCTCCTGCGCCGCGCCCATCCCCACCACGCCTGACCCGCCACCCCCGAGACGACCCATGATCCGCACGCGCCTCCTCATCGCCTCCCTCGCGCTCGGCCTCACGGCCGGCACGGCACGGGCCGCCTGCGACGTGACGGGCGCGCGGATCGAGGAGAAGCTCGCCGGGAAGAGAGACCTGCAGCAGGACGCCAACCAGCAGACGGTGCGGGATCTGCGCACCCTGCGCGACGCCGCGATCGTGCTCGACGCCTTCAAGTACAGTGCCGAGTGCGAGCGCCTGCTGGCGATCGTCTCGGAACTCGCCGCCGATCCCGAGCGCGCGATCGAGCAGGGCGGCGACACCGACGAGGACAAGGCGGAGAGCCTCGTCCAGGCCCGCAAGCCGCGCATCCCCGCCGGCGGGAGCGAGCCGAACCCGAAGCCGCGCTGACCGCCGGATCAGCGCGCTCTCACGGCTGCACCGGCGCCTCGCGCTGCTCGCCCCGGCCGCGCAGGTTGGCCTTGGCGAGCGTGCGGGCGAGACCCGCCGCCATCTGCTGGCGCAGGGTCTCCGTGACCTCGATGTCGGTGAGCCGCCACGCCCAGCCGCGCAGGCGCATGCGGATGCGGGTCTGGTCCTGGCGCGGGCGACCCGGCGGGATCGCGATCACGACCGTGCGGAAGCCGCGCATCTCCGAGGCGAGGTAATAGGGCACCAGGCCGCCGACCCGGTCGATGCGCAGGCCCGCCCGGGCCGGCGCGGCCGGCCGCCCCTGCTCGACCTTGTCGAGCCAGCCGTCGTCGAGGAGGTCGATCACGGTGGCGGGCGTCACCATCGTCTCGGCCAGCGCCAGCGCGAGGCCGGTCGCCGCCTCGCCGAGCTGCTGGCGCTCGCGGGGGCCGAGATCCGGGTTCTGGTCGGTGGCGGCCTTCACGGCGGCGGTGGTCTGGCGCACGAGCGAGAGCCGCAGCGTCCGGAAGTTCACGTGGCTCTCGACATAGCCGACGTCCCGCGCCCGCACCGCTTGGGCGAGGTCGTAGAGCGCCCAGAGCGGGCTCAGCGTGAACAGGATCCAGCCGAGCGCGATCGCGAGGGGGACGGCGAGCCAGCGCATCGGGCGGCTCAGCCGGGCCTGGCCGCGCTCAAGCCGACCGCGCCCAGGTCGCGAGCGGCGCGAAGGCGGCGACGACCGATTCGTAGACCGGGCGCTTGAAGGGTACGACGAGGCCGGGCAGCTCCTCGAACGCGGCCCAGCGCCAGGCATCGAACTCGGCCTTGTGCGCGCCGCCGCCCGGATGGTCCACGTCGATGGCCTCGTCGGTGCCGAGGAACGCGAAGGCGAACCACTTCTGGGTCTGGCCGCGGTAGCGCCCGCGCCAGGCCTGCTTCATGGCGTCCGCCGGCAGGTCGTAGGCGAGCCAGTCCGGCACCTCGCCGAGGGGACGGATCAGCGCGGGGGAGACGTTCGTCTCCTCGTGCAGCTCGCGCACGGCCGCCGCCGCGGCGGCCTCGCCCGCGTCGATCCCGCCCTGCGGCATCTGCCAGGCGTGGGCGCCGGCCCCGAGCCGGTCGGCGTCCTTGCGGCGGCCCACGAAGACGCCGCCCGCCCGGTTAATCAGCGCGACGCCGACGCAGGGGCGGTAGGGCAGGGGGGCCTCTTGGCCGAGGAGGGGGGCGCTCGTCATCGCGCGGGACCATAGGGAGGGCGGGCACCGGCCGCAACGGCCGGGAGGCCGCGCTACTCCGCCTTCGAGACGCGGCTGTCCGCCGACTGGTTCCGCAGGGCCGCGCTCACCGGCACGAGGCGCAGGCCGCGGGCCTCGAGGTCGCGTGTCCAGCGGGCGATGCGCTCGATCGTGACGGGCAGGGCGCTGGCCGAGGCCAGCACGAAGCCCTTGGCGCGGGCCTGCGCCTCGAGCCGGGCCAGCTCGCGGTCGATCGCATCGGGCCGCGCTACCGCGTCGAGGACGATGTCGGCCCGCGCGAGCGGCGCCCGCGCCTTCTGGGCGAGTCCCGGCGCGACCGGGCGGGCGCCGGTGCCGTCGTCCACGAAGCCGAGGCCGCGGGCGCCGATCTCGCGCAGCACCGGCTCGAAGGCGGCGGCGTCGCCCATCAGCTTGGCGCCCATGAAGTTCACCACGCCGACATAGCCGGCGAACCGGCTCATCGCCCAGGCGAGGCGGTCGGCGTTCTCGGCGCCCTTGAGGGCGGTGAGCAGGGTCTGGGGGCCGGGATCGCTGTCGGGATAGTCGAAGGGCTCCATCGGGGCCTGCAGCAGCACCTCGTGCCCGGCCGCACGGGCGCGGGCGGCGGCGCGCTCGACCTCGCCGCCGTAGGGCGCGAAGGCGAGGCTGACGGCGGGCGGCAGCTTGGTGATGGCGGCGGCCGTCGCCGCCTGGCCGATGCCGAGACCCGTGACGAGGATCGCGATGCGGGGCCCCTGGCCCGGCTCCTCGGGCCGCGCGTAGACGTCGAGGGCGCGAAGCCGCCCCTCGCCGAGCTTCGGCAAGGCGCCGTGCCGCCCGCGGTCGGTGAGGCGCGGATCGGGCGCGGGCGCGAGCTGGGCGACGGGCGCGGGCACGCGGATCACCACCGCCTCGCTCGGCGCCCCCGTGCCGCTCGGCCGAACCACGGTGACGCCCGAGGCCGATTCGACCTCCTCGGCGCTCCGCTGCGCCCGCGGCGGTGGGGTGTCCGGCTCCGGTGCGAGCGCAGCGGCCGGAGCTTGCGCCACCTGCGGGGCGGGAGCCGGCTCGCGCAGGGTGATCGCCACGGTGACCCTCGGCTCACCCCCCTGCGGGTCGCCGAAGGCGACGAGCGCGCCCGCGCCGAGCGCCAATACCGCCGCGCCGCCGCCGAGGACCGTGCGCGCCCTGAGCGGCCCGCGCAGCCGGGCGCGGATCCGCTCGGCCCGGCTCTTCGGCTCGGCCATCCCGAGGGGACGCGTCAGGATATCGTCGGAGGTCTCGCTCACCGGCGTCTCGACAGGGGCCGCGCCGACTCCGCGAGGCGCGGGCGGGCTACCCCCGTATTGCCGGCCCGCAGGGTTAATTTTCTCTCAACGCGTCGACCCGAGCATGCGTGTCGATCGAGGGGGCACCGCGGGGCGTCGGCCCGAAGCGCGCCGCATCTCCCGCCCCCGCGGAGGTTACCGGAGTCACACAACGCGTTCCGGTACCCTCCGCGCTCTCCCTCCCCCCTCTGCGGGGGAGGGAGAGCGCGCGACGACGAAAAAACCCCGCCCGGCTCGCGCCGGACGGGGCTCCTCGTCTTACCCGATCCCGCCGATCAGTTCGGCAGGCTCGGCTTCTGGGTGTTCGACGCGCCCTTCTGGATGCCGTGCAGGAAATCGATCGCCGCGGTGAGCTGCTTGTCCTTGGCCGGGTCCGGCGGGACATAGGCGGAGGATCCGCCGCGCTCCTCGGTATCCTTCTGCTTGAGGTGGCCCTTCAGGCCGGCCTCGCCCTTGGTCTCGTCCTTGCCCTTCAGCTCGTCCGGCACGTCCTGCAGCACCTCGGTGTCGGGCTCGATGCCCTTCGCCTGGATGGAGCGTCCGGACGGGGTGTAGTAGCGCGCCGTGGTGAGACGGAGCGCGCCCGAGCCGCCGAGCGGGATGATCGACTGCACCGAGCCCTTGCCGAAGGAGCGCGTGCCGAGGATCGTCGCGCGCTTGTGATCCTGCAGGGCGCCGGCCACGATCTCGGAGGCCGAGGCCGAGCCGCCGTTGACCAGCACCACCACCGGCTTGCCCTTGGTGATGTCGCCGGCCTTGGCCGAGAAGCGCTGCGTCTCGTCCGGGTTGCGCCCGCGGGTCGAGACGATCTCGCCGCGGTCGAGGAAGGCGTCGGAGACCAGCACGGCCTGGTCGAGCAGGCCGCCCGGGTTGTTGCGCAGATCGATCACGTAGCCCTTGAGCTTGTCGTTGCCGATCTCGCCGGAGAGCTTGTCCACGGCGGTGCGCAGGCCGTCGAAGGTCTGCTCGTTGAACTGGGTCAGGCGGACGTAGCCGACGTCCCCGCCCTCGACGCGCGAGCGCACCGGGCGGATCTTGATCACGTCGCGGGTCAGCGTGACCTCGATCGGGTCCTTCGCCTCCTTGCGGCTGATCTTCAGCTTGACGGCGGAGTTCACGGGCCCGCGCATCTTGTCGACGGCCTGGTTCAGGGTGAGGCCCTGGACCTGATCCTCGTCGATCTGGGTGATCACGTCGTTGGCCAGCAGACCCGCCTTCGAGGCCGGGGTGTCGTCGATCGGGGTGACGACCTTGATCAGGCCGTCCTCCATCGTGACCTCGATGCCCAGCCCGCCGAACTCGCCGCGGGTCGTGGTCTGCATGTCGCGGAACGCCTTGGCGTCCATGTAGCTCGAGTGCGGGTCGAGCGAGGTCAGCATGCCGTTGACGGCCGCCTCGATCATCTTCGACTCCTCGGGCTTCTCGACGTAGTCGGTCCGCACCTTCTCGAACACGTCGCCGAACAGGCTGAGCTGGCGATAGGTCTCGGCGGAGGCTGCGACGGCGCGCGGGCCCGACAGGAAGTCGGTCTGGGTCGCGACCATCGATGTCCCGGCGCCCAGGAACGCGCCGAGCATGATGAGGGAAGTCTTGCGCATTAGCCGCGAACCTTCTCGCTTGGGCTCTTCGCCCACCAGGGCTCCGGGTCGATGGAGCCCCCGTCCTTCTTGAACTCGACGTACAGAACCGGATCGGTCCGGTCAGTTGCCGCCTGGGCCACGCTTCCCTCGCCCATGCTGCCCACCGGCTCTCCTGCGAGCACGAACTGGCCGACCTCGACGCCGATCTGATCCATCCCCGCGAGCAAGAGATAGTAGCCATCGCCCGCGTTGATGATCAAGAGACGCCCGTAGGACCGGAAGGGTCCCGCGAAGGCCACCCAGCCGTCCGCCGGAGAGGCGACGACAGCCTTCGCGCGGGTCGAGAGCGATATGCCGCGCGTCAACCCGCCGTTGCCGTCGGGCTGGTTGAAGCCGCGCACGAGGCGGCCCACGACGGGCCGCGGGATATCGCCGCGGGCATCCACGAACTTCACCTTCGGGGCGAGCCGGGCGGGATCGCGGAAGCCGGCCGCGGCGAAGCGCTCCTGCGTGGCGCGCGCCTCGCGCTCCTCGGCGGCCTTGGCCGCGTCGGCCGCGCGCCGGGCGGCGGCGACCTCGGATTCCACCCGGTCGAGCAGGTCCTTCAGGCTGCGGGCCTGGTTGCCGAGTTCGGCCGCGCGCGCGCGCTCCGCGGCGACGCTGGTCTCCAGCTCGGCCTGACGGGTCCGCCGGGCCGCGACCAGCGTGTCGAGACGCAGACGCTCGCGAGCCCAGCCGGCGAGGTCGTTCTGCAGGGCCTGCTTGTCGGAGGCGATGAGGCCGCGCAGGCGCACGAGCTCCGTGAGGTCGCCCGCCAGCGTATCGACCTCGCCGCGCAGCTCCGGCACCACGGCGCCGAGCAGCATCGAGGTGCGGATCACCCGGAGCATGTCCTCGGGGTTGACCAGCACGGCCGGCGGCGGGCGCCGGCCCATGCGCTGGAGGGCCGCCAGGATCTCCGCGATGACGCCGCGCCGCGCGTCGAGCGAGCGGCGGATCGCCGCCTCGCTGTCGCCGAGCGTCCTGAGACGCTCCTCCAGCCGGTTCATCCGGTCCTCGGTGGCCTGCGCCTGCCGTCCGGCATCGAGGAGCGCCGCGTTCAACTTCGCGCGATCGCGCCCGATCTCGCTGATCTCGGCCTCGGCCTGGGCGCGGGCACTGCCGCTGGCGGCAAGCGCCTCCTCGATCCGTTTGAGGTTCTCGGCGCGACCGTCGCGCTCCGCCTCGGCCTTGCGGATGCGGTCCGGGTCGGCGGCGCCCTTGGTCTCGCCCTTCGCTTCCTGGGCCCGGGCGCGCTCGGGCGCTGCCGCAAGGACGACCAGAAACGTGAGGGAGAGGGCGCGGAGAGCGGGCGTCATGCGGCGATGGGGCCCTCAGGCGCCGACGTCGCCGCGATGGTAGGGATGCCCGGCGAGGATCGTCATGGAGCGGTAGATCTGTTCGAGGACGAGCACGCGCACGAGTCCGTGGGGGAGGGTGGCGGCCCCGAAGGAGAGGATCAGCTCGGCCCGCGTCCGAATTGAGGCATCGTGGCCGTCCGCGCCGCCGATCACGATCGTCAACGCCGGCCGTCCCGCGTCGCGCCAGGAGCCGATCCGCTCGGCGATGCGCTCGCTCGCGAGATCGGAGCGCCCGCGCTCGTCGTAGGCGACGAGAACGCCGCTCGGCGGCAGGTGGGCGAGAAGGCCTTGCGCCTCCTCGGCGCAGCGGTCGGTGGCGCGCCGCGCCCGGCTCTCGGGGATTTCCAAGATGTCGCAGGCCGGCACGCCGAGCCCGCGCCCGACCTGGGCGGCGCGCTCGCGGTAGCGATCGGCCAGATCCCGCTCGGGCCCAGCCTTCAGCCGCCCGACCGCCGCGACAAGGAGGCGCACGGGATGGCGTCAGCCGGCGAGCGCCTGGCCCGCCGGGCGGTCGGCGCCCCACATCTTCTCGAGGTTGTAGAAGCCGCGGACCTCGGGGCGGAAGATGTGCACCAGCACGTCGCCCGCATCGATCAGCACCCAGTCGCAGGCCGGCAGGCCCTCGACCCGGGCGTTGCCGAAGCCCTTCGCCTTCATCTCCTGCAGGATCTTGTCGGCGATCGAGCCGACATGGCGCTGCGAGCGGCCGGACGCGATGATCATGGTGTCGGCAAGGGAGGTCTTGCCGGCGAGATCGATGGCGATCGTCTCCTCGGCCTTCATCTCCTCGAGGCACCCGAGCGCGAGCGTCCTCAGATCGTCGATCCGCTCCAGCGCGGCGGTCTCGGGCTGCTGCGCCCCGTTGTGGCTCGTCTCGGACAGCGTCACGATTCCTGATAACTACGTTCGGTCCCGCCGGAGCGGTAGGCTTCAGAAGGTGGAGGGTTCGGAAGCCGATTGCAATACGCCGTTCGGGCGCCGGGCGCCACCGCGGATCTCTGCGCGGATCTGCGTTGACGACAGCGTGGAGCGCGGCCCGTGCAGGAAGATCCAGGCCGGCGGTGCGCGCAGCGGCAGCGTCCGGGCCTCGGCTTCGGGGACACGGTTCCGGGCGAAGAGCCGCGCGGCGCGGGAGGCGGGTGCCGTGAGCGTGAAGCCCGGGCGGTCCACGATGGCGATGGGCATCGTCGCGGCGATCTCGCGAAAGCCCTTCCAGCGGTGGAAGCTCGTCAGCGAATCGGCGCCCATGATCCAGACGAAGTGCACGCCGGGCCTGCGTCGTGCGAGATAGCGCAGGGTCTGCCGCGTGTAGCGCGCGCGGATCCTCGCCTCGAAGCCCGTGACCGCGATGCGCGGATGGTCGGCGACGCGTTCGGCCTCCGCGCAGCGCCGCTCCAGCGGCGCCAGCACGCGCGCGTCCTTGAGCGGGTTGCCGGGCGTGGCAAGCCACCAGACCCGGTCGAGCCCGAGTCGCCGCAGCGCGGTCAGCGTGACGTGCCGGTGCCCGAGATGGGCCGGGTTGAACGAGCCGCCGTAGAGCCCGATCCGCATCCCCGGTGCGGAGGGCGGCAGGACCAGCCGCACGGCCCCGTCAGACGGGCCGCGTCTGGCCGTTCCCGTGGACCCGGTACTTGAAGGTGGTCAGCTGCTCGACGCCGACCGGCCCGCGGGCGTGCATGCGGCCCGTGGCGATGCCGATCTCGGCGCCGAAACCGAATTCGCCCCCGTCCGCGAACTGGGTCGAGGCGTTGTGGGTGACGATGGCCGAATCGACCTCGGCGAGGAAGCGGGCGGCGGCCTCCGCATTGGCCGTGATGATCGCGTCGGTGTGGTGCGAGCCGTTGGTCTCGATGTGGTCGATCGCCGCGTCGAGCCCATCGACCACCCGGGCCGAGATCACCGCGTCGAGATATTCGGTGCGCCAGTCGGCCTCGCTGGCCGCGCTCACCCGCGCGTCGACCGCCTGGACGGCCGCGTCGCCGCGCACGGCGCAGCCCGCGTCGAGCAGCGCGGTGACGAGCGGCGCCAGATGGGTCTCGGCGCAGGCCTGATCGACCAGCAGCGTCTCGGCGGCGCCGCATATGCCGGTGCGGCGCATCTTGCTGTTGAGGAGAACGGTGCGGGCCATGTCGAGGTCGGCCTGCCCGTGCACGTAGACATGGCAGATGCCGTCGAGATGGGCGAAGACCGGCACGCGGGCCTCGCTCTGCACCCGCTCGACGAGGCCGCGCCCGCCGCGGGGCACGATCACGTCGACGCAGCCGTTCAGGCCCGCGAGCATGGCGCCGACCGCCGCGCGGTCGCGGGTCGGCACGATCTGGATGGCGTCCGCGGGCAGGCCGGCGGCGGCGAGTCCCTCGCTCATCGCCTGCGCGATGGCGACCGCGCTGCGGTGGCTGTCCGAGCCCGCGCGCAGGATCGCGGCGTTGCCGGCCTTGAGGCAGAGCGCGCCCGCGTCGGCCGTGACGTTGGGGCGGCTCTCGAAGATCACGCCGATCACGCCGAGCGGCACGGCGACGCGCTCGATCAGAAGCCCGTTGGGCCGCTCGATCGCGGCGAGCTGGCGCCCGACCGGGTCGGGCAGTGCGCCGATCTTCTCGACCGCCGCGGCGATGCCTTCCAGCCGCTTCTCGTCGAGGGTGAGCCGGTCGATCAGCGCCTGGGTCTGGCCCGCGGCCTTGGCGGCGGCGACGTCGCGGGCGTTCTCGCGCAGGATGACCTCCCGGCTCGCCCGCAGGCGCTCGGCGATGGTGCGGAGCGCCACGTCCTTCGTCTGGGCCGGGGCCAGCGCCATCTGCCGGGCGGCGGCGCGGGCGCGCCGGCCGATGCCCGCCATCAGGGTCGTCAGATCGTCGGAATTGGCGAGATCCGACTTCAAATTCAGAGCAGGCACGTGACTAACCCCGTCGACGCAACGTCGAGTCCCGATCAATTGCAACGCGTCTTCGCATATCCGGATCCGGCGAAACAAGTCACGGATCGCACATCGGAGCTAGTCCACGAACAGGGCGAGGTCGTCCCTGTGGACCATCCAGGAGCGGCCCGGATGGGTGAGCAGCTCGGCGATGCGCGCGCTCGGATGGCCGATGATCCGCATGGCCTCGTCGCTGTCGTAGGCCACGAGGCCGCGCCCGAGCGTGCGGCCGGCGAGGTCGCGGATCATCACGGCGTCGCCGCGGGCGAAGCTGCCCTCGACCGTGCGCACGCCGACCGGCAGCAGGCTGGCACCGCCCTGGAGCGCCCGGACCGCGCCGTCGTCGATGACGAGGCAGCCGCGGGGCTCCAGCGAGCCGGCGATCCAGGTCTTGCGCGCGGCGTTCGGCGTCGAGCCCGAGAGGAACCACGTGCAGCGCCCGCCCTCGGCCACGCTGCGCAGCGGGTTCTTCTCGCGCCCGTCCGCGATGATCATGTGGGTGCCGCCGCCGACCGCGATCTTGGCCGCCTCGACCTTCGTGCGCATGCCCCCGCGCGACAGCTCCGAGGCGGGCCCGCCCGCCATGGCCTCGATCTCCGGGGTGATGCGCTCGACGATCGGGAGATGGCGCGCGTCCGGGTCGCTGCCGGGCGGGGCGGTGTAGAGCCCGTCGATGTCGGAGAACAGCACCAGCACGTCGGCGCCGATCATCGTCGCGACGCGGGCGGCGAGGCGGTCGTTGTCGCCGTAGCGGATCTCGCTGGTGGCGACCGTGTCGTTCTCGTTGACAACCGGCACGGCGCGGAGTTCGAGGAGCTTCTGCACGGTGGCGCGGGCGTTGAGGTAGCGGCGGCGCTCCTCGGTGTCCTGCGGGGTGACGAGGATCTGACCCGCCACGATGCCGTGATGGCCGAGCGCCTCCGACCAGTGCCGGGCGAGCGCGATCTGCCCGACCGAGGCCGCGCCCTGGCTCTCCTCCAGCTTCAGCGCGCCCGGCGCCAGCCCGAGCACCGTGCGGCCGAGCGCGATGCTGCCGGAGGACACGACCAGCACGTCGACGCCGCGGGCGTGCAACTCGGCGATGTCCTCGGCGAGCGCGGCGAGCCAGGCGTGCCGCAGGCGTCCGCGGGCCCGGTCGACCAGCAGGGCCGAGCCGACCTTGATGACGATGCGGCGGAAATCTTCGAGGACGGGTGTCGAGGCGGGCGTCATGGTGCGGGGCTGTAGGCGGGGACGATGTCCGTGTGGACGAAGTCGTCGCCCTTGAACAGGAGGGGCAGGCGCATGACCGATGCGACCGCGTCGACCGATTCGTCGCTGAAACTCATGATCGAACGGTAGATCCCGTCGCCTGCTGCAGCACCGCTGTCAGGGCTGCCAGGCCGGCGCGTTCGCATCGGCCTCCTCGGCCGCGGCCGCCGCGATGGTGGAGGCGAGCGCGCGCAGGGCCTCCTGCACGCCCTGGCGGGTGGCGGAGGAAAGCACCAGCGGCGCGCGGCCCGCGGCCTCCGTCAGCCGGGCGACCTGGGCTTCCAGCGTCTCGGGGTCGAGCACGTCCGCCTTCGAGAGGGCAACGATCTCCGGCTTGTCGGCGAGATCGTTGCCGTAGGCCTCCAGCTCGCCCCGGACCAGCCGGTAGGCCTCGCCCGCATCCTCGCTGGTGCCCTCGACGAGGTGGAGCAGCACGCGGCAGCGCTCGACATGGGCCAGGAACTTGTCGCCGAGGCCGACGCCCTCGTGCGCGCCCTCGATCAGGCCCGGGATGTCGGCCAGCACGAACTCGCGCCCGTCCGTGCTGACGACGCCGAGCCCGGGATGGAGCGTGGTGAAGGGGTAGTCCGCGATCTTGGGCTTGGCCGCCGTCACGGTGGCCAGGAAGGTCGACTTGCCGGCGTTCGGCAGGCCGACGAGGCCCGCATCCGCGATCAGCTTGAGGCGCAGCCAGATCCACATCTCGGTGCCCTCAAGGCCCGGATTGGCGTGCTTCGGCGCCCGGTTGGTCGAGGTGGTGAAGTAGGCGTTGCCGAAGCCGCCGTTGCCGCCCTTGGCGAGCCGGATGCGCTGGCCGATCTCGGTGAGGTCGGCGATCAGGGTCTCGCCGTCCTCGGCCAGCACCTGCGTGCCGGCGGGCACCTTCAGCACCACGTCGGACCCGTTGGCGCCGTGGCGGTTCGAGCCCATGCCGTGCTCGCCCTTCTTCGCCTTGAAGTGCTGCTGGTAGCGGTAGTCGATCAGGGTGTTGAGGCCCTGCACGCACTCGATCCAGACGTCGCCGCCGCGCCCGCCGTCGCCGCCGTTCGGGCCGCCGAACTCGATGAACTTCTCCCGGCGGAACGACACGCAGCCGGCCCCGCCGTCGCCGGAGCGGACATAGACCTTGGCTTCGTCGAGGAACTTCACGGCGACACATCCTTCCGGGAACGGCCCCCGGGGCCAGTTCCGCCTGCCATCATACACTCAGCGACCGGACGCGAAGCGAGTTCCGCGTCCGGTTCCACGCCGCCGCTCACGCCGCGCGGGCGGCCCCGGCGCCGGTCGTGGCCGAGCCCAGCCAGCGCGCGCGCTCGAGGCGGAACAGGTCCACCGTCACGCCGCCGCGCGCCGGGCAGGGGCGGGTCGCGACCACAGTCCGGACGAAGCCGCACCGTTCCAGCAGCCGGCGCGAGGCCGGGTTGTCGGTCCGCGCCGAGGCCGCCACGACCGCGCCGCCCGCATAGGCGAAGTAGGCATCGAGGAGCGCCGCGACCGCCTCGCGCATCAGGCCGCCGCCCCAGTGGGGCTGGCCGAGCCAGTAGCCGAGCTCGGGCTCGGCCTCGCCCGCGACGATGCCGACGATGCCGACGAGTTCCGCGGGCGCGGAGCGCCGCGCCAGGGCCAGGGTGAGGCCGGTGCCGGCGGCGTTCTCGGTGCGCGCCCGCAGCAGGAAGGCGTCCACCTCGGCCCGGGGCAGCGGGTGCGGGATCCGGGCGGTCATCTCCGCCACCGCCGGGTCGCCGGCGAGGCGCAGGATCGCGCCCGCATCCTTCGCCATCGGCCAGCGCAGCCAGAGGCGGCCCGTCTCGATCCGGAAGACGTCGTCGCGGGTCAGGTCGGGGAACATCGTGTCACCTCGCGGGCGGCGCCTCGCTCGGGAGGGCGCCGCGGTCAGAGACGACGAAGGGGAGGATGGTGCCCCATCCTCCCCGCTGGTTCCGTCCGGTGCTGGCCCGCGCGATGCGCGGTGCTGGCTCGGGACCGTCTGCCGGGTGTCTGGGACACCGGCGGGACGCTCGCTTCGCCTACGCGCGCCCGCCGCTTACTCTGCCGCCTCGAGAGCCGGCACCACCGTCACGAAGGCGCGCCCGCGGCGCGTCTCGAATTGCACCTTTCCGGGTACGAGGGCGAACAGGGTGTGGTCCTTGCCCATGCCGACGTTGCTGCCGGGATGCCATTTGGTGCCGCGCTGACGCACGATGATGTTGCCCGGAATGACGGCCTCCGAGCCGAACTTCTTGACGCCGAGGCGCCGGCCTTCCGAGTCGCGACCGTTGCGGGACGAGCCGCCAGCCTTCTTGTGTGCCATGGGAGATGCTCCGAATTCTTGGGGTCGGGGATGCGGTCGCGGTCCGGGTCCGGAGACCCTTCGCGCGCCCAGCGCTGTCAGACCTGGATCAGGCCTGGATGCCGGTGATGCGGACCACCGTGTGGTGCTGGCGATGGCCGCGCTTGCGGCGCGAGTTCTGGCGGCGGCGCTTCTTGAAGGCGATGACCTTCTTGTCCCGGCCGTGGCGGACGATCTCGCCCGTCACCGTGATGCCGGACAGCGTCGGCGCGCCGACCTGAGTGGCGCCCGCGCCGTCGGCGAAGAGCAGGATCTCGCCGAACTCGACGGTGGAGCCTTCCTCGCCCGGGAGGGTGGCGATCGTGATGGTGTCGTTGGCGGCGACGCGGTACTGCTTGCCGCCCGTCTTGATGACTGCGAACATCGTTCTCTCGTGTTCTCGAACGGCCTCCGGGGCGGATCCCCTGGGCCGGCTTCTTGTTTGAGTCGTGACCCCGGCGCGTGGCCGGCATCAACGCGAAACGCGCGGACTTCTGCGAGGAAGCCGCGCGTGGTGCCCGGTGGATAGGCCGCGGGTCGGCGCTTTGTCAAGGATCGGGCGCGGGATCAGTTCACGCGCATGATCTGGATCACCGCCGGCGTGATGATCACCACGAACAGCACCGGCAGGAAGAACAGGATCATCGGCACGGTGAGCTTCGGGGGGAGCGCCGCGGCCTTCTTCTCGGCCTCCGTCATGCGCTGGTCGCGGCTCTCCTGGGAGAGCACGCGCAGCGCCTGCCCGATCGGCGTGCCGTAGCGCTCGGCCTGGATCAGCGCGGTGGCGACCGCCTTCACGGGATCGAGCCCGATGCGGATGGCGAGGTTCTCGTAGGCCTGGCGGCGGTCCGGCAGGTAGGACATCTCGGCCGTCATCAGGGCCAGTTCCTCGGCCAGCACGACCGAGGAGGTGGCGATCTCGGTGCTGACGCGCTTGAAGGCGTGCTCGATCGCCATGCCGGATTCCACGCAGATCAGCGTGAGGTCGAGGGCGTCGGGCCAGGCCTTGCGCACCTCGGCCTGCCGCTTCTTGGCGGTGTTGAGCAGGAACAGCTCCGGCGCCTTGATGCCCAGATACGCCGCCACGATCACCAGGGCGACGCGCACGAGCGTCGGCTGGTCCAGCACCTCCAGCACGAAGAAGTAGAAGATCGCCCCCACCGTCATCACGACGGGCATGACGAGGCGGAAGAACAGGAAGGCCGTCTCGGATTGCGGGCCGCGGTAGCCCGCCTGCATGAGCTTGACCTTCGCGGTGTCGGTGCCGAGCCAGCGGCGCAGGTCGAACCGCTCGACGACCTCCTTCATGTAGGTCTTGGTCTCGACCCGGAGCGTGGCCCGCGTCGAGGCCTTCTCGCGCTCGCGGCGGCGGATCTGCTCGCGCTCGTCGCTGACGAGCTTCATCCGCTTGCCGAGCTTGTCGGCTTCGAGCAGCGGCTGGGCGATCGCGAAGGCGGTCGCCGCCGCGGCGATCGCGGTCAGCACCGTGCCCAGGGTGCGGGGATCGAAGAGCCACGCGGCGATCTGTTCGAGCATGCGGGAAGCCTCAACGGATCCGGTCAGATGTCGAAGGCGATCATCTTCTTGATGGTGAAGATCCCGGCGGCCATCCACAGGGCGGAGGCGGCCAGGGCGATCTTGCCCGCATCGGTCGTCCAGAGGAGCGAGATGTAGTCCGGGCTCGTCAGCGTCGTGATGCCGGCGACGCCGAAGGGCAGGGCCGCGATGATCGAGGCGGACGCCTTGGCCTCCATGCTCATCGCCTGGACCTTGCCGGCCATCTTGCGGCGCTCGCGCAGCACCCGCGAGAGGTTGTTCAGGGCCTCCGAGAGGTTGCCGCCCGATTGCTGCTGGATGCTGATGACGATGGCGAAGAAGTTCACCTCCGGCACCGGCACCCGCTCGTGGAGGCGCGCCACGGACTCGGCCAGCGACAGGCCCAGCGCCTGCGTCTCGATGATGGTGCGGAACTCGCCGCGCACCGGCTCCTCGGCCTCGCGCGAGACCATGCGGAAGCAGTCGCCCACCGGGATGCCCGTGCGGATGCCGCGCACCACCACGTCGACGGCATTGGGCAGCTCGGCCGTGAACTTCGCGATCCGGCGCACGCGCAGGGTGCGCAGGATGTACTGCGGCACGCCGAAGGCGCCGACGAACGCGCCGCCGACCGCCACGAGCGGGTTCTCGGTGATCATCAGGAGCAGGAGCGCGAGCACGAGCGCGATGCCGCCCGAGATCATCCAGAAGGTCTTCACGCTCCAGGGCAGGCCGGCGCGGGCGATCTTCAACTCGAGCGTGACCTTCGTGGTACCCTTCGCCTTGGCGTCGATCTCGCTCAGCGTCTTGGCGATCTGGTCGCGCCGGCTCACGCCGGCCACGCGCACCTGGGCGTTGCCGGCCGGAAGCGTCAGCGTCTTCAGGCGCTGCGCGGCCCGGCGCTCGCCGCCCATCAGCGGCAGCACGAAGACGTAGACGAGGCAGGCGGCCGCGAAGGCGCCGAGCCCGATCGCGATCCGCGGATCGACCGCGCCGCTCACGCCGCCGCTCCCGTCTCGGCGGCGTCGAGCGCCGCGGAGAGCTTCTGCTCCAGCCCGTAGTAGCGGGCGCGCTCCCAGAATTTCGGCCGGCCGATCCCGGTCGAGCGGTGGCGCCCGATCAGGCGGCCGTTCTGGTCCTCGCCCACGATGTCGTAGAGGAAGACGTCCTGCGTGGTGATCACGTCGCCCTCCATGCCGATCACCTCGGTGATGTGCGTGATCCGGCGCGAGCCGTCGCGCAGGCGCATCGCCTGGATCACCACGTCGATCGAGCCGACGATCATCTCCCGCAGCGTCCGCGAGGGCAGGGTGAAGCCGCCCATCGAGATCATCGACTCGATGCGGGACAGGCACTCGCGCGGCGAGTTGGCGTGCAGCGTCCCCATCGAGCCGTCGTGGCCGGTGTTCATCGCCTGCAGGAGGTCGAAGGCCTCCGGTCCGCGCACCTCGCCGACGATGATGCGCTCGGGCCGCATGCGCAGGCAGTTCTTGACGAGGTCGCGCATGGTGACCTGGCCCTGGCCCTCCATGTTGGGCGGCCGCGTCTCCAGGCGCACCACGTGGGGCTGCTGCAATTGCAGCTCGGCCGCGTCCTCGCAGGTGATGATGCGCTCGTCGTGCTCGATGAAGGCGGTGAGGCAGTTGAGCAGGGTCGTCTTGCCCGAGCCCGTGCCCCCCGAGATCACCACGTTGCAGCGCGAGCGCCCGATGATCTTCAGGATCTCGGCGCCCTCCGGCGAGATCGCGCCGAAGCGCACGAGCTGGTCGAGGGTGAGCTTGTCCTTCTTGAACTTGCGGATGGTGAGCGCCGGCCCGTCGATGGAGAGCGGGGGCGCGATCACGTTGACGCGCGAGCCGTCCGGCAGGCGCGCATCGCAGATCGGCGAGGCGTCGTCGACGCGCCGGCCCACCTGGGAGACGATGCGCTGGCAGATGTTCATCAGCTGATGGTTGTCGCGGAAGCGCACGCTGGTGAGCTGGATCTTGCCGCCGACCTCGATGAAGGTCCGGTTCGCGCCGTTGACCATGATGTCGGCGATGTCGTCGCGGGCGAGCAGCGGCTCCAGCGGGCCGTAGCCGAGCACGTCGTTGCAGATGTCGTCGAGCAGCTCCTCCTGCTCGGAGATCGACAGGACGATGTTCTTGAGGCCGATGATCTCCGAGACGATGTCGCGGATCTCCTCGCGCGCCGTCTCGCCGTCGAGGCGGGCGAGCTGGGTGAGGTCGATCGCCTCGATCAGCGCGCCGAAGATCATGCTCTTGGTGCGATAGTATTCCTCCGAGCGCTGCGTCTCGACCACAACCGGCGCGGAGACCGGGATCGGGTCGGGGCGCCGGGCGGGCGCGTCGGGCTGCTGGAGGACGGGGACCGCCGCCTGCGCGACCGGCGCGGCGGCCAGGGCGGCGCCCGCCGGGGAGGCCGGGTGGGCGACGGCGCTTCTGCGACCGAACATGGCGGGCCTCCTCGGGCTCTGGAGCCGGGGTCAGGACGCCTTGCGGCGGGCGAGCTTGGCCAGGAGCGGCTGAAGCGGTTCGAGCAGGTTCGCGCGGGTCCGTCGCGGCTCGGGCCGGCCGAGGATCGTGGCGGCGAGTTCGGAGAACATGTCGGCCACCTTCGATCCCGCCTGCACCTCGGCGATCATCTGGCCGTTGTTGGCCGCCGTGCCGAACAGGGCCGGCTCGAAGGGGATCGTGGCGGCGAGCGACGTGTCGAGCGCCTTGGCGAACTCCGCCGCGCCGATCTCGGGGCGCTTGGGCATGCCCGCGCCGTTGAGGACGATGCGCGGGGCCCGATCGTTCGGCCGCCCGTGCTGGAGCGCGGTCAGCAGGTTCTTGGCGTTGCGCAGCGAGGCGAGGTCGGGCCCGCTCACGATCACCAGCTCATCCGCGCCCGTCAGCACGCGGCGCGACCACGCGCTCCAGAGATGAGGCACGTCGAGCACGATGCAGGGCACGGCCGCGCGCAGGTGCTCGATCAGCCCGTCGAAGGCGGGCTCGGAGAGATCGATCGTCCGGTCGAGGGTGGCGGGCGCCGAGAGCAGGCTCAGGTGCTCGCTGCACTTCGAGAGCAGGCGCTCCACCAGCGCCGAGTCGAGCCGCTCGGGCGCGAACACCGCCTCGGCGATGCCCTGGGGCGGATCCTGGTTGAAGTTGAGGCTCGCGGTGCCGAAGGCGATGTCGAGGTCGGCGATCACGGTCTGCAGCTTCTGGCTGCGGGCGATCGTCCAGGCCAGGTTGTGGGCGATGGTCGAGGCGCCGACCCCCCCGCGCACGCCGCAGACCGCGACGGTGCGCCCGACCGGCTTCACGCCCGGCGCCGAGAACAGGTCGGAGATCGAGGCGATCAGGTCCAGCGGATCGACCGGCGCGATCAGGTAGTCGCTCACGCCGCGCTGGATGAACTGCCGGTAGAGGCCGACGTCGTTGACGTGGCCGATGACGATGACCCGCGTGCCCTCGTCGCAGACCTCGGCCAGCTGGTCGAGGTACTCGAGCGGCTTGGTTCGGGCCCCTTGCGTCTCGATCAGGATGACGTTGGGCGTCGGCGCGCTGCGGTAGGCCTCCACCGCCGCGGCGGCGCCGCCCATCTGCACCTTGAAATGGGCCTTCTGCAGGCGCCGGTCGGCGCCCGCGCCCTCGACGGTCGCGGCGGTCTCGGGCGTCTCGCAGAAGGCCTGGATGGTGATCCGCGGCACCGGTGCGATCATGCGCTCGGGTGTCTCGGAGGGGTCCGGCATGGGTCAGGTGTTCCGTCTCGGGTCCGGAGCGGGGAGGTTCGCGGCAGGGGCTGGTTCAGAGGCCCAGGCGGCTGCCCACGTTCGTCTGGCCATCCTGCCGCCAGTTGGTTGACGGATCCTTGCCGTCGCGGATCTGGCCGATGTCCTTGACCCGGCGGGCGGTGTCGATCCGGCCCTCGGTGCGGCCCCGCACGAGATCGACCGGGTCGGCGACCTGGGCCGCGACGTTGGCCTGCGTGGCGCAGCCGAGGTTCCAGGCCGGCTCGTTGCGCAGGTTCGTCATCGGCGTGCTGAAGCCGAGATCCTGCGGGAACAGCCCGCACTTGTCGGCGACCCGCGCCTGCAGGCGCTGGAAGCCGAGCCGCACTGGCGCCGCGAGGCCCGGATTGGCCACCGGGTAGCCCGAGAGGACCAGCTCGCCCGCGCCCACGCCGCCCGAGGCCGCCAGCCGCCGCACGGTCGCGACGGTGCGCTCGGTCGCGGCGCCGACGCCGGGCGCCACGCCGCGCGGCACCTCGACCGTCAGCGTGCCGCGGCCGTAGCGCCGGTACTCCAGGACGAACGCATCGACGTCGGCGGCCTGGCGCGGATCGAGATGCCCGGTCCCGGTCGGGAAGACGTCGAGCGTGCGGGCGTCGTCGGCGAGCACGATCGGGTGGCGGGCGCGGTAATCGTGGGGGTAGAGCGAGCCGGTGGTCGTGCGGTCGCCCTGGCAGGCGCCGAGCGCCGTGCCGATGAGGGCGGCGAGCGCCGCCGCGGCGAGAGGGGTCGGGCGGGGCAGGGGCGGGTGCATCGCGCGGGAAGATCCTGGTCGGGGTGCCGGACCGGGCGTCGCCGCCCGAGGATGTCGGTTGCCGGGGGCTCAGTCGGTGATGAAGCCGACGCGCCCGCGATAGGCGCGGCCGAGGGGCTGGGCGCCCGCCACGCCGTAGAGGCGGTTGATCTGTCCGAGCAGGACGCCCTGGCCGTCGGTGGCGTCCACGAAGCCCTCGTCGGGCCGGGTGACCTGGCGCTGCTCCATCGGCTTGGCGATGTAGGGGGTCACCATGATCATCAGCTCCGTCTCCTGCCGCTGGTAGTCGCGGCTGCGGAACAGGGCGCCCAGGATCGGCAGGTTGACGAGGCCCGGCAGGCCGGAGACCGCCGCCTTGCTCTTCTGCTGGATCAGGCCGGCCGTCATCATGGTGCTGCCCGAGGGCAGCTCGACGGTCGTCTCGGAGTTGCGCACCGTCAGGCCCGGCACGGCGGTCGTCGCGTTGCCGCTGACGAAGCTGTAGGAGTTCTGCGGATCGACCTCGCTGACCTCGGTTCCGACGCGGATCGAGATCCGGTTCTCGGACTGGACCACGGGCGTGAAGTTCAGGCTGACGCCGTACTTCTTGAACGCGATGCCGACGACGCAGGTCGGCTGCTGCCCGGGGACGAGGGCCGGCGTGCAGGACTGGCTCGACGGGACCGGCAACTCGCCGCCCGCGGTGAACTTGGCCGACTCGCCCGAGATCGCGGTGAGCGTCGGCTCGGCGAGGATGCGCGAGACGCCCGCCTGCTCGAAGGCCTTCAGCGTCGCCGTCAGGCTCGCGCCGCCCGCCCCCGTGATCGTGCCGGAGATCAGGTTGCCGTTGGGGAACTGGCCGCCGGACACGGCGAGCGGTGCGGCGTTCACGAAGTTGAGGTTCGACCAGCCGCCGCTCAGGTTGACGCCGAGCTGCTTCAGGACGGTGCGCGAGACCTCCGCGACGGTGACGCGCAGCATCACCTGATCCTTGCCGCGGATCGTCAGGTTGTTGATCACCGCCCCGCGGGCGCCGCCCGCGATGCCCGCGCTGCTGGCCCCGCCGCCGCCGCCCCCTCCCGACGAGCCCACGAAGGCGTTGGCGATGTCGATGGCCTGCTGGGCCTCCGCCGCAGAGTTCACCGAGCCCGACAGCAGCACCGAATCGCCGCTGGAGCGCACGTCGAAGCGCCCGCCCGGGATGCTCTGGCCGAGGATCTGGCGCAGCACGTTGAGGTTGAGGTCGCGCGCCACCGTGACGTCGAGGGCGGCGATCTGGCGTCCCTCCGCGTCGAGGATGAAGATCGAGGTGGTGCCGTTCTCCATGCCGATGACGAAGACCTTGCGGGTCGAGCGCACCACGGCGTTGGCGACCTTGGGGTTTGCCACGAACACCTCCTTGGCGTCGCGCGGCAGGTCGATGATCACCGAGCGCCCGGCCGTCATCTCGACCTTGCGGGTGGTGTTGGCCTCGGCGTTGCCGATGGCGATGGCCGGCGGCGGCCCGAGGATCTGGCGCTCCTGCGCCGCGGCGGTGCCGGCGGCGAGCGCCAGGCCGAGGCTCAGGCCGAGGCTCAGGCGGCGGCCCGAGCGGGCGCGGGGGCGGGCGGGGGAGCGGGGCATCGCGGCCATCACCGGGTGGATTGCTGACGGGCGACGCCGAAGCGCACGACCGTGAGGGCGTTGGTGTTCTGCAGCGGCTCTGGCTCGGCGGTGCGGCCGGAATCGGAGAGGCTGCGCAGCGCGAGCGAGAGAGCACCGACCTTCTGGGCCAGCGTGATCGTCTCGGCCTGGGCGGGGGTGAGCGCGAGCGTCGCGGTCTCGCCGGTGACGACGTTGGTGCCGTTCTTCTCCTGGATCAGCTGACCCACCGCCAGGACGCGCACGTCCGTGAGGATCGTCTGCGCGGTTTGCACGTCGGCGCCGCCCGCGCGCGAGCCGTCCTCGTCGCGGGCGGTGCGGATCACGTCCACCCGGTCGTTCGGCAGGATGAAGCCGCCCGCCGAGTTGGTGCCGCGGCTGTCGGTGACGATGGCGACCGCGCGCATGCCCGGCGGCAGGATCGCCGCCATGAAGCCGCTCTCGGGCCGCACGAGCTTCTGCGGGCGCACGGGCTCGCCCGGCAGGAAGGCGGAGCGCACCGTGGCGCCGACCGTCTCCTCCAGGGCCTTCGGGTTGACCTTGCGGGCGATGTAGCCGGACACGAGCGCGTCGTCGGGCCATTTCTGCCAGCGCAGGTCCGCCGCCTGGAGAACCTGGCCCATCGGCAGCTCGGCCGCGGCGACCAGCACCTCGCTCACGGGCGCGGGCGGCGGTGCCTCGACCCGCACGACGGGCGGGGGCGGGGGCGGGTCACCCCCGCTCATCAGAAACGCCGCCCCACCGCCCGCGACGAGGGCGATGGCGAGGACGGCAAGGCGTGCTGGTTGCATGTCGGCCCACGGCATCCGGGACGGCGTGGGGTTCGCCGTCCGGGACAGTCTGCCCGGGCATTCGTGTAGGTATGGTTAAGGGGAGGTCACCGGGCCGGGTTCCGCCCGTGTCGATCCCGGCACGATCAGGCCGAGATCGCGCGCGCCCAGACGACCGTCTCGGGGAAGACGAGAAGTGCCGCGGCGGCGAGCGCGATGCCGTAGGGAACGCCCGTCTTGGCATCGTGCAGGTGCAGGACGAACGGCAGGCGCGCGGCGGCCCTGGGCAGGGGATGGCTGCGCGCGGCCAGGAGCGCCAGCGTCAGGCCGCCGCCCAGCAGCGAGGCGACCAGGAGATAATCGACGAGGCCGTCGAAGCCGAGCCACAGCGCGGTCGCGGCGGCCAGCTTGGCGTCGCCCCCGCCGATCACCCCGAAGGCGAACAGGGCGAAGGTGACGGTGAGGACGAGCGCGGCGGCGCCCAGATGCAGGCCGATCTCCTGCGCCGACATCAGGCCGGTGCAGGCCAGGACAGCGAAGGCCGCCACGAGCGCCAGCGAGATCCGGTTCGGGATCAGCATGGTCAACAGGTCGCTCGCCGCGGCGTAGGCCATCAGGAACGGGAAGATCACCAGGATTCCGAGCGTGGCCATGGCGTCTCGTGCTCAGCGCGGGTGGTCGGATGTGCGGCGCGGAATCGACAGGCACCCCGAACGCGGCGCGGCCGATCCCCCGCCCGGGCGGAAACGGCCGCGCCGCCGGGGTGGCCGGCGCGTCCCGGGACCGGCCGGGCGCCGGTCCGGCGCGCCGTCCGGATCAGTTGAGCTGGGCCGAGATCGCGTTGAACTTCGCGTTGAGCTGAGTGCCGATGATCTTCAGGGTGCCGATGATGACCACGGCGATCAGGGCGGCGATCATGCCGTACTCGATCGCGGTGGCGCCGGACTCGTCGGAGGCGAAGCGCTTGAAGACAGACTTCATGGGAACGATCCTTGGTTCAACGACGTGCGAGGGCCGTCGAAGCTCTGCGGTCTCGATCGGCGACGGGTGCAGGATGTCTCAAGCCGCCTTGAAATTCGGTTAAGTCGGTCCCCCTCATCCCGGCACGCGGGCGTGGCCGGAATCTTGGTGAAGGAAAGGTTGTCGGCACGATCGCACAGGACAAAAACCTGTCGTCGGTCCATGATCCTCGCTTGGATCTTCCCTTGGCCGGAGGGGCCGCGACGGCCCGGCCGCGCCGGCGGGGCCACTCCCGCCCGGCGGGCGGGCTTAGGCCTTCCTTCACCAATCCGCGCTCTTCTGGCGGCCAGATGCGGAACCGCCGCCCGCGCGGCCGGCGGCCGCCGAGAATTCCAGAGTGCCGCGAGCCATGCGCCGTCTCCTGCCCCGCCTCGCCAAAGGTCTTGCCGCCGGCCTCGGCCCGGTCGCCGGCCTCCTGATCGCGACCTCGGCCGCCCTCGCGGCTCCGGAGACGCCGCCCGTCGTCACGGTCTTCGTCGACAACGCCAAGGTGATGCGCCTGCCCGAGCGGACCCAGACGATCATCGTCGGCAACCCGATCATCGCTGACGTGACCCTGCAGAAGAACGGCGTGATCGTGCTCACCGGCAAGAGCTTCGGCTCGACCAACCTCATCGCCCTCGACGGCGCCGGCGCGATGATCGCCGAGACGACGATCCGCGTCGATGCCGCGCAGACCTCCGTCGTCACGGTCCAGCGCGGCGCGCTCGACCGGAACTCCTATTCCTGCACGCCGGTCTGCCAGCCCTCGGCCCAGCTCGGCGACGCGGCCGAGTATTACGGCTCGGTCAGCGGCCAGGCGGACGCCCGCCGCAAGATGGCGACGGGCGGTCCGGAGCGCTGAGCGGGCCCTAGATGGTCTGGTTGTAGGCTCCGACCTCTGGGTTCTGGCGCAGGACGGCGTCGACGGCCTCGAACATGGCGCGCAGGCGCGCCTCCGAGACCGGGCTCTCGACGACCACCACCAGCTCGGGC
>JAESGJ010000280.1_pt1 | contig 45625 bp, 46 predicted proteins | sample 9266241 | NCBI WGS metagenome assembly JAESGJ01 (sample SAMN14514841, study PRJNA621669) | algae metagenome | isolation source: Brasilonema octagenarum HA4186-MV1 and co-occurring heterotrophs from wet... | place: USA: Manoa Valley, Hawaii | collected 2009-07-20
TGGTGAGAACCGACCTGCTGCAGCGATCGCAGACGACGAGCTACTGCAACTACAAGGGCGACGCCACCTACTGGTCGGCGGTCGTGAACGACGTCGCACACCCGGACGTGGCGTGGAGCTACCCGGACACGCTGCCGGAGACGTCACCCATCCGCGGGTTCCTCAGCTTCGACGAGTCGCGCGTCGAGATGCTCGCCGAGCTGCCGGGCGGCTGACCCTCAGAGTGCGAGCACGCCGGTGTAGATCAGCACGAAGCCGATCAGCAGCAGGATCACCGCCGTGATCGCCGCCTGGTGGCGTTCGATCCAGTCCTTCACGCGCGACAGCCGGTCATCGAGCCGCTCCGCGACGAACGCGTACGCCACGATGGGCGCGATGGCCGTCGAACCCGCCAGCAGGGCATAGCAGCCGACCGAGAGCCACGTGAGCGTCGCGCTCAGGTCGCCGGTACCGATGGCAAGACCTGCCGCCGCGCTCGCGAGCAGCACCTTGGGATTGACGATCACCAACCCGAACCCGAGCCCTACGGCGCCGACCGGTGAGACCTTCCCGATGGTCCGCGACAGCGCGGAAGACGGCGCCGCCCTCGCCCTCGTCACCCAGCGCCACACGCCGACCGCGATCAGCACGACGCCGACGCCGATGCGGATCCAGTCGGCCCACGCGGGCATGGGTCGGTCGAGCCCGCTGAACAGGTGTGGCAGGGCGACGAAGACGGCGGCGATCGTCGCGAGGCCGGTGACCCAGCCCACGACGAACGCGAAGCCGGTCGACTTGGGACGTGCAGTATGGAGCACCAGAAGCACCGCGGGAATGATCGACAGCGGCGACAGCGCCACCACGACCGCCAGCGGAACGAGGGTGCCAAGAACCGGCAACCAGTCACCGGTCACGCCATGCACGCTAGCCGATGACGAGCTTGCCGAACCTGTCGATGGTCTCCAGGGCGTGGGCCAGGCTGTCGCCGGGGATCTGCACCTGCGTCCACGTCACCCCGAGCGCCGCGAGTTTCTCGACGCCCGAGAGGAACTCGTCGGCGTTGAACGCGTCGTCGGCCGGACTGCCGCCATCCGGGTTGGTGAACGTGACGTCGAGAGCGGACGGGTCACGGCCGGCCTCCTCGCAGCGCCGCCTGAGGTCGTCGATGCCTGCGCCGAGCGCGTCGAGCGAATCCATGGCGTCGGTGCGCGCCGTCTGAGCCAGTATCGCGGGGGCCGGGAAGGGGCACCACCCGTCGCCGTGTTGTGCGACGCGTCTGCGGGCGGCAGCGGTGTTGCCGCCGATCCAGATCGGCGGGTGGGGCGTGCTGACGGGGCGCGGGTGGGCCGTGATACCGGTGGCGGTGAAGTGCTTGCCGTCGAACGAAATGTCGTCACCCGTCCAGATGCTCCTGATCACCTGCAGCGCCTCCTCGAACAGCGCCCCGCGGTCGTCGAAATCGACTCCGAGCGCCAAGAATTCGCGTTTCAGGTAACCGACGCCCACGGCGAGGGTGAACCGTCCGTCGGACAGGAGGTCGAGGGTCGCGCCCGCCTTGGCCACCACGAAGGGATTGCGGTACGGCAGCACGACCACGTTGGGGATCAGGCGCAGCGTGGTGGTGCGCGCGGCCGCGAAGCCCATCGCCACGAACGGATCGAGCGCATCGTGGCCGCCGGATTCCAGCCACCGCTGCGTCGGCGCAGGGTGGTCGGTGAAGCCGAAGCCGTGAAAACCCGCCGCCTCCGCCGCCGCCGCGACGGTGCCGACGCCCGCTCCGCTGACCAGTTCCGGGTTGTACGGGTGGGTGTGCATCGGGTGGGTGATGGTGAACTTCATTGGGCCACGGCTCCTTTGGCGGCGGGCGGCGAGTAGTTGGGACGACCAAGCCCCAGTGCGTGCTGGGCGATCATGTTCCGGAAGACCTCGAGCGTCCCGCCGTAGACCCCGGTCGGCCCGGCCAGCCGGAAGAGGAACTCCGCGGCGCCGTCGTCGGCGGCGCCCCTGGTCCCCACAGGCAGGGCGGCCGCGGCACCGAGGATGTCCATGAGGTCCGGCGCCACGTCCCGCAGCGTCTGCGCGATGGCGACCCGACCGAACATCTCCGGCGTGCTCATCGCCGCCTCGAGCCTGGCGATGTCGCGGCCCAGTCGGTACTTCACGGCGCGATCGGCGGTGTCGCCGACGATCCGCGCGATGGCGTCGATCGCCGTGGCGAGCAACACGACGTGTTCGCTCATGGCGGCGATCTTCTGAAGGCCCTGGGCATCTCGCTCGACCATGCCGTGCTCGGCGTTGAGGGCGCCGCGCAGCACGGTCCAGCCGCCGTTGACCTCCCCGACCCGGAACCGGTCGTCGACGCGGACGTCGCTGTAGTAGGTGATGTTGGTCCGGTCACCGTCGACGGTGCGGATGCCCTGGATTTCGATGCCGGGGCTGTCCAACGGGACGAGGAACATCGTCAGGCTCTGGTGCTTGGGCGCGCCGGGATCGGTGTTGGTGATCAGGAAGACGTACTGCGCATTGTGCGCGTTCGACGTGAACATCTTGGCGCCGTTGATGATCCAGCCGTCGCCGTCGCGCACCGCCCTGGTCTTGCACGTCGCGACGTCCGAACCACCGTCGGGTTCGGTGAAGCCGAGACACAGCCGGGTCGGGCCCGCCATGACTCCCGGCATCACCTCGGCGACCAACTCGGCCGTCGCGAACTGTTGAACGGCGTGGGCGACCATCTTCGTCGTACCCGAGTGGAACCACGGCGCGTGCGCCCTGCCGATCTCCAGCTCGAAGATCCGCATGTGCAGGGCGTCGAAACCGCCGTCGGACTCGAGCGGGTAGTACTGCGCCAGGTAGCCACCGTCGCCGAGCGCGCGATGCACCCCCTCGTCGAAGTTGTCGCCGGTCTCGCGATCGTGGCGGATCACCTCGTCGGTGACGATCCCCGCGAGGAAGGTGCGCAGGTCGTCCTGGAAGGCCCGGTCCTCCTCCGAGAGCTCCACCCGCGAGAAGTCCATTCGAACACCGTGACACTCAACAGAAGATTTGTAAAGTTAGTGGGCCTAGAAATCAGCCGTGGCGAGGACGTCGGCGCCGTACTTCTTCTCGATCAGCGTCCACGGGTCGGCGTAGGGTCCGCGTCGCTCGACGCGACGCTGCGCGGCCAGCGCCGTCCGCGCCAGCGGACGCAGGACCGGGCCGAGGAGCCTGAGCACGCCGCGCGCCCCGCCGAGCGCCCCGGCCACCCACGACACCGTCTCCGGCCAGGTGTGCCGCTGGAACTCGAGGATGGCCTGCGCCTCGGCCGTGTCGAACCAGCCGGTGAAACCCCAGCCCCTGTCGTCATCAGGGTCGCCGGGCAGGCTGGCGCCGTCACCCAACCCACCGAGGCCGACGGCGGTCATCACGTCGTCTTCGAGTTCACGCTGCGTGTGCACGTGGGACTGGTCGCCGCCGATCAACAGCACCTTGCCGTCGACGGCGTCGCGACGGTCGACGGCGTTGGCGAAGGCCAGCGACACGTCCCTCGCATCGACCGTGTGCATGCGGTTGTCGCCGGGCGTCGCGCGCATGAGCAGGAGGTGATCGGCGCTCATCTCCGACGACGAATCCGGTGACATGATGCCGCCCAAACGCAGGATGGCATGGGGCAATCCGCTGTCCCTGATGCACTTCTCGGCCCGCCTCTTGTCCTCGCCGTACTGGTCGACCGGGTTGACGTCGGTTTCGGCCGTGATGCGCTCGGGAAAGCGGTGAGGATTGCGCGAGCCGTACACGGCGGCGCTGGACGCGTACACGACCAGCGGTGGGGTCGGCAGTGCGGTAGCGGCGGCCACCACGTTCGCCGTGCCGCCGACGTTGACCTTCCTGGCCTGCCGCGGATTGCGGTACGACACAGGCGCGAGGACGGCCGCCAGGTGGACGATCGCCTCCGGCTGGTGCTCGGCGACGAGCGTGGCGACCGCATCCGCGTCGAGGAGGTCGACGTAGGCGGTCACCAATTCGCCGGGCCAGGTGCGCGCGGTCAGTTCGTCGGCCACCGGTGCGGTCTTCTCGTTGCGCAGGTCCAGGGCGACGACGGTGCGGCCGCGCTCGAGCAGGATCTCGGTGCAGCGCCTGCCGACCTGCCCCAAGGCTCCGGTGACGAGCACGGAACCCGTTGCCGTCGAGGTCATGTGGCGAACCGCCGCGCGACCGTCGCGCCCACCCTCTTGATGCGATCGGAGACGAACACGGAAACCATCACGTTGAAGACGTCTTCACGCAGCCGGGTCAGGGTCGAGGTCTTGATGAGCCAGCGACCGTCGACCTTCTCGTAGGTCTCGTGGTAGTGACCGTAGCCGCGAAGGTTGATCCCCGGCGCGAGTCGGACCACGTCCTCAAGTGCCCATACACCCCGTGCGGTCGTCGGCGAGGTGATGTCGAGTTCCGGCGCATGCACCTGGTGCGCGGTCACCTGCGAGGGCTTGCGCAGGTGATTGCGCGTGAACGCGACGAACGCATCGGCGCCCTCGATCAGCGTGCCGCCTGCCGTCGAGGTGTCACTGACGAAGTCGTCGGTGAAGACCTGACGCCATGCCGTCCAGTCCTTGGCGTCGAGCAGGCGGCAGTAGCGCGCCTTCAGCTGTTTGAGCGCCTCGATGTCGACGAGGTGTGCTGCGTCCAATGCAGGCCTTCTCGGTGGTGTCAGAGCGGGAAACTACTCGACCACCGTGACACTTTTCGCGTGCCGTTGTAAACCGCGGGGCCACGCGTGGCGCGTCCGACCAGCGCCGCCGCTGCCACGGCCGGGAAGGACGCGGCACTCGCGGGACGGTCGGCGTGCCAGCCGGTGCCGTCGTGATGGTCGGCCGGACCACCGACACGCAGCGCAGACCCAGACTCCGCACAGCCGTCACCCAGCGGGAACGGGAACCCTCTCGAGATGGGAGCCCGACTCGCGTCGCTCGCCGCCTCGGCGAGCCTGGTGGCCCTCGTCGCGGCCGGCTGCGGTGGCCCTCCGGTGGATGCGGGCGCGCCGACACGGCTGACCCCTCCGATGGGATGGAATTCCTGGAACTCGGGCATTCCCCTGACCGAGCAGACCGTCGAGCAGACCATCGATGCGATGGTGTCCTCGGGCATGCGCGACGCGGGCTACCGCTACGTCAACCTGGACGCAGGCTGGGCAGCGCCGACCCGGGGGGCCGACGGCACGCTGCGGGCCGATCCGAAGGAGTTCCCGGACGGGATCGCCGCGCTGGCGGCCTATGCCCACGCGAGGGGGATGCTTCTCGGCATCTACTCCAGCCCGTTCGACGAGACGTGCGGACAGGACCTGCGGATCGGGAGCAACGGACACGAGAGCACCGATGCGACGACCTTCGCCGACTGGGGCGTCGACTTCCTCAAATACGACTGGTGCCGCGGCGACGCCGATCACGGCGAGCAGGTCAAGGTCTTCACGGCCATGCGGGATGCGTTGCGCGCCACGGGCCGACGCATCTTCTACGGAATCAACCCGAACAGCTCCGACGACCACCTGGCCGGCATCCGCTACGACTGGTCGGGAATCGCCGACATGGCCCGCAGCACCACCGATCTGGTTCCGGTCTGGCACAGCACGCTGCCTCCGCTGAACGCCTCGGACGCCTTCCTGACGGGGACCAACCTCGGGGTGCCCGACGAGTTCGCGGCCGCATCACGCGTGACCGGCGCCAGCCGCCCGGGCTACTCGACCGACCCCGACATGCTGGTGGTCGGGCTGCCGTGGAATGAGTACTTCACCAATCACCTTGCGGTGAACCGCGCCATGATCGACGCATATCGGGTGACACCTGACCGGCTGAAGAAGCTCGGCGACAAGTTCGCGCTCTCCGACGCCCAGCTGGCCTGGCGAGCGAACAACCAGCCGGCACTGACGGAATCCGAACAGCGCGTTCACTTTTCACTGTGGGCTATGTTGTCGGCACCACTCATCGCCGGTAATGACGTTCGGTCGATGACGGATGCGACGCGCGACATCCTCACCAACGGCGACGTCGTCGCCGTCGACCAGGACCCGATGGTGGCGCGCGCGGCGCCATCGCCCCGCGATCCGCGCGTACTGGTCAAGCCGCTCTCCGGCGGTGACGTGGCCGTGGCCATGGTCAACACCGACGACCATCCGGCGACCCTGGTGGTCGACGCGACGACCACGGGACTGCCTCCCTCGGCGTGCTACCTGGTGCGTGACCTCTGGTCGCACGCCGACGCCACCGGGAACCGGGAAATCACCCGGACGGTCGCCGCGCACGACGTCGCGATGCTGCGCATCTCCGCACGGTGTCCGTGAGCGTCGCCCCCTCGGCACACTGACATCAGGCGATGTCATAGTCTGTCGGCGTGGCGGACCGCGTCGCGACGGAATGTCAAAGGGGACATCGATGACGGTGCACGGGCGGCGCCTCGCCGTGGTGGCGGTGAGCGTGGGGATCGCGGTCGCGACCGGACACGGTGTGGCGTGGGCGGAGCCCGACCACGGCGAGACATCCGGGTCGTCGACCACCTCGTCGACGGATGCCGGCACCGGCGGCGGCAAGCCGACCGACGCCGACTCCGGGTCCCAGCAGGCGAATCCCGACACCGCCGCGGCACCGAAGAAGCCCGTCAAGCATCCGAATTCATCGACAACGCATCAGGATTCGACGAAACCCGACGGCGGGTCGACTGCAGCAGACACGACCGCCACGCAATCTCCGACCTCGGACGGGGGGAACGTCCCTCCGCCGAGCACCGACCCCAGCCCCACGCCGGAGCAGGCGTCGACCGCCCCGTCGGGGCAGTCGTCGCGGCCCGCGAAGCCCACCGCCAAGCGACAGGCGGACGCGAACCCACCCGCCGACGAGTCGCCGACGCAGGCGCGCACCACCGCGCGGTCGACGACGTCACCGAAGACCCCCGCGGCCGAGCCCGCCACGACCGAGCCCGCGGCCACCACGTCCACTCCCACGGCAACGATCAAGGCCGCCGCTGTCGTCGCGTCGGCGCCCACCATCACCACCACCCCTGCCCCCGTCGCGCCGCTCTCCCCCATCGCCGAACTCGTCGCGCTTCCGGGTCGGATCGTCGATACCCTGCTGCAGGCCCTGGACCTGACCGTGGCCGCGGGCGGTCCGAAGAGCCCGTTCGACTTCACCCCCATCGACGAGATGCTGTTCGCGGCATTCCGCCGCGTGGAGGGGGCCCTTGGCCTGGCCAAGACCCCGTCCGCGCAGCCGGTCGCGACCGAGACCTACACCGGGCCCACCACCGCGGTGACCCCGACGGTGACGCAGTTCCTCAACGGGTCCGCCGCCGAGTACGTCCTCGGCGGCACCCCGGGCGGGTTGCAGCCTCTCACCGTCGACGGTCTGCCCGTGACGTCGACGAACGTCCTGACCGGCGAGGCGGCACAGGCGTGGGTGACGCCGCAGAAGCAGATCATCATCGCCTACCAGGGCACGACCGGCGGAACCAATCTCCTGTTCAACCCGCTGATCGCGATCTCCCAGATCCTCACCGACGCGCAGGTGATCCTGACGAACACCACGCCGCTGGCGTTCACCGATGCCCTCGCATTCGAACAGCGGGTGCAGTCCGCGGCGGTGGCACAGGGCTACGCCCCGAGCGACATCTTCCTGACCGGCCACTCCCTCGGCGGCTGGGAGGCCGAGTACGTCGCACAGCAGACCGGCCTCGGCGGCATCGGGTTCGAGAGTCCCGGCATCAACACCGTCGTGCCGGGCAACGGCGCCGGCTCTGGCTTCGTCAACGTCGAGACCTACGGCGACACCGCGGCCTACTCGGCGACGGATCTGCCTGGGCTGCAACCGTTCCTGCCCGCATACGTGCCCGGCGGCGGTATCAAGCCGCACTACGGGTCGATCGTGATGATCGGCGATCCCGACGCCGTCAACCCGCTGATCAACGCGTCGGCCCTGCTGAACACCAGCCTGATCGGCGACGTCATCTTCGCGGTGGACGTCCTCGGAAACTTCTTCGAACACCATCTGCCCGGCATGCAGGCCTACAACCTGGGCATCAGCCCGGATCCCGGTGTGGTGCCGTGGCTCGGGTCGACGATGGGGCCGGTCCTCGATTGGGGCGATCTGACGATTTCCCAGCTCCAGCAGGCGGCATCACTGGCGGGGACGCTGATCACGCCCTAAGCGCCAATGGCGGCATCTTTACGGAGCGGGTCACTTCCGCCACTGTTGGCAGCATATCGGCTGCCGAAGGATTACTGCCATGAACAACATCCTGCCGCTTCTCGTCGTCGTCGGCGCCATGTTGGCGCCCTACCTCCTTGCCGCCGCCCTGACCGCCGCGTTCCCCAGCCTGCGCCGCGGGTTCGGTCAACTTCCCCGCACCGACGCCGTGGTCTCGCGGTTCTTCGACGGCGACACCGACGCGAATCGCATCCAGCACGAGCTGGACGCGATCCGCACGCGGTTCGAGGGTCAGGACGCGGGCACCGTCAGGTCATAGACCGTGTCGGCGCCGACCTTGACCGGGGTGAAGTGGGCCGCGACCCAGGTGCCGATGTCGGAATGCCCCCTGCCGCCGCCGAATCCGCCGCCGCCGTTCTCCGCGACGTAGTAGGTGACCTGGTGATCGGCGACGTACTGTTGGAACTGGCTCAGCGTCGGCACGGGATCCGAACCGGTGAAGCCACCGATCGCCATCACTGCCGTATTGGTGGAGAGTTCCAATCCCGCTGCGGCAGAGGACCCGTCGACGGCCGCGGACCACTCGGTCAGAGTGCCGTCGAGCTTGGCGTCCAGCGCCGGGTTGTCGCCACCCCGGCCGTGGCCGCCATCGCCGTGTCCCTGCTGCACCGCCGCTGCGGGGCCGACGTTCGCGTTGCCACCGGCGTGGGACTGACCGATGGTCGCGATCGCATACGCCGTCGACCCGGCCAGTGCGGCCGCCACCCCGACGATCAGAGAAGCCGCGGCCAGTCGACGCCGATCCGGTGCGGCCGCAGACCACAGCCATCCCACGACGGCCGCGATCGTCAACGCCAGGATCGTCCACCGCAGTGCCGGAAGCCATTCCGCGTTCCGCCCGAGCAGCCACCAGCTCCAGCCACCGGTCACTCCGATCAGCGCCGCGAGTCCGATCCGACCGAACCACGACGACCGCCGCTCCCACGTCTCGTGCACGCCGATCGCGAACACCCCGGCCACCGCGGGCGCCAGTGACAGGCAGTAGTACGGGTGGATCGTGCCGTCCATGTAGCTCAACACCAGTCCGTCGACCAGCATCCAGCCGCCGAAGAGGAGGGCCGCCGCCCTGACGAGGTCGGTTCGCGGGGCATGCCTGCGCGCGATCAGCACCAACACCACGGCCAGCAGGGCCGCGGGCAGCAGCCATCCGATCTCGAAGCCGAATTCACCGGAGAACAGTCGCGCCAGTCCCGCGGCCTGTCGACCGGGGCCGCCGAAGCCGCCGTGGCCACCCTGCGGCGGAGCCATCGGGGCGCCGGCGGGGGTACCCGCCCACCGAGTGCTCCCGGCGTCGGGGTGATTGCGCCCGAGGACCCGCGCAAAGCCGTTGTAGCCCAACACCAGATTCATGAAGTTGTTGTCCGTCGAACCTGCGAGGTAGGGCCGCGACGACGCCGGCCACAGCAGGGTCAGCACCACGTACCAGCCTGCCGAGAGGAGGAAGGCGGCGAGTGCGCCGAGCAGGTGCATCAGCCTTCGGCGGAGCGAGGTCGGCGCGGCGATCAGGTACACCAGCCCGATCGCGGGCATGACCATGATGCCCTCGAGCATCTTGGCAAGGAACGCGAACCCGAGTGCCACTCCCGCCAGCGCGATCCAGGTCGCGCTCGCGCGTTCGAGGGCCCGCACCGCGCAGTAGGCAGCCGCCATCATCAGCAGAACCATCACGGCGTCCGGGTTGTCGTACCGGAACATCAACGCCGCCACCGGCATCAGTGCCAGCGCCGCGCCCGCCAACAACGCCGCCCGCGGACCGCTGACCCGACGGACCGCGCCGTACAGCAGCGCCACGGCGGCGACCGCCATCAACGCCTCGGGAATCAGCATGCTCGCGCTGCTGAAGCCGAAGAGCTGACCGGACAGTCCCATCACCCACTGCGACACCGGAGGCTTGTCGACGGTGATGAAGTTGTTCGGGTCCAGCGATCCGAACAGCAGGGCCTCCCAGCTCTTCGAACCGGCCTGCGCGGCAGCGGCGTAGAACTGGTTGCCCATGCCGTTGACGGTGATGTTCCAGAGGTACGCGACAGCGGTCACCACCAGGAGCACGCCGAATCCGATCCGGTCCCAGGTTCTGGGACCGATCCGGGCAGGCCGAGGTGGCGTGGGTGCGGAGGGCGGTGCCGGGGCTTCCAAGATGGCGGTCATACCACCATTGGGACATTCGAGATGGTGTGTGCTCTTTGAAGAACTTTTGCGTTGGCTATGAATGTCAGACCCGCACCGTCACCGCGTGCCGTGGCGGCAGGTCATGCTCGGGAACGCCCACACCACGGTGCCGGAGGTCGCCGAATCGCTGGGCCCGTCCGGCACTCGGCTGGATCACATTGACTGCCGCAGGGCGGCAACGGTTTCCAGGTCCCCGATGGCGGCGAGCGCTCGCTCGAGTCCCTCGAGCGACACGTTCTCGTCCTGCATGCCACCGAGCCCTGCGGTGGTCAGCGGGGAGACGAAGGCGTAGGTGACGGCCTGCCGGTACCGCCTCCAGAGCTCGTCGCGGTCGAGGTCCGGACCCCCTGAGGCCAGCAGCGCCGTGCGATAGACGTCGAGCAGGTCCCGTTCGGCTGCCCGCCGCTGGATCGTCGGCAGGCCGAGCACCAGCGTGTAGGTGAGGTCGCGCGACGCGTGACCTCGCCGGACCACCTGCCAATCGAGAAGGCCTGCGGCACCGTCGCGGAAGTAGGTGTTGCCGGGGTGCGCATCGCCGTGCAGCACCGTGTGCGGTCCCGCGTCGACCATCTCGGTCGCCACCTGGTAGTTCTCCCAGAGGAAGCGGCCCGACTCGATGGGGATCGTCGTACGACCGGCGAGCTTGCGCGCCGACATCTTCATCAGCGACGGCGTCAGCAGGTTCGCGGGATCCGTCGACGGCGCCATCAGCCAGCCGAATTCACCTCCGCCACCGGATTTCCCGGGCAGCCGGCCCCAGAACGCACCATGCAGGCCCGCCAGCACCTCCATCAGGGACGCCATCTGGTCCACGCTGAGCGGGTGCAGGGTGTCCGCGAACTGGCACGGGGTGGTCGTCATGTCCTCGAGGACGACGAGGTAACGGCCGGTGACCGGATCGAAGGTCGCGCCGTGAGACCGCGGCACCCCGTCGCCGAGTCGGCAGGCCAGGCCGCCGTAGAAGCGGGCCTCCGTCTCGCCGAGTCGCGCCAGTTCACCGAGCATCCTGGTGGCCGCGGTCGCAGCCGAGAGCTTCACGAACACGGAGTCGGGCACCCCGGCGCCCGTCAAGGCAAGCCTGGCCCGCGACGACGTGCCCGCCTCGCCGGCAAGGATGGTCACCGACTCGACGCGCCGACCCATCACCTCCGACAGCACGTCGGGCCCGAGATCGTCGACGCGGCGCGGGAACCCGCGCCACCGCCCGAGTACCGAGTCCGTGACGAGGCGCTGCACGCCGTGGCCCAGGTGGACGCCCAATCGCGCCGCCGTTCGCACCGAGTCCCGCGTGATCACCCCGCAAGAGTGACAATTTCAGTCTGATTTGTAAAGCTAGTCACTGGGCCGCGACACGGCCTTCGTCGACGGAGAGGCCAACTGCGGTGGGAATAGTCACCACGAGCTCGGAGACCGCGTTCACCCAGTCGCCGGAGACCATCTACGACTTCGTGACCGACCCGTCGAACTGGACGAAGACCTACCCCGGCAGCGCACACGTCGGCAGCGACACCAACGACCTACCGCTCAAGGTCGGCGACACCTGGACCGAGACTGGCCCGGACGGCGAGCGGATCTTCACCTGGCACCTCGCCATGGCGATGCGCCCGAAGCTCTGGGTGTTCAACTCGGTCGGCAACCTCGGCCACGACCGCGACGGCAACGGCGGCATGCCAGGCCGGATCACGGTGCAGTACCACTTCACCCAGCCGGCAGACGGCATCACGCTGTTCGCACGGACCATGACGGTCGAGGCGTATCGGGACTCGCCCATGCCCGACGGCTTCTTCCGGATGGTGAACCCCGCCAACATCGACAAGTACCACGCGGCGATCGCGCGCGAATTGAGCGCCGTCCCCTAACCGGCGCCGTGCAGTGCCCGGCGAAGCGCCGCGCAGTGCATCGCGAACAACTCCCGACCGAGCTCGGAATCCGGTTGCAGCGAGTCGAATCCGTGGCAGGTGCCGGGGAACACGTGCAATTCCGTCGCCACGCCGGCCCACATCAGCCGCAGGGCGTAGTCGACCGCCTCGTCACGCAGCGGGTCGAGTTCGGAGCACGTGATGATCGCGCTGGGCAGCCCGGCGAGATCGACGGCGCGCGCGGGCACCGCGCCGGGCGGCACGGGGCCGTCCGCGGCGAGGTGGCGCCACATCTGCTCGGCCGCGGGCCCGTCGAACCCCGGCGTCGCGTCGAACTCCTGCTTCGACGGTGTCGGGGCGTCGTCGAGCACGGGTTGGTGCAGCAGCTGGAAGGCGACGGGTGGCGCCGCCCCCTCGGCGGCGCACTGGGCCACCCTGGCTGCCAGCGCGGCACCGGCGCTGCTGCCCGCCACGGCCACGCGTGCCACGTCGATGCCGATTGTATTGCCCTGCACCACGAGCCATCTCAGGGTCGCCAGGACGTCGTCGAGCGCGGCCGGGTACGGGTGTTCCGGCGCCAATCGGTAGTCCACGGAGACGACCGTGCATCCGGCTCCCGCGGCGAGTTCGACGCACTGCCGGTGATCGGTGTCGAGGTTGCCGAGGACGAAGGCGCCGGAGTGGCAGTACAGCACCACCGGCGCGGGGGACTCCCCGACGCGGTAGATGCGGACCGGTATCGCGTGCCCGCCGTCGCCGTCCGCCGTCCCGTCGGTGATCTCGACACCGTCCGGCCGTAGTGCGTCCGCGGTCTCGCGGCGCCTGACGTTGAGTGACTCCCGCACGGCAGCAAGTCTTTCGGCCGACAGGTCGGTCCGCATCCCGGCGAAGGAGCGCAGCGCAGGGTGCAACCTGCGCGCGATGCCCGCGTCCGTCGTCAACCCTCTGCCACCGATTGCGCGCGGACCCGGATGTCGGGGACGGGTCCCGGGGGCTCGAAGGTGTAGTCGGCGGGGCGGAACCGCCGCGTCATGCCCCAGAACACCCTGGCGCTGCGCGGCCACTGCGTGACGACCCTTCCGTTGGCGGCTCGGAAGTAGTTGTTGCAGCGGGTGGTCCAGACGGTGCCCCTCATCCAGCCGTCGATTCTCGCGATGAAGTCGGCCATCGTCTGAGCCCGTACCGCGACGTAGGACCGGCGCCTGCGCCGCATGTGCCTGAGCGCCCGGACCACGTAGTGCGCCTGCGCCTCCAGCATGAAGATGACGCTGTTGGACCCGACGTTGGTGTTGGGGCCATACAGCATGAAGAAGTTCGGAAAGCCGGGCACCGCCATGCCGAGGTAGGCGTAGGCGCCGTCACTCCAGCACTCGCGCAGGGTGATTCCGTTCTCCCCCGTCACCTCGATCTGCCCCAGGTAGTCCGCGGCCGCATAGCCCGTCGCGCACACCACCGCGTCGACCTCGACCTCTCGGCCGTCCTCGGTGACCAGCGACCGCGCACGCAACGTCTGCGCAGAGCTGGCGATCACCTCGACGTTCGGGCGGGTCAGTGCAGGGATGAAATCCGAGGAGAACACCAGACGCTTGCATCCGAAGGGGGTTTCGGGGGTCAGTGCCCGGCGCAGCCGCTCGTCGGCGACCGCGTCGTCGAGCATCCTCTCGGCCAGCGCCCGGAATTCGTGGGTCTTGTCGCTGCCGTGCTCGATCACGGAGATGTTGGACTCGCTGCGCAGCCACAGCCGGGTCCGGTAGAACTTCTTCGCCAACGGCACGTGGGCGAACACCCACCGCTCGCGGTCGGTGTATGGCCGGTCCGGCTTGGGCAGGATCCAGGTCGGTGACCGTTGGATCGAGTACACCTGACTGGCCACCTTGGCGATCTCCGGAAGGAGTTGCGAGGCAGTCGATCCCGTGCCGAGGATGGCGACCTTGGCGCCGGTGAGATCGATCGTGGGGTCCCAGCGCGCCGAGTGCACGACGGTTCCGGTGAAGGGTTCGGCCTCGACCAGCGCGGGCATGGCGGGACGGGTGAACAGGCCGACCGCCGACACCACCACGTCGAAGTCGTGCACGTCGCCGTCTGCCGTCCCGAGCCGCCACCGCCTGGCCGCGGCGTCCCACTGCGCCGAGGTGACCTCGGTGCCGAGCCGCAGATGGGGGCCCAACCGGTAGCGCTCGGCGCAGCGTTCGAAGTAGGCCAGGATCTCGGGCTGCCCCGACCAGAGCCGCGACCAGTCGGCGTTCAGGTCGAAGGAGAACGAATAGAGGTGTGACTTCACGTCGCACGCCAGCCCGGGGTAGGTGTTGATGCGCCACGTGCCGCCCACCCCGTCCTCGCGGTCGAAGATGGTGAAGTCGCCGAAACCGGCCTTCTTCAAGAAGATTCCCAGTGCCAGTCCTCCCGGCCCGGCGCCGATGATGCCCACGGAGGGGCCTGTGGAGGTCATGGTCATCCAATCTGCAGGCATTGTCCGCCGTCGACCACGAGCTCCGCTCCGGTGATGAACGACGCCTGATCCGACGCCAGGAAGGCGACGGCGTCGGCGATCTCCATGGGCTTTCCGATGCGGCCCGTGACCGCCATCGAGGCGAGCCGCTGCTGGGTGGCCTCGTCGAGCATCGGTGTCTCGACGGGACCTGGGAACACGGCGTTGACCCTGATCCCGGACGGTGCGAGCTCGGCCGCGGCCGTCTGCGTGAGCCCGCGCAGCGCCCACTTCGACGAGCCGTACGCCGCGTGATGGGGAAACGGCCGGATGGCCCCGGTGCTGCAGGTGTTGACGATGGACGCGCCGTCGGCGGCCCGCAGCTGGGCGAGCGCGGCGCGGATGCCCAGGAACGGGCCGAGGCAGTTGACCCGCCAGCTGCCCTCGAAACCCTCCGGTGTCTCGTCGTCGAGCGAGGCTCGGTGCAGCACGCCCGCGTTGTTGACCAGCGTGGTCAGCGTCCCGAACCGGCCGACGACGGCCTCGACGGCCGCCTCCCACTGATCGGGACTGGTGACGTCCAGCGCCATGGCGACCACGCCGTCCGCGAAATCGGCCGCCGTGGCGCGCAGTTCCTCGAGCGCGAGGTCACACGCCGCTACCAGAATGCCGTCGGAGTGCAGCCGCCGCACGATCGCGGCACCCTGGCCTCGGGCCGCACCCGTCACCAGGGCGACGCGGTCGGATGTCTTGGCGTTCAGCGGTATCCCCGTTCGGTCGATGGCGTCCCGTCCGGCGACGTGGCGGCAGCCAGATGGGTCGCGGCACCCCTGCGGAGGGCCTGGGACTCGGAGGCCAGCGTGATCATCCGGAAGCCCATCCCCGCGGCGGTGCGCCCGATCGCGCCGTCGCCCGCGTGCACCCCCGCGACCAGACCGGCTGCCGCAGCAACGGATTGGACGTGCACCATGGCCGCGAGGACGTCAGGATGGGCCCAGGCATCCGCCGGTGGGTGGCCCATCGAGATCGCCAGGTCCGCCGGTCCCACGTAGATGCCCGACAGACCGGGCACCGCACAGATCTCGTCGATGGCGGCCAACGCCGCCGCGGTCTCGACCATCGCGAGCACGTCGACCCTGGATTCCAATGCGGCGACGTCCGTCCCGAGGCTCGCCCGCAGCGGCCCGAAGCTGCGCACCCCGCGTGGCGCGTACCGCGTCGCGGCGACGGCCTCGGCCGCCTGCTCGGCGTTCTCGATCATCGCGACGATGATCACGTCGGCACCCGCGTCGAGCACCCGCCCGATCGGCGCCGCCGCGGCTGACGCGAACCGCACCGCCGTGACGAGCGGTACGTGCTCGAGCCGGTTCAGCACCAGTGCGACGTCGGCGTCGTCGAGATAGCCGTGCTGACAGTCGAATCCGACATAGTCGTAGCCAGTTTGCGCGAATGCCTCCGGCCCGATCGCGGTGGGCCCGACCACCCAGCCGCCGAAGGCGTGCGCACGCCGTGCGAGCGCGCAATGCAGGGCGCTCACCGGACGATCGCGATCTTGATCCGGCCCGGCGCGGGGCGACTCGCCAGTTCGAAGGCCGCCTGCACGTCGTCGATCCCGAACGTGTGGGTGAGGTAGTTGGGCAACAGGTCCGGATGTGCGCGGACGAACGCGTCGGCCGCCTCGAGGACCCGGCGCCTGTCCAGCGTCACCCCGGACTTCAGGGTCAGGTTGTTGCGCAACATCGCGCGCATGCTGATCGGGTAGCTGTCGTCGTCGGGGACACCGAAGTAGAAGACCGTCCCGCCGAACGCGGTGGCCTCGATCGCGTGCCCCAGCGTCGCCACCTGATGACCGACGGCCTCGATCACGACGTCGGGCTTGTCGGCCGCGGCGAGGTGGCTGAGCCACCGGTCGCTGGTGGCTCGAATCACGTTGTCCACGCCGAACTTCGGACCCACGACGGAACGGTCGGCGGGGTCGACGCCGGTGACGCGGGCCGCGCCTGCCGTCTTGGCGAGATAGGAGAACAACAGCCCGATCGAGCCCTGCCCGATGACGGCGACGTGTCTGCCCGCCAGGTCGGGCAGTTGCTCGACGGCGTAGAGGACGCACGCCAGCGGCTGCAGCGCGACGGCATGCGCCGGCGACAGGCCGGGATCGTAGGCCACCAGACCGTCGCCGTCGGCCACCACGCGCTCCATCAGCCCGTCGAAGCCGGAGGCCCAGCCGACGACGCGGTCGCCTGCCCGGTGGGCGGGATGGCGGGTCGCGATGACCTCGCCGACGATCTCGTGGATCGGGAAGCCATCCTTCTCGGCCGCGCTGATTCCGGTGTCGAACGGCAGCCGGCCCTTCGTGCCACGGAAGGCGGGGAGGTCGCTACCGCACACGCCCGCCGCGAGGAAACTCAGCAGAACCTGGCCTGCACCAAGCGATTCCGGCGACGGCTCGGCGACGTCCGTCCTCTCGAAGGTGTACGGCGCGACCAGTCGATGCGACCACACGGCTCAGACCTCCACGGGGATGCTGTTCCAGCCCCACTGGAAACTGGACGGCGGCCGCCAGGCCGCCTCGGTGAGGACGCGGAACTCGGGCACGCGCCTGAGCCATTCGGTGACCATGATCCCGATCTCGAGACGGGCCAGGTGGACGCCGAGGCAGAAGTGCTGGCCGCGGCCGAAGGCCACGAGCCGTTCGATCGGCCGGTTCCAGACGAACTCGTCGGGGTCGGCGTATTCCCGCTCGTCCCGCGACGCTGACGCGAGCAGAGTGATGATCCGTTGCCCGGGAGCCATGGTGGTGCCGTGCATGGTGAACGGCGTGCGCACCGTGCGCGCGAACCACTGCGCGGGCGCGCAGAATCGGATCATCTCCTCCCGCGCCACCGGCACGCGGCCGTCGAGGTCCGCGCGGACCGCGGCCAGTTGGTCGGGCCGACTGGCCAGTTCCCACAGTCCGTGCGCCACGATCTTCGGCACGGTCTCGGTGCCGCCGATGAACACGCCGAGCATCTGCACGGCCGCCTCGGCGTCGCTGAGTGCCGAGCCGTCGGGCAGCCGGTAGTTGATCAACCCGTCGGCGATGGGCAGGCTGCCGTCGGCGCCTGCCGCCCGCCTGCGTTCGATGACAGGCGTCAGATACTCGAGGAAGCCGGGGCGTGCGTTGGCGACCTCGACGCCGTCACCGGGCTTGGCCAGGCTGCCCGCGTTGACCGCCGCCAGCACGTCGGCCGCGAGTTCCGTTGGCAGGCCCACCAGTTCACACACCATTGACGCGGCGACGATGCCACCGTAGTCCTGCGTCAGGTCGAACGTGCCGCGCGGCAGCAGTTCGTCGAGGCGCTCGTTGGCGAGTTCCCGGACGCGGTCGGCGAGCTTGGCCACGTTCTTCGGCCGCAGCGGCGCCGAGTGGGCGCCACGGACACCGCCGTAGATCGGGTTGTCGAAGTTGGCGTGAAAGGGCAACGGGTGCAGTGGCGGGTCGGCGACTGGTCCGGCGTTGTGGTGTGCGAGCACCGCAGCGGCGGGCAGCGTCCCCTCCGAGGCGACGAAGGTTCCGTCGTTGATCTCGAGGACGCGCCACACGTCGTCGAACCGCGACACCGCGAAGGTGTCCCACTTCGGCACGTAGTACACGGGATACTCGTCGCGCAGCACCCGGTAGTACGACTGAGGGTCGGCCATCACCGCCGGATCGAACGGATCGTACGAGAAGTCCTGCACCACGTCCTGTTTCGCACTCATTGCAGTGGTGACGGGGCCAGTGCCGCGAGGATGGAGTCCTCCCACCCGTCCCGCAGCGCGGGAGCGACGCTCATCCAGGTGACGATCTCGGCGGGTGGATTGCCCTTCCACGACGGGTAGTGGTTCTCGAAGCAGTCCCACGCCCCGTCCAGAGCCCAGTAGTGGATCACCTCGTTGAAGCGGAAGGTCGTGGTGTAGGAGCCGAGCCACCGCTTGCCGGTGCTCTCCGACCACGGGACGTAGAGCCGCTCGAGCTCACGAATGTAGTCGCCCTGCTTGCCCGGCTTGGTCTGCATGATCTCCTGGATGACCAGTCCCGCGGTGAAACCCGACTCCTTCAGCTGCGCCAGGGTCTTGTTGCTGGGCCCGGGGTACATGATCCGGCCCTCGCCGGAGGCACCGAGACCGGCGAGATAGTCCGACCACGCGGCCGCCGCGGCTTCGTGACTGCCGCCGCGGGATTGGGCCCGGCCGATGCGCGCGTAGTCCGCGAACGCATCGATCTCCCAGATGATCGTCACCTGCGGCCAGTGCCCGTTGTACGGGGTCGCCTCCCAGATCGAGAAGAGCCGCGCGCCAAGCTCGGCCATCATCGGGTGGTAGAGCTCGCTGAACGCCTCGGTGAACGCCCCGCTTCGGCCCGAGCCCAGCGAGATCGTCTCCTGCAGATAGAGAAGCGTGTGGTCATAGTGCTTGCGCACGGCCCGTCACCGCCTTGCTTCCGAGCCCGACGGGAGACGCGTACCGGACCTGGGAGTGGTTGACACCGACACCCAGCGAGCGTGACACTTGAGCCGTGTTTTGTAAAGTCAGTGCGCTCGCGGGGCTCGTCGCGTCGTGACACCGACGCCGTTGGCCACCGGTTTCTGCTTCGGCGAGGGTCCCCGCTGGTTCGAGGGACTGCTGTGGTTTTCCGACATGCTCGGGGAGGCCGTCCACACCGTGGACCTCAACGGGTCGATGACGACACTCGCCCTGCCCGGCCGCGCGCCGTCCGGTCTCGGCTTCCGGCCCGACGGCGCCCTGCTGATCGCGTCGACCGAGGACCGGCAGGTGCTGCGCTACGACGGTGACGCCGTCGAGGTTCTCGCCGATCTGTCCGCCATGACACCGGCGAACCTCGGCGACATGGTGATCGACGACGCCGGGCGGGCCTTCGTCGGCTCGCAGGCCCGCTCAGGCGGGGTGATCGTGTGCATCGAGCCCGACGGTCCCGCACACGTGGTCGCCGACGACCTCGACTTCCCCAACGGCATGGTCGTCACCCCGGATCAGGAAACGCTCGTGGTGGCCGAGTCGACGGCACGGAGGCTGACCGCCTTCTCGATCGGCGGCGACGGCTCGCTCGCGGACCGACGCGTCTTCGCCGGCGGCCTCGCGGGCCCACCCGACGGCATCGCGCTGGATGCCGAGGGCGGCATCTGGGCGGCGATGACGCTGGCGCACGAGTTCCACCGGATCGTCGACGGCGGCGAGATCACCGACCGCATCGACATGGCCGGCCGCACCGCCATCGCCTGCGCGCTCGGCGGCCCGGAGAACCGCACCCTGTTCCTGCTCTCCAGCACCGACGCCTACCCCGAACGCCTCGTCGGCACCAAGCTGTCCCGCGTCGACGCACTCGTCGTCGACGTCCCCGGCGTCGGGCCCGTCCCGACGCACCACCACTGAGATGCGAAGGCGGACATGTCCGACTGCTACTACGAACTGATCGACGCCGATGACGAGAGGGGCGAGCGCTTCGCGGCGACCGACCTGGTCCGCAGCACCTGGTCGGCCGCCATCCAGCACGGCGCGCCCGTGTCGGCGCTACTGGCCCGCGCCCTCCAGCGCTGTACTCCACGGCCGGACACCAGGTTGAGCCGCGTCATGATCGACCTGCTCGGCGGCGTGCCCGTCGAGGGCGACCTGTGGGTGCGTGCCCGAATCGAACGGCCCGGCAGGCAGATCGAATTGGTCGGCGCCGAGATGCTCGCGCCGGGAAAGGACGGCAACCCACGGGCCGTGGCGCGGGCCAGCGGTTGGCGGCTGGCCACCCTCGACACGGCCGCAGTGCTGCACCAGCCCGCCCCGCCGCTGGCGCCACTGGCGGAGGCCAGGAGCCGCGACATGGCCAAGGACTGGGACCGCAACTACGTGCACAGCGTCGACTGGCGCTGGCTGACCACCCCGATGGCCGACGGACCCGGCGAGTCGTGGCTGCGGCCCACCGTCGACCTGGTCAAGGGTGAGGCGATGACGCCGCTGGAACGGCTGTTCGCCGTGGCCGACGACGCGAACGGCATCGGCACCAAGCTGGACATCCGGAAGTGGACGTTCATGAACACCGACCTCGTCGTGCACGTGCACCGCGTGCCCGACGGCGAGTGGATCGGCATCCGCGCCGAGACCAGCTACGGCCCGGACGGCATCGGCACGACGTTCGGCACGCTGTTCGACGAGAGCGGACCCGTCGGGGGCATCCAGCAATCGGTACTGGTGCGTCCGATGCCGTCCCGGCAGGGCTGATCTCCGGCCGAGATCCTCAGTCCAGCAGGCGAAGTGCGGCCGCCGGGCACTGTGTCACGGCTGCACCTCGGCGGGCATCGGATCGAGCGCCACCCCGCGGGCCGAGGTGAACAGCTCGGGATGGGTGCTGGCCAACGCGATGTCGGCCGGACTGAACTCGGGCGTGGTGGGGGTGGGCGCAACCGTCACCGAGAACCGTTCCCCTTCACCGCGTCGACGGACCGTGCCGACGGAACCGAACTGAGGCCAATAGCGTGACACTCAGGCGAAAATTTGTAAAGCTAGTGCGATGACGCAACCGTTGCGAGGCAGTGCTCTGCCTCCGTCGGTCGACGCGGAGGCCTCGAGCCGGGAACGGATCCTCGCCGCCACCGCCGAAGTGCTGGGCAGCAACGGGATCACCAAGCTCAGCCTGTCCGACGTCGCGGCGCGGGCGGGCGTCTCGCGGCCCACGCTGTACCGCTGGTTCGGGTCGAAACAGGAATTGCTGGATGCGTTCGTGGTGTGGGAACGGCGCTTCTACGAGCGGGCGATCGCCGAGGCGTGCGCCGGACTGCCCGCCGACCGGCGGCTCGACGCGGCTCTGCGGGTGATCGTCGAGTACCAGCACTCGTATCCGGGACTGCGCATGGTCGACGTCGAACCCGAACACGTGATTCCGCGGCTGACGCGCGTCATCCCGCTGATGCGACGGCAGTTCGAGAGCCTGATCGGCGGACCGGACGCCGCGGTCGCGGCAGCGACGGTGGTACGCGTCGCCATGTCTCACTACCTGGTCCGCAGCGATGACGACGACGGTTTCCTGGCCCAGCTGCGCCATGCCGCGGGATTGCCGGACGGCTGGCCGTAACCCGCTGGGCGGGTTGGGCTTTCAGCTCCGACGGTCGGCGATCTCGGCGAGGATCCGCTCGGTGTGCTCACCCAGGCCCGGGGCGACCCCCGTCGGCTCGCACGGGGTGCCGTGAAAGTCCGCGGGCGTGGCCACCATCGGCTGCGAGGACTCGCCGTCGGGGACGTACACCACGCCGCCTGCGGCATGGAACTGCTCGTCGGCGAGCACGTCGGAGATCGAGTTGACGGGCGACCAGAAGAAGTCCGGCTCGGCGGCGAAGACCTCGGCCCACGCGTCGAGCGGGCGGGTGGCGAAGATCTCGTCGAGTTCCGCGATCAGCGCGGTCCCGTTCACGGCCCGCGCCCGCCCGGTGGCGAACCGGTCGTCGTCCAGCCACTCGGGCCTGCCCACCGCACGGCAGAGGGCAGGCCAGTGCCGGTCCCCCTGCAAACCGACGATCCAGAAGCGTCGCCCGTCGCCCGCCTCGTAGTTGTTCATGCACGGGTTGCCCATGGACTCACGCTGCCCGATCGCAACCTGGTGGCCCGTCTGCAGAAGCGTGTTGAGGTCGAAGCTCACCGTGTACGCGCCCTGGCGGTAGAGCGACGTGGTGACCAGTTGGCCGCGTCCCGTCCGCTGCCGCGCGACCAGTGCGGCGCAGATCGCGCCTGCCAGCGTCATGGCCACCGAGTGGTCGCCCATCCCGCCGCGCTGGAACGGCGGCGTGTCGCCCGGGCGGGTGAGCAGGTCGGCGAGGCCGGCGCGGGCCCAGAAGGCGGCGACGTCGTAGGCCGCGCGGTCCGCGTCGGGGCCTGCCATGCCGTATCCCGTGATCAGCCCGTACACCAGCTGCGGGTGGTGGGCCGCTACGGCGGCGAAATCGAGCCCGAGACGATTCAGCGCCGAGGGCCGGACGTTGGTGACGAAGACGTCGGCGCCCGCGAGCAACTTCATCGCGACGCCGATGCCGTCCTCGGTCGCGAGGTCGAGCACGATGCTGCGCTTGGACCGGTTGTCCATCTCGAACGGCGGGTTCTGACCCGAGTCAATCTGCAGCATCCGGCCGAACATCCTGGCGGGATCACCCGACGGCGGCTCGATCTTGATGACGTCGGCGCCCCAGTCCGCGAGGATGCCCCCCGCCGCGGGCGCCGCCACCCACACGCCGAGTTCGACGACGGTGACACCCGCCAGCGGTCCGGCCATGCTCATCCCCTCCCACCGGGCGTGTTCACGCCGTTGGCTGCGCCTACGGCCCCTGGGTACCTTACGATCGGCGGTGCATGTGCAACGTCGAGATGCGAGATCAGCGGCCCTCGGGGCGGAAGCGAAGGAAGCCATGACCGCGGAGCGGGCCACCCCCGACCCCGGTGACGACACGTCGACCAGACGCCGGATCCTGGCAGCCACGGCCGAGGTCCTCGCCCGCAGCGGCCAGTCCAAGCTGAGCCTCTCGGAAGTCGCGATGCAGGCCGGGGTGTCGCGGCCCACGCTGTACCGCTGGTTCGCGTCGAAGGGCGAACTGCTCGAGGCCTTCGGACGCTACGAACGCGAGATGTTCGACCACGGCATCAGCCACGCGACCGCGGGCCTGCGTGGCAACGAGAAGCTCGACGCCGCCCTGCGGTTCATCGTGTCCTACCAGCAGTCGTACTCCGGGGTCCGGCTCGTCGACATCGAACCCGAGGTCGTCATCGCGCAACTGGCAGGCATCGTCCCGCAGATGCGCCTCCGGCTCGAGAAGCTGCTGTCCGGACCGAACGCGTCGGTCAAGGCAGCAACGGCCATCCGGGTCGCGGTGTCGCACTACATCGTCCGCAGCGACGACGGCGATCAGTTCCTGGCCCAGCTGCGCCACGCAGTGGGGATCAAACAGCCCGACTGAGCCCCGCGGATCGACCCAACGCCCTGACAATTCGGCGATGGTTTGTAAAGCTAGCCATATGACGACCGTGCAGAGCGATTCGGGTGTATTGGCCGGCGACGAGCGGATGCTGATCGACGGTGAGCTGCAGTACACGGGCAGCGGTGCCATGTTCGAAGTGATCCATCCGGCCACCGAACGGGTCGCCGGACAGGCCTCCGACGGCACGGTCGAGGACATGGCGCGGGCGGTCGGCGCGGCGCGGCGGGCGTTCGACGAGACCGACTGGTCCCGCGACGTCGAGTTCCGCTACCACTGCCTGACCCAGTTGCACGAGGCGCTCGACCGTAACAAGGAACACCTTCGCCGCGTGTTGATCACCGAAGTCGGCTGTCCAGTCTCGGTTTCCGGCAGCCAGATCGAGAGCCCGATCGAAGAGGTCAAGCACTGGGCCGAGCACGGCAGGTCCTTCGAGTACCTGGTCGACACCGGGATGCACGACACCCCGATGGGTCCGGCGCGGCGCAAGATCGCCTACGAGCCGATCGGCGTGGTCGGGGCCATCACCCCGTGGAACGTACCGTTCTACCTCAACGTCGCCGAGACGGTGCCCGCGTTGATGGCGGGCAATACGGTGGTGCTCAAGCCCGCACAGTTGACGCCGTGGTCGGGCAGCGAGTACGGCCGGATCGTGGCAGAGCAGACCGACATTCCGGCAGGCGTGTTCAACGTCGTGGTCTCCAACGCCAACGAGGTCGGCGCCGCGCTGAGTGCGGATCCGCGCGTCGACATGATCACGTTCACGGGATCCACTGCGACCGGGAGGGCGATCCTGGCGGCCGGGGCGCCGACGGTGAAGAAGACGCTGCTCGAACTGGGCGGCAAGTCCGCGCACATCGTGCTCGACGACGCCGACTTCACCTCCGCCCTGCCACTGGCGGCAATGATGGCGTGCGTGATGTCGGGGCAGTCATGCATCCTGCCGTCCCGAATCCTGTTGCCCCGCAGCCGATACGACGAAGGCATCGAGATGTTGGCGGCCAGCATGGCCAACTTCCCGGTCGGCGACCCGTGGACACCGGGGATCATGCAGGGTCCGCAGATCAGCGAGACACAGCGCCAGAAGGTTCTCGGGTTGATCCGCGGCGGGGTGGCGGCCGGTGCCCGGTTGGTCACCGGCGGCGCTGTCCCCGAGAACCTCCCGACCGGTTACTACGTGGCGCCGACCCTGCTGGCCGACGTCGACCCCGACTCGCAGATCGCGCAGGAGGAGATCTTCGGGCCGGTGCTGACCGTCACCCCGTACGACACCGACGACGAGGCCGTCGCGATCGCCAACAACTCGATCTACGGATTGTCGGGCGAGGTGTCCTCGGGCGATGTGGACCGTGCGTTCGCCGTCGCGAGGCGGATGCGCACCGGCAACGTCACCATCAACGGCAAGAGCCACTTCGGCATCACCAGCCCGTTCGGCGGCACCAAGCAGAGCGGGCTGGGTCGCCGCAACGGTGACGAGGGCTACCGAGAGTACCTGGAGGGCAAGACGATCGGGCTGCCCGGGTAATCGAGATCGACGTCAGCCCTCGGCGGCCAATTGTCCACAGGCGGCCGCGATTTCGCGGCCCCGCGTATCGCGCACGGTACACGACACACCCCGCTCGCGGACCCGCTTGACGAACTCGCGCTCGGCCGGTTTGGGACTGGCGTCCCACTTGCTACCAGGGGTGGGGTTCAACGGGATGACGTTGACGTGCACCAGCGGACCCAGCGCCCCGTGCAACTTCTTGCCGAGCAGGTCCCCTCGCCACGGCTGGTCGTTGACGTCGCGGATCAACGCATACTCGATCGACACCCGGCGGCCGGTCACATCGGCGTAATACCGCGCCGCGTCGAGGGCCTCGCCGACGTTCCAGCGGTTGTTCACGGGGACCAGTGTGTCGCGCAGTTCGTCGTCGGGGGCGTGCAGCGACAGGGCCAGCGTGACGCCGAGTCGCTCGTCGGCGAGCGTGCGGATGGCGGGGGCCAGGCCGACGGTCGAGACGGTGACCGACCGCGCCGAGATGCCGAATCCGTGGGGCGGCGGCGCGATGATGCGGCGCACCGCGGCCAGCACGCGGTTGTAGTTGGCCAGCGGTTCGCCCATGCCCATGAAGACGATGTTCGAGAGCCTGCCGTCGTGTTCCTCGCGCATGGCGGACGACGCCGCCCGCACCTGCTCCAGGATCTCGGCGGTGGAGAGGTTGCGGGTCAGCCCACCCTGACCGGTGGCGCAGAACGGGCATGCCATCCCGCAGCCGGCCTGCGACGAGATGCATACCGTGTTGCGCTGCGGGTAGCGCATCAGCACCGACTCGAAGGTGGTGCCATCGATGGCGCGCCACAAGGTCTTTCGCGTCTCTGCGTTGTCGCATTCGATGGATCGCACGACGCTCAGCAGATTCGGGAACAGGGCGTCCGCGACCTGGTCGCGCATCGCCGCTGGGAGATCGGTCATCGCGCGCGGGTCGGCGATCAGCCTGCCGTAGTACTGGTTGGCCAGCTGTTTGCCGCGGAAGGCGGGCAGCCCCAATTCGGCGACCGCCGCGGCGCGGGCGTCGTCGTCGAGGTCGGCGAAGTGGCGCGGCGGCTTGCCGCGCTGCGGGGCCTCGAACACCAGTGGCAGCTTCATGGTCTCGCTCATTATCGCGCCTGCTCGCTCAAGACGTCGCGGACGGCCTGGTCGACCGTCGCCAAGGCGGCGGCGTCGACCCCGGTGCGCCCACGCACGAACACCGTCGCCCGGCTGCTCGGTGGCAGCCCCTCGGCAAGGCACAGGCCGTCGGGCAGCCTGCCGATCATCGGCAGCAGCGCGACCCCGAGACCGGAGCGCACCGCCGCGAACAGGCCCGAGAGATCCGAGCTCTCGGCGGCAATCCGATAGGGCACGCCGATGCGGTCGAGAGCGGCGAAGGTCGGCTCGCGCAGCGTGCAGGGCTCGGAGAACATCACCACCGGCAGCGGCTCGCTGGCAGGCACCGAGAAGCTACGGCCCGAGATCCACTTCAGCGCAACCACTCCCGATGCATTCGCCGGATCGAGGCCGGAACCGTCGAGCATCACGGCCAGGTCCACGACGCCGTGCTCGATCGCGTCGGCGAGCATCACGTTGCGGTCCAGCCGGAAGCGCAACCGCCAGTCGGGCAGCCGCTCCCCCAGCGCGCTCGTCAGACCGGGCAGCATGACGTCGGCGCCGTGCTCGGTCGCGCCGATCAGCAGCACCCGCTCCTCGACGGCACCGAGATCGGCGAGGGCGGCGTCGTGCGCGGCCAGGATGGTGCGGGCGTGCGCGAGCACCCGGTGGCCCAACTCGGTGAAGGCGACGCCACGGCCGGACTTCTCGACGACGGGTCCTCCGACCACGGCCTCGACCCGGCGGACGTGCTGACTGACGGCCGACTGCGTCAGGTGCAGCACCGTTGCCGCGCGGTGAAATCCACCACAGTCGGCGACCGCCACCACGCTGCGCAGCGGCGCGATGTCCAAGACCTGACCCATGCCGTCAAGGTACTCCGATCAGTAGAAACGATCAAAGAACGGCCACATGTCACGGGATCGAGCCTCAATTTCGGCGACCGATTAGTATTGGCGATCAGTCACGATCACTGAAATTCGTTGGACGCCGCATCGCCCGATCCACACCATGAAGGCATGACCACGACCCGCATGCCGCTGCGCACCGCGTCGATCGTGACGTTCCTCTATGCCGTCGGCTATCCGATCGCCAACGTCGCGGTGACCTCGATGACCCCGATGGCGGTGCTGGCCGTCCGGTTCGGCCTCGCCGCGCTGATCCTCGGCGCGTGGGCGCGACTGGCCGGCGTGCGCTGGCCCACCGGCCGCAAGCTCGGTCACGTCGCGGTCGTCGGCCTGCTGATGCAGGCGGTCCAGTTCTGCACCGTCTACCTCGCGATCCAGCACGGTGCGCCCGCCGTGCTGTGCGCCGTCGTCGTCGCGATGAACCCGGTGGCGACCGCCCTCTTCGCGGCGCTGTTCCTGCGCGATCCGCTGACCCCGCGGCGCATGGTCGCCCTGGTGCTCGGCGTCGCCGCGGTGCTCGCCGCCTGCGCCAGTCGCCTGGCGGGCGAGGACCACGTCGACCCGGCCGTCCTGCTCCTGCTCGTCGCACTCGTCGGTCTGGCGGCCGGCGGCGTCTACCAGCAGAGGTTCTGCGCCGACGTCGACTTCCGCGCGTCGACGACGGTCCAGAACGCCGTTGCCTTCCTGCCCGCTCTCGGTCTGGCCTTCGCGACGCCGTTCGCTGTGCACGATGCGACGAAGGCGGCGCTCGCCATGGCGGGCCTGGTGCTCTTGAACGCCGTGCTGGGCATCTCGCTCTACGTCAGGGCCATCAACCGGCACGGCGCCGCGGCGGTGTCGATGCTGTTCTGCGTGATCCCCGCCGTCGCCGGGGTGCTGTCCTGGGCAGCGCTCGGCCAGCGCGTGGACGTCGGCGTCGGGATCGGCCTGGTGCTCGGCGCCGTCGCCTGTTGGATCAACTCCAGGGCGTCAGGCAAGAAGCGTGAGGACGACCCACGTGGCGACCGCGGACGGCAGGACGGAGTCGAGCCGGTCCATCAGACCGCCGTGGCCCGGTAGCAGCGTGCCCATGTCCTTGATGCCCAGATCACGCTTGACCTGAGACTCGATGAGGTCCCCGAGCGTGCCCGTCAGGACCAGCATGAGCCCGAGGGGAATGCCGACCCAGGCGGGCTTGTCGAGGAGGAACGTCACGGCGAGCACCGATGCGGCGGTGCCGAAGATCAGCGAGCCGGTGAAGCCCTCCCACGACTTCTTCGGGCTGATCGCCGGAACCATCGGGTGCTTGCCGAACAGCACACCCGCGGCGTAACCCCCGATGTCGGAGAAGACCACGCCGAGCATCAGGCAGAGCACCCGCCAGCGCCCGTCCTCGGGATAGACCAGCAGCGCGCCGAACGAGCCGAACAGCGGGATCCAGGCGGCCAGGAACACCGTCGCCGACACGTCGCGGAGGTAGTTCTGCGGTGCGTCCTGCAGGCCGCCCGACAACAGTCGCCAGATCATGCAGACCACGACGGTGGCCCCGAACGCGCCGAATGCCCCCGCGGGGCCGAAGGGCCACGTCAGCCAGACGATGGCCTGGCCGCCGACGAGCAACGGGATGACAGGGATCGCGTATCCGGCGGCCCTCAGCCGTCGGACCACCTCGTGGGTGGCCAGCGCCATGGCCGCGGCGACGACGGGCACCCACCCCAGCGGGGCGAACACCAGAATGGCAATGACACCGAATCCCAGGAACGATCCCACCGCGATGGCGGCGGGGAGGTTGCGTCCAGCCCGCCCCTGTTTCTTCGTCGGCTCTGGCGGCCCAGCCCCGTCGGCGGGAACCGTGTCGGTGTCTGCCACCGTGCTGTCGCTGAAGGTCAGGTCTGAAGGCGACCTAGACCTCCAGCAGCTCGCCTTCTTTGTGCTTCACCAGATCGTCGATCTGGGCGGTGTAGTTCCCGGTGGTCTTGTCGAGGTCCTTCTCGGCCCTGCCGACCTCGTCCTCGCCTGCCTCGCCGTCCTTCTTGATCCGGGCCAGCTCCTCCATCGCCTTGCGACGGATGTTGCGGACCGTGACCTTCGCGTCCTCGCCCTTGGACTTGGCCTGCTTGACCAGGTCGCGGCGGCGCTCCTCGGTGAGCTGCGGGATGGAGATGCGGATGACGTTGCCGTCGTTGCTCGGGTTGACGCCGAGGTCGGAGTTGCGGATCGCGTCCTCGATGTTGCGCAGCTGATTCGCCTCGTAGGGCTTGATGACGACCATGCGGGCTTCTGGCACGTTGATGCTGGAGAGCTGGGTGATCGGCGTCGGTGATCCGTAGTACTCGACCCTGACCCGGTTGAACATGCCGGGATTGGCTCGGCCGGTCCGGATGGACGACAGGTCGTCGCGCGCCACCGACACCGCCTTCTCCATCTTCTCCTCGGCATCGAAGAGGGTTTCCTCGATCACTTCACCAACTCCCGTCGCATTCGCTCGCCCGGTCACGCACCACTGGAGGTGGTGACCAGAGTTCCAATCCTCTCACCTGCGACCGCACGCGCGATGTTTCCATCGGTGAGGAGGTTGAAGACGAGGATCGGCATGCGGTTGTCCATGCAGAGACTGAAGGCCGTCGCGTCGGCGACCTTGAGGCCGCGGTCGATGACCTCGCGGTGGGTAATCCTGGCCAGCAATTCGGCGGTCGGTTCCTCGCGGGGGTCGGCGGTGAACACACCGTCGACGGCCTTGGCCATCAGGACGATCTCGGCGCCGATCTCCAGTGCCCGCTGCGCGGCGGTGGTGTCGGTCGAGAAGTAGGGCAGGCCCATGCCTGCGCCGAAGATGACGACGCGGCCCTTCTCGAGGTGTCTGCGGGCACGGCCGGGGATGTACGGCTCGGCCACCTGGCCCATGGTGATGGCGGTCTGCACGCGGGTGTCGATGCCTTCCTTCTCCAGGAAGTCTTGCAGCGCAAGGCTGTTCATCACGGTACCGAGCATGCCCATGTAGTCCGACCGGCTGCGCTCCATGCCGCGCACCTGCAGCTGGGCACCGCGGAAGAAGTTGCCGCCGCCGATCACGACGGCCACCTGCACGCCGCCGCGCACCACCTCGGCGATCTGGCGGGCAACCAGCGCCACCACGTCGGGGTCCAGGCCCACCTGTCCGCCACCGAACATCTCTCCGCCGAGCTTGAGGAGTACGCGCGAATAACCCGGCTGGCCGGCTGGATCGGCTAGGCCCGTCTCCGCCATGTCACTCCTTCGGGTCGGCAACGCCCCCAATCCTGCCAAACGGCTGGACTGGGGGCGCGAAGGGGTGGCCGGGGTCCTCAGCCCAGGTGGGCGGACAGCAACCAGGCGCCGACGGACTTGCGGCCGTTCGCCTCGTCGCGGATGTCGGCGCCCGCGAATCCCTTGAACCCGTCGAGGAAGTTCTGCGGCACGTTGGCGTGGATCCTGGCCGGGCGCACGTCGTCGACCACCCAGTACTTCGACACCACGTCCCGCAGCTCCGCCTCGGTGACGGGGTTGGCGGGGCCGGAGTCGCCCATCGAGCCCCGATCGAAGACCAGCACGAAGTACGACGCTCCCGGCGCGGCGGCCCTGACGATCGACTGCTGGTAGCCGTCCCGCAGCTCGACCGGCATCGAGTGGAACAACGTGGAGTCGACGATGGTGCCGAACCGACCGTCATAGCCCGTGAACGCGCTGATGTCGGCGACGTCGAAGCTCGCGTTGGTCAGACCGCGCCTGGCGGCCTCGGCACGCGCCAGGTCGATCGCCGTCGGCGACTGGTCGAGGCCGACCGTGGTGAAGCCCTGCTCGGCCAGTGCCAGAGCCGTCGCGGCCTCGCCACACCCGGCGTCCAGCACGTCGCCGTGGAACTTGCCCGCGGCGATCAGGGCGGCGATCTCGGGCTGCGGCTCGCCGATGCTCCACGGCGGCCTTGCACCGAGGCCCATCTCGGCGGCCTCGCCGCGGTAGGCGGAATCGAACATCACGTTTGAGGAAGGAGAATTCGTCATGCTTCCGGTGTATCAATCTAGTTGATATGTGTCAAGATGATTGACATGTCCGAGCCCGTTGACGAACCACTGGGTTATCTGCTCCACCGGTTGGCTTCGTCGTTGCGCGCCGAGGTGACGACGACCGCGCTCGATCCGATCGGATTGTCGTTCCCGCAATACATCTGCATGCGGATCCTGACCAAGAATCCGGGCCGGTCGAACGCCGACCTGGCACGCGATGTCAGCGTCTCCCCGCAGGCGATGAACATGGTGGTGCGCGGACTTCAGGAACGCGGCCTGGTGACGCGGCCCGCGACGGTGTCGTCGGGCCGTTCGCTGCCCGCCGAGCTGACCCGCGAGGGCCGCACACTGCTGGCCGCCGTCGACGCCGGCGTCCGCGATGCGGAGCGAAAGGTGTTGGAGCCACTCAGCCCAGGACAGCGAGCAGAGTTCAGGAAACTGCTCACCGCCCTGGGCTGACGGTCACGCCTCAACGCCGAGAAGGGGTCTAGGACTCCATGGCGCGGGCGGCCACGGGCAGGCCCGCGTGGTGCGCCCCGTGGCACGCCTTCGGCGGCGTCGGCGGGATGTCCAGTGCCGGGTTGCCGTCGAAGAAGCCGATCGGCTTCAGGTGGAATCCCGTGTAGGCACAGGGCATTACGGGCCAGTCCTCCGGCCGGACCACGTGATGCGCCCCGAGGGTGTACCACAGCACCACGTCGGTGTCCTCGAGTGGCGCATCGTCCTTGACGAACTCCGGCAGACCCTGCGCGTCGGCCGACTGGTACATGTAGTCACCGGCGGCGAACTTCTCCGCCTCGTCGTACTTGGTGACCCAGAGGTTGTGCTGCACGAAGCGCGCCCGGTCGTAGATGTAGGAACCCTCCTGCACCATCACCGGAACGATCTCCTTGGGCACCAGCTTGTAGGCGGTGGACGCCCCGAGCTCGTTGCGCTTCGACGGGTTGGCGATCTTCCAGTACCGCCCCGTCTTCCAGTCCCAGTCCCGCGCACCCTCGGCCTCGGACGTCACCAGGGTGTCCCTGGTGATCCAGGCGTTGTGGTGCGGGTTGAGCTCGGGATCGGGCTCGGGGATCGAATCCACCTCGTACACACTGTTTCCCGGCCCGTCGACGCTCATGTCGAGCCGGAAGTTGAAGAAGTGCTGGTGGTTCGGACCGTAGACGCCGGGGGCGACGAGCTTGCCCCAGCGCGGGAGCTCGCCCTCGGCGATCGAACCCGTGGTGAGCACACCCGACAGCTTGACCTCGACCTCGATGGACGCGTCGTTGTAGAAGTACCAGAAGAAGCCGTACTCGTAGTTGCCGACGGTGCAGATCATCGAGACGACCAACCGGCGCGAGCGCCGGACCTCGACCTCAGAAGTGCGGAAGTCGGTGTGCTTCCAGGAGATTCCGTAGTCCTCCTCGTGCATGCAGATGGCGTTGGGGATGGTCACCGGGTTGCCGTCGGAGTCGTTGACCGTGCCGTCGAAGTAATGGATCTCGCCGAGGCAGTCGCACCCCAACGTGAGCGGGTTCGCGGAGAAGCCCATGCCGACCTCGCCCATGTCGAACACGTTCTTGTTCCAGTGCGTCGGCGAGGTGTCTCCGTAGGGCACCACCATCTCCGAGAGCGACCCGCGGTACAGGATGGGCCTGGTCTCGCCACGGTCGGTGTAGGTCACCTCGTGCAGCGTGATGCCCTCGCGGGGATTGAAACCGAGGCGCAGCGACCACTTCTGCCACGTCACATGCCACCCGTCGACGGTGAAGCTGGGCCCCTCCGGCTGGGTGATCTCGATGGGCTTGACGTCCGAACGAAACTCGGTGAACGCGGGCCGGTTGTTCGGGTCGAACATGAACCGCTCGTCGTAGTTACCCGCGGTCGGCGGCATCGGCACCACGCCGTGGTCCTCGATGTCGATGATCTCCATGTTGTCGAGGTCGAAGGTGACGATCAGGCCCTCGACCGGACGCGCGTACCCGTGCTCGGACGGCGCCGCCCGCATGAAGGTGAGCGGACGGCAGATGAGCGGCGAGTTGTCGTAGTGGTCGCCCTGGCCGTAATAGCCTGCAGGCCAAGGGTCGATCATCGCGAGGTCGAAGTCGGTGATGCCGCGCTTGCGCATCGCCTCCTGCCACCTCGGATCCTCCCTGACCTTCTCCTCCACTCCGGTCATGTGCTCGACCAGATAGGAGGGGAAGCGACCGGGAATGGCCTTCCACGACTCGATCATGCTGGCGCCCAGATCGACGACCGCCTCGTACACCATCTTCGCTGCGGCGTCGTACATCGTGGCGAAGGCACAGCGCGGCACGTCCACCCCGACGAACGTCAACGCCGCGGTCTTGGCGGGCTCCGCGAGCTGAATCATCACGAACTTCAATGTCGGCGAGGCGTATTCCGATGCCATCACGATGGCTGCCGCGGCCTGGATCTCGGCCCCCGACAGTGGATCCAACGGATAGCTGCTCTTGTCCTCGGTAGCGTCCGCGCTGAGCGTGGTGCTGTCCAGGGTCATTGGTCAGACGTCCTTTACTTGATGGTTTCGGAGTTCTTGAGGTCGAGCACCGCGAGGTGCGCCAGCGCGTCCTCGGAGCTCGTCTTGTGGGCCGAGCGGCGGCCGAAGACGTACACGACCACACCGAGGGCGATCATGCCGATCGAGATGCCACCAGTCCACGTCATCCACTCGCTGTCCGGCACGTCGGCGATCCACGACTTCGCGAACGAGTAGTAGACGCCGCCGATCGTGCCGATCGTGCCAACGATGACGGTAATCCACACACCAGTCATGCCGCCGGGGATGCGCCAGAACGTCTCGTCGGCATACCGGTCGGCATACCGCTTGCGCGCGATGATGACCGGGATCAGGAAGAAGAACCCGGAGATCAGCCACACCGTCGAGAGGCCACCCTGGATGAAGATGGTCACGTTGGCCATGCTGCTCTGCGAGTACAGCCCGACAAGGATCAGTGAGGACAGCACACCCTGAATGAGGATGGCGGTCACGGGGTTACGCGTGCGCGGGTTGAGGTGGGTGAAGATGCGCGGAAGGTGGCGCTCCAGGCCGGAGACGAAGATCAGCCGCGAATAGGTGACCTGGTAGGACATCAACGCCACGAAGATGATGACGCACAGGACGATCGCGGCACCCTCCATCACGCCCTTGGGGGCGGCCTTTCCGAGCATTCCGATGACGCCGGTAACCGGGTCGATCTGGTCCGAGGGCAGCACCATCATGGTTCCGAGCGTGGTCAGCAGGTAGATGAAGATCAGCGCCACCGAGCCCCAGACGACCATCTTCGGCCCGCTCTTGCGCACCGAGAGGAACTCGGCGCCCATGTTGTACGGCGTCTCGACACCCAGCAGGTACAGCAGGACGGTGCCGTACAGGAAGCCGGCGCCCGCGAAGTCGGGAATGGTCGCGGCGTGGAGATCGAACGGCGTCCCCGATCCGTTCTTGATGGCGTAGACGACGCCGGAGACGAAGATGACCGCCGTCAACACCCAGTAGACGACGAACACGATGTTCATGACGCGTTGGTTGGCGGCCAACTTGGCCAACGCCAGACCGACGACCGCCCAGAGGATGACCAGCTGCAGGATGATGCTCATCGTCAGCCCCAGCTCGGCGTGGAACGCCAGCAACAGGAACTGCACGATGATGGCCGGGGAGGACGCCGCGTTCAGGATCACCGGGATCCATGACAGGTAGCCGCCGATGAAGCCCCAGGTCTCACCCATGGTGCGGGTGGCCCAGATGTACACGCCGCCTTCGCCGGGCCACAGGTTGCCGAGCTCGGCGACCGCCATGCCTGCGGGCACCAGGAACGTGATGATGCCGAGCACCCACATCGGGATCGCGGTCCACCCACCGGCCGCCATCACCGACGAACCAGTGATCCAGCAGATGATGAACACGTAGGTGGCGGTGAGGCCGAAGGTGGTCATCACCTTGGGCAGAACCTGCTCCGGGACGAGTTCCGCGGGAAGGAACTTGTCGCGTTCCCCCGATGCAGAGGTGTCGATTTGTGTCATTGGTTCTCTTTCAATCGGTGTGTTCGCTTGGGCGTGATCGGGTCAGCTGACGATCTGTCCGTCCCTCATCCGGACGACGCGGCTCGCCTCCTCGGCGACGATCGGGTCATGCGTGCTGGCGACAACGGTGACGCCGATGGTCGAGCACAGGTCGCGCAGCATTCGCACGACCGTCTCCCCCGTCTTGTGATCCAGATTCGCCGTCGGCTCGTCGGCGAGGACGAGCGTCGGGTTGCTGATCAGCGACCGCGCGATGGCGGTGCGCTGCTGCTCGCCACCGGACATCTTCGTCGGCTGGTGGTTGATCCGGTGGCTGAGGCCGACGAGCTCGAGAAGCTCGATCGCCCGCTTGCGCAACGCCTTTCGGTCATACGGCTCGAACATCAGGGGAAGCTCGACGTTCTCTACCGCGGACAGGAACGGAATCAGGTTGTAGCTCTGGAAGATGAAGCCGATGGTGTCGTGTCGGAGCGCCGCGAACTGACTCTCGGTGAGCCTGCCGGTGTCCTTACCGGCGACCATGACCGATCCCTTGGTCGGTCGGTCCAGACCGCCGATGATGTTCAGCAGCGTGGACTTGCCGCTGCCGCTCGGTCCCATCAGGCACACGAATTCGCCAGGCATCACCTGCAGTTCGGCAGCGACGAGAGCCTTGACGACCTCGTCGCCGAGCTTGTGGAGCTTCCAGACGTCGGATACCTCGATGACGGGCGAAGCATCGCTGGCCTGCCCCGAGGCGGGAGCCTCGGCGGCGGCGACCTCGGTGCTGTCGTCGGTGTCCTTGATGACCGTCATTGGTGGGTCAGCCTCCCGCGGAGAGTGATGTGATGGGCGGCCGCGACGCTGCGGTCCACGTGGGCACGATGCTCGTCGCCACGGCAGCGGCGACGCTGACGGCCACGGCGATCGCCGAGCCGAGGACCAGTCCGCCCACCGCGACACCGGTGGGCACGAAACCCGTTGCCCCCAGCACCATTGCGACGACGACGGCGATGGCCGCGCCGGCGACGGCTCCGAGTACGGCGGCGACGACCGGCTCGACGAGCAGCGCTGCCACCACGGGCTTGCGCGGCACGCCGTTGGCGCCGAGGACGCCGAGTTCCTTGGTGCGGTGCGCGACCGTCCTCGTCGTCGCGACGGCGACCTCGACGACACCGACGAGCAGCACGGTCACCGCGATGAGCACGACGGCGCGCCCGATCTCGTCGGCGTGTCCGAGTGATGCGGACTGCGCTCGGATGCCGTCCGACATGCCGAACACGATGACCACCAGGAACGCTCCCACGGCCGTCGTGAACACCGGCAGCACCATCTCACCGATGCGCCTGCGCGCGGACAGCCAGCCGTAGGCCAGACCCTTGCTCAACATGATTTCCCCGTCGCTTCGCTCGCCCCGGACATCAGCGATCCCCCAGCAGGTCGACGGGACGGTGCTGCAGCAGCCGGTGCACCGGTACCAGCGCACCCACGATCGCCATGGCAGGCACGAACGCGAATACCATGCCTGCGGCCTGCAACCACGCCACCGGTGTCGCGATACCCGGAATGACCAGCGCCACAGCGGCTCCCGCGCCGAGTACTCCGACGAGGTAGGCGATGACGAACACGATGGCCGACTCGACGAGGAAGAAGTAGAGCACCTCGTCGGCGAGGCCGATGCTCGCCATGATGCCGAACTCCCGCTTGCGCTCCTGCACTGCGGCCAGGAACGAGGACACGGCGATGATGAACCCGAGGATCAGGCCGATGGTCGAGATGAGCCCGAGCGTCGAGCTGGTGACCTTGCCGGAGAACAGCGCCGAGAACTTCTGCTCGAACGTCAGAGGGCCGTTGCCGCCGACCGTGTCGTAGACGAGCCCCTGGCCGCCGGCCTCCGGCATCACCGAGGGGTCGGTCGTCGACGGCAGACCCACGGCGGCGCCGAACGTCTGACCGAGGTTCCGGTTCTTCTCCTGTCCGGCAGGGGCGAGCACCGTCCACCATCCCTTCTCGCCGACCAGTGACCTGGCCAGCTCCGAGGAGACGACGGCCGACTGCCCAGTGCCCGCGATGCCGACGACCAGACTCTGGCCACCGATCACCACGTCGGCGCCCTGGTTCAGGCCGAGGCGCTCGGCCAGCGCAGAGCCCAAAACCGCTTGGCCAGATGGGATTTGGTCGCTACCGCGCAGAGATACCGACGTGCCGTTGATGGTGGTCGTGCCGGACAGCGTCTGGGTGCCCGTCCATCCAGGGGGAAGGGTGAGTGCGGGGGCGGGGCCGTCGGCGACGAGAGCCTGGACGTCGGGATCGTAGTGCACCCCGGCGGCGGGAACCGCCCACAGTTGGGCACCGCCCAGCACGTCGGTCACCGAGTCCGCGCCGGTGATGGCGAAACTCGACGAGATGGTGCGGACGACGACGACACAGGCGATCGCCAGCGCAATGCCGAGTACGGAAAGCACAAACCGTTCCGGTCGACGACGAATGTTCGCCAGTGCGAAGCGGAAGAGGTACCCGAAGGTGTTTCCCGAAGCAGTGGCGATCGCCGGTGATCGAACGGTTGTGGGCGCAGTGGTCTCCACACCAGGGATGTTCAGCGCGGCGTGTTTCTTCGATTGCCACTACTGATGTCCGCCGCGTTAACTCGACCTAAGTCCGATTACGGTGGCGTGTCACGCTCACGACGGATTTCGTCGTCCGTCGACGTGGTCTATACCGCTTGGTGCAACCCATCAGCGCCATTGGGCATCGGATTCCGCACCGGCGGTGGTCGCGAGGAGGCGGAATGCGGCCGCCTCCTCGAGCTCGTAGGCCAGCTCCAGCAGGGTCACCTCGCGCCCGAGGCGCGCGCTGAACATCATGCCGACGGGGAGTCCGTCTGCCGATCGTCCGAGGGGCAACGAGATTGCCGGATCGCCCGTGACGTTCTGCAGCGGCGTGAAGGCCACCCAGTCCACCAACCGCTCGACGATCAGTTCGTAGTCGGCGGTCGGATCGAGGTGGCCGACGCGTGGCGGCGGCTCGGCAAGGGTCGGCGTCAGCAGCACGTCGTAATCGCGCACCAGCTTCAGGGTCCGCCGACGGAGGGTCGACAGCCGCGCGATCGCCAGCGGCAGCTTGCGCAGGTTGGCGGCGGCATAGGTCTCGAGCCCGAGACTCAGGTTGTCGAGCCTGCTCCGGTCGAAGGACTCGCCGAACCGGCCCCGGCCACCGCGGATCAGGGCGTAGGAGAGCAGCGCCCAGTAGAGGAGGAAGTCGTCGATGAACGACGGCGGCACCGGCGGCCGGTCGAGGTGCTCGACGCGATGGCCCATCCGTTCGAGGAGGGTCGCGGTGGCCAGCGTCTGATCGCGCACCTCGGCGCTGGCCTCGCGCTTGACGGAGCGGGTGATGACGCCGATGCGCAACCGTGCGCGGCCGGGGCCGCGCACGTCACCGATCGGGTCGAGTTTCGGGTTGCGCCAGACGTTCTCGGCCTCGCGGTAGAAGGCCGCCGTGTCCCGTACCGAGCGGGTGAGCACGCCGTTGGCGACGATGCGGATCGGCATCTGGCTCATGCTCTTGTCGAGCGGCAGCCTACCGCGCGAAGGCTTCAGCCCCACCAGACCGTTGCACGACGCCGGGATGCGGATCGATCCGCCGCCGTCGTTGGCGTGGGCGATGGGGACGACACCGGCCGCGACGAAGGCACCGGACCCCGAGGACGAGGCGCCCGCGGTGTGGTCGGTGTTCCACGGGTTGCGCACGGCGCCGAGTCGCGGATGCTCGGCGACGGCGCTGAAGCCGAACTCCGACATCTGCGTCTTGCCGAGTGCGATCACCCCCGTCGACAGATAAGCGCGGGCGAACTCGCCGTTGGCAGGCTCAAGCCGCGGGTGCCACGCATCCGTGCCCTCCATCGTCGGCATGCCCTCGACCGCGACGTTGTCCTTGACGAAGGTCGGCACGCCGTCGAAGAAGCCGCCGTAGCGTGTACCGGCCGCGGCGCGGGCGCGGGCCCGGTCGAACGCCTCGTAGGCCAGACCGTTCAGGTCGGGGTTGACCTTCTCGGTGCGGGCAATCGCTGCGTCCACGACGTCACCCCGCGACACCGCCCCGGATCGGATGGCTTCGGCGAGGGCGGTGGCATCGAGGTCGCCGAGCGCGTCGTCGTCGAACGCGGACACGAAGGTCATGCCTTGACGCTAGCAACACCCCGACGAGACGCCCCCGGAGATGGAGAAACCCCGCGCCGACCGGGATCGCCGGAGGGACGCGGGGTCTCCTATTGAGCGATTTGGTGCGTCGCTCAAGCAGTGGTGCCTAGGCGCGACCGACCTCGAAGCGGACGAACCGGGTCACGGTCAGTCCAGCGTCCTCGATCAGCGCCTTGACGGTCTTCTTGTCGTCGGCGATCGCCTGCTGCTCCAGTAGGACGACGTCCTTGAAGAAGCCGGTGAGTCGACCCTCGACGATCTTGGGCAGAGCCGCCTCCGGCTTGCCCTCCTCCTTCGCGGTCTCCTCGGCGATGCGGCGCTCGTTGGCGACGGCGTCGGCGGGGACGTCGTCACGCGTCAGGTACTTGGCCTTCATCGACGCGACCTGAAGGGCCACGGCGTGTGCGACCTCGGCGTTGCCGCCGGTGTACTCCACCAGCACGCCGACAGCCGGCGGCAGGTCCGACGAACGCTTGTGCAGGTACGTCTCGACCGTTCCGTCGAAGTACGTCGCACGGCGCAACTCGAGCTTCTCGCCGATCTTGGCCGACAGATCGGCGATGACCTGTTCGACGGTCTTGTCGCCGGCCTTGGCGGCCTTGAGCGCGTCGACGTCGGTCGCCTTGGACTCCGCGGCGGCGGCCACGATCTGTGCGGCCACCGCGTGGAACTCCGCGTTCTTGGCGACGAAGTCGGTCTCCGAGTTGAGCTCGATCAGTGCGCCGTCCTTGGCGGCGACCAGACCCTCGGCCGTCGCGCGCTCGGCGCGCTTGCCGACGTCCTTGGCACCCTTGATGCGCAGCACCTCGACGGCCTTGTCGAAGTCTCCGTCGGCCTCGACGAGGGCGTTCTTGCAGTCGAGCATGCCGGAGCCGGTCACCTCCCGCAGACGCTTGACGTCGGCAGCGGTGTAGTTAGCCATCTCAGCCTTTCCTGTGAGGCGCTTTCCTCGAACGAATCAGGAAGCGTCAGTGGTCGTTTCGGCGGCACCCTCGGCGGGTGCGGTAGCCGTCGCCGAGGCGAGCAGTTCCTGCTCCCATTCGGCAAGGGGCTCGGCACCTTCGGCGGCGGGCTTGTCCGCACCCGCACCCGAACGGGCCTGCAGGCCCTCGGCGACCGCGGAGGCGACCACCTTGGTCAGCAGGGCGGCCGAGCGGATCGCGTCGTCGTTACCCGGAATCGGGTAGTCGACGAGATCGGGATCGCAGTTGGTGTCGAGGATCGCGATGATCGGGATGTTCAGCTTGCGAGCTTCGGCGACCGCCAGGTGCTCCTTGTTGGTGTCGACGACCCAGATCGCCGACGGCACCTTCTGCATGTCCCGGATACCGCCGAGGCTGCGCTCGAGCTTGTTCTTCTCGCGGGTCAGCATCAAGATTTCCTTCTTGGTGCGACCCTCGAAGCCACCGGTCTGCTCCATGGTCTCGAGTTCCTTGAGACGCTGCAGGCGCTTGTGCACGGTGGAGAAGTTGGTGAGCATGCCGCCGAGCCAGCGCTGGTTGACGAAGGGCATCCCGACCCGGGTGGCCTCGTCCGCGATGGACTCCTGCGCCTGCTTCTTGGTACCGACGAACATGATGGAGCCGCCGTGCGCGACGGTCTCCTTGACGAATTCGTACGCCTTGTCGATGTACGTCAGCGTCTGCTGCAAGTCGATGATGTAGATGCCGTTGCGGTCGGTGAAGATGAACCGCTTCATCTTGGGATTCCAGCGACGGGTCTGATGCCCGAAGTGGGTGCCGCTGTCCAGCAGCTGCTTCATGGTCACGACGGCCATGTGTTGCCCAGCTTTCATTGTCGGTTGTCGTCCGGCACCGGGTGATGCCGAACCCTGGCGTCTGCTGCATGCCGGACCCGTATCGAGACGTCTCGCCACGGGACCAACCGGCATGCGGGTGCGACCTTGGAAGAACGGGGTCGCGGTGCAGGCGCGCGAAGTCAATCCACTGATGCGGATTGCGGGACTGAGTTTACACCGTTGACATGCATGCTTCGTCCACAGAGCCGCGCCCGTCCACAGATCGGGTCATCGGCCCTTCCCGTCGCCCCTTGGGCGCGCTGAACTGGGCAGATGAGACTGACGTCGATCGTCGTGGCCCTCTTCGTGTTGCTGGCGGCCCCGGCGCACGCCGTCGACGGGAGGCTGGACTGGCCGCTACGGCCCCGGCCCGGCCTGCTACGCACCTTCGACCCGCCATCCGCACGGTGGAACGCCGGCCACCGCGGCGTCGATCTGGCGGGAGTCGCAGGTCAAACCGTGTACGCGGCGGCCCCGGGTGCGATCGTCTTCGCCGGCGTGCTGGCGGGCCGTCCCGTGGTGTCGATCGCGCATCCCGGTGGTCTGCGCACCAGCTATGAACCGGTGACGGGAATGGTGCGGGTGGGTCAGCTGGTCGACGCGGGCACCCCCGTCGGCACGCTGGAGGCAGGCCACGCCGGGTGCGGAGCCGCCGCCTGCCTGCATTGGGGCGCCATGTGGGGTCCGGCATCGCGCGCCGACTACGTCGATCCGCTCGGCCTCGTCGTGACGACGCCGATCCGCCTCAAGCCCCTGGCGGGCTGAACGACACACCGTCAACCGTTCACGTCCCGCCCGTCCGGGTCGGACCGTCGCACGCTGGAGTGCGTGTTGAACACCATCACCACGGTCGTCGTCGCGCTGCTCGGCGTGCACATCCTGGCGAAGTTCGCCTTCTTCGCGATGCCGTACGCCAGACGCCGTGCGGCACTCGACAAGAGCTACGGAGCGAAGCCGTCGGCGACCGACGTCTCCGACTGGGTACTGCTCGGCTTCACCGTCGTGCTGGCGGGACTGCTGCTGGTCAGGGGCGTCGAGGCGGTCAGTTTCCTGGCCGGCCTCTGGATCGGCGCCACGGTCATCCAGCTGTACTTCCACCGCTATCACGTGCCCGTACCCGCGGACCGGGCGGCGCCGCCGGAGACCTCACCGCTCAAGGAGATGTCCTACGCCATTCAGGCGGCCCCGTGGCGCCCGTGGCCCCAGGTGGTCGTGCTGACCGTGTTGGTGGTGTGGAACCTGGTCCTGATCGCGCGCCGTTAGGCCCGCGGGTGTGCCTGGTCGTGCACCGCGCGCAGGCGGGCGACCGTGACGTGGGTGTAGAGCTGGGTCGTCGCGAGCGAGGAGTGACCGAGAAGTTCCTGCACGACGCGCAGGTCCGCACCTCCCTCGAGCAGATGGGTGGCGGCACTGTGGCGCAGTCCGTGTGGGCCGATGTCCGGAGCCCCGGGGACGGCGCCCATCGTCTGGTGTACGACGGTCCTCGCCTGCCGCGGGTCGATGCGCCCGCCCCTCGCGCCCAGCAGCAGTGCGGGGCCGGAGGTCGACGTGGCCAGGGCTGGCCTGCCGTCGGCGAGCCATGACGTCAGCGCCTGCAGTGCGGGCTCGCCGAACGGGACGGTCCGCGGTTTATTGCCCTTGCCGAGCACCCGCAGGACACGGGCGCGGGCGTCCACGTCGTCGACGTCGAGTCCACACAGCTCGCTGACGCGAATTCCGGTGGCGTACAACAACTCCACGATCAGCCGGTCACGCAGCGCCAGCGGGTCCCCCTGCTGGGCGCCGGAGTCGGCAGCGGCCATCGCGTCGAGCGCCTGGTCCTGACGGAGGACGGCCGGCAGCGTGCGACGGGCCTTGGGCACCTGCAGGCGGGTCGCCGGATCGTCGTCGAGAAGCCCGCGCCGCGACGCCCACGCGGTGAACGTCTTCACCGCCGAGGTCCGCCGCGCCAGGGTGGTCCGCGCGGCGCCTGCCGAGGCCTGCGCGGCGAGCCAGGACCTCAACACCGGCAGCGTCATTCGTTCGAACTCGGCGCCGGGTGCTCTGTCATTCAGGAAGCCGAACAGCGACCTCAGATCGCCGAGATAGGCGCGGCGGGTGTGCTCCGAGCGTCCGCGCTGAATCTCGAGGAACTCGTCGAACTCCTCGAGCACCACGTCGACCGCTACCGCCACTCCCCCAGGTTGGCAGACCTCGGTCGACCTGGCCTCGCCGCACTCCAGATGTTGCGCCTTTCGAGACCGGACGGTGACCCTTGAGCCGCTCGACGTTCACGACTGTGCGGCAGCCCCGGCGAGCAGACGCAAACATGCGCGGCACCGCGGCGTGTCACGCACATTTGCGTCTGTTCGTGGTGAGCCTCAATTCCCCTGTGCCACTTCAGATTCAGTGGTCACATTTCAAGATCACTTTTCGGTGGTTCGAACTAGTGTTCGAGTCATGTCCGGTACGGTCGTCCAGGATGCGCTCGCGGCGTTGCGGGTCGCCTACGACGCGCTGGCCGCGGCCGAGGTCGACCTCATGGACAGCACCGAGATCGTCGCCGCCCTGGACGAACTGGAAACCCTGACCTGCCAACTACCCACCCAGAACCACCGGCTGCTGGCCCGCCTGCAGGACGAGACCACCCCCAAGCAGATGGGCGCCAAGTCCTGGCGTGACGTGCTGATGATCCGCTGGCGCCTCGCCCCCGGGGAAGCCTGCCGCCGGCTGGCCGAGGCCGAGGACCTCGGTCCCCGGCACGCCCTGACCGGGCCCGCGATGGCACCGCTGCTGCCCGCGACCGCCGCCGCCCAAGCCCTCGGCCTGCTCACCGGCGCCCACGTCCGCGAACTGCGCGACGCCATGGCCAAACTGCCCGGCTTCCTCGACACCCAGGAGCGCGCCCAGGTCGAGGTCGACCTGGTTCGTCTGGCGGTCGGGATCGGCCCCACCGAGCTCAAGGAGGCGGCGCGGCGCACGATCTTCGTCCTCGACCAGGACGGCCCGCTCCCGGATGACGCCGAACGCCACCGCAAGCGAGGGTTCGTCGTCGGCAAGCAACAATCCACCGGGAACGTCCCCTTCAGTGGCGAATTGAACCCGGAAGCCTGGGCGACGTGGGAAGCCATCCTCGCCAAGTTCGCCGCGCCGGGCATGTGCAACCCGGACGACCCCGAACCCTGCGTGTCCGGGACGCCCACCCAGGCGCAGATCGACAACGACCACCGCACGATCGCCCAACGCCGCCACGACGCCCTGCTGGTGATCGGGCGGATCGCCCTGATGAGCGGGAACCTCGGCCAACTCAACGGGCTACCGGTGTCGGTGATCGTCCGCACCACCCTGCAAGAGCTGCAGTCGTTGGCCGGGGTCGGGCAGACCGGCGGGGCAGTCAGATCCCGGTCGCCGACCTGATCCGGATGGGCGCCCACGCCCACCACTATCTGGCGGTGTTCGACGGCGCCACCGGCGCTGCCCTGGATCTGTTCCGCACCAAGCGGACCGCGAGCCCGGAGCAGCGGATCATGCTGATCGCCAAACAGGGCGGCTGCACCAAACCCGGCTGCATCGTCGGCGCCTACGGCTGCCAAGTGCATCACGCCACCCTGGACTGGACCCTCGGCGGCAACACCAACGTCGACGACCTCACCCTGGCCTGCGGCCCCGACAACCGCATGGTCCACGAAAACGGCTACACCACGATCGTCAACGCCCACGGCGACACCGAATGGATCCCCCCACCCCACCTGGACCACGGCCAACACCGCATCAACCACTACCACCAACCCAACGCCCTCCTACGGCCGCCGAACCCACTGGACACCACCGCTGATCCGGGCGAAGAGGACGACCCCTGATTCGTCAGGGAGACGTGGCAGCACTCGCGGGATCGATCATGATCTTGGCGTGCGTCTCGGGATCACCGAGGGCGTCGAAGGCCGTCGCCACGCCGTCGAGGCCGACGGTTCCGGTGAGCAGCGGCGTGCCGTCGACCTTCCCGTCGGCGAGTAGATACAGGGTGTCGCGGAATTCCAGTGGCGTGTAACCGAATACGAACCGCATGTCGACCTCCTTGGCGATCGCCATGGCGGGCCGCAGCTTGTCCTCGCCCATGCAGACGCCCACCACGACGATGCGCGAGTTCAGCGGCGCCGCGGCGACCACTCCGTCGAGCATGCCCGGCACGCCGACACATTCGAAGATCACCGGCCGCTTGGGGTCCGCCGCGCCGAAGGTGTCCGCCGCGCGGTAGACGTGCGACCAGCCCGGCAGTTTGCGCAGCTTCTCCATCGAGCCCATGCCGAGTTCGTAGAGATCGGGCGCGTTGGTGATCATCCCCTTGGTGGCAGCGCGTTCGTAGGGCGACTCGACGGCCGGGTCGACGACCACGTCGGCCCCGCATCGGGTCGCGAGTTCCCTTCTGCCCGAGGAGAAGTCGCTGGCCACGATGGTCCTCACCCCA
>JAESGJ010000281.1_pt1 | contig 45598 bp, 38 predicted proteins | sample 9266241 | NCBI WGS metagenome assembly JAESGJ01 (sample SAMN14514841, study PRJNA621669) | algae metagenome | isolation source: Brasilonema octagenarum HA4186-MV1 and co-occurring heterotrophs from wet... | place: USA: Manoa Valley, Hawaii | collected 2009-07-20
CTGGCAATGGCATTCGGTCGCTTCCTGCCCATCATCCTCGTGCTCGCGCTCGCCGGCTCCCTTGCCGCTCAACGCAGTACCCCCGAATCCGCCGGCACGCTGCCGACCCACCGCCCGCAGTTCGTCGGCATGGTGGCCGGGGTGACGCTCATCCTCGTCGCCCTCACCTTCCTGCCCGCACTGGCGCTCGGACCCCTCGCCGAAGGAATTCACTGAAAATGGCAACGACCAACACGTCCTCCCCCGTCGAACGTGACGCCACTGCGAAACCCGGTGGCGAAACTGACAGTGGGTTCACGCTCGGCGGCAAGAGCGAGCACGACGGCCCCACGAAGCGCGTCGGCGGCGGTCTGCTCGACCCCAAGATGCTCTGGCGCTCGACGCCGGACGCGCTGAAGAAGCTGGATCCGCGCACACTGTGGCGCAACCCGGTGATGTTCGTCGTCGAGGTCGGCGCCGTGTGGAGCACCGTCCTGGCCGTCGTCGACCCGTCGTGGTTCGGCTGGCTGACGGTGGCCTGGCTCTGGCTGACGGTCGTCTTCGCCAACCTCGCGGAGGCCGTCGCGGAGGGACGCGGCAAGGCCCAGGCCGACTCCCTGCGAAAGACCAAGGCCGACACGGTCGCCCGACGCCTCACCGCGTCCGGCGCCGAGGAGGAGGTCGCCGCACCGCTGCTGCAACAGGGTGACATGGTGGTCGTCGAGGCCGGCCAAGTCATCCCCGGTGACGGTGACGTGCTGGAAGGCATTGCGTCGGTGGACGAGTCGGCCATCACCGGCGAGTCGGCGCCCGTGATCCGCGAGTCCGGCGGCGATCGGTCCGCCGTCACCGGTGGCACGACGGTGCTCTCGGACCGGATCGTCGTCAAGATCACGCAGAAGCCGGGTGAGAGCTTCATCGACCGGATGATCGCGCTCGTCGAGGGCGCCAACCGGCAGAAGACGCCCAACGAGATCGCCCTGAACATCCTGCTGGCTGCGCTGACGTTGATCTTCGTCTTCGCCGTCGCGACGCTGCAGCCGCTGGCGATTTACTCCAAGGCCAACAACCCGGGCGTCCCGGACTCGTTGGCGCTCACCGGTGACGGCATCAGCGGCATCGTCATGGTCGCCCTGCTGGTCTGCCTGATCCCCACGACGATCGGTGCGCTGTTGAGCGCCATCGGCATCGCGGGCATGGACCGGCTGGTCCAGCGCAACGTGCTCGCCATGTCCGGGCGCGCCGTCGAGGCCGCCGGCGACGTCAACGTGCTGCTGCTCGACAAGACCGGCACCATCACCCTGGGCAACCGGCAGGCAGGCGCGTTCCTGCAAGTCGACGGGGTCACCCCCGAACGGTTCGCCGACGCCGCCCAGCTCTCCAGCCTGGCCGACGAGACCCCCGAGGGCCGCTCGATCGTCGTATTCGCCAAGGAGCGCTTCGGATTACGCGAGCGGGCCGCAGGCGAGCTGACCCACGCGAACTGGGTCGAGTTCACCGCCGCCACGCGGATGTCGGGGGTCGACCTCGAGGACGGCCACCAGCTGCGCAAGGGCGCAGCCGCCTCGGTCGCCGAGTGGGTGCGCGCCAACGGTGGCACCGTGCCGCCGGAACTCGGCGCCATGGTCGACGAGGTGTCCTCGTCCGGTGGCACTCCCCTGGTGGTCGGCGAACTGCGCGACGGCACCGCAACGGCGCTCGGCGTGATCGCGCTGAAGGACGTCGTCAAACAGGGCATGCGGGAACGGTTCGACGAGATGCGCCGGATGGGCATCCGCACCGTGATGATCACCGGTGACAATCCGTTGACCGCCAAGGCCATTGCCGACGAGGCGGGCGTCGACGACTTCCTCGCCGAGGCCACGCCCGAGGACAAGCTGGCGCTGATCAAGCGCGAGCAGGAGGGCGGCAAGCTCGTCGCGATGACCGGCGACGGCACCAACGACGCGCCCGCCCTTGCGCAGGCCGACGTCGGCGTCGCGATGAACACCGGCACGTCGGCGGCCAAGGAGGCCGGCAACATGGTCGACCTCGACTCCGACCCGACGAAGCTCATCGAGATCGTCGAGATCGGCAAGCAGCTGCTGATCACCCGCGGGGCGCTGACCACGTTCTCGATCGCCAACGACATCGCGAAGTACTTCGCGATCATCCCGGCACTGTTCGTGACGCTGTTCCCCGGCCTGGACCTGCTCAACGTGATGCGGCTGCACAGTCCGCAATCGGCGATCCTGTCCGCGGTGATCTTCAACGCCCTGGTCATCATCGCCTTGATCCCGCTGTCGCTGCGCGGCGTCCGCTACACCCCCAGCAGCGCCTCGAAACTGTTGAGCCGCAATCTCTACGTCTACGGACTCGGCGGCATCATCGCCCCGTTCGTCGGGATCAAGCTCATCGACCTGTTGATCCAACTCCTCCCAGGGATGTCCTAATCATGAAGTACACCAACCTCGTTCGTCAGCACTGGGCCGCACTGCGGGCACTGCTGGTGCTCACCGTGATCGTCGGCGGCGCCTACCCCGCGTTCATCTGGTTGGCGGCGCAACTCCCCGGCCTCAACCACAGGGCCGACGGATCGATCGTCGAAGTGGGTGGAAAGCCGGTGGGCAGCAGCCTGATCGGTCAGTTGTTCACCGACGCCGACGGCAAGCCGCTGCCCCAGTACCTGCAGAGCAGACCGTCGGCGGCAGGCAACGGCTACGACCCGATGGCCACCAGCGCCAGCAATCTGGGCCCGGAGAGCATCCTCGACGCACCCGACAAGCCCAGCCTGCTGACCCAGGTGTGCACGCGCAGTGCCGACGTCGGCACGCTGGACAAGGTCAACGGCGCCCGCCCGTTCTGCACCGGCGGGGGCGTCGGCGCGGTGCTCTCGGTGATCGGTCCGCGCGACACGTCGGGCCCGACGGCGGGCCAGGTCGTGCATCCCGTCAGGGTCGTCAGCGTCAATGAACCGTGCGATACCACCAAGACCCCATTCCTCGCCACGTACGAGGGCGTGCGGGTGGAGTGCGCCCGGCCGGGCGAGGACTACACGGTCGGCCAACTGGTCCCGGTCCACGGCGCGGCGACCGACGCGCAGGTGCCCGCGGACGCCGTGACCGCCAGCGGCAGCGGGTTGGATCCCGACATCTCGCCCGCCTACGCCGATCTGCAGGTCAACCGCATCGCGCAGACCCGCGGCATCGGCGCTGACCAGGTCAGGGCCGTCATCGCGGCGAACACCGACGGACGCACGCTCGGCTTCATGGGTGAGCCCAGCGTGAACGTGCTCGCCGTCAACGTCGCGCTCGATCAGTTGGCCAGGTGAGGTGCCGCCGCTAGCCGCACCCCCCGAACCGCACACCACGGTCGTCGTTCGCCCGGCTCACCGCCGGATTCACGACCCTGGTGTGCGGTTCGCTACTAGCGAGAAGCACGACACGTCCCGGGGAGACCGCGATGCAGGTGGATGATGGGCAGGTGAGTCCCGAGCCGGCCAAGCACGCCCCCAAGCGAGGAGAGCTGCGCATCTACCTCGGCGCGGCGCCGGGCGTCGGCAAGACCTTCGCCATGCTCGGCGAGGCGCACCGCAGACTCGAGCGCGGCACCGACCTCGTGGCCGCCGTCGTGGAGACCCACGGCCGCAAGCGCACCGCCGAACTGCTCGACGGCATCGAGCTCGTCCCGCCGCACCTGCTGACCTACCGCGGCTCGCAGTTCGCCGAACTCGACGTCGACGCCGTGCTGAAGCGACGGCCCGAGGTGGTGCTCGTCGACGAACTGGCCCACACCAACACGCCGGGATCCAAGAACGCCAAGCGGTGGCAGGACGTCCAGGAGATCCTCGACGCGGGCATCACCGTCGTCTCGACCGTCAACGTCCAACACCTGGAGAGCCTCAACGACGTCGTCGCCCAGATCACCGGCATCGAGCAGCAGGAGACCGTGCCCGATGAGGTGGTCCGCAAGGCCGATCAGATCGAGCTCGTCGACATCACCCCGGAAGCGTTGCGGCGCAGGCTTTCCCATGGCAACGTCTACACCCCCGAACGCATCGACGCCGCCCTGAGCAACTACTTCCGCCAGGGCAACCTGACCGCCCTGCGCGAACTCGCTCTGCTGTGGCTGGCCGACCAGGTCGACGCCGCGCTCGCCAAGTACCGCGCCGACCACGAGATCAGCGACACGTGGGAGGCGCGCGAACGCGTGGTGGTCGCCGTCACCGGTGGCGACGAGTCGGAGACGTTGGTGCGACGGGCCTTTCGCATCGCGTCGCGTTCCAGCGCCGAGCTGATGATCGTGCACGTGGTCCGCGGCGACGGGCTGTCCGGGGTCTCGGCCCCGCAGATGGGCAAGATCCGCGAGCTGGCGGCGAGCCTCGGAGCGACCGTCCACACCGTCGCAGGCGACGACGTCTCGGGCTCGCTGCTGGACTTCGCCCGCGAGATGAACGCCACCCAGCTGGTGCTCGGCACCTCGCGCCGGTCGCGGTGGGCCCGCATCTTCGACGAGGGCATCGGCGCGGCCACGGTCCAGCAGTCGGGGAAGATCGACGTCCACATGGTCACCCACGACCAGGCCAAGGGCACGCCGTCGTGGGAGGTCTCCCCCCGAGAACGACGGTTGGCGTCGTGGCTGGCCGCCGTCGTCGTCCCGTCGGTGCTGTGCGCGGTCATCGCCCTGCTGCTCGACCCGTTCCTCGGCATCGCGGGCGAGAGTGCGCTGTTCTTCGTCGGCGTGGTGGTCGTGGCCCTGCTCGGCGGCATCGCGCCGGCTGCGGTATCGGCGGTGCTGTCCGGGTTGCTGCTCAACTACTTCCTGGTCGCGCCACGCTACAGCTTCACCATCGCCGAACCCGACAGTGCCATCACGATTCTCGTCCTGTTCATGGTCGCCGTAGCCGTGGCCGCGCTGGTGGACCGGGCGGCCAAGCGGGCCAGGGAGGCCCGGCGGGCGTCGCAGGAGGCCGAGCTGCTCGCCCTGTTCGCGGGGTCGGTGCTCCGCGGCGCCGATCTTGGCGCACTGCTCGAGCGGGTCCGCGAGACGTACTCGCAGCGCGCCGTCAGCATGCTGCGGGCCCGCGACGGCGCCGAGCAGATCGTCGCGTGCGTGGGCGCCGATCCCTGCGTCGACGTCGAGTCCGCCGACACCGCAATCGAAGTCGGCGACGACGAGTTCTGGATGCTGATGAGCGGACGGCAGCTGGCCGCCCGCGACCGCCGGGTACTGACGGCCGTCGCCAAGCAGGCGGCGGGACTGGTGCGCCAGCGCGAGCTGACCGAGGAGGCCGGGCAGGCCGAAGCCATCGCGAAGGCCGACGAGTTGCGGCGCTCGCTGCTGTCGGCCGTCAGCCACGATCTCCGGACCCCGTTGGCGGGCGCCAAGGCCGCGGTGTCCAGCCTGCGCACCGAGGACGTCGGCTTCTCGCCGGAGGACACCGCCGAGCTGCTGGCCACCATCGAGGAGTCCATCGACCAGCTGACCGCGCTCGTCGGCAACCTGCTCGACTCGTCCCGACTGGCGGCCGGCGTGGTGCAGCCCGACCTGCGGCAGGTCTACCTCGACGAGATCGTGCACCGAGCCATCGTCGGGATCCCCAGGGGCACAGCCGGACTGGACCGCATCAAGGTAGACGTCGGCGACACCACCGTGATGGCCGACCCCGGTCTACTGGAGCGCGTCCTGGTCAACGTCGTCGACAACGCGATGCGCTACGCCCCGGACGGACTGATCCGCATCAACGCGGGCCGCGTCGGCGACCGGGTTCTGGTCAACGTGATCGACGAGGGCCCCGGCGTGAAGCGCTCACAGATCGACGAGGTGTTCGCCCCGTTCCAGCGGCTCGGCGACCACGACAACAGCACCGGCGTCGGGCTGGGCCTGTCGGTCGCCAAGGGCTTCGTCGAGGCGATGGGCGGGACCATCTCCGCCACCGACACCCCCGGCGGCGGTCTGACCGTCGAGATCGACCTGGCGGCGTCATGACCAGGGTCCTGGTGATCGACGACGAACCGCAGATCCTGCGCGCCCTGCGCATCAACCTGTCCGTCCGCGGTTACGACGTGCACACGGCAGACACCGGCGCACAGGCGCTTCGGGTCGCGGCCGAGCACAAGCCCGACGTCGTCGTCCTCGATCTCGGCCTCCCGGACATGTCCGGCATCGAGGTGCTCGAGGGGTTGCGCGGCTGGCTCACCGCACCCGTCATCGTGCTGTCGGCGCGCACCGACTCGTCGGACAAGGTCGAGGCACTCGACGCGGGCGCCGACGACTACGTGACCAAACCCTTTGGCATGGACGAGTTCCTGGCCCGGCTGCGTGCCGCCGTCCGCAGAGGTGCGGCGTCGGTGGAAACCGACGAGCCCGTCGTCGAAACCGCCTCCTTCACCGTCGATCTCGCCGCGAAGAAGGTCACCAGGCACGGCGCCGAGGTGCACCTGACGCCCACCGAGTGGGGCATGTTGGAGATGCTGGTGCGCAACCGCGGCAAGCTGGTCGGCCGCGAGGAACTGCTCAAGGAGGTGTGGGGTCCCGCCTACGCCAAGGAGACCCACTACCTGCGGGTGTACCTCGCGCAGCTGCGGCGCAAGCTGGAGGACGATCCGTCGCACCCGCGGCATCTGCTCACCGAGACCGGGATGGGCTACCGCTTCGCCGAGTGAGGGCCGCTCACTCGATGGCCAGCAGCTGCCTGGCGATCCCGACGAGCGGGGCGTGCAGGTCGATCACGGCCTGCGTGTCGTCGACCAGCACGGCGTTGGTCACCAGCGTCGAGATCGTCGCGACCAACGCTTGGCACACGAAGTGGTCCTCATCCGAGCGCACCCCGAACAGCGCGGCGATGCCCTCGACGAACTGCTGCTGCATCTCGAGCCGCTTGGCGACCGCCTCCGGTCCCGCGGTGTACACCCCGATCAGATACAGCCGGGCCAGTGCCGGGTCGAGCGCCATCACGCCGAGGTAGGTGCGCAGCAGCGCGGCGAACCGGTCGATGGGCGCCTTCGTGGACTCGGTCTCGAGGACCGCGCCGATCACGGCATCCTGACGGCGCGCGTAACCGGCCAGGAAGCAGTCCTGCTTGGACTCGAACAGCTCGTAGAAGGTCTGGCGCGAGACGCCGGCGGCTTTGATCAGATCGGCCACGCTGGTGTTCAGATAACCCTTTGCCGGCATCACCGTTTCGAGCGCGACGAAGATGCGCTCACGCTGATGGGTCTGGACCTCGTCACGGCTCAGCTGATGCCGACCGGGTCTGAGTTGATTGCTGATCTTGGTTCCTCGGCCGTCGGTGGGGGCGGGTGCCCACCGAAGAGGATCAGTCTAGGTGGCCAACCTGAGCCGCTTGAGATTGCCATCGATGAACAACCGTGTCTATATTTGCCGGGAGCGGGCGGGTCCAGATGGGGGGACTGGATCCGCCCGACACGGTCGCCGTCGGCGCTTCGCTAGGACGTCGCCTTGGTCGCCTGCAGCGTGTAGGTCAGCGGAAGCCGCTCCCCACCCTCGGCGAGCACCATCTCACCGTCGAACTCGGGACTCGCAGTCATGGCGTCGCCGAACGGATTCCACGGCACCTCGCGATGCTCCTCGAAGCCCGTGATGGTGAACCCGGAATCCAACAGGGCGGTGAAGATCTCGCCGAGCCCGTGATTGAACGACACGCTCTCCGGCGAGGACACCTCACCCGCGCCCCCGTACGTGTCGTGCTCGACGAAAAGCGTTCCGCCCGTTTCGAAGTACGGGTACTCGACGACCAACAGACCGTCGGGCCGCGGATCGCACATCGCCCACAGCATCGGGTGGCCCTCCCTGACGAACAGCCGACCGCCCGGGCGTAGCAGCGCGGCGACGACGCGAGCCCACCGGCGGATGTCGGGCATCCAGCACAGCGCCCCGATCCCCGTGTAGACGAGGTCCGCGCACCCCTCGCCGAGCGCACCGACCGCGTCGTCCACGTCCGACTCGACGAAGCGGACGTCGACACCCGCCCGGTCCGCCAGGTCACGGCCCGCCGCCAGCGCGCTCGGCGAGAAGTCGAGCCCGGTCACCGAACGTGCCCCCAACCTCGCCAACGACACGGTGTCGGTCCCGATGTGGCACTGCAGGTGCACCACGTCGAGGCCGTCGAGCCGTCCGAGCCGCGGCAGGTCGTAGCGGACCACCTCCGACAGGTGCGCCGGATCCTCGAAGGCGGCGAGGTCGAAGCCGTCGGGACCCGTGTGCATCGGCACCCGCGACTCCCAGTTGGCCAGATTGACGTCACGCCAGTCATCGGTCATCGGATGATTCTCACAGATTGGCGTCAGTTCGCGGCTACGTGATCGACGGCCACCGTTCGCCTGATGCACGCCTGCCCGTCTGCGCCGCGGTGGAACGCTTGGTCGGCAAGGACTCATCCGCGAAAGGGCCGACGATGGCAGACAATTCGCACGCTTACAACAGCGTCTGGCAACTCCGCGGCGATTCCTGGTGCCGCCTGGAAGAGGCCGCCGACCGGCTCACCAGGACCACCACGTCCGGCGAGCTGAAGGACCAGTACGCCGCGGTGTGCGGCGATCTGCTCGCCACCCTGGCGCCACTCGAGCCCTACTGGGCCTACCCCGGCTCGCCCCAGTTCGCCAAGGTGCAACGGTTGTTCACCGCCGCCAACTACGACAAGTTCGCGCACGCGGTGACGCGCATCAACCGCGCGCTGACCTCCGAGTCGTACCGGAGCGGCAACGTCGACACCGCGGGCCTCGACGAGACCGACATGTTCCCCGCCGACCCGCGCACGCTCGAGCAGCAGCCCGCCACACAGCACGAACAGCTCTACTTCGAGGTGCTGGTCGTCGAGAAGATGAGCGAGGCGCAGGAGCGCGCCCTCCGCAAGGAGGTACGCAGCTGGCGCCGCCCCGACGACCAGTTCGTCTACGAGCTGGTCGTGGTGGCCAGCGGTGACGAGGCGCTGATCGCCGCCCGGCTCAACGTGAACCTGCAGGCCGTCGTGATCCGGCGGCGCTTCAGTCACCAGTCGACGCGGGACCTGACCACGCTGGCGGAGTTCGTCGACACCAAGGTCTCCCAGGAACTCGACGACCACAAGTCCCCTGACGAGCGCGCGCAGATCCTGGCCACGTCGCTGCACGAGCTGCGGCCCGAGCTCGACCTGTACCTGATGACCGAGATCGAGGTCGAGCAGATCGCCGGCCGCCTCGGGCGAGACTTCCGTCGCGTCTTCCACGCCCGCGAGGGCGTGCTCGAACTGCACCTGTCGATCCTCGCGGGCGTCGCGGAGCGTTACCGCACACCGTTCTTCAGCGCGCTCAAGCAGTACAGCCACCGCCCGACCGGGGTGTTCCACGCGCTGCCGATCAGCCAGGGCAAGTCGATCGTCAACTCGCACTGGATCAAGGACATGGTGAGCTTCTACGGGCTCGACGTGTTCATGGCCGAGACGTCGGCGACGTGCGGCGGTCTCGACTCGCTGCTGGAGCCGACGGGTCCGCTGCGCGAGGCCCAGCAGCTGGCCGCCGAGGCGTACGGCAGCCGCCACACCTACTTCGTCACCAACGGCACGTCGACGGCCAACAAGATCATCACGCAGTCACTGGTGGCGCCCGGCGACATCGTGCTGCTCGACCGCAACTGTCACCAGAGCCACCACTACGGGATGATGTTGGCGGGCGCGAACGTCGTCTACCTCGAGGCGTACCCGCTGCCGGACTACACGATGTACGGCGCGGTGCCGCTGCGCGAGATCAAGTCGAAGTTGTTGGCGCTCAAGGCCGCGGGCAAGCTCGACCGCGTCAAGATGATGTCGCTGACCAACTGCACGTTCGACGGCGTCGTCTACGACGTCGAGCGCGTCATGGAGGAATGCCTGGCCATCAAGCCCGACCTCGTATTCCTGTGGGACGAAGCCTGGTTCGCGTTCGCCCGGTTCCATCCGGTGTACCGCAACCGCACCGCGATGGCGACGGCGCGCAGGCTGCGCGAGAAGCTGGCCAGCCCGGAGTACAAGCGCGAGTACGAGGCTCAGCTCGTGCACGACGCCGCGCATCCGCCCACCGACGAGGAACTGCTGGAGCGCAGGCTGCGCCCCGACCCCGCCAAGGCGCGCGTCCGGGTCTACGCCGCGCAGTCGACGCACAAGACGTTGACGTCGCTGAGGCAGGGCTCGATGATCCACGTCCACGATCAGGACTTCGAGCAGAAGGTCGCCGAGGCGTTCCACGAGGCCTACATGGCGCACACCTCGACGTCGCCGAACTACCAGATCCTGGCCTCGCTGGACCTGGGCCGACGGCAGGTGGCGCTCGAGGGCGTCGAACTGGTGCAGCGTCAGATCGAGAACGCGATGCAGCTGCGCGACGCGATCGACAACCACCCGCTGCTGAGCAAGTACATGGCGTGCCTGCGCACCTCGGACCTGATCCCCGACGAGTACCGCGAGTCGCACATCGCCCAGCCGCTGCGCTCGGGCCTGCGCAACATGATGACCGCCTGGGACAAGGACGAATTCGTGCTCGACCCGTCGCGCATCACCCTGGCCATCGGCCGGACCGGATACGACGGAGACCAGTTCAAGCGCGACCAGCTGATGGACCGCCACGGCGTGCAGATCAACAAGACGTCACGCAACACCGTGCTGTTCATGACGAACATCGGCACCACCCGCAGCTCGGTGGCGTTCCTGGTCGAGGTGCTCGTCAAGATCGCAGGCGAACTCGACGACGCCATCGGCGAGATGGGCCTCGGCGAGCGCGGCCGCTTCGAGCAGAGGGTGCGCAAGCTGACCTCGAACACCTCCGCGATGCCGAACTTCAGCGGCTTCCACGAGGCGTTCCGCGATCACACCGGCGCCGTCCCGACGCCCGAGGGCGACGTGCGGCGGGCGTTCTACCTGTCCTACGACGATGCCAACTGCGAATACCTCACTCCCGACGAGGTTTTCGACAAGATCGACAGCGGCATCGACGTGGTGTCGGCGACGTTCGTCACGCCGTACCCGCCGGGGTTCCCGGTGCTGGTGCCCGGCCAGGTGTTCAGCCAGGAGATCCTGACGTTCATCCGCGACCTGGACACTCCCGAGATCCATGGCTACAAGCCAGAATTCGGGTATCGGGTGTACACGGAGAAGGCGATCGAGATGTGCCTGCCCGCTACCCCTGCGCCGCACACCAACGGACACCAGCCTGCGTCGCAGGAACCCGTCGACACCTGGACCTAGCCCGAGGGGGTCGTCTCGGCAGCCAGCGCGATCAGCTTGGCGCGCACCAGGTCCGGCCGCTCGTCGATGATGAAGTGGCCGGACTCCACCGGGTCGAAGGTGTAGTCGTCGGCCTGCGCCGTGTCGGGCGAGGCCAGTGACGGGTGCACGGCGAAGTCGGCCATGCCGAACAGCGCCCGGATTGGCACCGTCGCCCGGCGTGCCTCGGGTTCCCTTGCCCCCGATGGCAATTCGCGCAGCAGGAAGGTTCGGTAGGTGTCGGTGGCCGAGCGCGCGACGACCGGATCGCGGAACCGGTCTGCATATACCCGCGCGTCGGCGGGCGTGACGCGATGCGCCCGGGGCCCGAACCCGAAGATGACGCGCTCGAGGTACGGCGTGCGCCTTTGCAGGAACGTCCCGATCGAGGCCACGAACGGCTGGTAGGCCAGGAACCGCCAGAAGTGCGGAAGGATGGTCTTCGGCGTCTGCCACGGATGCGCCATGTTCATCACCAGGTAGCCGTCGAACCGCTCCGGCGCGGTCAGCAGCATCCGGTATCCGACGAAGCCACCCCAGTCGTGCCCGACGAGCAGCACGCGGTCCAGCGCCAGAGCGTCCATCAGCGCGAGCACGTCGTCGGCGACGTCGTCCTTGGCCCACTTGTGCGGCGCCGGGCCCGACCATCCGTACCCCGGCAGGTCGGGGACGATGATCCGCAATCCCGGCGGCGGGTCGGCGAGCAGGTCCCGGTACACCCAGTGGTGCTGCGGCCAACCGTGCAACGCGAGCACCGGCCTGCCGTCCTGCTGACCCGATTCGGTGACGTGGAACCGCACTCCACGGGCATCGACGTAGGACCGGCGTACACCGTCGATCGGCGGCGGAAAACTAGTCATATGTCCAGGCTATGGGAACGCTGAAACCAGTACGCTGCCCGGTATGCCCGCCTATCGCGAACTGTTCGACGCCAGTATCGGAGACGCATCTGCGTTCTGGGCGGAGGCAGCGAAGGCGGTTACGTGGACCCGCGAGCCGCAGATCGTGCTCGATGCGTCCAATCCGCCCTTCTACCGGTGGTTTCCGGACGGTGAGCTCAACACCTGCGCCAACGCACTCGACCGCCACGTGCACGAGGGCCGCGGCGATCAGGCCGCGCTGATCTACGACTCCCCCGTCACCGGCACCAAGCGCACCTACACCTACCGCGAGCTCCTCGACGAGACCGCGCGTTTCGCCGGCGTGCTGCGCGGGCTCGGCGTCGAGAAGGGCGACCGCGTCGTCCTCTACATGCCGATGGTGCCCGAGGCGGTCATCGCGATGCTCGCCTCGGCCCGTCTCGGCGCCGTGCACTCGGTGGTGTTCGGCGGCTTCGCGGCCCACGAACTCGCCGCGCGCATCGACGACGCTCGCCCCACCGTCCTGGTGTCCGCGTCGTGCGGCATCGAGCCCACCCGGATCGTCGACTACAAGACGATCGTCGACACCGCACTCGAACTCGCCGAGCACGCCCCGCCGAAGTGCGTCATCCTGCAGCGCGAGCAGAGCCCAGGCACGCTGACGCCGGGCCGCGACGTGTCGTGGACCGAGGCCATGGCCGACGCCGAGCCCGTCGCCCCCGTGCCCGTCGCCGCGACCGATCCGCTGTATGTCCTCTACACGTCCGGAACCACCGGCAAGCCCAAGGGAATCCTCCGCGACAACGGCGGCCACGCGGTCGCGCTGCTGTGGACGATGAAGCACATCTACGACACCGAACCCGGCGACGTGTATTGGGCCGCTTCGGATGTCGGCTGGGTGGTCGGCCACTCCTACATCGTCTACGGCCCTCTGCTGCTCGGCGCCACGACGGTGCTCTACGAGGGCAAGCCCGTCGGGACCCCCGACGCCGGGGCGTTCTGGCGGGTGGTGTCCGAACACGCCGTGAAGGCGCTCTTCTCGGCGCCGACGGCCATCCGCGCCATCAAGAAGGACGACCCGGACGGCTCACACCTCGAGCGCTACGACCTGTCCGGTCTGCAGTACCTCTTCCAGGCCGGCGAACGCCTGGACCCCGGCACCTACCACTGGGCCGCCGAGAAACTCGGCATCCCCGTCATCGACCACTGGTGGCAGACCGAGACCGGCTGGTCGATCGCGGCGGCCCCGATGGGCGTCGAACAGGTGCCCGTCAAGCCCGGTTCGGCGACGGTGCCGATGCCCGGCTACGACGTGCGCGTCCTACGCCCCGACGGAACCGAGTGCGACGCAGGCGAAGAGGGTTCGATCTGCGTCAAACTCCCGCTGCCGCCAGGCACCCTGCCCACGCTGTGGGGCGACGACGACCGCTACGTCGCGTCGTATCTCTCGGCATTCCCCGGGTACTACCTGTCCGGCGACGGCGGCTACCTCGACGAGGACGGCTACCTCTTCGTCATGGGCCGCACCGACGACGTCATCAACGTCGCAGGGCACCGGCTGTCGACCGGGGCCATCGAGGCCGTCCTGGCGACGCACCCCGCCGTCGCGGAGTGCGCGGTGATCGGCGCGGCCGACGAACTCAAGGGCCAGGTGCCGCGCGGCTTCGTCGTCCTCAAGGCGGGCGCCTCGGCCGACGGACTGGTCGGCGAGTTGGTGTCGGCGGTACGCGACAACATCGGCGCAGTGGCCAGCCTCAAGCGCGTCGACGTCGTTGCCGCACTGCCGAAGACCCGTTCGGGCAAGATTCTGCGCAAGACCATGCGCGGCATCGCCGACGGCAAGGACGAGCCGGTGCCGTCGACCATCGAGGACGCCGGGGTGCTCGAAGCACTCACGCCGATCCTGAAGTCCTGACACCGGACCGTGACCTTGGTCGGAGCCATTCCGCCTCACGGTGATCCGAACTATTGTCGAGTAGTCATATGTGGATACTCGACCGAGTCACCAGAGGTGGATTGCCATGTCAGTTCCAGATCAGAAGGCCGGCGGTTGTAACTGCCACTGCAACGCGTGCGACGGCGGACATCACTGCGGGAACCCGCCGAACTGCAACGTGCGGCGCTGAGGCCTGACCGCCTAACGCAGGGCCGAGAGCTCCGCTGCCGTCTCGGGCCGCAACAGGCTCGGGAACGGTAGTGGGGCCTCGGAGCGTTTGCTGTCCGCGGTGAAGCAGACCACGCTGGCCGCGAAGCTCAGCAGCGCGATGGCACCGAGCACGGCGCCCGCCACTGCGCTGCCATCCCCGAGTGCCACGACCGCGATGACCGCGGCCATGACGGCGCCCAACATCGTGATCAACCCGCTGGTCGCCAGGATCTCGGCGGTCGGGTCGTCGGCACTGCGGATCATCTGCTCAGCCACGAAGGGGTTGTTACCCGGCGCTACCTGCTCCGAAACCCGCTAGCCGATGGACAGGGCGATCCCGTCCAGGATGTCGTGCTCACTGACCACCAACTCGCTGATGCCGGCCCGTTCGCCGAGCGCGTGCGCCAACTCCTCGACGACGATCGCGCCGCCGCCGATCACGTCGACCCGCCCTTCGTGCATGGGACCCAGCGCGGCGCGCTGCCGCCTCGTCATGGCGAGCAGCCCGTCGCAGACCTTCAGCAGATCGCCGAAGCCCACCCGTGACAGATGGATGACCTCGGAGTCGTAGCTCGGCAGGTTCATCGCCAGTGCGGCAAGGGTCGTCATGGTGCCCGCGACACCCACCCAGGTGCGCGCATGCTCGACGGGCACTGCGTCGAATGCCGCCGCCAGTGCCTCGCGGACGACCGCGCGCGCATCGGCGATCTCGGCGTCCGTCGGCGGGTCGGAGTGCAGGCAGCGCTCGGTCAGGCGCACGCAGCCGATGTTCGCCGAGTAGCTCGCGTCGACGTCCGAGGAAGACCCGAGCACCACCTCCGTCGACCCACCGCCGAGGTCGACCACCACGTATGGCGCTGCGGCAGAATCGAGTTCACCGACCGCACCGCGGAACGACAGCTCCGCCTCCTCGGTGCCGGTGATCACCTCGGCGACCGCGCCGGGCACCGCCACGCCCAGCACCTCGGCGGTCATCGCGAAGAACTCGTCGCGGTTGGCCGCGTCGCGGGTGGCCGACGTCGCGACCATGCGCACGGCGGGAACCGAATGTGCCTGCAGCAGTGCGGCATAGTCCTCGAGTGCCGCACGGGTCCGCGCCAGCGCAGGCGCGCCGAACATGCCCGTCGCGTCGACGCCCTCGCCCAACCGGACGATCCGCATCTCGCGGTGCACGTCGCGCAGCCTGCCGTCGGCAAGGTCGGCGATCAGCAGCCGGATGGAGTTGGTGCCGCAGTCGATCGCCGCTACCCGACTCATGTCCACACCTCTCGATCCAGGATGCCCGCCATCGCGGGCTCCTCGGCAAGCACCGCGAGCGCCTCGTCACCGAAGGGATTGACGCCGGGCCCCTTTGCCAACGAATGCGCGATGACGACGTGCAGGCACTTCACCCGGTCGGGCATGCCGCCGCCGGAGAACGTGGTGCCCAGCGATTCGACGGCGTCACGCTCGGCAAGGTACGACTCGTGGGCGCGGCGGTAGGCGGCGGCCAAATCCTCGTCGTGCGCCAGGCGTTCGGTCATCTCCCGCATCATCCCCGACGACTCCAGGCGGCTCGCCGCCGCCGTCAGCGCCGGATGCGTCAGGTAGTACAGCGTCGGAAAGGGCGTTCCGTCGGGCAGTCTCGGGGCAGTCTTGACGACACCGGGCCGGCCGTCGGGGCAGCGGTAGGCGATCTCCAGGACGCCGCGCGGCTCACGGCCCAGCTGGAGCGCGACGGCGTCGAGATCGGATTGGTCAACCACCGGGCGCCGGTGGGACGGGGGGTGGCGGAGGCGGAGGCGCGTTGGGGTCCGGCGGACCGGGCGGCGGCTCCGGCGCCGCGGGGATCGTCGAAACCCCGTGCGGCGCATCGGCAATCGTGTGCCACAGCGACGTGTACCAGGGCTGACCGCTCGGCGGCTTGGCGGGATCGGGGCCGCCGGCGGGAACCGCGGCGGGCGTGTCGCTCGGCGGCAGCTGCACCTGGTAGGGAATGTCGCCGGGCATGACGAAGCCGAGCCGCTCGCGGGCCTGCGCCGCAATGTATACCGGGTCGCCGAGCTTGACCTTCTGCTGCTGGAGATCGGCGATCTGGGAACGCAATTGGGCTTCGGCGTCGGAGAGCTGCTTCATTTCCGTGCGCTGTGCGAAGTAGGTGCGGACGGGGCCTGCGATGGTCAGCGTCAGCACGCAGACCACCGCGGCCAGGATGGCGGCCCGCCTGGCCGCCGAACCCAGTCGCTGTTCGGACTGCTGTTCGGCGGCCTCGGCGATGGCCTGCCTGATCGGTTGGAGCACCCCGGTCGGGGTGTCGTCACCCTCGACGTCGGCCGCCCCCTGGTCGGCCGGTGGCCGCGCCTCGATCTGGCGCGGTTCCCGTCGGATCGGAGACGCCCCCCGCGGCCGGCCGCCACCCTTGCCAGGACGGGACGCCGGGGCGCGTCGCCTGGGGTCGGGCCGCTTGGCGTCCGGCATGACGTGGAAACCTCCTGGCCTGATGAGCTCCGCCCGAAACTACCTGCTCTCGACGGAGAACCGCGGGAACGCGAGGTCACCCGCGTAGCGCGCGGCGTCGCCCAGCTCCTCTTCGATGCGGAGCAGCTGGTTGTACTTGGCGACGCGCTCGCTGCGCGCGGGCGCGCCGGTCTTGATCTGCCCGCTGCCCACGGCCACGGCGAGGTCGGCGATGGTGGTGTCCTCGGTCTCGCCGGAGCGGTGGCTCATCATGGTGCGGTAGCCGCTGCTGTGGGCGAGCGCGACGGCGTCCAGCGTCTCGGTCAGCGTGCCGATCTGGTTGACCTTGACGAGCAGCGCGTTGGCCGCACCCTTGTCGATGCCCTCCTCGAGACGCTCCGGGTTGGTGACGAAGAGGTCGTCGCCGACCAGCTGGACGCGATCGCCGATGGCCGTGGTCAGCGCCACCCAGCCGTCCCAGTCGTCCTCCGACAGCGGATCCTCGATGGATACCAGCGGGTAGGCGTCGAGCAATTCGGCGTAGAACGCGCCCATCTGCTCGGCGGTGCGGGTCTGCTTCTCGAACGCGTAACCCGTTCCTTCGGTGTAGAACTCGGTCGCGGCGACGTCGAGCGCCAGCGCCACGTCGGTGCCGAGCTTCAGTCCGGTGGCCTCGATGGCGGTGCTGATCAGGTCGAGCGCCGCCTTGGTGCCCGCGATGTCGGGCGCGAAGCCACCCTCGTCGCCGAGCCCGGTGGCCAGCCCCTGCTTCTTGAGCACCGACTTCAGCGAGTGGTAGACCTCGGCGCCCCAGCGCAGCGACTCCTTGAACGACGGTGCGCCGATCGGGGCGACCATGAACTCCTGGACGTCGACGCCGGTGTCCGCGTGCGCACCGCCGTTGACGATGTTCATCATCGGGACGGGCAGGATGTGGGCGTTGGGGCCGCCGATGTAGCGGAACAGCGGCAGGCCCGACGCGTCGGCGGCGGCCTTGGCGACGGCCAGCGACACCCCGAGGATCGCGTTGGCGCCCAGCCGGGACTTGTCCGCGGTGCCGTCGCAATCGAGCAATGCCTGGTCGACGAGTCGCTGGTCGTCGGCGTTGAGGCCGATGACGGCGGGGGCGAGCTCGGAGAGGACGCCCTTCACCGCTTTTTCCACGCCCTTGCCGCCGTAGCGGTCGCCGCCGTCGCGGAGTTCGACAGCCTCGTGCTCACCGGTCGACGCGCCCGACGGAACGGCGGCGCGGGCAGCGGAGCCGTCGTCGAGAGCCACCTCGACCTCGACGGTCGGATTGCCTCGTGAGTCGAGGATTTCTCGCGCTGCGATCTGCTCGATGACGGGCACGGACGTCTCCCTAGCGTCGGGGGGCTGAAACGGTCGGTCACAGCCTAGAGCGTCGAGATGGCGATCGCCGAGAGAGCCTTCGCGGTCACAGGGAGTGCCCCTGGGAGTAGGCGGTCGCCCAGTCGCGCACCGTGCGGGCGTACTGGTCGGACAGGTTGTAGGCCCGCAGCGCGTCCATCCAGCCACGCGGCTTGGCCAGGTCCTTTCCGCGCCAGCAGAGGTATCCCGCCGCCGACAGCGCCGCGTCGTCGATGTTGTCGGGGCTGACGATTCCGTCGTTGTTGGCGTCGACGCCGTAGAGGCGCCAGGTCTCCGGGATGAACTGCATGGGCCCCATCGCCCGGTCGAACAGCGGGTCACCGTCGAGCGTGCCGCCGTCGGTGTCCGGGATCGCCAGGTTGCCCATCGTGCCGTCGAGCATGACGCCGCGGATGGGCGGCCGCACGTCACCGTTGGGCGCGACGGTCGATCCGCCGTAGGTGCCGTGGTGACTCTCCACCATGCCGATGCCCGCGAGCGTCGTCCAGGCGATGTGGCACTTCGGGTTCTCCACCTCGGCGACTCGCGCCGCGTACGCGTAGGCCTCCAGCGCCGTCACCGGGATGCCCAGGGCGGGGGCACGTTCGGCCGCCCAGGCGTGCAACTGGTCGGCGGGCCTGCCCCTGGCGTGCGTGTCGACCTGCGGCACCGGGTCCCCCGGTGGCGGTGGCACGCCCTCCGGGACGGGGATGCCCACCTGCCACGAGCACGACGAGGCCATCAGCAGCGCCGTGGCGACGACGACCGCGACGGCCCGCAGCCAACGCACTGGCGACACCGGACTCCCTCGAACGCTTGGATCCTGCGCCCGCGCCGCGAAACCCATGTCGCTCGCACGCGGGGCGCTCGACCCCTTTCTGCCATCGTCCCATGCGTCTCAACCGTGCCCGCGTCGGCGATTGGTGAGGCGTTCAGTTCCCGCACTCATCTTGCTAAGGTGAGCCACACCTAGCCATGGATAGGCAATGCTGGGTAGACACCTCTTTGAGAGCAAGGACGAACGCATGACCACGCTGTCGACTCTCGCAGCCGGCCCCAGCATCTCCTCCCAGCTGTTCGGCAGCGCCCTGATCGGCGTCCGCGAGGGCCTCGAGGCCGCCATCGTCGTGACCATCCTGGTGGCGTTCCTGGTCAAGTCCGAACGCCGCGACGCGCTCAAGTGGGTCTGGCTCGGCGTCGGCGGGGCCGTCGTGATGACCGTCGGGGTGTTCCTGGCCATCCAGTTCGGCGAGAACACCATCTCGGGCCTGGGCGCCGAGGCCATCGCGGGCATCGCATCGCTGGTCGCCGTCGCCATCGTGACCACGATGATCGTCTGGATGAAGAAGGCCTCGGCAAGCATGTCGGGCCAGCTGCGCGGCGACATGTCGAAGGCCCTCGAGGCGGGCGCGTTCGCGGTGCTGTCGCTGTCGTTCCTGGCCGTCGGCCGCGAAGGCGTCGAGACGGCTCTGTTCATGGTCGGGTTCGCCGACGCCAAGACCCTGTGGCCGCTGACGGGGCTGATCATCGGTGTGCTGATCGCCGTCGCGATCGCGTTCGGCATGTACCGGGGTGCGCTGCGCATCAACCTGGCGAAGTTCTTCACGTACACGGGCGCGTTCCTGGTCGTCGTCGCCGCGGGCATCCTCTCCTACGGGATCGGCGCGCTGCAGACCGTCGGCTGGCTGCCGGGCCTGACCAGCCGCCCGTTCGACATCAGCGACTGGTTCGACTGGACCTCCTGGTACGGCCAGGTCATCCAGGGCGTCCTCAACGTGACACCCACCCCCACCTGGCTCCAGCTCCTCGGGTGGGCGCTCTATCTCCTCGTCGTTCTGGTGGTCTTCCTGCGCCCGACCACGGCGCCTGCCAAGCCCGCGGCCACCCCGCCGCCGGGCACTCCCCCCGTCAGCTCCGATCCGACCCCGGAACCGGAGCTACCCACCACATCCGAAAGGTCGACCACGTGAACCTGTCCTCTCCCCTCGTCGCCAGGGCCGGCGTCGCCGCGGCGGCCGCCCTGGTGACCGGCATGTCGCTCGTCGGCTGCCAGGCCAAGGAGGCCCAGACCCCCGCGGGTGGCGCCAGCACGAGCGGCGCGGCCGGGCCCGCCGAGATCACGGTCGCCGCGTCCGACACCGCATGCGAGCTGTCGGGGACCACGGCCACCACGGGTCCGAGCACGTTCACGATCACCAACAACGGCACCAAGGTGACCGAGTTCTACGTCTACGGCGAGGGCGACCGGGTGATGGGCGAGGTCGAGAACATCTCACCGGGCCTGGACCGCAAGCTCGTCGTCCAGCTCACCGAGCCCGGCACGTACCACACCGCCTGCAAGCCCGGCATGATCGGCGACGGCCTGCGCGGCGACTTCACCGTCACCGGCGACGCCGTCGACATCGACACCGAGGGTAAGTTCAAGGACGCCGCCGACAACTACAAGCGGTACGTCAACAGCCAAACCGACGCGCTCATCGCCGCCACCGGGGTGTTCACCGACGCGGTCAAGAAGGGTGACGTCGCGGCCGCCAAGAAGCAGTTCCCGATCGCGCGCACCTACTACGAGCGCATCGAGCCGGTGGCCGAGTCGTTCCCCGACGATCTCGACCCGCGTATCGACCTCCGCGAGGCCGACCTCGAGCCTGGCCAGAAGTGGACCGGATTCCACGCGCTGGAGAAGCAGCTGTGGACGACCGGCCTGCAGCCCGACGCCGGTGCGCTCGCCGACCAGCTGAACGCCGACGTCAAGGAGCTCAGCGACGGTGTGAAGGCACCCGACTGGACCATCGACTCCACACGGATCGCCGGTGGCGCACAGGGTCTGCTCGACGAGATCGCCGCCAGCAAGATCAGCGGCGAGGAAGACATCTTCAGCCACACCGACCTGTGGGACTTCGACGCCAACATCCAGGGCAGTCAGACGGCGGTATCGTCGGTGCGTCCGATCCTCGACGAGCGCAACCCCGACCTCGGAAAGCGCGTCGACCAGCGTTTCGCCGAGGTGGAGGCACTCCTTCAGAAGTACCGCCAGGGAGACGGTTTCGTGCTGTACGACACCGTGACCGAACCGCAGCGCCAAGAGCTGTCGCGAGCCATCGACGCGCTGTCCAAGGAGGTCAGCCAGGTGCAGGGTGTCATTGCGAGTCAATAACTGATGCAGGACAGTGAGTTTCCCGGTAACGCACCGGAAGTGACTGCCGCCGAACCGGATTCGGCGCGTGGACTGTCGCGCCGCCGACTGTTCGGCGCGGCGGGCGTCACGGCGGCCGTGGTCGGCTCGGCCAGCGCGGGCGCGCTGGCGGGCCGCGCCTCGGCGTCCAGCTCCGCCCCGGCAGGCGCCGAACTGCAGAGCGCCGTGCCGTTCCGCGGCGAGCGCCAGGCGGGCATCATCACCGCGGCACAGGACCGCATGCACTTCTGCTCGTTCGACGTCACCACCGACGACCGTTCCGAAGTCGTGGCGATGCTGCGCGAGTGGACGGACATGGCCGAGCGGATGACGCGTGCCGAGGAGGCCGTCAAGGACGGCGCCGTCGGCCTCAACCCGTATGCCCCGCCTTCGGATACCGGTGAGGCCCTTGGTCTTCCTGCGTCGCAGCTGACGCTGACGATCGGCTTCGGACCGTCGTTCTTCACCAAGGACGGCACCGACCGCTTCGGCATCGCGGACAGGCGCCCGAAGGCGCTGATCGACCTGCCCAAGTTTCCCAACGAGACCATGGATCCCGGCAGGAGCCACGGCGACATCTGCGTGCAGGCCTGCGCCAACGACCCGCAGGTGGCCGTGCACGCCATTCGCAATCTGGCCCGGGTCGCCTTCGGCACGGCCGCGGTGCGGTACTCGCAACTGGGCTTCGGACGCACCTCGTCCACCACCCGTGATCAGTCCACGCCACGAAACCTGTTCGGGTTCAAGGACGGAACGGCCAACCTGAAGGCCGAGGACACCGACGCGCTGAACAAGCACGTCTGGGTGGCCGACGGGGACGGCCCGGCGTGGATGACGGGTGGCACGTATCTGGTGACCCGCCGCATCCGGATGCGGATCGAGAACTGGGACCGCACCACGCTTCTCGAGCAGGAGCGCGTCATCGGGCGACTGAAGGGCTCCGGCGCCCCGATCGGCTACGGCGACGAGTTCGACGCGCTGGACTTCACCACGAAGAGCTCCAAGGGCACGCCGCTCATCGACAGGGACGCCCACGTCCGGCTCGCGTCGAAGGAGAACCTGGGCGGCATCGAGATCCTGCGGCGGGGCTACAACTTCACCGACGGCACCGACGGCTTCGGGCACCTCGACGCCGGACTCTTCTTCATCGCGTTCGTGCGCGATCCGCAGACCTCGTTCGTGCCGATGCAGATGGCGCTGTCCCGCAGCGACGCCCTCAACGAATACATCACCCACACGGGCACCGGGTTGTTTGCGTGCCCGCCGGGGTTGCGCGACGGCGACGCGTCGGCCTACTGGGGTTCGACGCTGCTGTCCTGAGAGTCCGGCTCGGCCCCGTCGGCATCTGCGTCCGAATCTGCCTCCCCGGCAACGGTTTCCGCCGGCTCTTCGGCGGCGTTCTCTTCGGCTGCCGCCTCATCGCTCTCGACGGGTTCCTCGACCAACTGCTCGTCGGTCGGCCAGTGCGCCCGCCACTCCGCCTCGGTGACCACGCCGAGCTGCGCATCGTCGAGCTCGGCGGGCACGTCCGGGGTGCGACGGCTCGCGATGACGTTCTGCTCGACCTTGCGGACCGTGTCCATGAACTCCAAAGTCTGTGTGCGCAGCGTGTTCTCGGCATCACCGCCGAACTGCACGCCGATCGAGACCATGCTCGCGGGGATCAGATCCATGGGCAGCCCGGCCGCGGTGATGCGTTCGTACACCTTCTGTGTGAGCGCCAACGCGGGCTGACCCGTCGGGACGTCGTCCATCGACGAGTTGCGCGCCTTGACCTTCGCCTCCTGGGCCTTGCGCTCCTCCCACTGGGCCAGCTGGTCGTCGAGCGAGATCGACTCTCCGGCAAGGACTGCCGGCACCCGGTTGCCCAGCTTGCGGACCAGGGCGTCGGCCACGTCGTCGATGCCGAACGGCAGGTCGAGCGCCTCCTCGGCGATGCGCGCATGGAACAGCACCTGCAGCAGCACGTCGCCCAGTTCCTCGCGTACCTCGTCGGCGTTGCCGCTGCGGACCGCGTCGAACAGCTCGTAGGTCTCCTCGAGCAGATAGCGCCGCAGCGAGTCGTGGGTCTGCTCGCCCTCCCACGGCCCCGACGTGCGCAGCCGGTCCATGATCGCGACGGCGTCGACGAGGCGTTCACCGGGCTGCGGCGGCGGCACGGTGATCAACGTCTCCCCCGCGGCGAGCCGGTCCTTCACCATCGGATGGTTCGGGTCCGACGACAGCAACACCGGGGCGTCCTCACCGGTGTAGGCGGGCCGGGCCGCGGGCATCGACCACGGCACCTTGACGGGCATCTCCTCGGTGTACTGGACGTCACCGGCAAGCAGGGCGATGGCCTCGACGGGCACCAGGGACGGGCGGCGGGGATCCACCAGGACGACCGTCATGGCGACGTTTGCCGGTCACTGCGCGACAGCTCGCTCATGGGGCGACACCTCCGACGTTGGTTATATCAACCTCCGATTGAGGTCTGCCGTCCAGCGCCAGCAGCAATCCTGCCACCACGCGCAGCAATTCGGTGTCGCGCACACGGGCCGCGCCCACCCCGTCGCTCACGCGCGGGATCGGGACGGTGATCGTCGACGTGGTCGCCCGGTACGTCGCCGACGGGTACATCCGCTTGAGTCGCAGTTGCTGAGAATCCAGCAGCGTCAACGGCGTGACCCGCACGGATGAGGCGGACGCGGCCGTCACCTCCGTGACGCCGTACTGCTTGCAGAGCAGCCGCAGCCGGGCCACCGCCACCAGACGCTGTGCGGGCTCGGGAAGCGGACCGTAGCGGTCGACGAGTTCCTCGACGACGCCGGCGATCGCGGCGTCGTCCTGCGCGGCGGCCAGCCGTCGGTAGCCCTCGAGCCGCAGCCGGTCGCTGCCGATGTAGTCCGGCGGCAGATGCGCGTCGACGGGCAGATCGATGCGGACGTCCTTCGGTTCCTCCACGGCTGCAACGGGATTGCCGTCGACCACCGCGCGGTACGCCTCGACCGCCTCGCCCACCAGGCGGACGTAGAGGTCGAAGCCGACGCCCGCGACGTGACCCGACTGCTCGGCGCCCAGCACGTTGCCCGCGCCGCGGATCTCGAGGTCCTTCATGGCCACCGCCATGCCTGCACCGAGTTCGTTGTTCTGCGCAATCGTGGCGAGCCGGTCGTACGCGGTCTCGGTGAGCGGCACCTCCGGCGGATACAGCATGTAGGCGTAGCCCCTCTCGCGGCTACGGCCGACGCGGCCGCGCAGCTGATGTAGCTGGGACAGCCCGAACGTGTCGGCGCGCTCGACGATCAGCGTGTTGGCGTTGGAGATGTCCAGCCCGGTCTCGACGATCGTGGTGCACACCAGGATGTCGAACTCGCGGTTCCAGAAGCCCTCGACCGTGCGCTCCAACTGCTCCTCCGGCATCTGGCCGTGCGCCACCACGACCCTGGCCTCCGGCACCAGCGCCCTGACCTTGGCGGCGGCCTGGTCGATCGACCGCACGCGGTTGTGGATGTAGAACGCCTGTCCGTCGCGCAGCAACTCGCGGCGCAGCGCGGCGGCCACCTGCTTGTCGTCGTGCGGGCCGACGTAGGTCAGCACCGGGAACCGCTCCTCGGGCGGGGTGAGGATGGTCGACATCTCGCGGATGCCCGCCAGGCTCATCTCGAGCGTGCGCGGGATCGGCGTCGCGCTCATGGTCAGCACGTCGACGTGGGTGCGCATCGACTTGATGTGCTCCTTGTGTTCGACGCCGAACCGCTGCTCCTCGTCGACGACGACCAGGCCCAGGTCCTTCCACGTCACCCCGGTCTGCAGCAGCCGGTGGGTGCCGATCACGATGTCGACCGACCCGTCCTTCATGCCCTCGAGCACGGTGCGCGACTCGGCGTTGTCGGTGAACCGGGACAGTCCCTTGACGGTCACCGGGAAGCCCGCCATCCGCTGTGTGAACGTCTGCAGGTGCTGGTCGGCGAGCAGAGTGGTGGGCACCAGAACCGCGACCTGCTTGCCCGCCTGCACCGCCTTGAACGCCGCCCGCACCGCGATCTCGGTCTTGCCGTAGCCGACGTCACCACAGATCACCCGGTCCATCGGCACCGGCTTCTCCATGTCGGACTTGACCTCGGTGATGGCCGTGAGCTGGTCGACGGTCTCGGTGAAGCCGAACGCGTCCTCCATCTCGGCCTGCCATGGCGTGTCCGGCCCGAACGCGAAGCCCGGCGCGGCCTGCCGCTTGGCGTACAGCGCAACCAGCTCACCCGCGATCTCGCGAACGGCCTTGCGCGCCTTGGTCTTCGTATTGGTCCAGTCGCTGCCGCCGAGCTTGCTCAGCGTCGGCTCCTGCCCGCCAACGTAGCGCGACAGCTGGTCCAGCGAGTCCATCGGCACGAACAGCTTGTCCGACCCGCCGCCTCGTTTGGCCGAGGCGTACTCCAACACCAGGTACTCGCGGCGCGCGCCGCCGACGGTGCGCTCGACCATCTCGACGAAGCGGCCGATGCCGTGCTGGTCGTGCACCACCAGATCGCCCGCGGTCAGCGCCAGCGGGTCGACCACGTTGCGGCGCTTGGCCGCCAACCGCTTGCCCTCGGTGGCCGCGGCGCGGTTGCCGGTCAGATCGGTCTCGGTGATGACGACGAGGTTCGCGCCAGGCAGCACGACACCGTCGCGCAACGGTCCCTTGAGCACGCCGACGACGCCGGGCTTCGGCACGTCGCCTGACGCGAGAATGGCTGCGGCCGTATCGGCTTCGCCCAATTGCTCGACGACGCGGTGCGCGGTGCCGGTACCCGGCGTGACCACGACGGCAAGGCCACCGGTCATCACGTGGGCCCGCAGCATCGCGAACATCTCGTCGAGGTTGTTCTGCTGACCACGGGCCGACGGCGCGGGCCGGACGTCGAGTTCCACCGCGTCGGGGTCGCCCAGCTGGCTCAGCGTCCACCACGGATGCCCGCCCACTTCGGCGCCCGCCCGCACGTCGCCGAGCTCGCGGAAGCCGGACCCGCCGAGCTGCTCGAGGTCGATGGGGGCATCGGCGCCCATCGCCGCGACCGACCACGACGCCTCGAGGAACTCCTGCCCGGTCTTGATCAGGTCGGCCGCGCGGGTGCGCACCTTCTCCGGATCGCACACCAGCACCGGCGCGCCCGCGGGCAGGTGGTCGGACAGCAGCGAGAGGTCGGTAGGCCGCAGCACGGGCAGCAGCGCCTCCATGCCGTCGACGGGGATGCCCTCGGCGAGCTTGGCCAGCATGTCGCTGACCGTGCCGGTGACGCGGTTGTCGTCGTGGGGCTGGTCGGCCGACAGCGCGGCGGCGCGGCGGCGCACGTCGTCGGTGAGCATCAGCTCGCGGCACGGCACGGCGATCATGGTGTCGACGACGATGTCCGGGAGCGAGCGCTGATCGGCGACGGAGAACATCCGCATCTCCGAGACCTCGTCGCCCCAGAACTCGATGCGAACGGGATGCTCGGCCGTCGGCGGGAACACGTCGAGGATGCCGCCGCGGACCGCGAACTCGCCGCGCTTGCCCACCATGTCGACCCGCGTGTAGGCCAACTCGACGAGCTGCTGCAGCACGCCGTCGAACTCCGCCTCGGCGCCCGCGGTCAACGTGACCGGCTCGACGTCGGCGAGATCCGGCGCCATCGGCTGCAGCAGCGAGCGCGCCGTGGTGACCACGACGCGCAGCGGCGGGCCCAGCCGTTCGTCGGCGGGGTGGGCCAGCCTGCGCAGCACCATCATCCGCGCGCCGACCGTCTCGACCCCCGGCGACAGGCGTTCGTGCGGCAGCGTCTCCCAGGACGGGAACATCGCCACCGCGTCGCCGAGCACCGCACGCAGTTCGGCGGTCAGGTCGTCGGCCTCCCGGCCGGTGGCGGTGACGACCAGCAGCGGTCCTGCCTCGGCGAGTGCGGCGGCCACGAAGAGTCGGGCACTGGCAGGCCCGACGAGCCTCATCTCCGGCGTGGCGTCGGCGGCCTTCTTCGTCAGATCCGCGAGGGCGGGGTCGGACAGCGCGAGTGAGACCAGGCCCGCCATCGGGGTCTGGACATGGGGGTGCCCCGATGTGGTCATGATGACCTCAGTCTAGTGGGCGACCGCCGAGCGGCCACCTGCATCTCGCACTCAGCGAAAAAGCGTGTGCCAACTGGCCATTCGGCCGCGCACCTACTGCTGATCGTGCAGTTCGGGGTCGGCCTCCAGGTGCGTCAGCCCATTCCACATCAGGTTGACCAGATGCGCGGCGACGACCTCCTTCTTCGGCTCCCTGGTGTCGAGCCACCACTGCGCGGTCATCGACACCGACCCGACGAGCGCCTGGGCGTACAGCGGAGCCAGCTCCGGGTCGAGCCCGCGGCGGGAGAAGTCGCCGGCCAGGATCGAGGCGACCTGGCTCACGGCGTCGTTGAGCAGGCTCGAGTACGTGCCGGACGCGATGCTCGCCGGCGAGTCCCTGATGAGGATGCGGAAGCCGTCGGTGCGCTCCTCTACGTAGGTCAGCAGCGCCAGCGCCACCCGTTCCACCCTGACCCGGGACCTGTTGTTGGTCAGCGACGAGGTGATGCCGTCGAGCAGCGCCGACATCTCGCGGTCGACCACGACGGCGTACAGGCCCTCCTTGCCGCCGAAGTGCTCGTAGACGACGGGTTTGGACACGTTGGCCCGCTGCGCGATCTCCTCGATGGAGGTGGCGTCGTAACCACGCTCGGCAAACAGCGACTTGGCGATCTCGACGAGCTGCTGGCGCCGTTCCGTGCCGGTCATGCGCGCACGGGGAGCACGCACTTCCTTGTCGGGGGCCGCCACGATGCCCAGCCTAGGGCAGCCGCGGACGCACCGGTCGCTTCGCTCCGGGCCACCGCACGACTAAAGTCTCACCCGCAGTCCGTCGTGGTGTAATCGGCAGCACCTCTGATTTTGGTTCAGATAGTTCAGGTTCGAGTCCTGGCGACGGAGCGAGGCTTGCCGAGCGACAACCGGATCTGAGCGAGGCTTGCCGAGCGACAACCGGATCTGAGCGAGGCTTGCCGAGAAGGAGGCCACATGAAGACAACGGACGAGACCGCGGTCATCGTGCTGGCGGCAGGTGCGGGCACCCGGATGAAGTCCGACGTGCCGAAGGTCCTGCACACGCTGGCGGGCCGCAGCATGATCTCGCACGCACTGCACGCCATCGCCAAGGTCTCCCCGCGCCACCTCGTCGTGGTGGTCGGCAAGGACCGCGAGCACGTCATCCCGGCGATCGCCAGCCTCGGCGAGGAACTCGGCCGTCCCGTCGACGTCGCCGTGCAGGACGAACAACTGGGCACCGGACACGCCGTCAGCTGCGGGCTCGCCGCGCTGCCCGCGGAGTTCGAGGGCACCATCGTGGTGACGGCGGGCGACGTCCCCCTGCTCGACACCGAGACCCTCGCCGGGTTGATCGACGCGCACGGCGCCCAGTCCGCGGCAGCCACGCTGCTGACCACCACGCTGCCCGACCCCACCGGCTACGGGCGCATCCTTCGCACGCAGGACGGCGAGGTGATCAGCATCGTCGAGCAGGCCGATGCGTCGCCGTCGCAACAGAAGATCCGCGAGGTCAACGCCGCGGTGTACGCGTTCGACGCCACGGCGCTTCGGACGTCGCTGACGAAGATCCGCACCGACAACGCCCAGCGCGAGCTCTACCTCACCGACGCCATCGAGATCCTGCGCCGCGACGATCAGCGCGTGCTCGCTCAGCACGTCGACGACAGCGCACTCGTCGCGGGCGTCAACGACCGCGTCCAACTCGCCGCCCTGCACCGCGAACTCAACCGTCGCATCGTCGCGAACCTGCAACGCAGCGGCGTCACCGTGATCGACCCGGCCACCACGTGGATCGACGTCGACGTCACCGTCGGACGCGACACCGTCATCGCACCGGGGACCCAGCTGCTCGGCACGACGCAGATCGGCGCGCGCTGCCAGATCGGTCCGGACACCACGCTGACGGGCGTCGTCGTCGGCGAGGGTTCCACGGTGATCCGGACGCAGGGGTCGTCGTCGGTGATCGGCGACGGCGCGGTCGTCGGCCCCTTCGCCTTCCTTCGGCCGGGCACCGAACTCGGTTCGCAGGGCAAGATCGGCACCTTCGTCGAGACAAAGAACGCGACCATCGGGGCGGGCACCAAGGTGCCGCACCTGACCTACGTCGGGGACGCCGACATCGGCGTCGAGAGCAATATCGGGGCCTCGAGCGTCTTCGTGAACTACGACGGAGAAACCAAGCGCCGCACCACGATTGGTTCTCACGTGCGTACCGGCTCGGACACCATGTTCGTCGCGCCGGTGGTGGTCGGCGACGGCGCGTACACGGGCGCGGGCACCGTCGTCCGCGAGAACGTGCCGCCCGGCGCGCTGGCCGTGTCCGCGGGCCCGCAGCGCAACATCGAGGGCTGGGTGGTGCGCAAGCGGCCAGACAGCGCCGCGGCCGACGCGGCCCGCAGGGCCCTCGACGGCGAGAGCCAACCGGACACCTGACGTTGGCAATCTGGCAACCCGGCCGCCGGGCGTCAGAACGGCTACGTACGATTGCTCCGTATCGATCCCCGACGGCAAAGGCAGTCTCCACGTGGCCACGGACTGGACCGACAATCGCAAGAACCTGATGTTGTTCTCGGGGCGCGCACACCCCGAGCTCGCCGAGCAGGTCGCCAAGGAACTCGACGTCAGCGTCACCGCGCAGACGGCGCGCGACTTCGCCAACGGCGAGATCTTCGTGCGCTTCGACGAGTCGGTGCGCGGCTGCGACGCCTTCGTGCTGCAGTCCCATCCCGCGCCACTGAACAAGTGGCTGATGGAACAGCTGCTCATGATCGACGCCCTCAAGCGCGGTAGCGCCAAGCGCATCACGGCGATCCTGCCGTTCTACCCCTACGCCAGGCAGGACAAGAAGCACCGCGGGCGCGAGCCCATCTCGGCCCGTCTCGTCGCCGACCTGCTGAAGACCGCGGGCGCCGACCGCATCGTGTCCGTCGATCTGCACACCGACCAGATCCAGGGCTTCTTCGACGGCCCCGTCGATCACATGCGCGGCCAGGCGTTGCTCTGCGGCTACATCGGCGAGAACTACCGCGACCACGACATGGTCGTGGTGTCCCCCGACTCCGGTCGCGTGCGCGTCGCCGAGAAGTGGGCGGACTCGCTCGGCGGCGTTCCGCTGGCCTTCATCCACAAGACGCGAGACCCGCTGGTGCCCAACCAGGTCAAGTCCAACCGCGTCGTCGGCGACGTCAAGGGCAAGACCTGCATCCTGACCGACGACATGATCGACACCGGCGGCACCATCGCCGGAGCGGTCAAGCTGCTCAAGCAGGACGGCGCCGCGGACGTCATCATCGCGGCCACGCACGGTGTGCTGTCCGACCCGGCCCGCGACCGGCTCGCCGACAGCGGCGCCCGCGAGGTCGTCGTGACCAACACGCTGCCCATCGGCGAGGACAAGCACTTCCCCCAGCTGACGGTGCTGTCCATCGCGCCGCTGCTGGCCAGCACCATCCGCGCCGTGTTCGAAAACGGCTCGGTGACGGGACTGTTCGACGGGGACGCCTGAGATGGGCGCCGTCATCTATCACAACCCGAAGTGCTCGACGTCCCGCAAGACCCTCGAACTGCTGCGCGACAACGGCCTCGAGCCGACCGTGGTCCAGTACCTGAAGACCCCACCGACGCGCGCCGAACTCGTCGAGCTCATCGCCGGGGCGGGCATCGCCGTCCGCACGGCGGTCCGCAAGCGCGAGGCGCTCTACACAGAACTCGGCCTCGCCGACGCCTCCGACGACGAACTCCTCGACGCGATGGCCGCCCACCCGGTCCTCATCGAACGGCCCTTCGTCGTCACCGACAAGGGCACCCGGCTGGCGCGACCGATCGACGACGTCCGCGAGATTCTGTGACGCTGGTCCGCCTCGCCGGCGCGGTGGCGCTGGCCCTGGCCGTGGCGGGCTGCGGCTCGGGCAGCACGGGCGGCGATGCCGCCTCGTCGTCGACGACCACCACCCCGGCGGCACCGACCATCCCGTCGATGTCCCCGGTGCCACCGCCCGCGACGCCGCCGAGCGGCAAACCGGTCGCGTTCCGGGACTACCTCGCGTCGATCAACGTCACCGGGCAGCCCGCGCGCTTCGACCAGTCCCCCGGACTCTCGGTCACCGTGCCCGTGCCCGACGGCTGGGCACGCACCGCGGACCCGCTGTTCGCGACCGGCATCGAATTCGTCCAGCCACTGGGCAAGCAGGGTTCGTTGCCCTCGGTGACGCTGATGGCGATCAAGCTCGTCGGCGACTTCGACGCCAAGGCGGCAATCCAGCACGCCAACAGCGACGCCCTGCCGCCGACCGCCACCGACGTCACGGAGTCGTTCGACGACTACGACGGCTTCCCGTCGGCAGCCGCACGGGGCACGGCCGGCGGCGCCGAGCACTACAGCCGGATCGTCCTGGCCGACGTGCCGTCGACCCAGTCGCGCTACCTGGTGCAGATGACCGTGACGACGCCGGCCGACCAGCCGATCGCCCAGTCACCCCAGTTGACCGACATCGTGGCCGGCTTCAAGGTGACGGGGTCGTGAGGCGCGGCGTCGCGGGCGTCCTGCTGGCGCTCGCCGTCGCGCTCGCCGGTTGCGGCCCCGCGGAACCCGACTACAAGTCGATCTGGACCACCACGACGTCGACCACGTCGTCGAGCACCGAGAAGCCGATCTCCATCTCGACGTGGTTCGAGAACGCCGGCGTTACGGGGGCACCCGTCGCCCCCGACAAGCTGACCGACCTCACGGTCACCGTGCCGCAGCCGCCGGGTTGGAAGCCGTACTACAACCCGAACCTCTCGCCGGGCACGCGGACCATCGCCAAGGGCGACACCTACCCCACCGCGATGCTGCTGGTGTTTCAGCTGGACGGCCCGTTCGACGTGGCCGAGGCCATCAAGCACGCCAACGGCGACGCCGAACTGTCGCAGGACTTCCAGCAGCTCAATGCCTCCACCAAGGACTTCGACGGCTTCCCGTCGTCGATGATCGAGGGCAGCTACAGCCTCAACGGGCAGCGGATGCAGAGCTACAACCGGATCGTGATCGCGACCGGCACGCCCGCCCGCGCCGGCCTGCCCGGCCAGAAGTACCTCGTCCAGCTGACCGTCACCGCGTTCGCCGACCAGGCGCAGAAGGACGGCCCCGACATCGAGGCGATCATCAAGGGCTTCGGCGTCGCCGCCAAGTAGGTCGTTCTCTATCCTGGCCGCATGAGCGACTGGACCGCCGCAGACCTGCCCCCGTTCGCCGGACGCACCGTCGTCGTCACCGGCGCCAACAGCGGCCTCGGCGAGGTCACCGCCCGTGAGCTGGCCAGGGTCGGCGCGAAGGTGATCCTGGCCGTCCGCAACCTCGACAAGGGCAATGCCGCCGCCGCGGGCATGGCCGGCGACGTCGAGGTCCGCAGGCTCGATCTGCAGGACCTCTCGTCGGTGCGGGCGTTCGCCGACACCGTCGACGCCGTCGACGTCCTGATCAACAACGCCGGAATCATGGCGGTGCCGTACGCGCAGACCGTCGACGGCTTCGAGTCCCAGATCGGCACCAACCACCTCGGCCACTTCGCCCTGACCAACCTGCTGCTGCCCAAGATCGGCGATCGGGTGGTGACGGTGTCGTCGATGATGCACCTGATCGGCAAGATCAGCCTCAAGGACCTGAACTGGAAGTCGCGGCCGTACTCGGCGTGGCCGGCCTACGGGCAGGCCAAGCTGGCCAACCTGCTCTTCAGCAGGGAGCTGCAGCGCAGGCTCGACGCCACCGGCTCGCGGGTGCTGGCGGTGTCCGCGCATCCCGGCTACTCGGCCACCGAACTGCAGGGGCACGCGGCAGGCAAGTTCAGCAGCACCATGATGGCGCTCGGCAACAAGCTGGCGACCACCGCCGACTTCGGCGCCCGCCAGACGCTGTTCGCCGCATCGCAGACGCTGCCCGGCGACGCCTTCATCGGCCCGAAGTTCGGCATGGCGGGGCCCACCGGCCTGACCGCACGCAGCCCGCTGGCGAGCAACGCGAAGACCGCAGGTGCGCTGTGGGACCTGTCCGAGCAGCTCACCGACGTGCGATTTCCGCTCTAGGGGCGCGTTGCGCTAGCCTGGCTGACGATCACGGCGAGGGTGGACCGCTCGGGCCACCGTTATCGACGGGACCGATTCGCAGCTCAGCTGCTTCCAGTCGCCCTCACCGTGCCACCAGAGACACGGCAACCAGGAGCGACATCACATGGCCAAGACCGCGGCCCACGCAGCCAACAATCTGACCGCAGAGGTCCGTACCAAGACCGGCAAGGGCGCGTCGCGCCAGGCCCGTCGCGACGGCAAGGTGCCCGCCGTGCTGTACGGCCACGGCACCGATCCCCAGCACCTGACGATTCCGGCTCGCGAGTTCGCCGCGGTGCTGCGCAACTTCGGCACCAACGCGGTGCTGACCCTCGACATCGACGGCAAGGAAGCATTGGCGCTGCCGAAGCAGATCGAGATCCACCCGATCCGCCGCAACATCCAGCACGTCGACCTGATCATCGTCCGCCGTGGCGAGAAGGTCACCGTCGAGGTCAACGTCCTCGTCGAGGGTGACGCTGCGCCGGGCACGCTGGTCACGCAGGAGACCAACGCCATCGAGATCGAGTCCGACGCGATGTCCATCCCCGAGAGCCTGACCCTGTCGGTCGAGGGCGTCGAGGCGGGCACCCAATTCCTCGCAGGCTCCGTCGAGCTGCCCGAGGGCGTCACGCTGGTGTCCGATCCGGAACTGCTGGTCGTCAACGTCGTCACCGCGCCGACCGAAGAGGACCTCGAGGCCGAGGGTGCCGGCGAGACCGCCGACGCGCCTGCCGCCGCGGAGACCGAGGCCGAGGGCGAAGGCGAAGAGTCCGGCGACGCAGAGTCCGAGTAGGTCGTGGCCGAGCCGCTCCTCGTGGTCGGCCTCGGCAACCCCGGACCACGGTACGAGACGACGCGGCACAACCTGGGCTTCCTCGTCGCCGACATCCTGGCCGATCGCCTCGGCTCGGGGTTCAAGGTGCACAAGAAGTCCGGCGCCCTGGTGACGACGGGTCGCCTCGGCGGGCGGTCCGTCGTGCTCGCCAAGCCGCGTGTCTACATGAACGAGTCGGGGCGCCAGGTCGGCCCTCTCGCGAAGTTCTACTCGGTGGCGCCTGCCGACGTCATCGCCATCCACGACGAGCTGGACATCGACTTCGGTCGGATTCGGCTCAAGCTGGGCGGCGGCGAGGGTGGTCACAACGGGTTGCGATCCGTCGCTTCTGCGTTGGGCACCAAGGACTTTCAGCGGGTGCGGGTCGGAATCGGGCGACCGCCCGGCCGGAAGGACCCGGCGACGTTCGTGCTGGAGAACTTCACCGCCGCCGAACGGCCCGAGGTGGGTCTGATGTGCGAGCAGGCCGCCGACGCGGCGGAACTGTTGCTTCAGGTGGGCCTCGAGGCGGCGCAGAACACCGTGCACGCCTGGGGCTGAGGTACCGCTAGCTGCGTCCGCGGATCCCGCTGTCGACGACCTTCACCGGCTTGTGCGGATAGCGCTTCTCGGCATGCTCCTTCGCCTTCGAGTTCGGCAGCACGTAGAGCGTCTCGCGCTTGTTCTGCAGGGGCTTGAGCACCAGGTCCATGAAGCCCTTGCGGTCCTCGAGATAGGGTTCGATGACGTCCTCACCCGCTGGGCAGACCGCAAGGCAGTAGGCGGCCTTGTAGTTCGCCTTGAACGACAGGCTCTGCCACATCGACGCGTTCTCCGAATCGCTGACGCGGGAACGGAAGTCCTCGGCGTCGGAACTGTCGGCGATGGTCTGTGCCCAGTCGGTGAACCCGCCCATGAACTCTCGGTAGTTGTGCACCGAGCAGGCGACGAAGTCGAAGTCGCCGTCCTTGCCAATGGCGCCGACGGGGCACGCCGCCACGCACAGCTTGCACTCGAGGCACGGCGAATAGTCCAGTGGCTCGCCGTAACTGGAAATCTCCGCGTCCAGCAGAATGGTGGCCAGCAGGATGAAGTTGCCGAACTTGGGATGAATCACGTTGCGGTGAATGCCCATCACGCCGAGCCCCGCCGCCACCGCGACCGGCTTGTGGGCGACGACCCAGATGCGCCCCGGGAAGTTGTCCATCTCCATCGGGAACGTCGCCGACGGGTTCACCACGCGGTGGCCGGCGTCCTGCAGGGTGCGGGTGATCCGGTGGGCGGCCTCGTTGATCAACTCGCCGGTGCGGTGGAATTCCTGATTGGCGACGCTGCGGGCAGGCGAACGGACGTTGTCGCGGTTCATCCGCACCACCAGTGAGATGAAGCTCTTGCTCCCGGGCAGCGCGGAATCCACGTGCTCCCGCTCCGAGACCAGATCCGGGTTGGCAACGCTGGCGAAGGCCACGTCGTCCGCGCCCGCCTCGAGGCACAGCTGCCGGAGCCAGTCGGCGTCGATCACGCCCGGCGGGGCCTCCGCGGTGCGCGCAAGCACCTTCCGCACGGTCGGATGGTCGGCGATACGTCCGGGAATCCTGTCGGTCACGTCGCTGAGTATAGTTCACAATACTCAGATCGCCACCTGCGCATCCGCGACCCGTCAGGATCCGGTTTCGGCCCGTCAAGATTGCGTATGAAGACCGCTTGACCGGCCGCGACGGGGTACACCTGGAAACATGTCCAGAACGACCCACACCATCCGACCGGCATTGCTGCGTCGAGTGCTCGACGGCGGGCACTCCTGGGGATCGCTGGACGTCTCGCCGCCGCGCTACGGTGTCTCCCGCCATCGGCTGGTGGTGTTCCCGCCGGGTATCTCCGCGGACGACCGGGTGTTGCTGCGGGCCTGGCGCACGTGGCCGATCTGGGGCGTCGCGGTGTTCCTCGTCCTGCAGATCGTGCTCATACAGCTGTTCAGTTCGGGTGCGGCGCTGACCTTCTCCGCGGGGATCGCCCTCGGCGCGGGTGGCGTCATCATGGCAATGACGGGCGCCCACCGCAGCCAGGTGCGCACGATGTCGGTGGTTCGCACGGCATGCGCGGACGACCTGCTCGTCGCCGAGCGGTTCGCCGAACTGCAGTCACTCGTCGAGACCCTCGCCACCGCCGATCACGCCCTGGCCGAGGGGACGATCGACGCCGTCGAGCACGAACTCGCGGTGTGGTACGTCTACGAGCGGATGGCCGACGGGGGGACCCACCCGCTCGCGTGAGTTTGCCGCCCCGCCGCCCGCGCCCAGGTGTCGGTGCCACAATGAGCCGTGGACGACTTCGTGACGCTTCGCCGCGATGTCCTGGGGCGGTTCATGGCCATCGTCGAGGCGCTCGGTCGCGGGCAGGACCTCGACGAGGTCCTCGAGCAGATCGCCCACGCGGTCGTCGACGTGATCGGGTTCGACGCGGTGGCGGTCAACATCCGTACCCACACCGGTGAACTACAGGTCAGGACGGTCGTCGGGCCGCCGGAGCTGGAGGCCCTGCGCGGCGGAACGCTGTCCCACGACGGTTGGTTGACGATCCTCGACTCCGGCGTCGAGTGGGGTGAGCTGCGGTTCCTGCGGACCGTCGAACTCGACGACGCCGTTCCCTACGTCGATCCGTGGCCCGAACGATTCGCCGCGGACCAGCCCCCTCACGCGGCCGACGACACCGAGCCGTGGCAACCCGAGTTCGCCCTCCTCGTCCCGATGTGGCATTCACCCCGCCAGTTGCTCGGCGTCATCAGCGTCGACCTGCCGCGGTCGGGACGCACCCCCGACGCGCAACAACGGTCGCTTCTGGAGTTGTTCGGCAGTCACGCGGGTGCCGCGGTCGAGCGCGTCGACGCGTTCGACGCAGCCAACGACCGCGCCAGCCTGTACCGAACCGCGTTCTCGGCCTCGCCTGCCCCGACGGCGATTCTCGACGACGCACTGGAGCTCATCGACGTCAACGACTCGTTCCTCGAGATGACCGACGCGCTCGAGGCAGACGTATTGGGACGCAAGCTCTCCGACATCGTCGACCTCGACGGGCCCGAGCGCGTGGCGGCAGCCCTCGATGCGCTCGAACCCGACCAATCCGTGGTGCTCGGCGAGCAGAGCGCCCTTCGGCATCCGCGTGGCCACGCCTGGGAGCGATGGGTCCACGTCGAGGTCCGCCGCGTCGACGGCATCACGTTCGGCGCACGATATGTGTGCATCGTCTCGGACCGCACGAAGGACCTGGCATCGCTCAACGAGATGCGTCGTCGGGCCGAGCACGACGAACTGACGGGACTCAAGGTGCGGGCGGTCGGCCTGCTCGAACTGGACCGACTCTGTGCAGGCTCGGCCTTCCGGCCCGATTCCCCGCCTGCCGTGGTCGCGTTGCTCTACTGCGATCTCGACAACTTCAAGTCGGTCAACGACACCGACGGCCACTCTGCGGGCGACCGTGCGCTGATGGGCGTCGCGGCATGCCTGCTACGGGACGCGGGCAACTCCGACGTCGTATGCCGTTGGGGTGGTGACGAATTCGGGATCGTCGTGACGCGGAGCGCGGTATCGGAGGTCATCGAGCTGGCCCACCGGATGGTGTCGGGCGTGCGTGAACTGGCGGGCGCTGCGGCCGCGGGCGACCCGGTGGGACGCCTTGGCCTGTCCGTCGGCGTCGCCGCCTTCGATCGCGTGGTCAATCCGCACGACGTCGTGTTGGCCGCAGACACCGCGCTGTACCGCTCGAAGGCCCACGAGACCGAGCGGGTCCACGTCGAGATCCTGTAGCCGCTCAGTCCGACGTGCGCCTGGAGTAGGCCCGCAGCGCGAACGGCGCCAACACCGCGGTCATGAGCAGCGACCACAGGATGGTGGCGAGCACCGGGTGGTGCAGCGGCAGTTGAGCTTCCGGTGGTGCGGCGGGTCCGTTGCCCCACAGTTCGCGCATGGCCTGCGCCAACGACGAGACGGGATTCCACTCGGCGATCACCCGCAACCACCTCGGCATCGGCTCGGTGGGCGCGAAGGTGTTGGCCAGGAAGGTGATCGGAAACAGCACGGTGAACATCACCCCGTTGACCGCCTCCACCGAGCGCATCAGCGATCCGACGAGGATGCCGAACCAGATGATGCCGAAGCCGAAGACCAGGATGAGCACGAACGCCAGCACGGCGTCGACGAACCCGCCGCGGATGCGCCAGCCGATGCACAGCCCCGTGACCGCCATGACCACCACACCGATCGACGAGTGCAGCAGGCTGGCCACGCTGCGCCCGATGAGCACCGACGACCGCCGGATCGGCAGGGACCGGAACCGGTCGATGATGCCCTTCTCCACGTCGGCGGTGATGCCGGAGGCGACGACGAACGCCGTGAACACGATGGTCTGCGCCTGGATGCCGGGCAGCAGGAATTCACGGTACGACGCGCCACCGGTGTTGGCGATGGACGCCCCGAACACGAACGCGAACAGCAGCACGAACATGATGGGCTGCACCGTGACGTCGCTGAGCATCTCGGGCATGCGCTTGGTGTGGATCATGTTGCGCTTGACCATGATCCAGGACTGCTGCAGCACCGTGGTCTGGCGCGTTGACGGACGGGACGCGTCGACGGACGGGTGGGACGCCACGGTCGTCATGCTGGCTTCTCCTCGGTCTCGTCACCGTCGGCGCGGTGGCCGGTGAGGGACAGGAACACGTCGTCGAGACTGGGCCGCGACAGCCCGATGTCGTCGACCTCGATCTGGTTCTCCTGCAGCCAGCCTGCCACCCGCGTCATGTCGGCGAGGCCCTCCGCCACCGCGGTGAGCTGTCGCGCACCGACGTCGACGTGGACGTCGACGCCTCCCCTCGCCATCAGGTCGCGGGCGACCGGCAGGTCGGCGGCGTGCGACACGGTGACCACGAGGCTGGCGTTGCCCGCCTGCTGCTTGAGTTGCAGTGGGGTGCCCTCGGCGATGATGCGGCCGCGGTCCATCACGACGATGTGATCGGCCAGCTGGTCAGCCTCCTCGAGGTACTGCGTGGTCAGCAGCAGCGTGGTGCCACGAGAGACCAAGTCGCGCAAGACATCCCACAGATCGATTCGGCTACGCGGGTCCAGTCCGGTGGTCGGCTCGTCGAGGAAGAGCACCGGCGGCGAGGCGATCAGGCTGACCGCGAGGTCGATGCGTCTGCGCATGCCTCCCGAGTATGACCTGACCGGCCGGTCGGCTGCCTCGGCGATCGAGAACCGTTCCAGCAGTTGGTCACCCAATCGTTTGATGTCCTTGCGGCCGAGGCCGTACAACCCACCGATCATGCGGATGTTCTCGCGCCCGGTGAGCAGTTCGTCGACCGTGGCCGCCTGCCCGGTGAGGCCCATGTTGCGCCGCACCATGTCCGGCTCGGTGCACACGTCGTACCCGGCGACCCGGGCGGTGCCCGACGTGGGCTCCGACAGCGTCGTCATCATGCGGACGGTGGTGGTCTTGCCTGCACCGTTGGGCCCGAGCAGTCCCATCACGGTGCCCTGAGGAACGGTGAAGCTGACGCCGTCGACGGCGCGGTGGTCGCCGAACTGTTTGACGAGTTCGATCGCCTCGATCGCCTCGATCGCCGGGGAGGTCATCGGTCAACCGTAGCGAGGACCTCCGACGGACGGCCATCGCATTTCCCGCGCGAGCGTGCACGAAGTGCCAAGAAAGTCCGGCGTGTCGCGAACGGACACGCACGCTCGCGGTAAGGGGATTACGTGACGAGCGAGACCGAGTTGGCCCGACGCAGCTTGCCCGACGGCGTCTTCGGGATGGTGCCCGGCCCGAGCACGACGACGTTGCGGGGCCGCACGTCGACCTCGGTGACGACCTCGTGGGCGACCTGGTGCTCGATACGGCGGACCTCGACCGGGTCCTCCCAGGCGTTGGACTCCACCGCCACGGCGAACGTCTCGCGCGAGTGGCCGGCGTCGAGCCGGACGGCGACGGCGCAGCCGGGCCGGACGCCCTTCACGCGGCCCGCGGCGCGCTCGATGTCGGTCGGGTAGATGTTGCGGCCCGCCATGATGATGACGTCCTTGACACGGCCGCACACCACGATGTGGCCGTTCTCCATCTGGTAGCCGAGGTCGCCGGTGTCGTACCAGCCGTGCTGGTCCTGGGCGGGCAGGAAGCCGCCCATGGTGATGTAGCCGGGCGTCAGGGACTCGCCGCGCAGCTCGATGACGCCGACCCCGCGGGCGGGCATCACCTCACCGTGCTCGTCGACGACGCGGGCCTCGAGATCGCGCAGCAGCGGGCCGAGCGAGGCCAGCCGCCGGGTGTTGCCCTTGGTGGACGGCACCGCGCGGCGCAGGGCGGCCAGCAGGTCGGCGTCGACCTCGTCGACCACCAGCCCGGCACCGCACTCCGAGAACGACACGGCGAGGGTGGTCTCGGCCATGCCGTAGGCGGGCAGGATGGCGTCGGGCCGCAGGCCGAAGGGCTTGCCCGCGTCGAGCAGGTCCTCGACGTCGGCGGGCTCCACCGGCTCGGCGCCCGAGAGCGCGAAGCGCAGCGTGGAGAGGTCGAACTGGCCTGGCTCGGCCTGGTTGCGCAGGCGCTTGGCGAACAGCGCGTAGGCGAAGTTGGGCGCCGCGGTCATGGTGCCCTTGTACTTGTCGATCAGCTTGGCCCACAGCAGCGTGTCGCGCAGGAAGTCCATCGGCGTGACCTTGACCAGCTCGGCGCCGAAGTACATCGGGATCGTGAGGAAGCCGACCATGCCCATGTCGTGGAAGCAGGGCAGCCAGCTGACCATGACGTCCTTGGTGACGTCGTACTGTGCGCCGATGAACATCGCCTCGGCGTTGGAGTAGATGTTGCGGTGCGTGATCTGGACGGCCTTGGGCGAGCCGGTCGAACCGGACGTCAGCTGCATGAGGGCCAGATCGTCCTCGTCGGTCTCGACGGGGTCGATCGGCTCGGCCTCGAGCAGGTTGCCGATCTTGAGGACCTTGATGCCCTTCTCCTCGAGCACGGGGATCGCGACGAGGAACGGCTCGGAGATGATGACGGCCGTCGCCTCGATCATGCCGATGACGTTCATGGTGTCCTCGGCCCAGACCACCAGATCCGTCCGGGGGGTGGGCTGGTGCAGCATCGTCAGGCTGGCGCCGCGCATCCACAGCGCCTGCGCGGTCGGAGCGATCTCCACGGGGTAGCCCGCGAGCACGCCGACGGCGTCACCGGGTCCGACGCCTGCCGCCGCGAGGCCACCCGCGATGCGCCGCGCCCGCTCGTGCACCTCACCCCAGGTGTGCCGCACGGGCTCGTGCGGCTCGCCGGTGACCATCCCCGTGGTCACGGTCCGAGCGTTGCGGAACATCTTCTCGGTAAACCTGCTCACCACAACCTCCTGGGTTTGAGGAGACCGGCGTCGACGACTGTGCCGACACGCGCTGTACTGCGATCCGTCTTATGTTCCACCTGATCGAGCATGCGTTCCAGGATGGGCGCGCACACGATTGGGGTGCTATTTCGTCTCGAAACGGGTGTCGAGAGGCAGACGTCGCGAGCGCTGCGCTGCGCTTCGGCTGCGTTTGCCCTGACGGGAACGGCACAGACGGCGCGAACGCTGCGGAACCGCCCACCGAACCTACCGGTGGGGATAGTCGTCGCGCCGCGTTCGAAACCGCTCGTCTTCACCGCCGATCATCTTAAGAGACTCTTAAGTAACCTCCAAACTTACACGCCGATTGAGGCGTGGGTCACACCGACCTCGACGGCGCGGGCACGACGCGGGCACCGTGCACGGGACCACTGGCCGCGCGCACCGTCCGGCACACCCCGGCCCCCGCCAGCGCAACCCCCACGTCGACCGCGGCTGAGGCCGACGCGCACAGGAACGCGCACGTCGGTCCCGATCCGGAGACGATGCCCGCCAGCGCGCCCGCGTCGACGCCCGCCCGCAGCGTCCGCCGCAGCCCGCCGTCCAGGCTCAGCGCGGCGGGTTGCAGATCGTTGCCGAGAAGCGGGGCCAGCTCGTGTGGATCACCTGACGCCAGGGCCGCCAGCAGCGGCTCCGGATCCTCGAGCCTGGCGGGCTGATCCCTGCTCGCATCGGCCCGCAGCCGGTCGATCTCGCCGAACACCTTCGGCGTCGAGAGTCCACTGTCGGCGAACGCCAGCACCCAGTGAAACGTGTTGCGCGCCAACACCGTTGCCAACTGTTCGCCGCGACCGGTGCCCAGCGCGGTGCCGCCGTGCAGCGCGAAGGGCACGTCGCTGCCAAGCTCGGCGCCGAGGGCGTGCAGGTCGCGCCGCGGCACGCCGAGTTCCCACAGTGCGTTCATCGCCACCAGCACGGCCGCGGCATCCGCGCTGCCGCCCGCCATGCCGCCCGCCACGGGGATCGACTTCTCCACCGAGATGGCGACGTCGGGCGCACGCCCGACGTGGTCGGCCATCAGCTCGGCGGCCCGCCACGCGAGGTTGGTCTCGTCGGCGGGCAGGGCGTCGGAACCCTCGCCGGACAGCTCCAGCGACAGCACGTCGGCGTTGCGGACGGTGATCTCGTCGAACAGCGACACGGCGTGGAACACCGTGGCGAGTTCGTGGTAGCCGTCCTCGCGGAGATCACCGACGGCGAGGTAGAGGTTGACCTTGCCGGGGACGCGCACGGTGACGGAGCCAGTCGACACCCACTCTGCGGCAGCATCGGACCGGGGCACCCGACGACAGTATCGTCGCGACGCGACGACAGGTACGGAAGTGGTGAGATACCCCTCGTCGATCCCGCCGCTCGGCAGCCGCTTTGCCGGACACCCTGGACACCTCACGCTAGTGTTTGCTCGAAAGATGTGTCAAGGATCACGGGGACGGGCCGCACGTCCGGTGCCGAGCCGGCCCGAACCCTAGTCTGTGAGGATGCTGGCACCGATGGACGCGTTCGAGGACTACGTGGTCGACGGCGTCGTCGGCCACGGCGGTTCCGGGACGGTCTTCCGTGCCCACCACACCGCGACACCCGACCGTCCCGTCGCGCTCAAACTGCTCGACGAACATCACCACGAGCCGTCCCACATGACGCAGCTCCTTCGCGAGTTCGAGTTTGCCAAGCGCACCGCCGGACCCCACGTCGTGACCATGTTCGAGTGCGGGCCCGGGTGGATCTCCATGCAACTCGTCGGCGGCGGCACGGTGCAGAACCTGACCTCGAGGCAGGACAGGTTGACCGCACTCGGCCAGATCGCGGAGGCACTGGATCGGGCGCACACGCTCGGCGTCGTGCACTGTGACGTCAAACCCGCGAACATCCTTGTCTGCGAGCCATTTTCCGATGGCGGCGCGATCCTCACCGACTTCGGCATCGCACGTGCGACGAACGAAGACGCCGACCTTCGACCGACGCACTTCGAAGCGTCGTTGCCGTACGTGGCGCCCGAGGTGCTCCGCGGCCAACCGCCGTCCGCGGCATCCGACGAGTACGCCTTGGCGTGCACGACCGTCGAACTCCTCACCGGCACACCGCCATTCACCGCGGTCACTTCGATGGCTTTGATCGACGCCCACCTCAACGGTCCGGTACCGAAGTTCTCGCGGCGGTTCGATTGGATGCCAAGGGCATTCGACTCGATCCTGGCCAAGGCAATGGCAAAGGACCCCGACCTCCGCTACGGCACCTGTGCGGAGTTCGTGGCCCTGGTGACGCGGGCGATCGGGTGAGCAGGCGATAACGCCGGCAACATGTTTACTTAACTTAACTTTTACCGCTCGTGGCGTCATGCCAGCTAGCTGACAGCTAGCTTCGATAAATGACGACCGAATCCCCGGCAGCATATGACAATTCAGCGCTCGCGCACGAGGAGGAGGGCTACGACAAGGGCCTGAAGCCTCGACAGGTACAGATGATCGCGATCGGCGGCGCGATCGGCACCGGCCTGTTCATGGGTGCCGGTGGCAGGCTCGCCAGCGCGGGCCCCGGCCTCTTCATCGTGTACGCCGTCTGCGGCGTGTTCGTGTTCTTCATCCTGCGCGCCCTCGGCGAACTGGTGCTGCACCGCCCGTCATCGGGGTCGTTCGTCTCCTACGCGCGCGAATTCCTCGGCGAGAAGGCCGCTTACGTCGCGGGCTGGATGTACTTCTTCAACTGGGCGTGCACGTCGATCGTCGACGTCACGGCCATCGCGCTCTACATGCACTACTGGGGCACCTTCAAAGCCATCCCCCAGTGGCTCATCGCGCTGATCGCCTTGGTGATCGTGCTGACGATCAACATGATCTCGGTCAAGTGGTTCGGCGAGATGGAGTTCTGGGCGGCGCTGATCAAGGTGGTCGCGCTGGTGACGTTCCTGGTCGTCGGCATCGTCTTCCTCGCGGGCCGCTTCACGGTCCAGGGCGAGAGCACGGGGCCGTCGGTCATCGCCGACAACGGCGGACTGCTCCCCAACGGACTACTCGCGCTGGTCGTCATCACGTCGGGCGTGATCTTCGCCTACGCCGCGGTCGAACTCGTCGGCACGGCAGCGGGCGAGACGGAGAACCCCGCCAAGATCATGCCGAGGGCGATCAACTCCGTCATCGTCCGCATCGCGGTCTTCTACGTCGGTTCACTGATCCTGCTGGCGCTGCTGCTGCCCTTCACCGCGTACAAGGCGGGCACCAGTCCGTTCGTCACCTTCTTCTCCAGCATCGGGGTGCCCGCGGCCGGCGACATCATGAACTTCGTGGTGCTGACGGCAGCGCTGTCGAGCCTCAACGCCGGGCTGTACTCGACCGGTCGCATCCTGCGGTCGATGTCGATGAACGGCAGCGCGCCGAAGTTCACCTCGAAGATGTCCAGTCGCGGCGTGCCGTGGGCGGGCATCGCCTTGACGGCGTGCTTCACCGTGGTCGGCGTCTTCCTGAACCTGGTCGTGCCCGCGGAGGCGTTCAACATCGCGCTGGATCTGTCGGCACTCGGCATCATCGCGTCCTGGGCCACCATCGTGATCTGTCAGATCCAGATGTACCGCTGGTCGCAGAGGGGCATCCTCGAGCGTCCGGCGTTCCGGTTGTTCGGCACCCCGTACACCAGTTACGCCACCCTGATCTTCCTGCTCGCGGTGACGCTGCTGATGTGCATCGAGAATTACTGGAACGCGATCGCGATCGTGGTGATCATCCCGGTGCTCATCGGCGGTTGGTACGGCGTGCGGACCAGGGTCCTGCAGATGGCGCAGGAACGCGTCGGCATCACGGGCAACTACCCCGTGTACGCCGAGACGCCCCTGCAGGACGAGTTCCTTGCGAAGGACGCCCGTGAGCGGGCGAAGAAGTCAGACGGAGAGAGCTAGCAGTCTCCCGCCGGGGTCCGGGTGTGCTGAGCGGCTGCGCTCAGTACACCCGGACATTCGGCTGTTGGGGCGCCTGCGAGTCGACGTCGGCCTGGCCGGAACGCTGGAGCAGTCGGACGAAGTCGGCGATGCCGAGAGTCTCACCGCGACGGGCCGGGTCG
>JAESGJ010000282.1_pt1 | contig 45583 bp, 46 predicted proteins | sample 9266241 | NCBI WGS metagenome assembly JAESGJ01 (sample SAMN14514841, study PRJNA621669) | algae metagenome | isolation source: Brasilonema octagenarum HA4186-MV1 and co-occurring heterotrophs from wet... | place: USA: Manoa Valley, Hawaii | collected 2009-07-20
CCGCGGGTGACGACGTGGCTGCGCTCGAGGCGTTCCGGGCGGCGTTCACGGTGTAGGTGCCTGGCGGGTGCGCTGCCGCGGGCCGGTGAGCTGGCGACGCGAAAGTCTGCGCCGCTCAAGCCCGTACGCCAGGGCGTTCATCGCCAGTGCGACTGCTGACACCACCGGCTGTGGGCCGCAGATCCGCGGCGGAGTGCCCGACGGTGCCGCCGTGTCGTCATCCTCGCGGAGGGCGTTTCCTGATGCGTTTCGCGGTTTCCGGGCGTAGTCGAACAGCGCGGTACCCGGGTACAGCGCCGCCGACAGCTGGGTGACCCAGTACCCGGAGGCAGCCAGCGCCGTGGCGTTCAACGCCCGCGCATCCCACCCGCCACGCCGCCACAGCGTGTACAGCGCGGGCGCACCCAGATACGCACCCATGCTCATCGACTGGGCGTTGTGGAACTTGGCGTGAGGAGTCCACTCCGGGTTGTGGATGTGCGTGTCGTTCCAGTCGAAGACGTAGCTTCCGAACGTCGACCATGCCGACGTCGCCGTCAACAGGAGCTTGCCCGCGGTGAGGCCCTGCATTCGATCCTCCTCGTTCGATATCCGTCTCCAGACTGGGGCAGAGGACGCACGACACCCACCAGACGGCGGTTGATCGGCGATCTTCGACACGATGCGCAATCAGATGCATGAAATCCGACGGTCAGAGTCGCTTGAGAGTTCTGATCACAGAGGCGGATTCGACGGAGACCAGGGACGGCAGCGCCGCGATCTTGGTGGTCAGGTAGTCGAACAGCGATGGCGCATCGGGGCACAGCACATTGGCGAACAGATTGCTGGTGCCGGTGGTGGCGGCAGCGAAAGCGACCTCGGGGTGCGAGGCGAGCAACTCGCCGGCCGCGCGGAGTTCCCTGGGGTTGACGGTGATCCAGAAGACCGTCTCGTTGTCCATCTCCAGACGCTGATAGTCGAGGTCGACGTCGAAGTACAGTGCACCGCTCGCGCGCAGCTCGGACAGGCGCCTGCGCACGGTGGTCTGGGCGATCCCCGACGCCTTCGCGAGTGCGGCGAAGTCCGCCCGGCCGTCCTGCTCGAGAAGTCCGAGGATGCGGCGGTCGACCTCGTCGAGGGTCACCGCCGATCCGGCGGTGGCCTGCGGCGGCTGCAACTCCTCGACCTGATCGTCGGTCAATGCCTGCAGGATGCTCTGCGGGCCGCCGAAGAACATGTGCAGCATGCCGTTCGCCGAGACGCCGAGGACGTCGCGCGTGCGCGGTAACTTCTCGAGCAACGACGTCGGGCTGTCACCGTGCGCGGGCGCCCTGATCACCGCGACGATCTCGGTTCCTCCGGAAGTCAGCTTCACCCAGGAGGTTTCGGGCCGACGCACCAGGGCGTCGCCGAGCGCCGACGCCGCGTTGGGGCTGCACCTCACGCGCACGAACCACAGCGAATCGCCCACGCGATGGGGGTGGGTACGGCCGAGCACGCGCACGCCCTTGGTCGCGCGCAGGTACGAATACCGCCTGGCGACCGTCTGGTCCGACACGCCGATGACCCGGGCGATGGTGCTGAACGGCACGCGACCGTCGATGTTCAGGGCCTGCAGGATCTTCAGGTCGACCTCGTCCATCGTGTCGGAACGAGCCATTGATCACTCCGAATTGTCGGGTATCGCCGAAGACTGCAGCCTAACTGGTTGACCCCGTCCTCGCCGTCGAAGCATGGAAGCCGAAGGAAGGGACGAAGCCATGAACCCATTGACACTCCGACTTCGGCGGGGCGCAGCGCTGCTCGGCGGCCTCGCCGTCGCGATCGGCATCGGAGTCACCACGCTCGGCACGCCGCCCACCGAGGCGGTGGCGCACCCGAGCGCAGGGACCGAGGTCACGGTCGAGCCGGTGATGAAGCCGCCGACGGTCACCCAGACGCAGCCCGCATCGCAGCCGCCGATCCCCTTCGCCACCCCCGTGGTTCGAGCGCCGCAGGCCGGCGCGGCGTGAAAGGCGTTCGCGCACAGTACAAGACCCCGCCGACCATGCGGCCGATGGGGTCCTGAATCCGGGTGAACCTACTTGCGGGCCAGCTCGTGGCTGAGTACCTCGAGCTCGTAGCCACCGGCCATCTGCTGAGTCAGATACTCGAAGGACACGGCCTTGGCGATCGCGACGCACTGGCGCTGGCCGCCCGACAGTGAGCCGATCGAGGCGTTGCGGGCGGCGTTCACGCCCTAGCGGGCGAACCTGCCTGCCAGTCGTTCCAGCGTTGCCACGATCCCGTCGCCGTTCTTCTTGTCGTAGCCGAACGCAGTGATCATCAGCGGCACCTTGGCGGTGCTGTAGTCGAACGTCTCGGTGACCTCGGTGATCGTCGCGTCACCCGGTGTCGCTTCGGCCAGCTCCCAGCGCCATCGATGGCCCATCGGGTGCTGCCACTCGATGACCTTGCCATCCTGCTGCTCGGTGACGGTCGAGGTGATCTTGTAGGGCACGCCGAACTGTTTCATCCCGACGGTGAACTTGTCGCCCACCGACAGCTGATGCGGACCGGTGACGTCGACGTCGCGCACGGTGCCGGAACCATCGAGTTCGGGATGCCGGTGCGGGTCGCCGACGATCGCGAAGATCTCGGCGGCAGGCGCTTTGACGAGTACCCGTCGAGCGACCTTCTTGGGGCCTGCGTCGACCTTGGACACGGTTGAAGTGGTCATGACGTAACCCGTACCCACCCCGGCGGGCCGGGACACCCGATGACGTCACACCGCGACGGTGGTGCCCTCCGCGTCGCTGATGCGGGCGGCGTCGAGCACGGCCAGCGTCCCTATCGCCTCCGAGGCGGGCACCGGTTGAAGACCGCCTGCGTCCACCGCCGCGGCGAAGCGGGTGTAGTAGTCCGCGTACGCGCCCCTCTCGGACGGGACCTGACGTGCGCCGTCCGCGGTCGAGAGGATCCCCCACCGCTCGGGTGCCTCGTAGCCCCAACCACTCGGATCGTCGATCGGGCGCCGACCCGCAAAGACCGCCTGGGCCTGCACGTCCGTCTGGGACGACACGTAGCTGCCGTGGGACCCCAGCACGCGCAGTTCCCGCGACACCAGGCGATTTACCTTGCTCGAGGAGACGTGGGAGTGCACACCGTTGGCGTGAGCGACGGTGATGACGAAGCCGACGTCGGTGCGGCCTTCGGGCAGATCCACCCAGTCCAGATTCGCCGTCACCCGTCGGGCGGGCCCGAACAGCCACAGCGCTTGATCCACCAGATGGCTCCCGAGATCACGGAGGAGCCCGCCATCGGGTCCTGCCTCCAAAGTCTGCGGCTGGTCGAGGTCGAATCGGGAATCGAAGCGCCAGAGCTCGCCAAGCACGTTCTCGTCGAGCACCTTTCGCAGTGTCGTGATGTCGGTGTCCCACCGGCGATTGTGGAACACACTCAGCAGCACGCCCGCGGCTTGAGCGGCCTCGACGAGTTCGAGGCCCGCGGCGGCCGTCGGCGCGAAGGGCTTGTCGGCGATCACGTTGACGTCGCGACCGACGGCTTCCAAGACGAGCTCGCGCCGAGTCTGAGGCGGGGTGGTCAACGTGACCGCGTCGACTCCCGCGTCGAGCAGTTCCGCCAGCGATCCGAAGACCGGCACTCCTGCCAGTTCTTTTGCCACCTGGGCGGCCCGCTCGGGGGACCGCGTCACAACGCCTACCAGGTCGCAGCCCTCGGCGGCCTCGATGAACGGGGCGTGGAAGTAGCGTCCGCCGACGCCGTACCCGACGAGACCGATCCTCATGGCGCGCTCCTTTGCGTGAATTTGTTAGGACAATAACACCTATAGGCGTCAGGGTCCCGAGCGCAATCCGCAACGTTCACACCATCAGGTCGCGTAGCGCCGTCGCGTCCATCAGGTCTGCGGGCTCTTCACGAAGGAGGAGCTCGGTCCCGCCATGATCGCTTCGCTGCGGCAGCGCGGAACGAGTCGATCTCGGCAAGTTGACATCGCCCGCGCTGTGGCGCTAGACCGGTGCTGCGGTCGTTCCGCGAATCACCAACTGCGGTAACAGAACCGAAGATACCGACTCTGCTCGTCCACCGTCGAGACGCTCGACGACGGCCTCAACGGCACGGTTCGCCTGCTCTCGGGGAGCCTGGCTCACGGAGGTGAGGTCGATGTGGCCAAGCTGGGCGAGCAGGCTGTCGTCATAACCGGTGACCGACACCGCACCCGGCACGTCGACGCCGGCGCGGCGCAGGGCATCCAGCACACCGATCGCGATGCGGTCGTTGGCACACACGACCGCACTCGGCAAGTCAGCTGCCATCAGAAGACTCTTGGCCGCGTCGACACCGGCGTTCTCGGTGAAGTCGCCCTCGATGATCTGTATGTGATCGCCCAGGCCATTGCGCCGCATCGCCCGCAGATAGCCCTTGCGCCGGTCGGCGGCAATCGATCCCGAACCTCCCGTGACGTGTGTGATCCGCCGGTGCCCGAGTTCGACGAGATGGTCGATGACCAATCCGATGCCGCGTGCGTCGGCGGCCCGGACGACGTCGAGCGCGGACGTCGCCACTCGTCGACCCACGACGACGACGGGAAGTTGCCGCCCCATCTCCGTGAGCGCGGCGACGTCCGACTCTGGACCGAGCAGGATGATCGCCTCGCAACGGAAGTCGACGAGCGTATCGATCACCTTCGACTCGCCGTGGGTCGGCGTCACAGCGCCGAGCACCACCTCGTAGCCTGCCCGGTCCGCGGCTTCGACGATGTTCTCGACCATCTCGCCGTGGAAACTGTTGCGAACGTCGGCCATCGCCCCGATCAGGTGTGACCGTCGTGCCGTCATGAGCGCCGCAGTTCGATTGACGCGGTAGCCGAGTTCCTCAGCAGCTGCGAAGACTCGCGCCCTGGTCTCGTCACTGGGCCCCGGCGCCTTGCGGATCACCAGCGAGACGAGCGCCTTGGACACTCCGACCCGGTCGGCGATGTCCTGCATCGTCGGCCGCTCACGCTTGCCATCCACCCGATCTCCTCGCTGTCACCACGGGGCTTGACAGAACCTCGTGACCCGCATCATAGTATCAACTTAGACCGGTCAAATAGACCGGAACAAATTCCTAGCTGGAGGAGACCGCTCGATGACCGAATCAATCGGCGTCGCCGTGATCGGCGGCGGCATGGCGGGACGGGCGCATGCCGCCGGATACCGCGCCGCCACAACGCTGTTCGGAGCCGATCGTCCCGATGTTCGGCTGGTCGCCATCGCCGACATGAACGAGGCCGTCGCCGACGACACCGCCAAGCGATACGGCTACGAGCGCGCCGAGTACGACTGGAAGGCCATCGCCGAGGCGCCAGACATCGATGCAGTGAGCGTCGTCGTTGCCAACCACCTGCACCGCGAGATCGTCGAGGGCCTGGTCGCGGCAGGCAAGCACGTCTTGTGCGAGAAGCCGTTGGCGGGTTCGCTCGCCGACGCCGAGGCCATGGTCGCCGCGGCGCAGAAGTCCGACAAGGTGACGGCGGTCGGCTACACCTACCGCCGCTCCCCCGCCGTCGAGATGATCCGACGCGAACTCGCCGCAGGCACTCTCGGCGACCTGGTGCACTTCAACGGACATTACTGGAGCGACTACGCGCTCGATCCCACGTCTCCAATCACCTGGCGCTACAAGGGCGGTCCCGGTACGGGAGCACTCGCCGACGTCGGCAGCCACCTGCTGGACCTGTCGGAGTTCGTCTGCGGACCCATCGTCGAAGTCAGCGGCGCGGCGTTCGCCACCATTGTCAAGGAACGACCGGTTCCGGTCGGCGTCACCTACGGCCACACCAAGGGTGCGGTCAGCGAAGAACTGGCACCGGTGGAGAACGAGGACGTTGCCACCTTCACCGCGCGCTTCGAGAACGGCGCCGTCGGCACCTTCTCCGCATCGCGGGTGGCGCACAATCTGCCCGACGGTCTCGGCTTCGAACTGTTCGCCTCCAGGGGTTCGGCCGCCTGGGATCTGCACCGCGCCGGCGAGTTTCAGATCTCGGCCGACGACGTCCGCAGCGAGCTAGGCGGCCCACGCCGGGTGCTGATCGGACCCGACCACCCCTACATCCGCGGCGGCCTGCCGATGGACGCCGGGGGCGTTGGCCACGGTGTGGCCGATCTCTTCAACTACCAGACCCGCGCCTTCCTCGACCAGATCGCGGGGATCGGAGACCTCGGCCCGCTACCCGGCTTCGAGGTGGGCCTGCACGGCCTTCAGGTTATCGCCGCCATCACCGAATCGGCCAACGGCGGGGGACTCGCCGTCAAGGTCCTCTGACCTCGCTCCTGCCAAACCCGAAGGGACACAAGCTCAATGAAACTCGGCCTCTACAACGCCATTCTGCACGACCGGCCGCTGCCCGAAGCCCTCGCGGCGATCGCCGACGTCGGCCTGACCGGCATCGAGATCAACACCGGCGGATTCCTGCCTCCGGTACACGTCCCGACCTTCGACGAGATCCTGGTCAGTGACACGGCGCGCGACGACTACCTCGGCATCTTCGAGGGCACGGGGGTGTCCATCGCCGGGCTGAACTGCAACGGCAACCCGCTGCATCCCAACCCGGGCATCGGCCCGAAGCACGCCGAGGACATCCGTCGTTCGATCCGCCTCGCCGAGCGACTCGGCCAGCACCGCGTCGTCACGATGTCGGGCCTGCCAGGGGGCGAGTCGTCGGCAACGCGCACCAATTGGATCGTCAACGCCTGGAACTCGGCCGCACTCGACGTCCTCGACTACCAGTGGGCGATCGCTGCCGACTTCTGGGGCGAGACCGACAAGCTCGCCCAAGACAGCGACGTCAAGGTCGCCCTGGAACTACACCCGCAGAACATCGTGTTCAACAGCGCGACGATTCATCAGCTCGTCGACCTCGCGGGCACGACCAACGTCGGCGTGGAACTCGATGCGTCGCACCTGTTCTGGCAGCAGATGGACCCCGTGACCGTCGTGCGCCACCTCGGCGAACTCGTGGTTCACGCGGCAGCCAAGGACGTCCGCGTCAACACCGAGTACGCCGCTCTCAATGGCGTACTCGACAACAGCTTCCGTCGTCTGTCACCGCAGGAGCCCCGCACGAATCTCGGTGGCGACGAATGGGCCAACGAGTGGCCGAAGGAGTCCGCGTGGGACTTCGTCGCGCTCGGCAAGGGCCACGACACCGCCTACTGGACCGAATTCCTGCGTGCCCTGCACGAGACTGACCCGGACATGCTGGTCAACATCGAGCACGAGGACACCGAGTTGGGTCGCATCGAAGGCATTGCGGTGGCGGCCGAAGTGCTGAAGGCTGCTGACGCCGCACTGGTCGGCTGAAAGCCACTAGGGTCTCACTTCTCGAAGCAGCCGCGCTGCCACCGAATGTTCCCGAACCCCGGGACGCCCGTCCATCATGCGGTCGGTCAGCTGAGGGCGAACGCATCGCTGGGCGGAACACATCCTGGTTAGCTGGACCACATGATCGCCACGCGTGAAGTCACCTATCACGTCGACGGACTGACCATGGTGGCCCACTTGGCACAGCCAGACGGCGAGGGCCCCTGGCCGGCAGTGCTCATCGGACACGACGGAATCGGTCTCGATGACTACCAACGCGCCCGCGCCGACGACCTCGCCGAGCACGGCTACATCGCCCTCGCGATGGATTATCACGCCGGCCGGACGTTCTTCGGCGACCCGCAAGCGATGCTGGCGCGCGTCATGCCCTTGATGGCCGACCCCACCCGCATGCTCGCCATCGGCCGTGCTGCACTCGACCTTCTGCTCAGTGTGCCCGGCGCCGACCGCGACCGGCTCGCAGCGCTCGGATACGGTGCCGGTGGCCGAATCGTGCTGGAACTTGCCAGCGCCAGAGCGCCTTTCAAGGCACTCGCCGCGATCCATCCGGCGTTGCCGACCGCCCGCGTCGAAGATTGGAACCACGTAAGCGGAGCCTTCTTGCTATGCACAGGCTCCGAAGATCCACTCTGCACTCCCGATCAACTGTTCGCGTTCACCAGAGCTCTTCAGGATGCCGGAGTTGATTGGCGAGTCAATGTCTACGGCGGCGCCAAGCATGCTTTTTGGGCCGCTCCGATGCATCCTGACGGCTCCCTGACGGGTGGCACGACCCACGTCGTCGACACCGTTCCCGGCGTGGGTCATCACGCTTTGCACGCGACACGGGCGTGGCAGGCGGTGCTGGACCTTTTCGGCGAGACCCTGGGAGCTTCGTAGTATCGGGACAACCTCCGCCGCCCACCACTGAACCCTCCGGTACCAGCACGGCACAGGACGCGCCGTCCGCGAGTGCCGTGTGACGACAGAACCCCCGCCGACTTGTCAGACGACGGGGGTTCTTTGTCAGGGAACTACTTTCGGGCGAGCTCGTGACTCAGGGCCTCGAGCTCGTCACCGCCAGCCATCTGCTGGGTAAGGTGCTCCAGATCGATTTCGTCGTAGGTGCAGTCCAACTTCTGTCGACCGCGGTTGAGCAACACGAAGTGGTCGCCGACCATGTGTGCGTGGTGCGGGTTGTGCGTAATGAAGATGACGCCGAAACCCTGTTCCTTGGCCGCGGTGATGTAGCGCAGCACCACCCCGGACTGCTTGACGCCCAGCGCTGCCGTCGGCTCGTCGAGAATCAGCACGCGAGCGCCGAAGAACACAGCGCGGGCGATCGCCACACACTGCCGTTGACCACCCGACAGTGATCCGATGGGAGCGTCGACGTCGGGCAGGTCGATGCCCATCTTCTTCAATTCGGAGATCGTCGTGGCGCGCATCGCGTTGATGTCCAGCGACTTGAGGATGCCCTTCTTGCGCAGTTCCTGACCGAGGAAGAAGTTGCGCCACACCGGCATCAATGCCACGACTGCAAGATCCTGGTACACCGTGGCGATGCCGTTGGCCAACGCATCCTTTGGGGAGGAGAAGGTCATCGGCTGGCCGTCGACGAGCAACTCGCCCTCGGTGGGTTGATGCAGGCCCGCAATTATCTTGATCAGAGTCGACTTGCCCGCACCGTTGTCGCCCAGCACGCCGGTGACTTGTCCGGCGCCGACCCTGAGGTTGATGCCCTTGAGCGCGATGATGTTTCCGTAGCTCTTTCCGACGTCCTTGAGTTCGACTAGCGGTACTTCGCCGCCAGAGGGCGTTTCAGAGATCGAAGCTTCAGCAGTAGTGGTCATGGTCGTTTACCTACTTCTTGGCCGCGTAGTTACGGAAGGCATTGTTGGCGATGACCGCGAACAGCAGCATCGCGCCGAGGAAGAACTTGAACCAGTCGGGGTTCCAGCCGGCGTAGACGATGCCCTGGTTGGTCATGCCGAAGATGAACGCACCGATCAAGGTGCCGACCGCAGTGCCGTAGCCACCGGTCAGCAGGCATCCGCCGATGACCGCCGCGATGATGTACAGGAACTCGTTGCCCACACCCTGGCCGGACTGAATCGTGTTGAACGAGAACAGCACATGCATGCCGACGAACCAGGCGGCGAACCCGACGAACATGAAGAGGCCGATCTTGACTTTGTTCACGGGGACACCGACGGCACGGGCGCTCTCGAGGTTGCCGCCGACGGCGAAGATCCAGTTGCCGATGCGGGTCTTGAACAACACGAAGGTGGCGACGACCGTGAAGAGAATCCACCACAGCACGGTGATCCGCACGGAGACACCGAAGATCGGGAAGGACGACGCGAATACTGCCTTCGCGGAATCGAATCCCTGGATGTCCGCGACGTTCGACGAGGCGACCTGCCCGGTGACCAACTTCGTCACCGCGAGGTTGATGCCCGTCAGCATCAGGAACGAGCTCAGGGTGATCAAGAACGATGGGATCTTCGTCTTCATCACCAGAAAGCCGTTGAGGAAGCCGACAGCGAGCGACACGCACAACGCGAGTGCCGCACCCACCCACATGTTGAGGTGCAGGTTGTAGGAAAGCATCGAAGCAGCCAGCGCACTGGTCGTCACCGCGACGCCTGCTGACAGGTCGAACTCACCGCCGATCATCAACAGGCCGACCGCGACGGCCATGATGCCGATCGTCGAACTGGCGTACAGCACCGTGGCGAGAGCCTCGGGGCTGCGGAACGGCGGAGCGACGACGCAGAAGAAGATGAAGATCCCGATCGCGCCGACCAGTGCACCCATCTCGGGGCGAATCAGCAAGCGTTGGACCCGGTTCTGTTCCTTCACCCGCTCGTCGGTGACGACCTTGTGTGTGCCGAGATCGAGATCTGCTTGGGTAGTCATGTCATATGCCTTTCACGCGCCGTGCGCCTAGCGGGTTCCCGCTTGGGCCAGTGCGGCCACCGAATCGATGTTGGTCTTGTCGATGAAGGCTGGGCCGGTCAGCACTGCCTGGCCACCTCCGATGACGTTCTTGTTGTTGAGGTAGAGCCACAGCGAGTCAACGGCGAGGTAGCCCTGCAGGTACGGCTGCTGATCGATCGCCCATTGAATGCTGCCGTCCTTGACGGCCGCAACCAGTGCTGCGTTCGTGTCGAAGGTCCCGATCTTCGCCTTGCTACCGGTATCGGCGAGCGATTTGACCGCGGTGAGTGCGATCGGGGCGCCCAGCGTGACGATGTAGTCGATGCTGGGATCCTGCTGGAGCTTGGCGCCGATCGTCGATTCCACGGACGGTAGGTCGGTACCGGTCACGTTCAGGTTGGTCACCGTGCCCGCGGCGCCAAAGCCGGCCTTGACGCCCGCGCAACGTGCCTCCAGCGCCACCGATCCCTGTTCCTGGATCACGCAGATGACGTTCTTGGCGCCCTCAGCGGCGAGGCGCTTTCCGGCGGTCTCGCCAGCGAGCTTCTCGTCCTGACCGAAGTACTCCTGGGCACCCATGTCCTTCCACTGGTCGATGCCGGAGTTGAAGGCGACCACCGGAATCCCGGCGGCGACGGCGTTCGCGACAGCGGGCTTCAGCGCGTCGGGCGTGGCCAGGGTCGTGGCGATGCCGGCGACCTTGCTGTCCACGGCATTCTGGACGAGGTTGCCCTGCTCGGGGCCTTCCTTGTTGTTCGAGTACTTCAGGTCGATGTTGTCCTTGTCCGCTGCCGCTTGCGCGCCCTTGCGAATCAGGTCCCAGAACGTGTCACCCGGAGCCTCGTGGGTGACCATGGCGATGGTCACGCGCGGAGTGTTCACTCCGCCGCCGCTGCCACCAGCGCCGCCGGCATCTGCGGGCTTCCCGCCCGTGCTCGAACACGACACGAGCCCGAGGGCAACGACCCCGGCTCCAGCGGCGGCTGCCAGCCGAACAAACTTCATCGTCTCTCCTGTCTGCGGGTGCCGTACGACACGGCCTTGGAGACGATGTAATACGGGTCACAGCGGAAAGTCAAGACTTTGTTCGGACATTAGGACTGCAGGTCATATGGTCCTAGCCACGGAAAAGTTAGCCAGCCCACACGTGGGCCGGCCGACGACGACGGTGCTAGCGGTCGACGAGCGTCGTCTCGAAGTAGTACCGAGAGGCGCGGTAGCAGTGATCGCCGTACTCGACGGCTTTGCCCGAGTCATCGAACGCCGTGCGGCTCATCGACAAGAGTGGTGCGCCGACCTTCTCCGTCAGCAGCTTCGCCTCGGCCTTGGTGGCGGGCCTGGCCCCGATCCGCTGCCGCGCGAGGCGGATGTGCACACCGCGCGCGCGCAAGGCCTGATACAGACCGATGCGCTCGAGCTCCTCGGCAGCAGGGGCCAATTCGATCGGAAGATAGTTCACCATCACCGCCAGCGGCTCGCCGTTGGCACGGCGCAGGCGCCGGATCGTCACGATCTCGTGGCCGCTGGCGAGGTTCAGTTGCGCCGCGACCTCGTCGTCGGCCTTGCCCGACTCGTACTCGAGCAACTCGGTCGTGGGCTCCTGCCCGGCGCGGGCCAGGTCGTCGAACAGGCTGGTGAGCTCGACGCGTCGGTGCACGGGATTCTGCACCACCTGGGTGCCGACGCCGCGCTTGCGGACGAGTAGCCCCTTGTCGACGATCTCCTGGATGGCCCGCCGTGTCGTCGGCCGTGACAGCGTGAGCCGCTTGGCCAGGTCGAGCTCATTCTCGAAGCGGTCGCCGGGAACGAGGTCACCGTCCCGGATTGCTGCCTCGATCGCTTGCGCGAGTTGGTAATACAACGGAACGGGGCTCGAACGGTCGAGCTCGACCTCCAGCGGCACATCGCCTCCAGCCTTGGGGACCAGACAAACTGCGCACTAGGGTAACACCGACATGATCGCAAGTCAGAATGTCAGGACAAACTCTTGACAGAGATGAGTGACGGAAGGCACAGTCATAGGCGAGCCCATCGACTACCGGATCCGGGAGCTGACTTGTCCACCTCACAGCCGTTCGACGTGCTGGCCATTGGCCGGAGCGGCGTCGACATCTATCCCCTGCAGATCGGCGTCGGCCTCGAAGACGTGACGTCCTTCGGGAAGTTCCTCGGCGGCAGCGCTGCCAACGTGGCGGTCGCGGCAGCCCGTCTCGGGAACCGGACCGCGCTGATCTCCGGCGCGGGCGACGATCCCTTCGGTCGGTTCGTGCGCGCTGAGCTCGACCGCCTCGGCGTCGACAACCGTTACGTCGCAACGCATGACGCCTACCCGACGCCCGTGACGTTCTGCGAGATCTTTCCGCCGGACGACTTCCCGCTGTACTTCTACCGCAAGCCGAGCGCACCGGATCTCCAGATCACGCCAGCCGAGATCGACGTCGACGCCGTCAGGAACGCGCGGCTGTACTGGTCGACGGTGACGGGCCTGTCCGAGGAGCCGAGCCGAAGCGCGCACTTCACCGCGTGGGAGGCGCGCGGGCGGGCTCCCCTCACCGTCCTCGACCTCGACTACCGGCCGATGTTCTGGGAGTCCCCCGCCGCAGCCACCGAACAGGTACAGCGCGCACTGCAGCACGTCACCGTCGCCGTTGGCAACCGCGAGGAGTGCGAGATCGCGATCGGCGAGACCAACCCGCACAAGGCGGCCGAGGCGCTTCTCGACCTCGGCGTCGAGTTGGCCATCGTCAAGCAGGGCCCGCGTGGCGTGCTCGGCAAGACGAAGCACAGCTCCGTGACCGTGCCCCCCAACGAGGTGGACGTCGTCAACGGCCTCGGCGCTGGAGACAGCTTCGGCGGCAGCCTCATTCACGGACTGCTGCACGGCTGGCCGCTCGAGAAGACCTTGCGTTACGCCAATGCCGCAGGCGCCATCGTGGCGTCCAGGCTCGAATGCTCGACCGCCATGCCGACCGCCGCAGAAGTCAGCGAGTTGGCCGAACAGACCGCCGTGGAGGCCGTGAATGTCTAGCGCAGAAATCTCCCCCGTCGCCTCGCTCGCCCCGGGTGTATGCGCCGACTACGCCGCCGTCACCGATCTGCGGGCGGCCGATCCCGGCGCGGTCGCCCGCGCGTGGGAGAACCGCACCACCCGTCCGACCATCCAGGGTGACGGCAGGCTGATGATCGTGGCCGCCGACCACCCCGCCCGCGGCGCCCTCGCCGTGGGCAACCGGCCGACCGCGATGAACAGCAGGACCGATCTGCTCGACCGGCTGCGCGCGGCGCTGGCCGACCCCGGAGTCGACGGCGTCCTGGCGACCTCGGACATCCTCGACGACCTGCTGTTGCTCGGAGCCCTCGAGGGCAAGGTGGTCTTCTCGTCGTTCAACCGCGGCGGGCTGGCCGGCGCGGCGTTCGAGTTCGACGATCAGATGACCGCCGCCACGCCGGAGTCGACGGCCGCGGCCAGGATGAACGGCGGAAAGATGTTGTGCCGCATCGCCCTGGACGATCCCGGTACCGTCGCCACCATGGCGGCGTGCGCGAAGGCCGTCGACGAACTCGCCGCGCGCGGGCTGATCGCGATGGTGGAGCCGTTCATGTCGAGCCGCGTCAACGGCAAGGTCCGCAACGACCTGAGCCCCGACGCGGTCATCAAGTCCGTCCACATCGGCCAGGGCCTCGGCTCGACCTCGGCGTACACGTGGATGAAGCTCCCGGTCGTCGAGGAGATGGACCGCGTGATGGAGTCCACCACGCTTCCCACCCTGCTGCTCGGCGGCGATCCACCCGACCCCGACGAGGCCTTCGCCAGTTGGGAGAAAGCCCTTGGTCTGCCGTCGGTACGCGGCCTGATCGTCGGCCGCACCCTGCTCTATCCCGCCGACGACGACGTGAGCTCCGCGGTCGCGACCGCAGTCTCGATGGTGCGCTGACATGCACAGCAAGCTCTACATCCCGGCGCGTAGCGCGGCGCTGCCGTTCACCGTCGACATCACCCCCGAGTCGGCGGGGTGGACCGAATCCTCGCTGCAGGTGCTCGAACTCGACGACAGCCAGACCGCCGAGCTGCACACCGGTGACACCGAGGTGATGATCCTGCCCCTGTCCGGGGGCGGGACGGTCGAGTGCGACGGCGTGACGTTCGAACTCGCCCCGCGCGCTTCGGTATTCGACGGGCCGTCGGACATGGTCTACCTCGGGACCCACCAGACCTACGTCATCTCGGGCGAGGGCCGGTTCGCGATCTGTGGTGCCAGGGCCAAGCGGTCGTTCCCCAACCGCAGGGTCGCGGCGGCCGACGTCTCGGTCGAACTGCGCGGCGCGGGCAACTGCAGCAGGCAGGTGCACAACTTCGGCACCGCTGGCGTCTTCGAGGCCGACTCGCTGATCGCCTGCGAGGTCATCACCCCCGGTGGCAACTGGTCGAGCTACCCGGCCCACAAGCACGACGAGAACACGGCCACCGAGTCCGAACTCGAGGAGATCTACTACTTCGAGATCGCCGAGGGCCCCGACGGTTCGAGGGGTTTCGGCTACCACCGGGTCTACGGCACCCCCGACCGTCCGATCGAGGTCCTCGAGGAGGTCCGCACGGGCGACGTGGTGCTGGTTCCACACGGCTACCACGGCCCGTCGGTCGCCGCCCCGGGCTACCACATGTACTACCTCAACGTGATGGCCGGACCGGGCGCCGAGCGGGCCTGGAAGATCGTCGACGACCCCGAACACGCGTGGCTGCGAGGCACCTGGGACGACCAGGCCATAGATCCAAGGCTGCCCCTCGGCAACTCTCACCAGACAGGAGCCTGACCCATGGTTTCCACCGCACCGAAGCGGGCCGAGAAGATCGCCGACTCAGAAGGCACCGTGCGACTCACCGTCGCGCAGGCCACCATTCGGTTCCTCGGCAACCAGTACGTCGAGCACGACGGCAACCGCACCAAGTTCTTCGCAGGCGCCTTCGGCATCTTCGGCCATGGCAACGTCGCAGGACTCGGTCAGGCGCTGCTGCAGGACGAGCTGACGGCGTTCGAGGCAGGCACCGAGCCTGCCCTGAGGTACGTCCTCGGTCGCAACGAGCAGGCGATGGTGCACAGCGCCGTCGCGTATGCCCGTCAGAAGGACCGGTTGCAGACCTGGGCCGTCACCGCCAGTGTCGGACCCGGTTCGACCAACATGCTCACCGGCGCGGCGCTGGCCACCATCAACCGGCTGCCCGTTCTGCTGCTACCCGCCGACACGTTCGCCACCCGCGTGAGTTCGCCCGTGCTGCAGGAGCTCGAGCTGCCGTCCTCCGGAGACGTCACCGTCAACGATGCCTTCAAGCCGCTGTCACGCTACTTCGACCGGGTATGGCGTCCCGAGCAGTTGCCCGCCGCACTGCTCGGCGCGATGCGGGTGCTCACCGACCCGGTCGAAACAGGGGCAGCCACGGTGTCGATTCCGCAGGACGTGCAAGCCGAGGCGCACGACTGGCCGGAATCCCTGTTCGCCGAACGCACGTGGCACGTGGCACGCCCGCTGCCAGAGCGCTCGGTGATCGCCCGTGCGGCCGACGTCATCCGGTCGGCGCGCAAGCCGCTGATCGTGGCAGGCGGCGGCGTCATCTACTCCGACGCCACCGACGCGCTGGCGGCGTTCTGCGAGAAGACCGGCATCCCGGTCGGGCAGAGCCAGGCGGGCAAGGGGTCACTCCCCTACGACCATCCGCAGTCGGTCGGCGCCATCGGCTCAACCGGCACCACCGCGGCCAACGCGCTGGCCACCGAGGCCGACGTCGTCATCGGAATCGGGACGCGCTACAGCGATTTCACCAGCGCGTCGCGCACCGCGTTCAACAACCCGGACGTGCGTTTCGTCAACGTCAACGTGGCGTCGATCGACTCGGTCAAGCAGGGCGGCGTCAGCGTGGTCTCCGACGCCCGCGAGGCCATCGAGGCGCTCGGCGCCGCGCTCGGCGACTACTCGGTCGACGACGAATACCGCATCCGAACGGCCGAACTCGCCACGGAGTGGGAGGACATCGTGTCCGCCGTCTACAAGACCGACGACGGCGCGGCGCTGAACCAGAACCAGGTGATCGGGTTGGCCAACACGCTGTCCGACCCGCGCGACGTCGTGGTGTGTGCGGCGGGCTCGATGCCCGGCGACCTGCACAAGCTGTGGCGCACCCGCGACCGCAAGGGCTACCACGTCGAATACGGCTTCTCCTGCATGGGATACGAGGTCGCCGGAGGTATCGGGGCCAAGATGGCAGAGCCGGACCGTGACGTGTTCATCATGGTCGGCGACGGCTCGTACCTGATGATGGCCACCGAACTGGTGACCGCGGTGCAGGAGAACGTCAAGGTCATCGTCGTGTTGGTGCAGAACCACGGGTTCGCCTCCATCGGTGGACTTTCCGAGTCGCTGGGCTCCCAGCGGTTCGGCACCTCGTACCGGTACCGGTCCGACGACGGCCGCCTCGACGGCGACAAGCTGCCGGTCGACCTGGCGGCCAACGCCGCGAGTCTCGGCGCCGACGTGATCCGCGTCGTCACCGCAGCCGAGTTCACCGATGCCGTCAAGGTGGCCAAGGCCAGCGACCGCACCACGGTGATACATGTCGAGACCGACCCGCTGATCTTTGCCCCGGACAGCGAATCCTGGTGGGATGTACCGGTTTCCGAGACCTCCACTCTGGAGTCCACCCAGAACGCCTACCAGCGGTACGCGGACTGGAAGAAGATCCAGCGCCCCCTGATCCGTCCCTCTGATTCCTGAAAGGCCATAGCAACGTGAGCAGCATTCTGGTCGGCTCCGCCCCCGATTCCTGGGGCGTGTGGTTTCCCGACGACCCGAATCAGACCCCGTACACCCGCTTCCTCGACGAGGTGGCCGCGTCGGGCTACGAGTGGATCGAGCTGGGCCCGTTCGGCTACCTGCCGACCGATCCCCAGAAGTTGTCCGACGAGCTCGCCGCACGCAACCTGAAGCTCTCGGCGGGAACGGTCTTCGAGCACCTGCACCAGGACGACTCTTGGGACGCCGTGTGGCAGCAGATCGAGGACGTCGCGAAGCTGACGGCCGCGGTCGGCGGCAAGCACGTCGTCGTCATCCCCGAGATGTGGCGCGATCCTGCCACCGGTGCCGTCCTCGAGGACCGCAACCTGACCACCGAACAGTGGCGCAAGAAGACCGAGGGCATGAACGAGCTCGGCAGGGCGATGTTCGAGAAGTACGGCGTCCGTGCGCAATACCATCCGCATGCCGACAGCCACGTCGACACGCAAGCGAACGTGTACCGCTTCCTCGACGGCACCGATGGCGAGTTCGTCAACCTGTGCCTGGACACCGGGCACATCAGCTACTGCGGTGGAGACAACATCGCGATCATCCGGCGGGCCCCGGAACGCATCGGCTACCTACACCTCAAGCAGGTCGACCCCGTCGTGCGCGCCAAGGTCGAGGCTGAGGACCTGCCGTTCGGCGAGGCCGTCAAGCTCGGCGCCATGACCGAACCGCCCCTTGGCATCCCGGAGATGCCACCGCTGTTGGCGGCCATCGACGAGCTGGGCATCGATGTATTCGCGATCGTCGAGCAGGACATGTACCCCTGTGCCGTCGATGCCCCCCTTCCCATCGCCCAGCGCACCCAGAAGTACCTGGGGTCCTGCGGCATCCCGTCCGTCCGCTTCAGCTAGGAGCTCGAAAGAACATGTCTGACTTGCGTATAGCCGTTCTCGGTGTCGGGATCATGGGTGCCGATCACGTCGCCCGACTGAACGGAAGGATCTCCGGCGCCACCGTCACGGTGGTCAACGACTTCGTGGCCGAGAAGGCCGAGGGGTTGGCCGCGGAGATTCCGGGGTGTCGGGCGATTGCGGATCCGTTGGATGCGATCGCCGATCTGGATGTGGATGCCGTGGTGTTGGCCACTCCGGGTCCGACGCACGAGAAGCAGTTGCTGGCCTGCATCGAGCATGACAAGCCGGTGCTGTGTGAGAAGCCGTTGACCACCGACGTGGCCACGTCATTGGAGGTGGTCAAGCGGGAGGCCGAGCATCACCGCCGGCTGATCCAGGTGGGTTTCATGCGCCGCTTCGACCACGAGTACGCCCAACTGAAGGCCCTGCTGGACAGTGGCGATCTGGGCCGGGCACTGGTGCTGCACTGCGCGCACCGCAACCCGGTGGTGCCGCCAAGCTTCGACTCGGAGATGATCGTGCGCGACTCGCTGGTCCACGAGGTCGACGTGACGCGATTCCTGTTCGACGAGGAGATCACCTCGATCCAGATCGTCACGCCCTCGGCCAATCCCGGGGCGCCGCAGGGACTTCAGGATCCACAGATCGCGATCTTCCGTACTGCAACCGGTAAGCACGTCGACGTCGAGTTGTTCGTCACCACCGGGGTGGCCTACGAGGTGCGCACCGAACTGGTCGCCGAGAAGGGCAGCGCGATGATCGGTCTGGACGTCAACCTGGTCCGCACGCGCGGTGACGGAACCCGCGGCGGCACCCTCACTCCGGGTTTCCGGGAGCGGTTCGGCCAGGCCTATGACACCGAGTTCCAGCGCTGGGTGGACGCGGTCCGCGCCGGGGTGAACGTCGACGGGCCCGGCGCCTGGGACGGTTACGCGGCCTCCGCGGTGTGCGAGGCCGGCGTCGAATCGTTGCACAGCGGCCAGCCCGTCGCGGTCACGATGGTCTCGCGTGACTCCATCGCGGGCGCGTGACGTCATGAAGATCGCGCTGGACCCCACCCCGTTTCACCACGACTATCAGCTACTCGACTTCCCGCGCCTGGTCGCCGACCTGGGGTACGAGTACCTGCAGCTCACCCCGCACCGGGACTTCATCCCGTTCTTCAACCACCCCCGCGCCGATGACGACCTGGTCGCCACGTTCCGCACCGCCTGCGCCGACGCCGGTGTGGGCATCGCCTCGGTGCTGCCGGTGCTGCGCTGGTCCAGCCCGAATCCCGATGCCCGCGAGGCCGCGGTCCGGTACTGGAAGCGGGTCATCCAGATCACCGTCGACCTCGGGGTCAACGTCATCAACACCGAGTTCTCCGGGCGCCCCGAACAAGCCGAGGAATCCGAGCGGGCGTTCTTCCGCTCGATGGAGGAGTTGGTGCCGATCTTCGAGCGCGAGGGCATCGACGTGCGCATCGACCCGCACCCCGACGACTTCGTCGAAGACGGGCTCGAAGCGGTGCGCATCATCCGCGGGGTCAACTCCCCCAACATCGGGATGGTGTACGTGGCCTGCCACACCTTCCACATGGGCGCCAACATGACCGAGATCATCCGCTCTGCCGGGGATCGGTTACGGCTGGTGCACGTCGCCGACACCATGGATCACCACCGCAGCCACGGCCTGCGCTACATCACCAACCCGCCAGGCAACCCCGTCCGGGTCCATCAGCACCTCAAGATCGGCGACGGTGACGTCGACTTCGACGAGTTCTTCGCCGCCCTGGCCGACATCGGCTTCTACGACCGCGACGACACCGTCATGGTGTCCTCGGTCTTCGCCGAAGACGAAAACGCCCACGACGTCTCCCGCTACCAACTCACCACCATGACCGACTACGTCACCAAATATCGCGAACCCTCGAAGGGACTCTGATGAAGCTCGGCCTCTACAACGCAATCCTGCACGACCGGACGTTGCCCGAAGCCATTGCCGTCATCGCCGATCTGGGATTGACCGGGATCGAGATCAACACCGGGGGATTCCTTCCGCCGGTGCACGTGCCGACGTTCGACGACATCCTCGTCAGCGATGCTGCGCGTGACGACTACCTCGGAATCTTCGAAGGCACGGGCGTATCGATCGCCGGATTGAACTGCAATGGAAATCCTCTGCATCCCCATCCCGATATCGGTCCCAAGCATGCCGCTGACGTCCACCGCTCCATTCAGCTTGCCGAGCGACTGGGCCAACACCGGGTCGTCACCATGTCTGGCCTGCCCGGCGGCGAGTCTGGAGCTGTCCGGCCCAACTGGATCGTCAACGCATGGAACTCGGCGGCGCTCGACGTCCTGGACTATCAGTGGGCGATTGCAGCGGACTTCTGGCGCGAGACCGACAAGCTCGCCCGAGACTGTGACGTCAAGGTCGCTCTTGAACTGCATCCGCAGAACATCGTCTTCAACAGCGCGTCGATACATCAACTCGTGGATCTCGCCGGCACCACCAACATCGGAGTGGAACTCGACGCCTCGCACCTGTTCTGGCAGCAGATGGACCCCGTTGCCGTCGTCCGCCACCTCGGCGAGCTCGTGGTTCACGCCGCAGCCAAAGACGTCCGCATCAATCCGGACTACGCGGCGCTCAACGGCGTGCTCGACAACAGTTTCCGACGGCTGGCCTCCAACGAGTCTCGCACCAACCTCGGCGGCGACGAGTGGGCCAATGAATGGCCGAAGAACTCCGCCTGGGACTTCGTCGCACTCGGCAAGGGGCACGACACCGCCTACTGGACCGAATTCCTTCGTGCCCTGCGGGAAGTCGACGCCGACATGATGGTCAACATCGAACACGAAGACACCGAACTCGGCCGCATCGAGGGCATCGCCGTGGCGGCGGAGGTGCTGAAGGCTGCAGACGCCGCTCTCGTCGATACTCCGTCCTAGCGGTTGGGTCGCGGACCTTCATTCCCTACGCGTTGGGCGCGCACTTCAAGGCTGACGTTCGCGACAAGGCGGCACTGCAAGCCGCCTTCGACGCGTTTGATCAGATCCCATGCCAACTGGCTTGCCCCCGAACGCATCCGGGTCAACGCGGTGGCGCCGACCAATTGTGCAACGCCTATGGTCCTGGAGAATCCGGCGCTGTTCACGGTAATCGAGAGCAACCCGAATCTCGTCAACGCCATGCAGACTGCGCTTCCCGACTTCCCGATGATCGAGGCCAAGGACGTCTCGAATGCCATCCTGTTCCTGATCAGCGAGGCTGGACGCACGTTCACCGGCAGCCTGCTCAAGGTGGACGCGGGCATGGGAATTCGTCGCTAGATGCTGATCGACGTCAATTGGCGACGGGAGTTGGCGCCTCGAAGGCAGGCTCTCGTCGGGACCAGACGGACGAAGATCACTGGGTGGTCGCCGACGGCGCGCTACGGGGCTGGTCGGAGGATTCGTGGTTTGGCTGGCAAACCGGATCACACTGGTGAGGTCGCTACACGGTCTAACCATCAGTCGGACACCGTCGAGAAGTCGTTAAGCTATCACCCCATGACCGCGGAGCCAGAAACCCACCGGGCCGGCGCCTGGGGTGCTGACCTCCCGCTGAACGAGGATGAGGCCCGCGAGCGCCTGCTCGCGGCTGCCGAGGCGTGCTTCGCCGAGCGTGGACCGACCCGCACCCGGATGGGCGATATTGCACGCAAGGCCGGCGTCAATCGCTCGACCGTCTACTACTACTTCCCGAACAAGGACGCCGTGTTGGCCGCGGCGTTCGTCAGGGCGCTGGCCGGAGTGTTGACCGCAGCTGAGCAGTGTTGGGCGACCGACGAGCCCTTCCTCGACCAGCTCGTTGCCGCCTGTCTGGTGGGCAACGCGGCGGCCAGGACCTCTCCCACGACGAGACTCCTACTCGATGGCGATGAAGTCGGTCATACCTATCACGCCGCTCAGGCTTCCGAGCTGTGGCGAGAGAAGCTGGCTGGGGCGCTCGGTCAGCGGATCGCCCGCGCCGCGGCCGCCGGTGAGGTCCGCGATGACCTCGCTCCGGAGACCTTGGCGCGGTGGGTCACCCGCGTGAACTTCAGTCTCATGGCCGAACCGCCAGGTCCGGAAGACAGTGGCGAGGAAGGGATTCTGCGCCACCTGCTGGCACGCTCGCTGGAGCCGCAACCGAAGAGGGGCATGCGGGGTTAGGGCTTGGCTTGGCTTCGCGCAGCGGCCCCATGTCGACGCCATCGCCGCACGCGACTCGGCCCGGCGTAGCGGTTCTTCCCAGCGCGTAGCAGACCCGACATCTTGACCGATTTTGTAGCACACACCTCCGTCGAATCCACCACGGCGTTGTCTCCGTCCGTCCTCGGGAGTCTCCTTACCGCAGAAGGTGTTTCCGGCCTGCCGTACTGGCATCAATACCTGCGTCCGGCCGCACCGGCGATCCGGACCCGCGTACGTCGTCGGTCAACTGTGGTGATATATAGCCAAAGGGTTTAATGATTCAGTCGCATTCCTCTAGACTGCTGTGGTGGCTGTGGTGAAGAAGCGGTTTCTGGCGTTGGCGATTGGTGTGGCCGCGTCTGCTCTCGGTGTCGCTGCGCCCGCCGCCGCCGACCCCGTCAACGACCCTTGCCAGCTCGCCGTGACGTTCTTGTGCAGGTTCATGCCGATGGCTCCGGACCTCGACCACGACATCGACCTCACTCAGAACGCGGGAACCTTGAATGGTCAAAGTCTTCAACAGACGCCGGCTGGGCAGCTTCCAGAGGATGGGCCGGTGGCACCGGTATGCGTCAGTGGCTGCACCTAGCGGCTCGTGCGGCCGCATGTACTGCACGCGAACGCATCTGGAGGGTCATTGCAGGGCGTAAGCCGTCATTGACCGTCGACGAGACGACTGCGGAGGGCTCGACGCGATGGTAAGCGAAGTGTTGGAGGCGAGGGAGCAGGCCGTTCGCGACCGCTTGATCGCCGCCGCGGACGACGAGCTGGCCGAACACGGATCGCTGACCGGTCGGTTCGAGGCGGTAGCGCACCGGGCTGGGGTGTCCCGCGCTACCGCATATCGCCAACTGGGCAGCATCTCCGAGCTACTCACGCTGGTTGGGCTGCTGCGGTCGAAGAAGCACACCGCAATGGTCACCGAGGTCATGGCACGCGAGAGCGATGCCCTGGCAAAGATCGAAGCAGCGATGATCTACAGCGCGCGCGAACTGCCGAACGAGCCGATCGTGTTGGACCTGATCGCGCGTAGATCCGCGGCCGTGGTGGACCCAGAGGTGCGTCGGCTGATCACCGAGGTGTTGTCGCCCACTCTCACGGCGGGCCAAGCATGCGGCGAGATTCGGACCGACGTGGACTGCGCCCTCATCATCGAGTACCTCACCGAACAGTGCTACCTGATCACGCAAGCGGCAGACAGATCCGCAGCAGCCGTTCGGCGGCGTTTCGAATGGTTCATTGCGCCCTGCCTGAAGCCGCCAGCTCCGGCAGACGACTGCAGCGCTCTGGATTCACCTGTGGCGCAGTGCCACTGGCTATAGGTTAGATCAGCGCTCCGCGCCTGGTTCGAGATCGAGGTGAAGCAATGGACGTCCGATTCCTTGCGCTGGCGGGTGCAGCGCTGCTCGTGGGTTCCACCACTGCGTGCTCGTCACCGGCCGCTGCTCCTGCACGGTCTGGAACGATCCCAGCGGGCACGGCGGACGTGACGGTCAACGGCCAGAAGCTTGCCACGTCGCAGGCGGTCGACTGCACCTTCATCCAATCGATGACCACCATCACGACCGGTGACAGTGCCACGGGCACAACCACGGTCATCGACAACTCCGACGACCTGGTCGCCAAGTCAATCGACATTCGCGATCTTGGCGGCTTCACGGGCAGCTACTGGCAGAACCTGGGAGGTGACGCAACGGTGGGGATGACGGGCCGAACGATCACCATCACGGGTACGGCGGAGGGGTTCGATGCCGCGAGCCCCAGCACGCGTATTGCTCGCCCTTTCTCGATAGTGGCCAGCTGCTGAGTCTGAGGGCACCCGCACATGCTCACCGAGATGGCCGTCGCATCCCGAATGTCGTTACTGGAGGGTTCGGCGACGTCGTGCGTTCCCTGGTCGTCGTTGCCCCCGCCTCGTCCGACCGCGGCTCAGGGTGTCACTGGCGGGCTGCGCGAGCCCAATAGTGGTTGAGCGCAGTGGTGCGCGTGCGGTGTGAGCAACTGCCAGTATGAGCGAATTCAATGATCGTCTACCGGATCCGCCACCCGAAGGCGATAGGCAACTGAATTCTCCCGCAAACCGCTAAATAGATACCTATTTCTACATTGATGACGTCGTCGTCCGCGGGCCGACCTTTGCGTTCCAGGCTGCAAATCGTCGTGAACGTGATCGAGCTTTCACGCTTTCTGGCTGACGGATCGGCTTGGGTGCGGCCGTCTCGTGAAGCGCCCTCGAGTGCTCGACAGTCTCGGCGCACCCCTCGTTTGGTGTGGTCCGAGTCTCCCTGGTGACAGTCGGCGTCGTCCGCGGCGGTACCGGTCGAGCGCGGCGCGGCCGGGCTCGACCACGATGCGCGGTGGCGAGAGATCGTAATTCTTTCGTGGCACATCCATTCACTTGCTGATTTCGCATTCGTTGATAATTCCTATTCCGTGCTGGCGGGAAATGCCATTCTCGAGGTTCCCTCGATGTCGTATTCAGCTATTCAAGCGTCGTTCGGTCATCTTGCTGAATTACGGCTATTCGCTTCGTCAGAAATAATTCACAAAACGCGCTAGCTACGTAAAAGGCCTGCCGTCATCGGCCCCATGCCGACATCGATGCCCATCATGTGAGCGGCGCGGCGTCGTGCCGGCGCTTTCGGGTGGCACCTGTCTTCAACAGCGCAGATGTACTGTGTGTGCCGTCTGTCCCGTGGATGGTCGGTGGTCTGGTTCCAACTCGGGAGCGACGCCTGGGTTCCCGTGAGACGTCGAAGGGCGATTCGTCGCAAGCCGTTTGAGCAAAGGCAAACTGCGCGACCTACTAACTCGATGACGAGAACCGCATTCTGTTGCTAGACGGGAAAATCGTGGTGTACGGTTTCTCGACGGCTGGCTGTGTGCCCAATCACAGCACCTATCTGGGCAGCTTATGTCGGGCATTCGAGAAGGGACTCGCACCATATGACGCCAGCGGCAACACGGACGGAGACTGCGGGTTGGTGACGTCCGGCGCCATGTCCAAGCCAGTGCGGGCCTTGGGCGACTTCTTCGCCATGTGCCTCGACGTGGTGCTCTTTCTCTTCAAGCCGCCGTGGGCATGGCGCGAGTTCCTGCTTCAGACCTGGTTCATTGCGCGGGTGTCGCTCTTCCCGACGGTCATGCTGGCCATCCCCTTTACCGTCCTCACCACGTTCACCATCAACATCCTGCTCGTCGAGATCGGCGCCGCCGACTACTCCGGCACCGGGGCGGCCCTCGGCGCGGTCACCCAGATCGGGCCGATCGTCACCGTGCTGGTGATCGCGGGCGCGGGCGCCACGGCGATCTGCGCCGACCTCGGAGCGCGCACCATCCGCGAGGAACTCGACGCACTGCGCGTGCTGGGCATCAATCCCGTTCAGGCGCTGGTAGTCCCACGTGTCCTCGCGGCGACCCTGGTCTCGCTGATGCTGGCCTCGTTGGTGACGTTGGTCGGCATCGTCGGCAGCTTCTTCTTCGCCGTGTACTTCCAGAACGTGACCCCTGGCGCCTTCGCGGCAGGGCTCACCCTCCTGGTCGGGCCAACCGAGGTCATCATCGCCCTGATCAAGGCCGCGATCTTCGGTCTGACCGCGGGCCTCATCGGCTGCTACAAGGGCATCTCCGTCGGTGGCGGTGCCCAAGGCGTCGGAGACGCGGTGAACGAGACCGTGGTGTTCACGTTCATGGCGCTGTTCGTGCTCAACGTGATCGCCACCGGTGTCGCGGTCCAGGCGACGTTCGGAAGGTGAGGACGACTCGATGACTGCAAGCACGATGTATCCACGACTGCGCCGGACCGTCGGCGGGGTGACCGATGGATGGAATCAGGTTGGGCGCCAAGCTCAGTTCTACGCCCAGACCTTCAAGGGCATCGGCGACGCCGTGGTGCGGTACCAGAGCGAGCTGATCCGGCTCGTCGCGCAGATGAGCTTGGGCAGCGGCGCTTTGGCGATCATCGGCGGAACGATCGTCATCGTGGCGTTCCTGACGTTCTCGGCAGGCTCGCTGATCGCCATCCAGGGCTATACCCAACTCCAAGAAGTCGGCGTGGATGCCCTCGCCGGCTTCACCTCGGCATTCCTCAACGTCCGGCTGGTCGGTCCCTTGGTCGCCGGCATCGGCCTCGCCGCCACCATTGGTGCCGGCGCGACCGCGCAGCTCGGAGCCATGCGGATCAGCGAGGAAATCGATGCCTTGGAGGTGATGGGCATCCGGTCTGTCGCCTACCTGGCTTCCACGCGGGTGGTAAGCGGTGTCATCGTCGTCATCCCGCTGTACTGCGTGGCGGTGCTGATGGCGTTCCTGTCGACGCGCATCGGTGACACGCTGATCTTCGGCCAATCGGTGGGTGTGTACGACCACTACTTCACGACCTTCCTCAACCCGATCGACCTGATCTACTCGTTCCTGCAAGCGATCTCGATGGCGATCGTCGTGATGCTGGTGCACGTGTACTACGGCTACAACGCCAGCGGCGGCCCGGCAGGGGTGGGCGAAGCGGTCGGGCGCGCCGTGCGCACCTCCCTGGTCGCCGCGGTCTTCGTGACTCTGTTCGTATCGCTGGCCCTCTACGGTCGCTCCGGCGGCTTCAATCTCTCGGGTTAACGTCGTGGAATCCTCGCGCGGCGAGAGCCGTCTGAAGCCCGGCTGGTGGACGTTGATCCTCGTGGTGTTCATCGTCGGCATGATCACCCTGACCCTGGCCATGTTCAACGACAGCTTGCGGTCCGTGGTGCCGGTGACCCTGGTGTCGGACCGCTCCGGTCTCGTCATGGAGGACGGCGCGAAGGTCAAGCTGCGCGGTGTGCAGATCGGGCAGGTCGAGAACGTTCGGGGCGGAAACGGTCAGGTTCGACTCACGCTGAACATCGATGAGGACCAGATGAGGTACGTGCCCGCCAACGTGCAGGCACGTATCCGCGCAACGACCGCTTTCGGCGCGAAGTACGTCGACCTCCTCTATCCGGACAACCCCACCAGCGCCAGGCTTTCCAAGGGTGCCGTCATTCAGTCGGAGAACGTCAGCACCGAAGTCAACACCGTCTTCCAGAACTTGACCGGTGTGCTGCAACAGATCGACCCGGCCAAGCTGAACGGCGTGCTGTCTGCATTGGCCGAAGGCCTCCGCGGGCAAGGCGACACCCTGGGTCAGGCGATCACCGACGGCAACGAGGTGCTGGAGCAGCTCAACCCACGCTCGGAGACGGTTCGTCGAGACTTCCAGTCGCTCAAGGGATTCAGCGACACCTATTCGGCCGCAGCTCACGACATCGTGACGGTGCTCGATGCCGCCAGCACGACGAGCACCAGCGTCGTCGACAACTCCAAGCAGCTCGACGCACTCCTGCTGAACTTGACGGGACTCTCCAACAGCGGCATCGGTCTCCTCGGGCCGAGCAAGGACAACCTCGTCCACGACGTCAACCAGCTCGAGCCCACCACCCGACTCCTGATGAAGTACAACCCCGAGTTGACCTGTCTGTTCCTCGGAGCCAAGAAGACACTCGATACCGGCTTCGTGGACGTCACCGGTGGCGACAACGGCAAGTCGGTGGTTCTCGACGTCGCGCTGCTCGGCGGCAACGATATCTACAAGTTCCCGGACAATCTGCCGATCAACGGCGCCAAGGGCGGGCCCGGTGGACGGCCGGGCTGTGGTTCGGGTCCCGACGTGAAGCAGAACTGGCCGGTTCGGAACCTGATCACCAACACCGGCTTCGGCACCGGCCTGGACAACCGGCCCAATCCGGGTATCGGCTTCCCCGGTTTCGTCAACTACCTGCCCGTCACCCGGGGTACTCCGGAGCCGCCGACGCTCCGCAACATCAACGGCGGTCCGGCTCCGGGTCCGATTCCCTACCCGGGTGCTCCGGCCTACGGGGCTCAGCAATACGCCCCGGATGGCACACCGCTGTACCCGGGCCTGCCGCCCGCACCGCCACCTGGTGCACCGCGCGAGGCCGGCCCACCGCCACCAGGACAGGAACCGCTCGACGTCCTGTTCCCCGCGCTCGTCCAACCGACGCCGTCGGTCCCGATTCCCAACCCGGCGGTGCCCGGGCCATGACGACCGCACGATGTGACCGACATGCAGGAAGGCGCCGATCGTGAAGGACAACCTTGGCGGTGCGATCTGGCGCCTCGCCATCTTCATGACCGTCTGCGTCCTGGCGATCTTCGCAATGTTCGCGATCTTCGGGCAGCTACGGTTCCAGTCCGAGAAGACCTACCGTGCCCTGTTCACCAACGTGACGGGGCTCGAGGTCGACCAGTTCGTCCGCATCGCGGGCGTGGAGGTCGGAAAGGTCAAGAACGTCACGATTCAACCCGATACGACGGCCCTCGTGGAATTCAATGCCGATGATTCCGTCGTGTTGACCAAGGGCAGTCGCGCGGTGATCCGATACGACAACCTCATCGGCGGTCGCTACATGGCGCTCGAACAGGGGGCTGGGAGCACCGCGCGCCTGAACCCGGGCGACACGATTCCGCTGTCGCAGACGTCGCCCGCGCTGGACCTGGATGCCTTGATCGGCGGCTTTCGACCGCTGTTCCGGGCGCTGGACCCCAACCAGGTCAACACGCTCACCGGTCAGCTCATCGCCGCCTTCCAAGGGCAGGGTGCGACCATCGGATCGTTCTTCGAACAGACCGCGGCACTGACGAACACGCTCGCCGATCGCGACCAGTTGATCGGGCAGGTCATCGTCAACCTCAACTCGGTGTTGGGCTCGCTGGGCGATCAGAGCACGCAGTTCGCCAAGGCCGTTGATTCGCTGTCGGATCTCGTCAAGACGCTCTCCGACCGGAAGGAAGACCTCAGTAACTCGGTGGCGTACGCGAACGCTGCGGCGGGCGGCATCGCCGATCTGCTGGCCCAAGCCAGGCCCGCGGCGAAGGAGGTCGTCAACCAAACGGATCGCTTGGCGGGAAACGTGGTGGCCGACAAGGACTTCCTCGACAACTACCTGGCGACATTGCCGAGCGCCTACCAGATCCTTGGCCGCCAGGGTCTCTACGGAGACTTCTTCTCCTTCTACCTGTGTGACATCGTGCTGAAGCTCAACGGCAAGGGAGGGCAGCCGGTGTACGTCAAGCTGGCCGGCCAGGACACCGGGAGGTGCACGCCGCGATGAAGACCTTCGCCGAGCGCAACCCGTTCGTCATCGGCGCTGTCGGCATCGGCGTCACCGCCGTCGCCATCGTGACGGCACTGAACTACCAGAGCCTGCCGTTCGTGAATCAGACGACGGAGTATTCGGCCTACTTCGCCGAGGCCGGCGGCTTGATTCCGATGGCCCCGGTGCAGGTTTCGGGTTTTCGGGTGGGCCAGGTCGACAGTGTCGAACTCGACGGTCCGCGGGTGCTGGTCAAGTTCGAGGTGAACGACGACATCCGTCTCGGTGACCGCACCGAGGCGGCCATCAAGACCAAGAGCCTGCTCGGTGCGAAGATCCTCGAGATCATGCCGCGCGGCGATGGCACCCAATCGGGACCGATCTCGGTGGAACGCACTCGTTCTCCGTACCAATTGCCGGACGCACTCGGCGATTTGACGTCCACCATCAGCGGCCTGAACACCAACCAGGTCTCGGATTCGCTCGCCGTCCTCGCCAATACCTTCGCCGACACGCCGCCGTCGCTGCGGGTGGCCGTGGCAGGGGTGGCCCGGTTCTCGGAGACCCTCGACAAGCGTGATGCGGAACTGCGCAACCTGCTGTCGAACGCCAACAAGGCAACGGGCGTCCTGGCCGAACGCAGCGATCAGATCGTCGGGCTCGTCAAGAACACGAACGCGCTACTGGTTCAACTTCAGAGTCAAAGTGCGGCGCTGGACCAGATTTCGGGCAACCTGTCAGCCGTCGCCCAGCAGATCAAGGGTTTCATCGGCGACAACCGCAACACCCTCAAGCCGGCTCTCGACAAGCTCAATGGCGTGCTGACCATCGTCGACAACCGCAAGGCCGAAGTGCAGAAGTCGATCAAGGGACTGGTGCACTACGCCACGTCGCTCGGTGAGTCGGTGGGATCTGGACCGTTCTTCAACGCCTACGTCGCCAACCTGCTGCCCGGTCAGTTCGTGCAGCCCTTCATCGACGCCGCCTTCTCCGACCTTGGCCTCGACCCCAATGTGCTGGCCCCGTCCCAGCAGTCGGACCCGCAGGTCGGTCAGCCTGGCACACCGCCGCTACCGCTGCCGGAGCCACGGACCGGTCAAGGCGGCGCACCGAACTTGACGCTCCCCGACGCGATCACCGGCAACCCGGGAGACCCGGGCTGCGGCCCGCCCGGAGTACCGCTGCCCGGCCCCACGGGGTGCTACCCGTACCGGGAGCCACTGCCCGCGCCGCCTCCCGGCGGACCACCGCCGGGACCGCCCGCGCTCGGGCCGCCGAACCAGCAGTCTGTTGACCTGCCGACACCCCCGGTAGACCAAATTGCGCCGGGGCAAAGCCCCGTCCAGACCCCTGCTCCCAGTGACGGCGCCGGGCCCGCCCCTGGACCGACGCCAGGAGGTGAGGGATGAACGGGATGAAACTGCCTCGCTATACGAGAATCGCATTGGCGGCTCTTCTGGCAGTGGTGCTCGTCGGCGGGGTACTGACCCTCACCACGTCCGCCACGGGTGCGAACCGAATCCACGTGGTGGGCTACTTCGCGAACAGCAACGGAATCTTCGCCGGAGATGAGGTACGCATCCTCGGCGTACCCGTCGGCAAGATCGACAAGATCGAGCCAGAGCCCCAACGGGTCAAGATCAGCTTCTGGTACGACGAGAAATATCCGGTGCCCGCCGATGCCAAGGCCGTCGTGATCTCGCCCTCGCTGGTCAGCGTCCGCGCGATCCAGCTCACGCCCGTGTACACCGGCGGCCCGAAGCTGTCCGACAAGGCCGTCATCAACCAGGACCGCACCGCCGTCCCGGTGGACTTCGACGACTTCAAGGTCCAGCTGCAGAAGCTGACGGAGACGCTGCAGCCGACTCAGCCCGGTGGCGTCAGCACGCTCGGTGCCTTCGTCAACACTGCCGCCGACAATCTGCGCGGCCAGGGCGCCAACATCCGCGACGCCATCATCAAGCTGTCCCAGGCATTTTCGGCCCTCGGCGATCACAGCAACGATCTGTTCACCACGGTGAAGAATTTGTCGATTCTGGTGGATGCCCTGCAAAGCAGTCAGGACGTCCTGCGGGACCTCAACCAGAACCTGGCGGCGGTCACCGGGCTGCTATCCAACGATCCGAATGAACTCGGGAACGCCGTCGCCGACCTCAATTCCGTCGTCGGCGACGTGCAGGGCTTCGTGGCCGACAACCGCGAGTCGCTTGGCACCACGTCCGACAAGCTTGCGGCGCTGTCGACGACCCTGAATGAAAGTCTCGCGGACATCAAGCAGGTGGTTCACGTTGGTGCGCCGGCGTTTTCCAATTTCCTCAACATCTACGAACCGGCGCAGGGTGCGCTCACCGGCGCTCTCGCGACCAACCTGTTCCAAAATCCGCTGCAGTTCCTCTGCGGCGCAATCCAGGCAGCGTCCCGGCTGGGCGCCGAGCAATCGGCCAAGCTGTGTGTGCAGTATCTGGCTCCGATCCTGAAGAACCGGCAGTACAACAGTTTTCCGTTGGGGGAGAACCTCTTCAACGGTGTGGAGGCTCGTCCCAACGAGGTCACCTACAGCGAAGACTGGCTGCGGCCTGACTACATTCCGCCTCCTGGCGCCGGTCCCGATGGCACGCTGCCGGCCGAGGCTCCGGTGGGGACCGATCCCATTCCGCCCCTGCCGCCCTCGCAACTCCCGCCGGCGGGAGCACCGTTCACCAGGTTTGGCAACGACGCCAATCCGTACAACGGCGCTCCTCCGCACGTCCCCGCGGTACCCGACCCGGGCCCGCCTCCGCCGACCCAGCCGGCACCGCCACCGCAGCCGGTATCGGGAGATCCGACCGCCGGCCTGCCCGGCATCATGGTGCCCAACAACGGAGGTCGGTGGTGAAGCGCATGCTCCGACTCGCAGTGCTCGCGGCGGCAGCGGTCCTCTCGCTGGGTGTCTCTGGCTGCGCGAACTGGCAGGGCGCCAATTCGCTTCCGCTTCCCGGCACCGAGGGCAGCGGGCCCGGGGCGTACACCGTCCAGGTCCAATTGGCCGACGTCAACAACATTCAGCGCAACTCGAGGGTGCGTGTCGGTGACGTGACGGTCGGCAAGGTGACCAGGATCGAACGTCAAGGCTGGAATGCGTTGCTGACGCTGTCGATCGACGGCGACGTCGACCTACCGGCCAATACGACCGCCACTCTGGGCCAGACCAGCCTGCTCGGGTCGCTGCACGTTGAGCTCGCTCCGCCGAAAGACGGCCCGCCAGTAGGGAAATTGCACCAGGGTTCGCTGATCCCGCTGGCATCGAGCGGTGCGTATCCGTCGACCGAACAGACGCTCGCCGCGGTGTCGGTACTTCTGAACGGCGGCGGCCTCGGTGACATTCAGGAGATCACCCGGACCTTGAGTACGGCCTTCATGGGCCGCGAGGGCGATCTGCGAAGCCTCATCGGTCAACTGGATCAGTTCGTCACCTATCTCAACGACCAGACCGGTGACATCATCGCCGCCACCGACAGCTTGAACAATCTGGTCGGACAGCTCGCCGCCCAGAAGCCGGTGATCGACAAGGCACTGAAGACCATCCCCGACGCGCTCGCGGTGCTCAAGAAGGAGCGCCAGACGCTGGTGGATGCGGTGGACTCCCTCGGCAAGTTCGCCGCGCTGGCCGCCGACTCGGTCGACCAGACCAAGGAGAACTTGGTCAGGGAATTGAAGGACCTCGGTCCCGTGCTGAAGTCCCTGGCCGACGCCGGGCCTGCCCTGACCCGCTCGCTGGACTTCCTCGGCACGTTCCCATTCCCGAAGCCGACGTTGGCGAAGTGGCTGCGCGGCGACTATGCCAACCTGACCGCGGTGATCGACTTGACGCTGAGTCGACTCGACGCCGGCATCTTCACCGGAACCCGCTTCGAGGGCCAGCTGACCCAACTCGAGATGCAGTGGGGCCGCACCATCGGGCAGATGCCCAGCCCATACACCGCGCGCAACCCGCTCATCGTTCCCTACCACTTCGATCAGGGGCCGTGACATGTTCATCACCCGGCGGACCATCATCCAGCTGAGCATCTTCGTCGTCGTCGCACTCGTCGCACTGACGATCTTGGCGTTCGGCTACATCCAGGCACCCAGCTTCTTCTTCGGAATCGGGCGGTATACCGTCACGCTCGACCTCCCAGAGGCCAGCGGACTGTACTCGCGGGCCAACGTCACCTACCGCGGCACCGAGGTCGGGCAGGTAGAGGACGTCAAGCTCTCCGATACCGGCGTACAGGCCACGTTGTCGCTGGATTCCGACGTCAAGATTCCGTCGAACCTCTCGGCCGAGGTGCACAGTGTCTCGGCAGTCGGCGAACAGTACGTCCAGCTGTTGCCGCGCGACGACACCTCTGCACCCCTCAAACAGGGCGACACCATCCAGAGCGCGAACACCTCTGCCCCGCCGGACATCAACGCCTTGCTTGACGCCACCAACCGGGGCTTGCAGGCGATCCCACGGGACAACCTCAAGACCGCGATCGACGAGGCCTACACCGCCTTCGGTGGACTCGGTCCGGACATCGGCCGATTCCTCAAGGGCGGCAGCAACTTAGCCATAGACGCCAAGAAGAATCTCAACGAGCTGACCAATGTCGTCGACAACGTCGGACCGGTGCTCGACACTCAGACAGACACTGCGGACTCGGTGCAGGCCTGGGCCGCTCACTTGGCCGCCATCACTACGTCGTTGAAGAACAACGATTCGGCGGTCCGTGGAGTCCTTCAGAACGCTCCCGCTGCCGCCGACGAGGTGCGGGCCCTGTTCGACCGTCTCCAGCCGACCTTGCCCATCGTCCTGTCGAATCTGGTGGGCCTCACCGATACGGCGGTGGCGTATCGGGCCGATCTCGAGCAACTTCTGGTGCTTCTTCCCCAGGGCGTCCAACTCATCCAGGCGACGACCGTGTCCAACCAGAACACCAAGCAGGCCTACAAGGGTGCTTACCTGAGCTTCAACCTCAACATCAACCTGCCCAAGCCCTGCACGACGGGATTCATCCCGGCCCGGCAGATGCGAGCGGCGTCGCTGACCGACTATCCGGACCCTCCGGCCGGGCTCCTCTACTGTCGGACGCCGCAGGACGGACCGTTCAACGTTCGTGGCGCAAAGAACTATCCATGTGAAACGCGGCCTGGGAAGCGTGCCGCCACCGTGCAACTGTGTGAAAGCGACCGCCCGTACGTGCCCTTGAACGACGGGTTCGACTGGAAGGGTGACCCGAACGCGACCGAGACCGGCCAGGCCGTGCCGGAATTCAACCCCGGTGAACCAATTCCTCCAGGTTATGCCGCTGACGCGCCGCCCCCTCCGCCGCCGGCGGCGGTGCCCCCACCGCCCGACGCAGGACCCCCACCGCCGATCGCCGTAGCGCAGTACGACCCCGCTACCGGCACGTACGTCGGCCCCGACGGCAAGGTCTACACTCAGGCCAATCTCGGCAGTAACGCACCACAGGAGCAAACATGGCAAAGCATGATGCTGCCCCCGAAGACGAATTGAGCGAAGCCGAAGGCGTCGCCGATGCGGAGCCCGAAACCATCGAGGAGGACGTCGAGACCGAGGCAGCCGACTACGAGGCAGAAGCCGACGACGAGGCGCCGGTCGCGACGAGGTGGCTGTCGCCGGCTCGAACCGCGATGCTGGCGAGTCTGCTGATCTTCGTCGTGGCCGCAGCCCTCGCAGGGTTTCTGGGCTTCCGCGCCCATCAATCGGAGCAGGCAAAGCAACGCGACGAGCTGTTCGTCGCGGCCGCTCGACAGGGTGCGGTCAACTTGACGACCATCGATTGGCAGGAAGCCGATGCTGACATCAACCGCATCCTGGATTCGGCGACCGGCACCTTCTACGACGACTTCTCCAAGCGCTCGCAACCGTTCGTCGAGGTGGTCAAGCAGGCACAGTCGAAGTCCGTCGGCACCGTCACCGAAGCAGGCCTCGAGTCGGAGTCGGGAGATCAGGCGCAAGTGTTGGTCGCCGTTGCGGTGAAGACCACCAACCTCGGGGCGCAAGAGCAACGTCCCCGCGCATGGCGGATGCGCATCGACGTCCAGAAGCTCGGCGACCAGGTCAAGGTCTCCAACGTGCAGTTCGTACCGTGACCGAGGCAGCCCCAGAGGCCAACGACGATGACGCACATGACGAACGGAAGCCAGTAGTGACGACGACATCGCTTGACCGCACCGACGAAGCCGTGGACGTCGACGTGGATGATGCTCCCGTTGAGGCCACGCCTGACGGCGCCGCTGACACGCCGAAAGACATTCGACGACAGATCAATTGGATCAGGGTGTTCACCTACGGGATCTTGCCAGGGCTGGCACTGATCCTGTTCATGGTCGCGGGGTATCTCAAGTGGACGGACACGACGATCCGCGACTCGCAGACCGCACGCACCGAATCGGTGCAGGCCGCGCGCGACGCCACGGTCGCGATGCTCTCCTACACACCGGCGGACGTCGACAAACAACTCGTGGCTGCTCGCGATCTCCTCACCGGAGACTTCCGGAACTCGTACACGGGACTGACCAACGACGTGGTGATTCCGGGCGCAAAACAGCAGCAGATCACCGCAGTGGCGACGGTGCCGGCGGCGTCCTCGGTGTCCGCGACCGCCAACCACGCCGTGGTACTCGTGTTCGTGAACCAGACGACCACCGTGGGGGCCTCTGCGCCGACCGCCCTGGCGTCCACTGTTCGGATCGCCTTGGACAAGGTGAACGGACGCTGGCTCGTCTCGCAATTCGATCCCGTCTGACCCGGCGAATGTCGACATGCCAAGGGAGGCAAGAGTGAAACCTATGACTCGGAGGCTCGCGGTTCTTCCGATGGTCGTCGCGGTGATGGTGATCGGTCTCGACGGTGCGACCGCTCACGCCGCCCCGCCGCCGGACCCAGGTCCCGCGGCGTCCTGCTCCTTCAAGCTCACCCCGCCCAGTGTCGTCAACGTGTCCGGCGTGGACATGGTGACGGCGATCATGTCACCGGGGGAGTGCACTGGCGTGATCCAACCGAACTCGTACACGGTATGCGTGGAGATGCTCGGCAGCGGAACGCCGCAGTGCAAGTTCACCCCGGTGTACGACGCCGTGCAGGTCTTCTTCGCCCCGTACCGCAGTGGCGCGGCCTACGCGTCCACGGCCCGCGAGTGCGGCAACGTGTTCCCCATGGGCGAGCAGTCCTGTTCGTCGCAGGGGCCATACAGCAGGACGTTGTGATACGGGGTTGCAGCGTCAGCTCCCTTGCGGCCGAACCGATTCGGCTGGGTGAAGCGGCTCACGCCTAGTCAGGCGGGGATGCCGTACACGGCTACCACGACGCTGCGATCCAAGCTGTTCTCCGACCACACTCCAAGAACGGTATGCCGACAATCCCTGACGACTCCCCACAGCACCGGATCGCCGTACCACTGGCCGAGGACGTCGATGCCGTTGATCGCGAGCGACGGGTTGATGGCGACGGTTTCGTCCACGTTGCCGACGAATCCGGTGGCCTGGGCCCGAGTCTGCGGCGTCGAGCCGTCGGATCCAACGTCTCCATCCAGGTCGTGGTTGTTGAGCAGGTCGTCCGCGTGGACCCGGGCAGCGTCGACGAGGCGCCCATCGAGCCGCGGGTCGTTCACGCAGCCGTTCTGCCTTCTGGCCGTGAAGATGTTCTCGACGACGCCGTTGTTCAGCCTGGTGTTGTCGGCACTAGCCGCCGGCGCGGCAACCATTCCCGCGGTGGCCGCCAACACGGTCAACAGGGTCAGCGCCCGGCGCCGAGCACGTGTCGTTGGAGTCATCGTCTTCCTTCGGTGTTCGCGGACCGTTCCTCCGCGTGTGTCACCCTACGTCCTCCATGCTAATAGGGTAGATGTTTTACGCTTTAGAAGCCCAACTATCCGCGCGGCGGTTGGTAGCCTGCTGCAGAGTTTCGCAATTGCCAGATCTGATCGGGGCACAGTATCCCCACGGCGTACGAGACCAGATAGTTGGCGGCGAACTCGTCGTTGGGGAGAACGTCGTTCTTCACGTCACCCATGATCTGGGGATATCCCTCGCCGCCGCGCACCTTATCGCAAATGCCGTAGCCGTAGCCGATGGCGTCGTTGTTCGGAAAGGCGTAATGGCGCCGCGCCACAACGTCATACGTGTACTCCACCTCGGGTGCCGGAGCGGCGTGCGCAGGTGGCGCAGGCATCTGGGCGACGACGCCGAGGGCGGTACCCGCGACGATCACGGCGGCGAGTGCTTTGCCACGCTTCATCCTGACAGCCTATGTGCTCGATTGGGCAGATACTAGGCGTTGCGCCGACTGAGTTCTGCTGGTCATGAGTTGAATTCGAGTTCGCTGGCGTTACGCTCTCCGGTGAGATGAAGTTCTTCGGCACAGCACTAATGGTTCTGCTCATCGGCGTCGTGGTGGGCGCCTGTGGTGTATCCAGTTCCCCGCCGCAGCCGCCGCGATCAGCGGATCAGCCGGTCATCACCGGCGTGCCTGTCGGTGTCAACTCCGATGACGTCGCATTCGCCACCAGCACGGCGGCGTCGTACGGGCAGACCGCGGAGTTGACGTCACTGGTGCCCGGACACTCGACCAATCCCGAGGTCATTGCGCTCGCCTCGGACATCGATGACGTCCAGCGACCCGACCTCGAGACGATGAAGGTGTTTCTGGTGCAGTGGGATTCGAACTCTGATGGTGGATCCGCTCAAGGCGGTCAGGTGGGCTCGACGCCGGGCATGGTCGACGACGCGACGATGGCCCAGTTGGGATCGTTGCGCGGCAAGGACTTCGACACGCTGTGGCTGCGCACGATGGTCGGACATCAGCAGGGCGCGGTCACGCTGGCGCGGGCCGAGGTGGCCAAGGGTGCCAACGTCGACGCCGTCGCAACCGCAAAGAGACTCGTCGGCACCTACCAGGCGCAGATCGGCCGGATGCAACGGCTTCTCCCCAACGACTAGTGATCCCTGCGTAATTGGTCGGTGAGGTTGTTGAGCGCCTCGATCGCCGCTGTCACCGCGTCCTGGACCTCGATGGTCCGGGACAGGTGCTCTCCGCCAGCTCCGCCCGGCGCCGCGATGGCGGGGATGATGAAGTGGCGGAACCGTCGTCGTGTCTCGTCGTCGGATCGGTGGATCTCCTCGGCGGCCAGGTAGGTCTGTTCGACGAGGAAGTCGACCATCTCGCCGATACCGAGATCGATGCGAACCTCCCCACTTCGTTGCCCCTCGATGAGCACCGGGCCCATCGCGTCCTCGGCGACCTGGTGCACGCGCGGGTCGTGGACTGACGCCGAGTGCTGGGCGATCAATGCCTTGATCGATGGGTCGGTGGGTAGTTCGCGCGCGGTGTAGATCAGCGCCGCCTCCAACTTGGCGAAGACACCGGTCCTGGTGGCCATCAACGCCTCCACCGCCGCGACGTGGCGGCGGGCCCGCAACAGTGCCACCTGAACCAGCATCTCGGAGATGCTGCCGAGCTGGCGAAAGGCCGTGGCCCGGGAGACGCCAGCGGCTTTGGCGACGGTCTCCATCTGCACCGCGGCGATCCCGTGGGCGGTGATCTCCGCGTCGGCGGCCCGGATCAGCCGGTCCTTCACGGTGCCGTCGTCGCCCGTGGTCACGCCGAGGGCCGTCACGGCGCTGAGACTACGTGATGGCACCGGAGATCTTCAGGTCGATGAGGCGTTCGTCGTCGACGCCAAGCTCACGCAGGACGTCGTCGGTGTGCTCGGCGAACTGCGGGGCGCGCGCCAGTTCGGCCATGTCGTCGTCGAACTTGACCGGGCTGGCCACCAGCCGCTGCGAGTTGCCCTCGGCGTCGACGATCGTGGCGATCCGACCGTTGGCCGTCAGTGCTTCGTCGTGAGCGATCTCCCAGGCGTCCTGTACTGGCGCCCACTGCCCGGTGCCGCGACTCAGCACGTCCTGGCACTCGGCGAAGGTGAGCTTGGCGATCGCGTCGTGGACGATGCCGTAGGCGAGGTCGGCGTGCTCGGCCATCGACTGCAGGGAGGCGAACCGCGGGTCCTCGGCGTATTCGTCGAGCCCCATCAGGCCGCAGAACTCCGGCCAGTAGCGCGTCGGTTGCAGCATCGACAGTTGCACGAACCTGCCGTCAGAGGTGCGGTAGGCCCCGGTCAGCGGGTTGCCCGGGGCCTGGGTGCGGCGCTGCATCTTGGGCAGGGGGCCACCCATCAGCATCGCCATGTTGATGCTGAACTGGGTGGTCCAGGCGCCGACCGCAAGGAGCGAGACGTCGAGCACCGAAGGTTCGCCGGTGACGTGGCGACCGTACAGCGCCGCCGCGACGCCACCGGCGATGGTCATGCCGCCGATGTTGTCGCCGTAGGCGCCGGCGGGCATGAACGCCGATGCCTCGGCGTCGGGTGGGTTGAGTCCGTCGGCACTGCCACCGCGGGCCCAGAACGCGGTCGCGTCGTAGGCGCCGGCATCGCGATCGGCCCCCGCCATGCCGAAGCCGCTGCCCGCGACGTAGATGATGTCGGGGTTGACCGTGCGGATGTCGGGGACGTCGATGTGCAGCTTGCTGCGCGCAGAGGGCAGGTAGTTGGTCAGGAAGACGTCGCTGCGGCGGATCAGTTCGTCGAACTCCGGGCGGACGTCGGGGTCGTCCAATGCCATCCCGACACTGCGTTTTCCACGGTTGGGTGCCTCCATGATCGGGGCGAAGGAAGATCCTGGTTTGGAGGCCGCCGCGCCGAGCACCTTGACCAGCCCGCGTTGCGCATCACCGGTCACGGGATGCTCGATCTTGATGACCTCGGCACCCCAGTCGGCAAGCACCGCACCCGCCGAAGGCACATAGGTGAACTGGGCCACCTCGAGGACGCGAACTCCACTCAGCGGCTTGCGCATCAAAGATCCCAGACCAGTGGCAGGCTCTCCAGGCCCAGCTGACTGCCGCTCTCCATCAGTTCCGCATCGGGAGCAAGTCGATAGTTGGGTATCCGCCTGTGCCATTCCTCCATGGCGATCCTGAGTTCCTGCCGAGCCAGGTGTGATCCCAGGCAACGGTGCGGACCGGCGCCAAAGCCGATGTGGTTATTGGGTTTACGAGTGATGTCGACTGTGGTGGCGTTGGGGGAGGCGGCATCGTCGCGGGTGGCGGCCGCCAACGGGATGTTCACCATGTCACCCGCTTTCATCGGGCAGCCTTGAATGTCGATGTCCTGCATCACCTTGCGGGCCGGGATGACGATGGCGTAGGCCCGGACGAATTCCTCGACCGCCGTGGGAATGGCGGCCGGCTCGGCAACGATCGTCTGGCGGTCGTCGTCGTTGCGGGCCAGGTGCAGCCACATCCAGCCCAGCGTCACCGAGACGGTGTCGAGGCCCGCCATGAACATCAAAAGGCAGAACGACAGCAGATCCTGGTCGGTGACGGGCTGCCCGTCGATCTCGTAGGTGAGGGCCTTGCTGATGATGTCGTCACGGGGTTCTTCACGGCGCTCGGCGATGACGGTGGTGAAGCGACCGAAGACCGCCATCATTGCGTTCAGCTGCAGCTGCTGCTTCTCGTCATCGCTGCCGCCGGCGTGCAGGATGTCGTGCTCCCACGACAAGAATTGGTCGAGTTCCTCGACGGGGAGACCCATCATCTCCAGGAAGATGGTGGTCGGAAAGCGGGTCGCAAAATCGGCCATGAAGTCGCACGAACCCTGATCCGCGAGTCCGTCGATCAGGTCGATGGCCCGCTGACGCACCGTCGATTCCATACGCTCTACCGCGCCGGGGGAGAACAGCGGGCCCAGTTGACGTCGCCACTGCTTGTGTTCGTCACCGTCCAGCATTTCGGGAATCCACTTGATCACCGGCTCCGGATCCAGTGCCGTGACCACGCTGTTGGAGAACACCTCGGGGTTCTGCATGATTTGCAGGATTCCCGGGTAGTTGCACACCGTCCAAAACCCGGGACCGAATTCATTCTTGTACCAAGGGAATTGGGCGCGCAATTCGTCGTACTTGGCGAACCAGGTCCCTTCGGGTTCCGTTGTCGTGTAGTCGAAGGTCACCACCGGCACCGTTGCCGCCTGCTCGCTCGTCGTCACGCGAACCTCCACTTGAATGCGATTATCGGTCATGCTTGTGTCATGACTGAGACTTAACAAGTTGAGAGTATCACTCGAGGGGGCGGCGCGCGAGACTCAGGTCACATCTGCCCCGGCCGCGTGGTTCAGTACAAGATGTCGCGGACTTTGGTGTCTTCGTAGCCCGTGAGGAGGGCGGCACTGGCGATCTCCATGTGCCTGCGCCAGTGCGCTTCGGTTTCGGCTCCCTTACCCGCGGAAACCAGGTCGGCAAGGCGGTGATACGAACGAATCAGCTTGGTGTACTGAGCTTTTGGGACAACACTCTGCTCACGCAAGATCGCCGCGGTCGTGTGCCGTTCAGCGATCTCGTGCAGCATCCCGGCGATCATCGCCAGTGTGGTGTTGCCCGACAACTGGACCAGGCGAAGGTGTAGTTCGGCTGAGGCTTGGGCCAACCTGCCCTCGTCACGGGCAGTCGGGATCTCGTCGACCAGGCGCCGCAATTCTGCGTGGGCATCCCCGGTGCCGTTCTCGGAGAGCAGTCTGGCGGCCTGTGGTTCGATGCCGATCCGCGCCGTCATCACATCGGCGAGTGAGGTCCCCGAGATGGCCAGAAGAAGCGAGGCGGGCCTGGCCACGATCTCGGGCCCCGGCACGCGTACCCGCGCGCCGGTACGGGACCCGCGTCGCACCTCGACGAGTTGATCGGACTCCAGCACGCGGACCGCTTCGCGCAGGGTTGGCCTGCTCACCTGGAAGTGCGCCATGAGATCTGCCTCGTAGGGCAGGAAGTCGCCGTCGGTCAGCTGGCCGTCGACGATCATCTTGCGCAGCGTCTGCGCCACGAGCTCGGCGGTCTTGGGTGACCGGACGGCCCCGGACCGGGCGTCGGGGACGATCATCGGTGCGAGTGAACCCTGGCGAGCCATGGCGACCTCCTGGTGGTGGTGAAGTGCTACTCAGTAAACCACGTTGACCAGGTGCTACTCGGTTTCAACGCATCTGTGACATCAGGTCGATGGCGGCGGTGTCATAGCTTGCCCTTCGGCGGCGGCCGACGAGAAAGCTAGGTGGCGATGTGAATGCGAGTTCGGGCAAATGCATGCGGGCGGAAAGCATTTCGCGCCCCTGCGAGGAGTCTCCGCATACCGCGATGGACCAGAGCATGTCGTCGGTGACGTGGTCGGCGATGGTGTCTGGACGGCCGCTCCGAAATGCCGCGCGGATCTTGGCGACCTCGTCTTGCCAGCCGTGCAGTTCGACCAGTGAGTCGTAGGTGCGGACGGTGAGATAGAAGGCGATCTGAAGCTTGGCCTCCCGGATGGCGCGTTCCGGGTCGTCGTCGTCGATGGCCGTGATCAACCAGCCCCACTGCCGGAGGTCCGCTGCGTCGCGCCCGGCTGATTCGGCACCGACGGTCAGCGCGGGCGCTACGACCTCGGTCCACCACCGATCCGTGAACAAGCCGTGTCCCAGAATGCCGTCGGCGACCCGGCCTGCGGTTCGCACCATGATCTTGTTGAATGCCCCGATCAGAATGGGGACGTCGAGTCGGCCGAACACGGGCGCGCGGATGTCGGCATCGATCGTGTAGTAATCGCCGTCGTACCGGATGGTCTCGCCGTTCTCGGCGCGGAGGAATGCCTTGATCGCACCGATCAGTTCGGCCATTCGGGGGGCGGGGTGGCTGGCGTCGACGCCGAACCAGTCCCGATTCATCCGCGCCGTGCCTGCGCCAAGTCCGAGAAAGACTCGGCCCGACGAGGTGTGGGACAGGTGACGCACCGCGGCGGCGTGAACGAACGGCGAGCGGGCGAAGGCGTAGGCGATACCAGGCCCGATCATTGCCGTCGACGTGTTGAGCGCCATCTCCGTGGTGGAGACGTACGCGCTCAGATCTGCGAATTCACCTGCGCAGAACGCGCTAGCCCCGGCCGCTTCGGCCCGAGTCCCGAGTTCGGTTCCGGGCCATGGCAATCCCCAGTCCATTGATCCTCGCCGTTCTTTTAGACATCGTTTACCTAGTAATATATGTGACCCTACGCAGAATATTCAGCCAGGGGAAGCGATCTCGCCTTTTCGACAAAAGTGTCGAAAAATGTATTCTGAGACCACGCACTGAGAAAGGATCTTCGACGATGAGCACGACGTTGCCCAGCATGTTGCCGATCGGGTGGTTCCAAGTCGCGTGGAGCGCGGACGTCACGCCAGGCGACGTCGTCCCCAAGCACTACTTCGGGCGGGATCTCGTGGTCTTCCGCGAACTCGACGGCCACGTCCGAGTGCTCGACGCGCACTGTCAGCACCTCGGCGCCAGCCTTGCCCACGGTGGGTGCGTCGTCGAGGATGGGATTCAGTGCCCGTTTCACGGGTGGGTGTGGAACGGTCAGGGCCGCAACGTGCGGATCCCGTATCAGGACCGTCCCAACCGGGGGCGCCGCGTCCGCTCCTACCCGGTCGCCGAGCTCAACGATTCAATCTACGTCTGGCACGACTCGCAGGCCCGGCAGCCGCTGTGGGAAGCGCCAAACGCCTTCGCAGTGCTCGGTTCCCACGTCAGGGACAGAGAGTTCCATCCCTTCGGCGAGGAGTGCCGGACGCTGCACGAGATGGTGAAGGTGCATCCTCAGGTCATCGCGGAGAACGCGGTCGACCCCCATCACTTCCGGTTCGTCCACGGCACGCCGATCAGCCCCGTCGTTCTTCGTGAGCACACCGACTCCTCGACGTGGCAGGCCAAGGTCGGTTTCGGGCGGCGGTGGAGCGATGGAGTCGATCGCGCCGACGACACCGTCAACACCATCGAGATCTATTGGTCCGGACTCGGATTGAGCTTCAACGGTGAGCATCTTAGCGAGGGGATCCGGGTCATCTCGATCTGTGCGACCCCCGTCGACGACACCAGGTCCGACATCTTCGCGGGGTACTGGATCAGCGCGGAGAGCTCCGATGACTTCGCGTCACGGCTCGCCACGGCCAAGCGCGCACTGCCCGATGACATCCGGATCTGGGAGCACCAGCTGTATCTCGATCCGCCCGCGCTGGCGACCTCGGAAGCCGCGGGCTTTCGTGCCCTGCGGCAGTGGGCGAGCGGATTCTATCCGGAAAGTCGGGTCGTCGAACCGGTGGCACATGGGAGCTGACCGCGCCCGGAAGTCGGATCGAACCCGTGACGCGATCCTTGACGCCGGTCGAATCGCGTTCGCCCGCAAGGGCTTTTCCGGTACCAAGATCAGCGACATCACGGACCTCGCCCAGGTCGCGCGGGCCAACTTCTACTATTACTTTCCCGGCAAGATCGAGCTCTTCATCGAACTCGGCACCGATACCTACCGGCAGGCCATGGCCGTCGCCGACGCGTTCACCGAACTCGCGAATCCGCCGACCAGGGCGAGCATGGGGAAATGGGTCGGTGCCTACTTCGAGTATCTCGATCGCAACGGCGCATTCGTGATTCGTTCGGCCGAGGACATGCCGATCGACGATGGCTTTCGCGCCGCGGTGGCCCGATCCCATCGACGGACGGCTGCCGCACTGGGGGAGGGCGTCGCCAAGATCGCCGTGACGCCGCCGGACCTCGACCCCGTGGCGACGGGACTCGTGGTCATGGCCATGCTCGAACGGTCGTGGTCGACGGTCCGCCATCACGAGGTGCCCTGGGCGACCCGCGATGCGGTCCGTGAGGCGGCGACGGAGATGCTGTGGCGGATGGTCGGCAGCGACCCCGCCTAATCCGCGGACTCACACGGTGGCCGTGACCGCCGACCATTCGGTGATCAGTTGATCGACAGTGGTCAACCGGCCGAGCACGGCAATCGTGTTATTCAGCACCTGTTCTGCATAGCTGGCCGGCGTGCCACCGACGCCGTCGCGTGGGACGACGAGGTGGAATCCGTCCTGGGTGACGTGACCGGCAGTGTGGGTGACGGCGAGATTCAGCGATACCCCGACCAGTACCACGGTCTCGACGCCTAAGCCGTGGAGTACGGGCAGCAGTTCGGATCCGAGTGTGGGGAACAGGCCGTGATGGCGCGCCAGCACCAGGTCGGTCGGCGCCAACAGTTCGGGGACGACCGCGGTGTCGGTAGTGCCGGGCGCCCAGTGGTCGGTGGCAGGCCCCAGCGCCCGCCATAGTCGTGCCGTCCCCGTCGGATGACCGCCGAGATTGCCCTCGTAGGTGGCATGGACGACTCTGGCCCCGAACAGCCGCGCTGCCTCGAGAAGTCGACGAACGTTGTCGACCAGCC
>JAESGJ010000283.1_pt1 | contig 45405 bp, 43 predicted proteins | sample 9266241 | NCBI WGS metagenome assembly JAESGJ01 (sample SAMN14514841, study PRJNA621669) | algae metagenome | isolation source: Brasilonema octagenarum HA4186-MV1 and co-occurring heterotrophs from wet... | place: USA: Manoa Valley, Hawaii | collected 2009-07-20
ATCTTCCACCACTCGCGGCGGGTGTTCCTCTTCGGGAGCCTGCAGGCCCGGCGGTTGCACATCCACCCCGACGCCGAACTGCTCTACGTTGCCGCCCTGTTCCATGACACGGGGCTGGTGTCGCCGGACCGAGGTCTCGCGCAGCGCTTCGAGATGGACAGCGCCGACGCCGCCCGACGGTTCCTCGTCGCGCACGGATTCACCACGGCGGACACCGACGTGGTGTGGGCGGCGATCGCGCTGCACACCACGCCGGAGGTGCCGTACGGCATGGATGCGGTCATCGCCGCGACGACCGCGGGCGTGGAGACCGACGTGCTCGGAATCCAGCTCGGTGCAATCGAATCCGCCGACATCGACGCGGTCACCGCCATCCACCCGCGGCCGAACTTCAAGAGCGAGATCCTGCAGGCGTTCGCCGACGGGTTCAAGGACCGTCCCGACACGACGTTCGGTACCGTGAACGCCGACGTGCTCGAGCACTTCGTGCCCGGCTTCCGGCGTACCGACTTCGTTGACGTGATCAAGAATTCGGCCTGGCCCGAGTAGGCGCCGCTACGCGGTCAGCGCGGCATGCTAGAAGCCGAACCGCCCCAGTACGCGCCGCGCCACGCTCGGCGACTCACCGGTCGGCGGCTGCCGGTCGGCGTAGGGCCACGGCCGGTTGCGCTCCGGTACCGACGACGCCCGCGAATGCTTGAGCTGCACCCGAAGGTGGGCGCGGAGATCGTGCAGGTCGGAATCGCTCCACCGATTGACCGACTCGGTGGGATCCGCGGTCAGGTCGTAGAGCTCCCACTGATCGTCGAGCGGGTCGGTGCGGTACGCCTCGCCGCCGATGCCGTTGGTCGCGAGCTGTCGCACGCCGGGTTCGGTCCAGGTGGACGGATCGTCGAACGTGCGCACCAGCTTCCAGAGGTGTCCCGCACCGCGCGGTGCATCGTCGTCTCCGACGCGGACCACCAGGCCCTCGAAGTTGGACGCCACGTGCGCGGGGATCTTGATACGCAGCGGCACAGGCGGATTCACGGTGAGGCCCATCTGCCGCGCGGTCGCAGAGGCTCCGGTGTCACCCTCCAGCACGTTGTCGCGCGTCATCAGATAGATGGCGCGACGTTCGTCGGCCTCGGCACCGTCGACGACGGGCATCAGGTCGCGGCCCGGCAGCGGATGCACCTCCGAGAACGATTCCGACAGTGCGTCGGCGATCACCTCGACGTCGACGCCCGCCGCCCCGAGCAGGGTGGGCACCAGGTCGACGTGCGAGGTCGGCGCCGACACGGTGCGCGCCTGCGTCGCGCCACTGCCGATGCGGGCGATCGTGAACGGCACCCGCGTCGCCTCGTCGTACAGGTTGAACCACTTCTGGTGCAGACCACCATGGGCGCCGAGGAGTTCGCCGTGGTCCGAGGTGCGCACCAGTACGGCGTTCTCGGAACCGCCGTCGGTGACGGCTCGACGCACCCTGTCCAGTGGTCCGTCGACTTCGGCGTGCAGTCGGTAGTAGAGGTCGCGGTACTGCTGTGCGTTGCGCTTGTAGTTGCGCTCGATGGCGGGTGCAGGGCCGTAGCCGGAGTAGTACGCCTCGCGGAAGGCGATCTGCGCGGCGGGCTTGGTGCGCAGATCCTCGTCGGCGGTCGGCGCGGCGGGCACGTGTGGCGGCTCCATCGAGGGAGACGGCGCCAGTGGACTCCGTCGCGACCACGCCGGGTACAACACGATGTCGTGTGGGTTGACGAAGCTGGCCACCAGGAGGAACGGCCGCAGGGCTGCGGCGTCGCCGGCGCGGCGCCGCTCGTACCTGTCCTTCAGCCATGCCACGATGCGGTCGGCGAACAGCGGATCGCGACGAAAGCCGCTGTTGGACAACGCCGCACCGTGTGGTTCGGGACCGACCCAGCCCGAGAAGCCGTAAGCGGCGAGGGGATCGGCGTCCAGGTACCGCTGCACCGCGGCCGCGTCCACGACCCCGTCGTCGTCATTGGTGGCCAGCGGCTCGCCGGTCTCGGGATCCTCGAGGTCGGCATGCGAAACGTGCCACTTGCCGTCGTAGTGCGTGTCGTAGCCTGCGGCGCGGAACCAGTTGCCGAGCGTCGGCACCTCGCCGGCGCGCAGCCAGCGCAGGCGGGAGTCGTCGTACCGCTTTCCGATGCCGTCGGTCTGGGTGACGCCGTGGAGGTCGGGATACTGGCCGGTGAAGATCGTGGGACGGCTCGGCACGCATGCCAGCGATCCGGTGTAGTGCCGCGTGAAGCTGACGCCGTGCTCGTCGAACCACCGGCGACCGCCGAGTGCCCGCCGACGCCAGGCGAGCACGTCCGCCGACTCGTACGGCGGTGTGGCGCGCTCCTCGTCGGTCATCAAGATCACGACGTCGGGTGCCTCAACCATGCGCGCTCTCCATTCGCCGGGCCAAACCGGTCAGCATCGAGTCGGATTCCTTGGCCATCCCGCGGCAGATGGCCCATTCCGCGGCCCGCGCCACGGGATTCGCGCCGATGTCGACCGAACTGGTCAGCGTCACCTGGGTGGCGTCGGCGTTTGCCAGTAGCGTCCAGCGGTTGGCGATCGCGCGCAGTCTCCTTGGCAGGCCCTCGATGTCGTAGGCGAGCGCACCGAGAGGCTCGAACTCGGTGATCCGCTCGACCAGCGTATTGCGGCCCATCTGCACGCGCCGGGACGTCCCGACGACCTGGCCGATGGGCGCGTGGTCGAGGATGCACGAGTGGTCGACGTTGTTCGCCCACGAACTCAGGGAACCGAAGTCGGCGAGGACGTCCCAGATTGCCTGCGGCGGGGCCGTTATCGTTCGGCTGCGGCTGATCTCTGCCACATCGTCATCCAACACCATCGCAGGCGAGGATGTGGCGCGACGACGAAGACTCGTGGGCGACTTTCAGATCATGTCGTTTCTGGTCAGCCAGCGCATCACCGGCCAACCGATGAACACCGGCAGCCAGCACGTCAGGACCCGGTAGAGCAGCACCGAGGGGACGGCCACGGCGGCGGGCACGCCGAACGCCGCGAGTCCACCGATCAATGCCGCTTCGACGGCGCCGACACCACCTGGCGTCGGCGCGGCCGAGGCCAGAGTCCCGCCGATCATCGTCACGATCGTGACGGTGACGAAGGTGGTGCCACCGCCGAACGCCTCGACGCTGGCCCACAGTGCCAGTGCCGCACCGAGAGTCGTTGCAGCACAACCAGCGACGATGATCGCGAGTCGCTTCGGTTCGCGCATCAGCTCGACGAGCTCGCCCCACAGCTCCTTGAGCCTGGGCCGCAGTTCGGTGCCGAGCCAGCGGCGCAGCCTCGGCACGAAGGTGAAGGTGCCGACGATGCCGAGCGCGACACCGCCGATGAGATAGAGCACCGTGGTCTTCGGCACGATGTGCGAGAGGTTCGCGGTGGTGCCCGCGATGACGCTGAAGAAGATGAGCAGCGTGACGTGCGTGATGACCTGGACGGACTGTTGCAGTGCGACCGCAGCCGTGGCCTTCAGGGCACCGAGTCCGCCCTTCTGCAGGAACCTGGTGCTCAGCGCGAGACCGCCGACGCCGGCAGGGGTGGTGGTCGCGGCGAACGTGTTGGCCACCTGCATGACGGTGAGATTGCGGAAGCTGACCATCCCGGAAGCGCAGGCCCACAACGCCGCTGCCGCGCCGACGTAGGTCAGCGCGGACACCGCGAGCCCCAGCAGCGCCCACCACCAGTTGGCGGTTCGCAATTCCGAGAAGAATGCGGGCACGGTGCTGATGAACGGGTAGGCGACGTACACCAGCGCCACCAGCAGGACGAGTTGGATCACCTGGTTCCTGGTGAACCGGGTGATCGTCTCGGCCTTGATCTGATCAGCACCGGTCTGGTGCATCACCTCGTCGCGGGCCGCGGTCATGACGGCGGCCGGATCGGCGACCGATTCGCGGATGTGTTTCGGCAGAGCGGATTTCGTCAACCGGCGCGAGGCGCTGAGCACGACGTCCTTGTCGAACTCGTCGATCGCGGCCCGCACGGCCGCCCCGGCGCCGAAGATTGCGGTCGTCGTCACCAGCAGAGCTGCGATGTCGGCCTGGAGCAGGACGTCGGTCGCGCCGTACTCCGCGCTGCCGAAGCCGCCGAAGAGCGCCACGCCCTCGTCCACGGTGATCTCCTTGCCGCGCAGGTCGCCGTGCGAGATCTGGTGTCGGTACAGCACGCCGAGCGCCTTCCACACCGGATCGACGAGGGCCTCGTCGGCAGACGAGGCGTCGAGGGTGACCCCGCGCGGCTGGGTGTGCGCGTACAGCGTCCAGCCCCGGTCGAGGGCGGCCAGCGCCACGGTCGTGCTGTTGGCCACGCCGAGCTCGCCGATGGCGATCGCCATCAGTCCGCGGTGCTCGACCGCGCGCCGCATCGACGCGTGCAACGGCGCAGTCTCGCTGTTGCGCAAGCGGACCCGTCGCCAGACCTGGCTCATGATGCCGCCGCTGCGCTGGTTGGGTCCGTACATCTCGACGATCGCCTGGGGCGGCTCGGTGACGACCCGCGGGGTGCCGGGGGAGTCGGCGACCTCGCAGGCCGCCCACAGCACCAGCGGGCCGCGACCTGCCGGGCGCACGACGGTCAACGCGGTCACCGCGAAGCCGCGACGGATCAAAGCCCGCACCGCCCCGTCCAGAGGAACCTCCAGTGCGGGCGTGCCGACGACGAGCACCGTGAGCGCGCCGACGAACCAGCCCACCGCGAGACCGAGCAGCGATCGCGCGGGCACGACGGCGCTGACGACGAGGTGGATCGGGACGAATGCCAGCAGCAGGGTCCACCACCAACGGCGCCAGCGCGCCTCCAGCCACGGTCCGGACACCGTGAGGACGGCGGCGAGCATGGCGATCCAGCGGGGATCGTCGAGGAACTGGGAGAGCAGCGTGCGCAGGCGGTCGTTCAGGTCGAAGTGCCACCTCGGCGCGGAGAAGCCGCTGGAGTTTATCGACAGCGCGAGCACCGCGATGAGACCCGCCGCGGCGTAGGCGGCGAGGAGTCGCCACTGCCTGGCCGTGATCAACCCCAGCAGGATCGCGAACGGCAGTGCGAGGATCGCCACGCCGTAGGCCAGGTAGACCAGGTTCGACTGGGTCGGCGTCAGGACGCCGACGATGCCCGAGATCGAGCGCTCGAGCGCCACCCAGTCCCGACGCGTGATCAGCGAGCTGGTGATGACCGCCGCGAGGAACACCGTCGCCAGGGAGAGGCGGAAGATGTCGTTGGTGCGGCGGACGAGCGGTTGCAGCAGCTCGCCGGAAACGGCGACGTCCCGCCCGTCAACACGCATACCCCAGGATCTCTCGGATCGTCACAGCACCGCGTCGGCCGACGGTGTGCGGCCAACCTAACCCAGCGTGTCGCACCCACCTGTGATTGGCGGCCCGGCCGTATGGATGTCGTCAAGGTGTGACCTCGCGGCGTATGGATCGCGCTCAGACCGTGACCAATCGGCCTGCGGAGTCGGTACACAGGGGACATGAGCGAGTTGCTGCAGGTCCTGTCGATGATGGCCGTCCCGGCTGCGGTGCTGCTGACGTGTCGCCATCTGAACGTGCGTGAGGCCCGCCGCGAGGACGCCCTGGGCTGAGCTACATGTGGGTGCCGCCGTCGACCCGCACCTCGGTACCGGTGACCCAGTAGGCCTCCGGTGCGGCGAGCATCGCAACGACGCTGGCGACGGCGTCGGGCCTGGCGAACATCGCACCGTCGTCGAGCGGCAGCAGCGCGGTGATCTTGCCGAGCAGGGAGAAGTCCATGTCGTCGGGCAGGCCGGGTCCGATGCTCTGCTTGGACTCGCCGACCCCGTCGGTCATCCCCGACGAGATGGACCCCGGCTGTACGCAGTTGAACCGGATCCGTTCCTTGCTGAACTCGAGGGCCAGCGCATGCGTCATCGCCTGGATGCCGCCCTTGGATGCGGCGTACGCCGACATGTAGGGGTGCGCGAAGGTCGCCGAGGTCGAGCTGAAGTTGACCACCGCGGCCGCATTGCCTTGTCGCAGAGCGGGAATCGCCTCGCGGGTGACGAGGAAGGTGCCGATGAGATTGATCCGCAGGATGGTCTCGAAGTCGGCCAGCGCGGTGTCGGTGAAGTGCGCGGACCGCAGGATTCCCGCGGCATTGACGAGCGCGTCGAGCCCGCCCGCGGCAGCGATGGCCTCGGCGACGCCGGTCTTGACCGAGGCCTCGTCGCCGACGTCCATGCGCACGGTGGACAGGTGTGCGCCGTTCGGGCCGGCCTTGGCCACGGTGTCCTTGAGCCCCGCCTCGCTGACGTCGGCGGCGACGACGGTGCCGCCCTCCTCGAGGAGTCGAAGGACGGTGGCCTGCCCGATGCCCGAGCCGCCGCCGGTGACGAGGACGCGGCGGTCGGTGTAGCGCGCGAGTGTGGAAGACATGCGCCGAATGATGCCCTTCGAGTCCGCCGGTGTCAGCCGGTCTCACGATCAGCCAGGCCCGCCATGTGCAGCGCGGCCAGGTGGCTGAACACCATGGATGCGCCGATCGGGTTGCCGCCGCCGGGATACGTGGTGCCGCTGACGGCGGCCATCGTGTTCCCCGCGGCGTAGAGGCCGGCGATCGGTCGGCCGTCGGCGTCGAGTACGCGAGCGTCGCAGTCGGTGCGGAGGCCGCCCTTGGTCCCCAGGTCGGACAGTCCGAACGCCGCGGCGTGGAAGGGCGGCCGGTCGATGGGCACCAGAGGCGACGCTCCTCCGGTGAAGGCGCGGTCGTAGGCCTCGTCCCCGCGGCCGAAGTCGGTGTCCGCACCGTCTGCCGCCAGCTCGTTGAAGCGCGCCACCGTCTCCGTCAGCGCGGCCGGCGGTACGCCGATGAGTGCCGCGAGTCCGTCGAGGGTGTTCGCGGTGTGCCACAGTCCGGCCTCGCGGTAGTGCTCGGTCGCCACCATCGACACGCTGGTCGACTTGACCGGCGGGATCTCGCCCTCGCGGTCGTCGTAGATCATCCAGAACGGCAGTTGCATGGCGCCAGAGCGGATCTGGTCGAGGATCGTTCGGCCGATCCGATCGTAGGGCCCGGACTCGTTGACGAATCGTCGGCCCGTCGAATCGACGAAGATCCCGCCGGTGAACCACAGCGAGAACGTGGAGCCGCCGTCCGGGTGGGTCAGTCCCGGCGACCACCACGCCTGATCCATCAGGTCGACGGCCGCGCCGACGGCGATGGCCGCCCGGTGCGCGGCGCCGGTGTTGCCCGGCGCACCCATGCTGTCGTCGGGTCTGCCGGGGACGCCGAAGGACCTCCGCATGCCAGGGTCGTGCTCGAAACCGCCTGCGGCGAGCAGCACCCCGCGACTCGCCCCGATCCGCACCGGGTGACCGCCGCGTCGCACGACGACCCCGGTCACGGCACCGTCCTCGGTGACGAGGTCGGTCAGCGGGGAGTCGAGGTGCGCGGTGGCGTCGGGGAAGCGACGCAGCGCGGCGAGGAAGCGGCCGACCAGCGCGCGACCGCCGGTGAGCACCTCGGGTGCTGGCGCGCCAAGGCGTTCGTTGTCGAGCGGCCCGCGGACCCGATCGGCATGCGGGCCAAGCGCACTCGCCGGGATCGCCCTCGCGACGATGTGCCGCATCCCGTCACCGCGGGCGCCGGGTGCGTGGGCGAAGTAGTCGGGCCATGGCAGCACCTTGAACGCGAATGCGTCATCCTGCTCGAGGTATTCGATCAGGCGCGCGCCGCCACGGACGTACGCATCCTGCAACGCGCGCGGGGTGCGCTCGCCCACGACCGCGTGGAAGTAGGTCAGCGCCTGCTCGATGGTGTCGTCGACACCTGCGCGACGCAGCACCGGATTGCACGGGAACCACATCCCGCCTCCACCGGAGAACGCCGTCGTACCCCCGAACTTGTCGGTGGCCTCGACCAGCGCGACCGAGAGACCCTCCCGCGCCGCGGTGTACGCACCGGTGACACCGCCTCCCGAGCCGACGACGACGACGTCGACGATCTCGTCCCAGTCGGACGTACCCACCTCGAACCCCTAACTCCGGAGCGTGAATCCGGCATCGAGCGGCCAGGAGGTGCCGGTGATGAACGCCGCCTCGTCGGACACCAGCCAGGCCACCGCGGCGGCGATCTGCTCGGGTTTGAGCAGCCCGATCGGAAGTGCGTTGCGCTGGCTGGCGAGCCACGGGTCGTGCGCCGCGGAGAGCTTCATGGTGGTCTCGTTGATGATCATGTCGGTGGCCACGCCGCTGGGGTGGATGGTGTTGACCCGGATGGAGTGCTCGGCGAGTTCGTCGGCCCAAATCTGCATGAGCGCCACCAGGCCGCGCTTGGCGGCCGCATAGCCCTGGACGCCGGCGCGGTCGGTGCGGGAGGCCCTGATGCCCTGGGTCGAACTCGCCAGCACGATCGAACCTCCGCGCCCGCCTGCGATGAGCGCGGGGATGGCGGCGTCGACGGTGTTCCACGCGCCGATCAGGTTGACGTCGACGACGTCACGGAAGGTCCGACGACGTTCATCGGTGTCGCTGACGCGGATGATGCCCGCATTCGCGATGACGACGTCGAGGCGGCCGAACTCCCGGACCCCGTCGGCGACCGCGGCGTCCACGGCCTCGGGATCGCGAACGTCGGCCTGGCTGGCCAGGATCCGGCGACCCTGCTCCTCGACCAGCCTCACCGTGACCGCGAGGTCCTCGGGTGTGGAGCCGGGATAGTCGGTGGACTCGAACTCGGCGCAGACGTCGATGGCGATGACGTCGGCGCCCTCGCTGGCGAGCTTCACCGCGTGCGCACGCCCCATCCCACGGGCAGCCCCGGTGACGAAGGCGACCTTGCCTCCGAGTGTTCCCATCGTCATACGCCCTTGGGGAAGTCGACGTCCCTGGTGACCGACTCCCACTCGTCGATCGAGGCCGAGAAGGCGGCGAGTTTGTCGCGCACCGCCTTCAGAACGTCACGGCCGAGAAGCAGGCGAAGGGGTGGCTCGTCGAGGCTGGTGACCATCAACACGGCCTCGGCCACCTTGCGCGGGTCACCGGGCAGGTGGTTGGCGAACTCCTTGATCATGGTCTTACGGGCGCCGACGTTCTCGTCGTAGTCGCCGATCGGAGTGGATGACTCCCACATCGACCTCGCGGCCCAGTCGGTGCGAAACGCGCCGGGTTCGATCGCCGTCACCCTGATGCCGAGCGGCTTGACTTCCTGCGCCAGCGCCTCGGTCAGTGCCTCGAGTGCGAACTTGGTCGACGAGTAGTAGCCATTGGGCGGGTTGGCCACCAGTCCGGTCATCGACGAGATGTTGACGATGTGACCCGACTTGCGGGCGCGCATCGCGGGCAGCACGGCCTTGATCGTGTCGACGACCCCGAAGTAGTTGGTGTCGAACAGCTTTCGGACCCTGTCGTCCTCGCCCTCCTCGATCGCGGACAGGTAGCCGTTACCCGCGTTGTTGACCAGGACGTCGATGCCCCCGAACGCCGTGTCGGCGGCGTGAACCGCCGCGGAGATCTGGTCCTTGTCGGTGACGTCGAGGGCCACGACCAGCGCACGGTCGCCGTAGTCGGCGGCGAAGTCGGCCACCGTCTCGGTGCGTCGCGCCGTCACCACCACGGAGTGTCCCGCTTCCAGTGCGGCACGGGCGATCTCGCGGCCGATACCCGTGGAGCATCCGGTGACCAACCAACTGGCCATCTCAGATCGTCCCTTCCGGCAGACGGCGCAGGTATGCGGCGCGTCGATCGGCGAGTTCGGTAGCCCGTTCCCGTTCGGAGACGCGACGCAGTGTGGGTGCCTCGGCCTCGAGGTCGTCGAGTTTCACCACGCGCCCGCGGGCGCCGAGACCTTCCTTCGGTCCGTCGCCGCCGAATTCGGCCATCCGCAGCGTCAGGATGCCTTCATCGAGTCCGTCGGAGTCGATCCAGTTGGCGACACCGGGGTCGGTGGGAGAGATGACGTAGGTGTAAGTGCCGTCCTCGTTGGGCACGGACTGTGCCTTGTTGAGACTTCCGGTGCGGTCGACGATGTCGAGCGTGGTGCCCCAGATGTTGCTCAGTGGCACGGTGAAGTACTCGGCGCCGCCGTCGCTGACGTCGACCACGAACGACTCGCCGGGATCGAGGTCGAAGCGACCCATTACGTACACCTGATTGCGCATCGCCCCGACCCGATCAGCCGACCAGGCGAGGTTGAAGTCGTTGGGCGGCATCTTGTAGACGCCATGGCTGAGCTTTCCGGTGAAGTTCGCGAAGTACGCCATCATCGCCGCCGTGGCTTCGGCCTGTTCGTCCAGCGTCCTGGCCGGTGTGTCGGGTTCGGCGCCCAGCCGTTGCACCGTCAGGTGATTCGCATCGTCGCGGTCCCAGTTCAGCAGCACGTCGCGAATGTAGAACTCATGTGCCTGCGGGGTGGACTGGACGTGATTGGGGCGTCCGCCGGCCGGATCTGAGTCGACGGTGATGGTGAACGATCCGTCGGTCTCGACCTCCATGGTGCGACCGTTCAGCACCGCGACGGTACCCATGTTGGCATCCCACAGGGTGAAGTAGTTCTCCGTCATCCGATTGGGCCCGACGCGGCCGTGAATCTCGTAGCGCTCGTCACCGGAGATCGGGATGACTCGATACACGCTGTCAGGATTGTCGATCCCCCAACGTGATCCGGGAATGTGACGACCGGACACGGGATGGCCCAATCGGGTGATGCAGCTGACTTTCGGCCGCAGCTTGTCCTGGTTGGACGACCACACCGCGGCGGAGAACATCACCTCGGCGAAGGCATCGTCGAAGCACGCGCGCATCGCCTCCGACGCCTTCGCGCGTCCCAGCCACGTCTCGGCGACGCTGCGGTACGCCGCCCTGACAGTGGGGTGCCGGGTGAGTTCGAGGGCCGCCAACTCCTGTTCGTGTTGTGATTGCGTCGCGATCGGATCGCCGGTGTGTGCTGTCAACGTCTGCTCCTCGAAGATGCGGCGTGGGAACGAAACCGTGCGTTGTAGGCGGCGAACCGCTCGTCGATCTGTGTGTTTGCGAGCCCGTAGTCGGCGGCTGAGTAGCTCGGGCGGGCCACCTCCCGCGGGCGCTCGACGAGCCAGCTCCGCATCGCCGCATCCGCCTGATCGGTGAGAGGCAGCCCAAGCGCCTCGTAGACACGGGCGGCCTGGCCGATCGGGTCGGCGACGGCATCGGAGAACTCGATGTCGGTGCAGACCGTCGAGTCGTCGACCCAGCCGGCCCTGGTGGCCATGGCTCGATCGTTCGTCCAGCCCATCCGTTGTAGCCACTGCGCGCCGACGCGATGGCGGTCCACGTGGTCGGCGTGCATTGCGTGCAAGGTGGCGTTCAGGCTGGCACCCGACGGGATGGTCTCGCGCGGATCGCGGTGCATGTGCACGACGTGCAGATCGGGGAACTGGGTGCGCAGCGCGTCCAGGTAGCCGAGGTGCGCGGGGGACTTGAGTACCCACCTTTCGGCGGTATGTCCCGAAACGCCTTGGCTCCTCGCATTCGCAACCCCTTCGCTCCTCGCGTCCGCAACCCCTTCGCTCCTCGCGTCCGCAACCTGCCGCTTCTGCCACTGCAGGAACTGCAGCATTCGGTGCAGATACGCGTAGGCCGGTGTGAAGTCCTGTGTGTCGATCCATGTTCGATACGCCGGGAGGTGAGCGCCCGCCTCGGGAACATGGGACAGAAACGCGTCGGAGAGAAAGACGATCTCCTCTTCGGGCTCACGGGCGTACATCGGGTGGATCGCGAACAGTTCGGGCGCCAGCTCGCGTGACGTGGCCTCACGTCTCTCGCTGATGACGATCCGGGGGTCCTCGTCGTCGGACCATCGATGGTCCAGCTGCGGGGCGACTTCGACGACCTCCCACCCGTACGCGCAGTGGAACCGGTCATCGGCAGCCAACAGACGTTGCAGCAGCGTGGTGCCGCTCCGCATCATGCCGACGACGACGATCGGCGCGTTGATGCGTTCCTCGGTGATCTCGGGGTGCCTGCGGATCCACTCCTGCGCGCGGAGGCGCATCCTCAGGCTGTGGACGAGGCCGGAACGCAGGATGTACACGCCGACGTCGTTCAGGTCGGCGCGTGCATAGTCGTCGGCAAGGACGCCGAGCGGCTCCTCGAAGGGCAGCGGACCCCAGTCCTCCAACGACTCCTTCTGCCGTGCGCTGGCGGCGAGCCCGGCCGCGTCGAAGGGGGATGCCACCGCGATCAGAACTTCAGGTGCTGGCTGGTGTCGCCGATCTGATCGATGTACATGGTCCTGGTGTCGAACCACCACGATCCGTCGATGCGGTGGAAGGTGTCGCGGTAGTGGCCGGTGACGATGATCTGCAAGGGCAGGTCGGGGGTGGCCTGGGTGACGCAGTAGTACGCGCTTGCCCTGGCCGTGCCCGCGCCGTCGTCGACGTAGACCTGCACGTTGCTCGTCAGGTGCTTGGTCTTGGGGGTGCCGTCGTCGTAGAGCCGGGTGGCCATCTCGTACATCGCGCGAACCCCGGTGCTTCCCGCGAACACGGTCTCCGGCGGGCCGTCCTCGATGCCGCAGATGCGCCCGTGCTCGAACAGGGCGGCTACGCCGTCCAGATCGCCCGCGTCGAGGCGCTCGGCGTAGGCGTACACCAGGTTCTCGATCTGCCGGGCACTGTCCATCATGGCAGCAGTTGGCTCCTCGTCGAACCGAAGTTGGTAGAGCTGACCGGAATTCCGGTCATTTCCCGTAGACAACCAGCCACGGTGGGCGATGTCAACGATTCCGTTTCCTGGCGCATGGTTAATCTCAGAGCGTGACATCACAGTGGTCGCCGGCCCGACTCGGCAATCTGACCGGCAAGCGAATCATCGTCACCGGAGCCACGAACGGCGTCGGCCTGGCCACCGCCAGCGCGCTCGCGAAGGCGGGCGCCCACGTGATCCTCGCGGTGCGCAACGTCGAGCTGGGGGCGCAGCGGGCCGCCGAGATGGGTGGAGACACCTCGGTCGTGAAGCTCGACCTCGCCGAGCTGGCATCGGTGCGGGCCTTCCCCGACCTGCTCGACGGCGACGTGGACATCCTGATCAACAACGCAGGCCTCGTCGCGCAGGCTCGTTCGGAGACCGTGGACGGCTTCGAGATGACGCTTGGCACAAACTTTCTCGGCCCCTTTGCCTTGACCAATCTGCTCTTCGGTCGCGTGCGTTCGCAGATCATCAACGTCGGCTCGGATGCCCACAAAACCGCCAAGATCGGGCTCGACGATCCGCACCTGCGCATCCGCAAGTGGTCGGCGCTGCCCGCGTATGCGCGCTCCAAGTTGGCGGTGATGCTGTGGGGCCTCGAGCTCGACCGCAGGCTGCGGGTGGCGAACTCGCCCGTCAGCACCCAGCTGACCCACCCCGGCTGGGTCGCGTCGAACTTGTCGAACGTCTCCGATAAGCCCGTGATGGCGGCGTTCCACTCGGTGGTGAAGGCCGCCGCGGGCGTCCTGGCCAACGACATCGAGGCGGGCGCCGCGCCCACGCTGTATTGCATCAGCGAGCCGATCCCGCCGGGCAGCTACGTGGGCGTCGACAGTCGTCTCGGGCTGAAGGGTGGGCCTACGCTGAGTGGCCGCTCGGCCGAGGCGTGCGACTACGGGGATGCGGCTCAGCTGGTTGCCTTCGCCGAGAGGGAAACCGGCACAACGGTTCCCGTCTGACCCTCAGCCGCGGTTCAGCGCCCAGCGGATACCGCCCACCAGGGTGCGTCCTGCGACGCGGACCGCGGTGGCCTCGAGCGGAGGCAGATAGGGCAGCCGCAGCGGCAGCCGCGCCCACGCGGGCAGCATCGCGACCGACGTGGTGGCGAGCACGGCGTACGGCGGCCTGGCCAGCAGTGGCAGCGGGGGAGTGAGCAGAAGGAACTTCGCAGCCTCGCGAGCGGCCGGGGTGCTCTCCAGCTCGGGCCGGTAGTCGTCGATCCGCTGCTTGAGCTCGCGTTCGGTGTGCGGTGGGTCCTGGACGCCGAGTGCGGTGGCGACGCGGGCGGTGTCGGCGACGTAGCCGTCGCGCCCCTGCTGGTCCAGCGGACTGGCTCCGTACCTCTGGTGCGCCACCAGGAAGCTGTCCACCTCGGCGATGTGCACCCACTCGAGCAGATGGGGATCCGAGGCCTCGTAGGGTCGGCCGTCCGCCGCGATTCCGTGCACCCGGCGATGGATGCCGCGGACCTTGTCGACGGCGCGCTGGGCATCGTCGGCGGGGCCGAACGTGGTGACGGCCAGGAACGTGCTGGTGCGCTGCAGGCGGCCCCACGGGTCGCCGCGGTAGTCGGAGTGCTCGGCGACGCCCGCCATTGCCAGGGGGTGCAGCGACTGCAGGAGGAGGGCCCGGAGCCCACCGACGAACATCGACGCGTCGCCGTGCACCCGCCTGATCGGGCGGTCCTCACCGAACCAGCGCGGGCCGGGGGTGTCGTGGATGCGGGCGCGGTTGGTGGGGCCGTCCGGGCCGGCCACCATGCCGAAGAGTCGCTGGCCGAGGCCGTCGCGTACGGTCGTCATCCCAGGCAGTGCCACCTCACCGACACTACGCCGCACCCGACGGGCTCAGCCGAGCGCGAAGCCCGTGTACCCCGCGGCGGCGATCTCGTCGCAGCGGCGCCGGTACTCCGGGATGCCCGCCGTGAATCCCATGTACATCCGCTTCTTGCCCGGCACGTTGCCGCCGTTGTACCAGGAGTTGCACGACGGGTGCATCAACACCGTGGGCGCGACGAGCGCGGTCGTGAGCTCGGCCCACTCCCGTTGCGCCTCGGGCGTCGCTTCGATGGTGCGATGTCCGTGGGCGCGGAGGTAGGCCAGGCACTCGCTGATCCACTCGACGTGTTGTTCAAGGGCGGCAACGAAATTGGTGGCCGCGGCCGGTGCGCCGGGGCCCTGCACGACCAGCAGGTTGGGAAAGCCCGCGACCGCCAGTCCGAGATACGAGACCGGGCCCTCGGCCGCCCAGACGTCCTTCAGCGAGATGCCGCCGCGGCCGCGCACGTCGATGCGGGTGAGTGCGCCGGTCATGGCGTCGAAGCCGGTCGCGTAGACGATGGCGTCGAGTTCGTGGAGGCCGTCGCCGGCGCGGATCCCGGCCCGTTCGACTGCCGCGATGGGTGTGCTGCGGAGGTCGACGAGCTCCACGTTGGGCCGGTTGAACGTCTCGTAGTACCCCTGGTCGATGATCGGGCGCTTGCAGCCGAAGGGGTGGGTGGGTACCAACGCCGCGGCGGTCCGCGGGTCGTCCACGATGCGGGCGACGGCCTCGCCGTACAGCTCCGTCGCCATCCGGTTGGCGTCGATGTCGAAGAAGACGTCGCCCCAGTCCAGCGCGCCCATGACGCCGCGTTCGGCGACGGCCCTGCGCTTGTCCTCGGCGCTGGCGCCCCTGATCGGTGGTCGGCTGAGCATGTCGATCAGCAGCGAGAAGGCGCTGAGCCTGGCGGCGCCGACCGGATGCGCGCGCTGGGCGGCGCGGATCTCGTCGTACTGCGCCTTCAATCCGTCGAGCTCGCCGTCGTCGAACGGCCGCACGCGCCACGGCAGGGTGTAGGCGGGTGAGCGTTGGAACACCGTCAGACGTTGCGCCTGCCGGGCCACGACGGGGATCAATTGCACACCGGTGGAACCGGTTCCGATCACACCGACCCGTTTGCCGGTGAAGTCGACCCCCTCGGCGGGCCACCTTGCCGTGAATAGCGACGTGCCGCCGAAGCAGGACATGCCGGGGATGTCGGGCTCCAGCGGCACCGAGAGGATGCCCGATGCCGCGACCACGAAGCGGGCTGAGAAGCGCTCGCCCGCCGCCGTCTCGAGTGTCCACTCCGCGGCGTCGTCGTCGAAGCGCATGGCGGTGACCTCGGTGCGCAGCCGGATGTCACGACGCAGGTCGAGGCGATCGGCGACGAAGTGGAGGTAGGCCTCGATCTCGGGCTGGGCGGGCATGGTCTCCGTCCACACCCACTCCTGCTGGATCTCCTCGGAGAAGCCGTAGCTGTACTCGATGCTCTCGATGTCGCACCGCGCGCCCGGGTACCGGTTCATCAGCCAGGTGCCACCGATGTCGTCGGCCATCTCCAGCGCGCACGTGCGCAGGCCGCGGCGACGCAGCTCGTAGAGCATGTACAGGCCCGAGAAGCCTGCCCCGATGACGACGGCATCGAAGCGCTCGTGCCACATCCAGGCTCCTCACTGCGGTACTGAAAGTCATACCGTATGGGCCACCGCGCTACCAGGCCGGGGTTTCGGAGGATCTCGCTACCGATATCTGTCGGCCAACCGCTTCCGATGAGTGGCCGGGGAGCCGAACAGTGCGCGATTCAGCATGGCCCGCTTGAGGTAGACGTGAACGCCACTCTCCCAGGTGTATCCGATGCCGCCGTGCAGCTGCATGGCCGTGCCGGCGACCTCGACCGCCGCCGAGCACGCGTAGGACTTGGCCATCGCGGCGGCGACGCCCGCGTCGCCCCCCTCGGCCAGCGTGCCGACCGCCGCGTCCACCAGGTGCCTGGCCACCGACAGCTGCACCAACATGTCCGCGCATGCGTGCTTGACCGCCTGGAACGACCCGATGGGCCTGCCGAACTGCTCCCTGACCCGCGCGTAGTCGACGGTGGCGGCGAGCATCGCCTCGCCGACGCCGAGGCTGTCGCACGCGATCGCTATCGCGCCACGGTCGCGCAGCGAGCCCGGATCCGCTGTCAGCGGCCATGATTGCGCCACCGCGGTGCCCTCGGCAGTCACCGTGGCCAGCGCGCGGGTGTCGTCGAGCACGGGCTGGGGGGTGATGGTCGCCCCCGATGTCGTGACCACCACGGGCCTGCCGTCATCGTCGGCGAGCAGGAGTACGACCTCCGCGCCCTCGGCGTCGGGCACGAACTCGGCCAGGCCCGACACCCTGCCATCCGAGATCGTGAAGCCCGTCGCCAGTGCGGCGGTCGCCCCCGCGCCGAGTCGCTCCAGGAGCTCGTCGCGGGAGTCGTTGGGCGCCAACGACGTCAGTGCACCCGCGGCGAGGGCCGTGCCGAGATACCGGGTGTCGGCCGCCGCGCGGCCCAGCTCCTCGAGGACGATCGCCGTCTCGACGAAGGACGCACCTGCGCCGCCGAGCGGCTCGGGCACCTCCAGGGCAGTCCAGCCCGCCTCGACCAGGTGATGCCAGTCGCCCCCCTTGGTCAGCAGCCCGCGGGCCATCACGCGCAGTTCGTCGTGGAACTCGCGCAGGTCCGACGTCACGAGGCCACCGGTTCCCGAGGGAGGCCCAAGCCGCGTTCGCCGATGATGGTGCGCTGGATCTCGCTGGAGCCGCCGGGAATGGTCCACTCCCACGACCCGATGAAGTCCAGCGCCCAGGCTCCCGACTCCCACCCGCTCGACATCGGCTTCGTCAACACGGTGTGCGCAGCCAGGCCGGTGACGTCGGTACCGAAGTCGGTGAGCCGTTGCAGCAGTTCGCTGTAGAAGAGCTTGACGATCGACGGGTCGGCGGGCCCGACGGTCCCCGCGTCGTGACCCACGACCACGTTGCGGCACAGGCCGCGCAGGCCGGCGATCTCGATGTCGAACTGCGCCAATCGATCCGCCACCAGATCGTCGTCGATCGGTCGGGAACCGTCCGGCCGCGGCCGGGTGCACTCGGAGACCAAGCGGTCGAAGCCCGCATTGCCCAACCGCTCGGCGAGTTCGAGCATCGTCATCCCCCGTTCGGCGCCGAGGGTGGCCTGGGCAACCTGCCAGCCGCCGTTCTCGGAGCCGACGAGGTTCTCGGCCGGAATCAGGACGTCGTTGAGGAAGATCTCGCAGAAGTGTGATTCGCCGATCGCGTTGCGGATGGGACGCACGTCGACGCCCGGCGACCGCATGTCCATCAGGAAGTAGGAGATGCCCCGGCGCTTGGGTGCGTCGGGGTCGGTGCGCGCCAGCAGCAGGCACCAGTCGGCGTGCAATCCGCCACTGGCCCAGAGCTTCTGACCATTGACCAGGTAGCCGTCGTCGACCCTGCGGGCCGTCGTGCGTAGCGAGGCCAGATCCGAGCCCGCCTCCGGCTCGGAGAAGCCCTGCACCCAGATCTCACCGTCGAGGATCGCGGGCAGGTGGCGCCGACGTTGAACGTCGGTGCCGGCCGCGAGCAGAGTCGACGCCGCGTGGTGAATGCCCACGAACGCGAGGACAAGTCGTGGGGCGTCGTGCGCGGCCAACTCCTGGTAGAGCGCGATCTGGTGGGCCACCGGCATGCCGCCACCCCACTCGGCGGGCCAATGTGGCACGGCGAAGCCCGCCGCGCGCAACTCGGCGAACCACGACTTCTGGAAGGCGACGAACTCGTCGTCGCCGACACCGGTCTGGGACTGCCGCCAGTCGGCGGGCACGTGCGACCGGCACCACTCGCGGGCGTTGGCGCGGAAGTCGTCGAGGTCGGAGGTCACGACGCCTCCCCGTAGAGCCCCGTCAATCCCTGTGCGCCAAGCCTTTCGGTGAGCCTGGCGCGGGTGGCGGACACGCCGAGCGGAAGCCGGCGCAGGGGCTGGCTGTGCCGCGACAACCACGACAGCGTGGTCTCGTCACAGAAACCGACCGCGCCGTGCAGCTGGTGGGTGATGCGGAAGACGATCTCGGCCGCCTCGAGCGCTGCCATGCGCAGCGCCATGGCGTCGTCGAGCGCGTCGGCACTGCCCGCGGCGGCGCTCCAGGTGGCGTACCTGGCGAGCATGTCGACCCCCGCCCGCTCCACCTCGGCGTCGGTCAGCTGAAACTGGACGCTCTGAAAGCCCGACAGCGGTTGACCGAACTGCTGTCGCATGCGGACGTGGGCGATGGTGAGTTCGATCGCGCGGTCCAGCATTCCGAGCAGCGTCCAGCACGGCAGCAGCAGCGCCACCGGGAGGTCCGCCGAGCCGTCACCGGCGCGCGGCGTCAGGGACAGTGCCGTCACGAAGGCCGCCAGGGGGTCGCCGATGGCGGCGGCGGCGCTGCGTCGGCCGTCCAGGGTGACGGCGCCCCAGTTCGCCGCGATACCCGCCACGGCTCCGGCGGGCCGCGCATCGGCGACCACGATCAGGCCGTCGTCGTCGGGGGTCCGGGCCAGCCGCTCGGCCACCGGATAGGGCAGCGCCCAGTAGCCCGCGCTGCGGCACAGGGCGGCAGCGGCCTCGAGCTGATCGGCGTCGGCTCTTGGCTCCAGCTCCCACGCACCGAGTTCGGCGAGGACGGGCCCGACCAGTTTCTCGCGCGCCGCTGGATCGGCTTCGGCCCGCTGGACCAGCTGGTCGCCACCCGCGGCGTCGAGCGCCCGAAGTGCCTGGCGCCCATACTCCTTGGCCTCGTCGCCGAGATCGGTGATCATCGGGCCGCCAGCAGGGCACGCGACAGCAGGATGCGCTGCATCTCGATGCTCCCCGAGGAGACGGTGGAGGCCTGCGAGTAGCGCCAGTGATCCTCGACCTCCCGACGGAACAGCGAGGTGCCCTCCTCGGGGGCTTCGGCGGCGATCTCCATCAGCACCTCCGCGCTGTCCTGGTCGAGCTTGGTCACGGCGATCCGGTAGGCCGCCACGTCGGTGGGCTGCACCCGCCCTTCCCCTTGCAACGACACCAGCCGATACGCCAGCAGCCGGGCCCGTCGGCAGTGCACCAGCATCCTGGTCCACCGGCCACGGAGTTCGGCGGGCAGCTCATTCCATTGCGCACCAAGCTGTTCCGGCGCTATCTGGAGCAGTCGTTCGCATCGCGCGTAGCGGGCGATGCCGAGACGCTCGAACGACAGCACGTCGGCGACGATCGACCACCCGTCGTCGACCGTGCCCAGCACGTCGGCCTCGGTGACGCGGAGATCGTCGAAGAAGACCTCGTTGAGGTGGTGCGGACCCATCATGCAGCCGATGGGGCGGACCGTGATGGCGGGATCGTCCATCGGCACGAGGAAGATCGTCAGGCCGGCCTGCTTCTTGCCGCCCTTCGTGGTGCGCGCGAGCAGGAAGCACCACTGCGCCATCGTGGCGTACGACGTCCAGATCTTCTGGCCGTTGATGCGCCAGCCGTCCCCGTCCCTCGTTGCCGAGGTGCGCAGCGAGGCGAGGTCCGACCCTGCCTCCGGCTCGCTGAACCCCTGACACCAGATGACCTCGCCGCGGGCGATCGGCGGCAGATGCCTGCGCTGCTGCTCCGGCGTTCCGTGGCGCATGAGCGTCGGCCCCACCCAGTTGACGCCCATGTACTGCGCGCCGCGCGGCTCGTGATGGGCCCACATCTCCTCGCGGACCACGGTCTGCTCCCACACCGACGAGCCGCGTCCACCGAATTCCTCGGGCCACGACATGCACAGCAGCCCGCGTTCGGCCAGCAGGTGGCAGAACTTCTGGGCCACCGCCAGGTCTGCGGGGTCGTCGGTGAAGGCGCCGAGGAAGTCGGCCGGCACGTGTGCCTTCACCAGGTCGCGGAGGTCCCGCCGCAGATTCGTCGCGTCGTGACCCATCTCGAAGTCCACGTGGCGATCGTAGGCTAATCCTTATAAGGATTGCTAGTATTCGATGCGTGCCAGCAGGTCGAACTCCCCAGCGCCGCATCGCCGAGACGGTGGCGGGCGAGTTGCGGGAAGGCATTCTCACCGGACGCACCGGCGACCGGCTGCCGACCCAGGATCAGCTGGTCAGCGACTTCGGCGTCAGCTATCCGTCGGTGCGCGAGGCGCTGCGGATCCTCGAGACGGAGGGCCTGGTCACCGTGCGGCGCGGCAGCGTCGGGGGTGCCGAGGTGCACCGCCCCGACCAGTCGTCGGGCGCGTACCACCTCGGCCTGCTGCTCCAGGGGGCAGGCGTCACGCTCGGCGACCTGGCCCAGGGACTGCTGCTGCTCGAACCCCTCTGCGCGGGCGAGGTGGCCAGGCGCGCGGACCGGGCGACCGCCGTCGTGCCCGCGTTGACCGCCAACGTCGAGGCCTCCGCCGACGCAGTGTCCGACGGCGTCGCCTTCACCAGGATCGCGCGCGAGTTCCACGACCTCGTCGTCGCCTTCACCCCCAACGACACCATGCGCTACGTCGTGCGCAGCCTCGTCGCGCTCTGGTCGGCTCAGGAGCGGCAGTGGGCGGCGACGCGCACCAGGCGCGGCGAGTACCCGTCGCCGTCGGCGGCGCGCGCTGCGGTCCAGACCCACCGCAGGCTGGTAGACGAGATCGCGGCGGGCCGTGCCGACGAGGCGCAGGAGATCGCGCGCAAGCACCTGGCCGCGACGCAGGCCGTCGTTCTCGAACGCTTCAACGACGACGTCGTGCACGCCGCCTCGGCGCGATCCGGCCGAATCGCGTTGTGACTAAGCGTTCTTCAGCGTCTCCCAGTCGTGCTCGTCCTCAAGCTTGGCGATCGCCTTCGCGGTGCGCTCCTTCATGACGAGCGTGAACGCGACGCCGATCACCACGGCCACCACCAGACCGATCCAGGAGAACCGCGAGAGCCACTTCTCGGCGGCCAGACCGAGGTAGTAGACGACCGCCGTGGTGCCTCCCGCCCAGACCAGTCCGCCAGAGGCGTTGGCGGCCAGGAAGTGTGAGTAGGGCATCTTCAGTGCGCCCGCGAGCGGCCCCGCGAAGATGCGCAGCAGTGCGATGAAGCGGCCGAAGAACACCGCCCACATGCCCCAGCGGGTGAAGAACTGCTTGGCCAGCGCGACGTGCCCAGGGCCGAAGTGTTTGGGGAAGCGTTTGCCGAGCCGTTCGAAGAGGCCCATGCCGTAGCGCCGACCGATGCTGTATCCGATGGAGTCACCGACGATCGCGCCGATGGTGGCGGCGGCGCCGACGCCCACCGGGTTGATGTCCAGCGTGTGCCGCGACGCCAGCAGCGCGGCGCTGACGAGGGCGATCTCGCCAGGCAGCGGGATGCCGAGGCTCTCCATGCCGATCACCGCGCCGACCACGAGGTAGACCGCGAACGGCGGGATGGTCTGCAGGAAGGCGTCGACGTTCACGCGCTAAGGATGCCCGACGAATGGCGTGGCGGGCGACAAGCCGGCGAGTTTCAGTCGCTGGCGGGCAGAGGCTTGGCTTCCTTGATCGTCAGCGGGGTGGTTCCGATGCTCAGGGTGCCTGCGCCTGCCTTGGTGACGAGAACCTCCGCGCCGCCGTCGTCGACGTAGCGCTTGCCCATGAGATTGCCGTCGGACAGTGCGGCGTCGATCGCGAGGCTGCCGTCCTTCTCCGAACTCTCCGTGCCGATCGGCACCATGGGGGCGCCGCCCGCTCGGAGGTCGTCGAGGCTGTCGGCGCTGCGCACCACGATGACCTGGGTGTCGCATACCTGGCTCTGCAGGCGGGTGCCGTTCTTGATCATGCTGACTCCTTGCTGGCAGTGGCGGATTCGGCGGCGAGTTCGTCCAGGAGGTCGCGGCGGAGGATCTTGCCGGTCGCGTTGGTGGGGAGTTCGTCGCGGAACACTACGCGGTCCGGGGTGCGGGAACCGCGGAGTTGGCCGCGGACGTGCGCGCGGAGATCCTCCGGGTCGGGGTCGGCGCCGGGGGCGCGAACCACCACCGCGACGATGATCTGGCCCCACTCGGGGTCCTCGGGGCCGACGACCGCGCAGTCGCGCACGTGTGGGTGCTCGACGAGCACGTCCTCGATCTCGGCGGGCGCGATGTTCTCGCCACCGCGGATGATGGTGTCGTCGGAGCGGCCGCCGAGGAACAGGTAGCCCTCGTCGTCGAGCATGGCGACGTCGCGGGTGGGGAACCAGCCCTCGTCGTCGAGCACCGACCCGATGTCGGTGTACTTGCCGGACACCTGCTCACCGCGGACGAACAGTTCGCCCGTCTCGCCAGGGCCGAGGACGGTGCCGTCGTCCGCGCGGATCTGTACCTCGATGCCCGGCACCGGCTGGCCCACCGACCCGAGACGGCGGAGCGCGGCGGCGTCCGTGGCTGCCAGCGCGGCACGGTGGTCGTCGGGGGTGAGGACGGCGATGGTGGAGCTGGTCTCGGTGAGCCCGTAGGCGTTGACGAACCCGACGCCGGGCAGCAGTGACAGCGCCTGCCGGACCAGTGGCAGCGCCACCTTCGACCCGCCGTAGGCCAGTGTCCGCAGCGACGGCAGCGTGGCCTTGGTCGAGTCCAGCACGCCGACGATGCGGTCGAGCATGGTCGGGACCACGGTGGCCGACGTGACGTTCTCGGTGCCCACCAGCCTTACCCACTCGTGCGCGTCGAAGTTGGTCAGGTACACCATCTTTCGGCCTGCGTAAAGGTTCGACAGCGCTGCCGAGACGCCGGCGATGTGATAGGGCGGCACGCAGATCAGGGCGGCGTCGCCGGGATCCGCGGAGGCGTATTCGACGGTGCCGGTGATGTAGCTGGTCAGGTTGTTGTGGGTGAGCTCGACGGCCTTGGGCTTGGACGTCGTGCCGGAGGTGAACAGCACGACGGCCACGGCATCGGGGTCGGCGAACTCGGCGACGGGCTCGGCGGCGCGGGCGGCCGCGACGAACTCGTCGGACCCCATCACGCGGTAGCCGCTCCCGACGGCGTCGCGGTACTCGTCGTCGACCACGACGAGGGGGCTGGGCAGTCGGTCGAGAAGGGCGCGGAGGCCGTCGGCCGAGAGGCGATAGTTCAGCGGGGTCAGCGGCACGGCGGCGCGCGCGGCGGAGAACAGCAGCAGCGGCAGCATGGCGCCGCCGGTCCCGACGTAGGCGACGTGCTGCGCGCCGGAGGCGGCGATCACACCCGCGCCGCCGTCGGCCAGCGCGCTCAAACCCTCTGCGGTGAGCCGGATGTCGCTGGAGACCACCGCCGTGCGGTCGGGTTCGCCAGACGCTGCCATCTCCAGCAGCAGCGAGATGCTCACGCTATGTCCGCCTGCTCGTCGACGAAGATGTCCCACATGGGATTGGCTCCGCCACCGTAGGGCGACAGGTCGGTGACGCCCGTGGCGGCGAGCACGTCGGTGTCGAGGTAACACCGTCCGTTGGCCTCGGCGGCGGGCTTGGTGAGCACGGCCGCTGCGGCGTCGGCCATGATCTCCGGGCTGCGGGACCTGTCCACCAGTGTGCCGTCGGCCAGGTTGGTGACGGCCGAGGTGGCGATGTAGGTCTGCGGCCACAGACAGCTGAAACCGATTCCGGCGTCGGCATATTCGGCCGCCCACCCCAGTGACAACAGGGTCATGCCGTACTTCGACAGGGTGTAGGCGGGATGTGCGCCCAGCCAGTGGGGGCTCAGGTTCAGCGGTGGCGCCAGCGTCATCACGTGTGCGTTCGACGACTGGCGGAGATGGGGGAGTGCCGCCTTGGTCAGCAGGAAGGTGCCGCGGACGTTGATGTCCATCATCAGGTCGAACTTCTTGGCCGAGAGTCGCTCCGTCGGCTCCGTCGCGATCGCGCTGGCGTTGTTGACCACGATGTCGATGCCGCCGAAGTGCTCGACGGCCGCCTCCACGGCGCGCTGGACGTCCTCCTCGTTGCGCACGTCGCCGACGACTGCCAGGCCCTTGCCGCCGGCAGCCTCGACGTCGGCGACCGCGGTGTGCACGGTGCCTGGCAGCTTGGGGTGCGGCTCGGCGGTCTTGGCCAGCAGCACGGCGTTGGCCCCGAGCCGGGCGGCGCCGACGGCGATGGCCAGCCCGATGCCGCGGCTGCCGCCCGACACCACCAACGTGCGGTTGGCAAGGGGATGCTGCTGGTCCGTCATCGGTCTCCTCGGATCACGTGCCTCGATGTTAGCCGAACGATAGGGGCATTCTCATTTTCTGCAAGTGTCATGCTCGCATACGGTCTTGCCGGTCTGGTTAGGACCAACGCGCACGCCGGCCACACCGCGGCTGACGTGGCACGGGACGCCCAACTCGCGGACTGTTTCCGCTCTGCGGTATTGGCATTCTCATTTTTAGCAAGTACGTTATCCCTCGATGAGTGACCAAGCCATGCCCCGGGTGGAGACGCCATCCGGCATCCCCCTGGAGCCCGTCTACGGACCGGGTGATCGTGCCGCGGAGCCGCCTCCGCCCGGCGAGTACCCGTTCACGCGCGGCAATTTCGCGTCCGGCTACCGCGGGAAGACCTGGACGTTTCGCCAGTACTCCGGATTCGGCACCGCCGAGGAGAGCAACCGCCGCTACCGGTACCTGCTCGACCAGGGCGGCACGGGACTGTCGGTCGCCCTCGACCTGCCCACCCAGTGCGGCTACGACTCCGACGACGCCGAGTACGGCGAGGAGGTCGGTCGCGTCGGCGTGGCCGTCGACACCCTCGCCGACGCCGAGGTCCTGTTCGACGGCATCCCGCTCGACCAGATCAGCACCAGCTTCACCATCAACGGCACGGCCGCCATCCTGTTGGCCTTCTACGTCGCCGCGGCCGAGAAGAAGGGCGTGCCGCGCGAGAAGCTCACCGGCACCATCCAGAACGACATCCTCAAGGAGTACGCGTCGCGCGGCACCTGGATCTGGCCGCCGGAGCCGTCGCTGCGACTGATCGCCGACACCATCGAGTTCTGCGCCTCCGAGGTGCCGCGCTTCAATGCGATCTCGGTGGCGGGGGCGCACTTCCGCGACGCGGGCGCGAATGCCGTTCAGGAGATGGCCTTCACCCTGGCCGACGGTGTCACCTACTGCGACACCGTCGTCGAGCGTGGCCGGATGACGATCGACAAGTTCGCGCCGCAGATCTCGTTCTTCTTCTACACACACGGCGACTTCTTCGAGGAGATCGCGAAGTACCGCGCGGGGCGGCGCCGGTGGGCGACCATCGTGCGCGAGCGCTACGGCGCCACGACCGACAAGGCGTCGATGTTCCGCTTCGGCTGCGTGGCCGGTGGCGCGTCCCTGTACGCGCCGCAGGCCCAGAACAACCTGGTGCGCGTGGCCTACGAGTCGATGGCGGCGGTCCTCGGTGGAGTGCAGTCGATGTTCACCGCGGCGTGGGACGAGCCGTTCGCCCTGCCCAGCGAGGAGTCGGCGACCCTGGCGCTGCGTACGCAGCAGATCCTCGCGTACGAGACGGGCGTGACGAAGGTGGCCGATCCATTGGGCGGTTCCTACTTCGTCGAGGCGCTCACCGATGCCACGGAGGCGAAGATCGTCGAGATCATGGACGACCTCGAAAGGCACGGCGGCATGGTGCGTTCCATCGAGGACGGCTATCTGCAGGGGCTCATCGCCGATGAGGCCTTCAAGATCCACCACGAGGTCGAGTCCGGCGAGCGACCCGTCGTCGGGGTCAACAGGTTCGTCACCGACGAGCCGCCGCCCGACATCGACACCTACGAACTCGACGCCGAGGGACGCGATCTGCAACTCAAGCGGCTGGCCAAGGTGAAGGCCGAGCGCGACGGCGTCGCGGTCAAGGAGACGTTGGCGGAATTGGCGAGGGCGGCTGAGGGTACGGAAAACCTGATGTACCGGCTCATCGACTGCGCCAACGCGTACTGCACCGTCGGAGAGATGGTCTCGGCGCTCAAGGCGGTATGGGGCGAATTCCAGCAGCCGGTGGTGTTCTAGTGGGCACCCGTGTGCTGGTGGCGAAGCCCGGCCTGGACGGTCACGACCGCGGCGCCAAGATCGTCGCGCGGACCCTGCGTGACGCCGGCTTCGAGGTCATCTACACCGGCATCAGGCAGCGCATCGAGGACATCGTGTCGATCGCGTTGCAGGAAGACGTCAGTCTTGTTGGCCTGTCGATCCTCTCGGGCGCCCACCTGGCTCTGACCGCCCGCACCGTCGACGCGCTGCGGGCCGCCGACGCAGGCGACATCGCGGTCGTGGTTGGCGGCACCATCCCGCAGGCCGACGTGGCCAAGTTACTGGAAGCCGGTGCGGCTGCGGTGTTCCCGACCGGCACGTCGTTGGAGACCCTGGTCCGCGACGTACGGGCGCTGACCGAGAAGGCGGAGCAGTGACGCCGAACGTGCAGTGGTGGCACGATTTTGGCCCGAAACGCGCCGTGGGCGCACGTTCGAAGACGGGGGAGCCGTGAGACTCGGCGTGATGATCGGTGCCGAGCGTGGCGACATGGCGCGCAAGGTGGCCAAGCTGGTGTCCGACGTCGAGTGGGCCGACGCGGCGGGGATGGACACCGCATGGATGCCCCAGGTGCCCGACGACTTCGACTGCCTGACGATGGTGGCGCTGATGGCGGCGCACAGCACGCGCATCGAACTCGGGACCGCCGTGGTGCCGCTGCAGGCTCAGCATCCGATTGCCCTTGCCCGACAGGCACTCTCGGTGCATGCGATGGCGGAGGGCCGGCTGGCGCTCGGGGTGGGTCCGTCGCACCACTGGATCATCCGCGACATGTTGGGGCTGGCGTACGAGAAGCCGGCCGGATACACCAGGGACTATCTCGAGGTGCTGAACGCCGCGATCGCAGGCCCCGGCCCCGTCGACGTCGAGAACGAGTCCTTCACCGTGCACAACCCGACCGTGCTCGGTGCGTCGACGCCGATGCCGGTGCTCGTCGCGGCACTGGGACCGGTGATGCTGCAGATCGCCGGCGCGCACGCCGACGGCACGGTGCTGTGGATGGCCGACGAGAAGGCGATCGGCGACCACATCGCGCCGAAGATCACCAAGGCCGCCGCCGACGCGGGTCGGCCTGCGCCGCGGATCGTGGCGGGCATTCCCGTGTGTCTGTGCGCCAACTCCGAGATCGACGCAGCCAAGGAGCGGGCCAACCGCATCCTGTCCGAGGCCGAGACGTCCCCGAACTACCAGAAGCTGCTGGACCGTGGCGATGCCCGCAACGTCGGCGACCTGTGTGCCGCTGGTGACATGGAACAAATCCTGCGTCGATTCCGCAGGTTCGCCGACGCCGGCGTGACCGACCTGTCGGTGCGACTGCTTCCGATCGGCGACACCCGCGACGAACTCGTCGCCTCGAAGTACCGCACCAGAGAGATGATCTCCGAGCTCGCCAAGCAGGTTCGGTGACCTCCGAGGGACCGCTTGCGGGTATCCGCATCCTGGAGGTCGGCCACATGCTGGCCGGTCCCTACGCCACCATGATGCTGGCGGATCTCGGCGCCCAGGTCACCAAGCTCGAACCTCCCGCAGGGGACATCTCGCGCCAGGTGGGCGACAGTTATTTCGCCAGCCTCAACCGCGGCAAGCGCAGCATCTGCCTCGAACTCGCGACGGATGAAGGCCAGCGGCGGCTCGGTGAGCTGGTCGCGGAATCCCATGCGCTGCTGGTGAATTTGAAGCCGTCGGGAATTCACAAGCTTGGTCTCACCTACGAGAAGCTGAAGCGGTACAACGAGAAGATCGTGTGCGTGGCGTTGACGGGCTTCGGCCTCGAGGCGGGGGATGACCCCGCGTTCGACTACGTCGTGCAGGCCGCTACCGGGATCGCGTCGCTGACGGGTGATCCGGAGGGCCCGCCGACCCTGCCCGGTTACTCGTCGGCGGACAACTCCACCGGGCTGACGGCGGCCATCGGACTGCTCGCGCAGATCGTCTCGGGCCGTGGCGGCCAGATCGACGTCTCGCTGCGCGACGTGATGCTGTCTCAGCTGAACTACCGCGCGTCGGCCTACCTCAACGACGGCATCGAGCCGCGCCGCTACCCGAACGGTGCACACTCGTATTACGTTCCGGCGCAGCTCTTCCCGACGGGCGACGGGTACCTCGCGCTGTTCATCACGCACGACGGCTTCTGGCGGCTGTTCTGCGCGGAGTCGGGCATCACGGGTTGGCCGACGATGGCCGAGCGGGCTGCCAACCGCGACGACGTCCTTGCGGTCGTGTCCGCGGTCCTGGCCTCCGACACCGCACTGGGGTGGGAGGCGCGATTGCGTCCCCTCGGCATTCCGGCCGCCGCCGTGCGCACCCTGCCCGAGGCGCTGGCCGTCACCCCCGAGGTGGTCGTGCCGGCGGGTGACTACCGACTGGTGCGCGGTTCGGTGCGCGTCGTCGGCTACGAGCCTGCCTACGGGCCGCCACCCAAGCTCGGCGAGCACTCCGCGCCGTCGGAGCTTCAGTCCTCGTAGTCGACCGTGACGCTCGCCGTGTCGGGGATGGCCTGGCACGTCAGCACGTATCCGTCTGCGACCTCGTCGTCATCGAGGGCGTCGTTGACCCGCATCGTGGCGGTACCCTCGCTCAACTTGGCCATGCACGTCCCACAGTTGCCCGCCTCACAGGAGAACGGAGGCGTCAGGCCCGCTCGTCGAGCGGTCTCCAGAAGGGTCTCGCCGAGCTTGTAGGACGCGGTGGTCCGCTTGCGGTCGAGGAGGATCGTCACCTCGCCACCGGCCTCGTCGGTCGGTACGGGGGCTGCGGTCATCGGTGGCTCCTGGCATCGATATTCTGTTCAAGTGAGAATATCATTCTCCAGAAAAGATAGGATATTCTCAACTCCTCGGACGAAGGCAGGGGGTCGGGCTGCGGTGGTCGCAGATTCTCGTACGACGGATGTCCCCGTCCTCGCCTTCGACGGTCGGCAGTACACGCGGGCCGAGCTGGATGCGCTGGTCAGCGGGATGGCGACCGTCCTCGAGTGGCGTGGGGTCCGCACCGGCGACCGGGTCGCCCTGATGTCGTCGAACCGGCCCGAGTTCGTCGTCGCCATGCGCGCCATCTGGGCGGTGGGCGCCGCGGTCGTGCTCATCAGCACGTCGTGGAAGCGGGCCGAGGTCGAACACGCGCTGGCCCTGACCGGGCCCACGCACGCAGTCGGGGACGGCGCGGTGCTGGCCGAGATGATGCCCATGCTGCACCTCGACGAACCGATCGCGCCCGGTCGACGCGAGTTCGGATCCGCGGATCCGGAGTCGGACGCGCTCTTCGTGTTCAGTTCGGGAACCACGGGCCTGCCGAAGGCCGTTCGGCACACGCACGCCGCGTTCGCGGTGGCCGTCGCACACTGGCGCACCGCGCTGGGTCTCACGTCGACGGACCGCATGCAGATCATGACCCCTCCCTCGCACATCCTGGGTCTGCTGAACATCGCCACGGCGCTGGACGCGGGTGCGTGGGTCCGGCTGCATCGCCGCTTCGACGTCGAAACCATGCTGCGCCACATCGAGTCCGACCGCATCACCGTCGAGATGGCGGTGGCGCCGATCGCCCTCGCGCTGGCGGCCCACCCGGATCTCGAGTCCTACGATCTGTCCTCGTTGCGCTACGTCATGTGGTGCGCCACCCCCGTCACGCGCAGCGTCGCCGAGGCCGTGACGCGACGGGTGGGCATCACATGGGTGACCGCCTACGGCGCCAGCGAACTTCCGGTCATCTCGTGCAACTCGCTGGAGGGCTCGCACCTGGACACCGTGGGCCGTGCGGTGCCCGGGGTCGACCTCCGCGTGGTGGCGCTCGACACCGGAGAGGCGTTGTCGCCAGGGCAGATCGGCGAGATCCAGGTCAGGTCGGCCTCGGCGATGGCGGGCTACCTGCCCGACGCCGCGACGGCAGCGGCCTTCAGCGAAGGCTGGTACCGCACGGGCGACGTCGGCTTCCTCGACGCCGAGGGCTGGCTGCGCATCACCGACCGCGCCAAGGAGATGATCAAGGTCCGCGGGTTCCAGGTGGCGCCCGCGGAGGTCGAGGCGGTCCTGCACGGGCATGCCGCCGTGGCCGACTGCGCCGTCTTCGGAGTGCCTGATGCGGCCAACGGTGAAACGGTCGTGGCCGCCGTCACGCGCTGTGGCCCCGTCGAGGCCGAGGAGTTGATCCAGCTCGTCGCCGACCGGCTGGCGTCCTACAAGCGACCCGGCCGAGTGGTGTTCGTCCCCGAGATTCCCCGTCTCCCTTCAGGAAAGGTATTGCGCCGAGTGCTCAAGGAGCGACTGTGGACGTCCGTCTGACCTCAGAACAACGACAACTCCGTGAGGCCGCGGCGAAGCTGGCCGACGACCTCGGACCGGGCTCGGTCGCCGATCTCGACGACGACGGCCGCATCGCCCGACTCGAGAAGACGGTGCAGTCGACCGGCTGGCGATCGCTGCGCTCCGACGAGGCGTCCGGCGTCGAGGTCGCCCTCGTCGTCGAGGAATTCGCCAGGGGCCTGGTCGACGTGCCGTTCCTGGGGCCGGTGCTGACCGACGACCTGGCCCGGTGCCTCGGCCGCGACCTCGCCGTGCCCGAGACGGTGAACGAGTCGATCGATCTGACGAGAAGCCTTGTCGGAGTGGCCGAGTCGCCCGCTGAGCTGTCCGAGTTGTCCCATGACGACGCCGCCCGCTGGTACGCGCTGGCGCTCACCGCGACGTCGGCCGATCTCGTCGGGGCCGCGCGCGGCGCACTGGCGCTGGCCACCGAGTACGCCAAGATGCGCGAGCAGTACGGTGCGACGATCGGCTCCTACCAGGCGGTCGGGCATCTGCTGGCGGAGAGTCTGGCCCTGATCGAGGGCTGCATCAGCGTCTCGCGGCACGCCGCGTGGGCCGTCGACGAACTTCCGGTCGCCGAAGCCGTCGAGGCGGCCCGCGTCGCCAAGATCTACTGCGCGCGTTCTGCACTCACCGTCTGTGAGACGTCGATCCAGGTGCACGGCGGCATCGGCAACACGTGGGAATGCCTGGCACACGTCTACCTTCGCCGCGTATTGGCCGCGACGGAGATGTGGCCCGTGAAGTTCGAGGAGTTGACCATTGGACTTTCGTGACTCCACGGATGAAGCCGCCTTCCGGCAGAAGCTGAGCGGGTGGCTCAAGGAGCAGAAGGGCAGATTCCCCACCTCGGGTGACGAGTACTGGGCCAAGGCGGGCGAGTGGCATCAAGCGCTCTACGCGGCCGGCTTCTTCGGCACGTCCTGGCCCAAGGCCTATGGCGGACAGGACCTTCCACCCGTGTACGACGTCATCGTCGACGAGGAGATCGCCAAGGCGGGCGCGCCGGCGCGACCGAGTCTCGGCTACCTCGTCGTCGGCCTCAGCCACCATGGCGACGAGGCGCTCGCGCAGCGATTCCTGCCTGGCATGATCAACGGCACGGAGCGTTGGTGCCAGGGCTTCAGCGAGCCGGGCGCAGGGTCCGATCTGGCGTCGCTGACCACCACCGCGGTGCGCGATGGCGACGAGTACGTCATCCACGGGCACAAGATCTGGACCAGCTATTCCGACGTCGCCGACTGGTGTCTTCTGCTGGCGCGCACCGACAGGGACGTGCCCAAGCACAAGGGCATCTCGGCGTTCATCGTGCCGATGCACCAGGCGGGTATCGAGCAGCGGCCGCTGAAGATGATCAGCGGCGTCACCAAGGAGTTCGGTCAGGTCGAGTTCGACGGTGCCAGAGTGTCGGCCGACAACATGGTCGGCGCGCCCGGTGACGGCTGGAAGCTGGCGATGACTGTGGTCAGTCACGAACGCGAGCCGTCGACGCTGGGCTTCTCGGCGCGTTACGGAAAGCTGGTGCGCCAGTTGGCCACGACGGCCGACGGCGTCGCGCCGGAGGAGCTGTCGTGGGCGTGGGTGCAGACCGAGATGTTGCGGTTGCACGTGCGACGACGGCTGTCCGAACAGTTGGACGGCATGACCCACGGACCGCAGGGATCGTTGGACAAGCTGCTCATGACGTGGGTCGAGCAGTCCGTCGGCCACGCCGCGCTGAAGACCGTCGGCACCGGTGACCCGGAACTGTTCGGGGCGTACATGTACAGCCGCGCGCAGAGCGTGATGGGCGGGACCAGCCAGATTCAGAAGAACATCATCGCGCAACGGATTCTCGGATTGGGAGGCTAGCCAGATGTACGACATGCCTGAGGAAATCGACGTCACGGCCGACGGTGCACTGCGCGTCATCACGCTGAACCGCCCCGACGCGCTCAACGCCGTGAACGACAATCTGCACGTCGGTCTCGCGAAGATCTGGGAGGCGCTCAACGAGGACGTCGGCGCCCGCGCGGCGGTGATCACGGGTGCGGGAAGGGCATTCTCGGCCGGTGGTGACTTCAACTACCTCAACGAACTGCGCAACGACGAAGCCCTGCGGCAGAAGACCATCAAGCATGGCCGCGATCTGGTGATCGGCATGCTGCGGTGCCGCATTCCGGTGGTCGCCGCGGTCAACGGTCCTGCGGTCGGGCTGGGGTGCAGCCTGGCCGCGCTGTCCGACATCGTCTACATCGCCGAGACCGCGCACTTCGCCGACCCGCACGTGCAGATCGGTCTGGTGGCCGCCGACGGCGGTCCGCTGGTGTGGGGTTCGCAGATAAGCCTGTTGCAGGCCAAGGAATTTGCGCTCACCGGGGTGCGGATCAAGGCCCAGCGGGCCGTCGAGCTCGGATTGGCCAACCACGTGGTCGAGGACCCGCTGACCGAGGCGATCGCCTGCGCCAAGAAGCTGATGGATCTGCCACAGCAGGCGGTCGAGGCCACCAAACGGCTGATGAACATCCAGCTGGAGAAGTCGGTGATGGCGTCTCTGGATTACGCCAATCTCGCCGAGTACGTGTCCTTCGGCACCGCCGACTTCAATAAGATCGTGGACGGGTTGACCGCCAAGAAGTAACCGCTTTACCTGTGGTCGTAGGGGATGTCCTCGGAGCGCTGGATGGTGCCGGTGACGCCCGTCGCGTCCTGGCCAGCCAGCCACACCGCGGCGCGCCCCATCGCCTCGGGCGGCTCGACCATGTCGGGTGGGATCTCGAAGCCGCCGCCCCCGGCCTGCCAGCCCTCGGTCAGCACCACCCGCGACGGACTGAGGCAGTTCACGGCGATGTTGTCGGGCCTCAGGTCGGCGGCCAGTCCGAGGTACAGGCGTTCGGCCGCGGCCTTGGACACCCAGTAGGCGTTGGCGCCGTGGTCGACCATCGTGACGCCGGTCGTGGTCACCGCCATCAGGGAGCCGCCGCCGCGGGCACGCACGTGCGGGATGACGGCCTTCGTCACCAGGAACACACCGGTGAGATTGACGTCGAGGCACAGCTGCCAGCGCTTCAGTGGCGTGGATTCGATGGGGCCGAGCCACAATACGCCGGCGTTGGCGACCAGGATGTCGATGCCGCCGAACTCGGCGACCGTCGCCTGCACCGCCGCGTCGACCGAGGCTTCACTGGTGACGTCGCACGCCACCGGCAGCGCACGGCCGCCCGCCGCGACGATGCCGTCGGCCACCGAACCGATGGTGCCCGGCAGCTTGCCGCGCTCCTCGGATCTGGCCGCGACGGTCACCGAGGCGCCGGCGGCGGCAAGCGAGCCCGCGACGGTGGCGCCGATGCCACGGCTGGCGCCTGCGACGAACGCGACCTTGCCTGCGAGCGTCACTTGGGTGGGAACCGCAACCCGCCGTCGAGGCGGATGATCTCACCGTTGAGGTAGTCGTTCTCGATGATGCTCTGCGCCAGCTGACCGTACTCGGCCGACCGGCCCATGCGCTTGGGGAACGGCACCTGCGGGCCCCAGTACTGTTCGAGTTGATCGGCGGCCTTGCCGTAGGCGGGCGTGTTGATGGTGCCCGGCGCGATGGTGACCACGCGAATCCCCATGGGCGACAGGTCACGAGCGGCTACCAGCGTCATGCCCAGCACCCCGCCCTTGGCGGCCGAGTAGGGCACCTGCCCGATCTGGCCCTCGTAGCCCGCGATCGACGCGGTGTTGACGATGACGCCGCGACCGCCCTCGTCGAGCGGCTCGGTCTTCGCGATCGCCGCCGCCGACAGGCGCATGACGTTGAATACGGCCGTCAGGTAGAACTCGATCGTCTTCTTGAAGCCGTCGAGATCCAGGGGTGAGCCGTCCTTGCCGACCAGCCTGCCGCCGCTGGCGGGGCCGCCGTGCGTGTCCACCGAAATCCGCAGCGGTCCCAGTGATTCCGCCTCCGCGATGGCCGCGAGGACGGATTCCTCGGAGGTGGCGTCGGTCCGCACGTAGCGGACGCCCAGTTCACTCTCGAGCGCCGTGCCCTTGTCGTCGGCCATGTCGGCGACGACGACCTTGGCGCCTGCGCCGTGCAGTCGGCGGACGGTTGCCTCGCCCAGCCCGCCCGCGCCGCCGACGACGATCGCGGAGTTGCCCTCGATCTGCATGTGGTTTCCCTTCTTGCAACTGGCACTCTCAAGCTGAGAGAATAGCATTCTCATCCGAACTGAAAAGAGAATCGTGCAATGCCAGCGGTCACCGTCGTCTCCCGGGCCTGCCCGTGGACCTGAACCCGTAGACTCGGCCGCACCTGATGACCATCGACGAGCTCATCGCCGCGGCGCGCAGCGGGTCCACCCGGGCGGCCGGTCGGTTGCTGAGCCTGGTGGAGAGCAGCAGGCGCGACGAGGTACTCGCAGTGCTGGGCGATCACTCGATCCGCGTCATCGGCATCACCGGCCCGCCCGGCGCAGGCAAGTCCACCACCATCGCCGTGCTCGTCGCCGCCTACCGTGCGCAAGGCAAGCGGGTGGCGGTGCTGGCCGTCGACCCGTCGTCGCCCTACAGCGGTGGCGCCCTCCTCGGCGACCGCATCCGAATGACCGCCCACATCAACGACTCCGACGTCCTCATCCGCTCGGTCGCGACACGCGGTCATCTCGGCGGCCTCGCCGAGGGCGTGCCCGCGGCCATCCGCGTCCTCGCTGCGCTGTCCTATGACGTCGTGCTCATCGAGACGGTGGGCGTCGGACAGTCGGAGATCGAGATAGCCGCCGTCGCCGATCCCACCGTCGTCGTCCTCAATCCCGGCGCGGGCGACGCCATCCAAGCGGCCAAAGCGGGCCTGCTCGAGGTTGCGGACGTGGTGGCCATCAACAAGGCCGACCGCGACGGCGCCGACCAGACCGTCCGCGACCTCAAGGCCGAGACGATCGCGCCGATCCTGAAGATCGTCGCGGCCCAGAATCAAGGGATCGTCGAACTGGTCGACGCGATCGACACGCACCTTCGCACCGACAGCCCCGAGCGTCGCGCGGCCCGCGCCCGCGCGCAGATGCTGTCGCTGGCCCAGAGTGCACTCCGGGCGCATCCCGGTCTCGCCCAGTTGGCGACGGACGTCGCCGAGGGCCGGACCGACGTCTACGCGGCGACGACGTCCCTGCTCGGCGACGCGACGGTGCTCGCGGACGCCGAATGAGAATGGGCTTTCCACTTTACAGAAAGCATGTTGTACGATTTCGCCAACGTATTCTTCGGGCAGTTCGGGCACTGTGAGGAGCCGCGCGTGCAGAAGGCAATCGATCCCAGCATCTCCACGTGGCCGGACGCGGACCCGCAGCTGATCGGAAGCGGGTGCGGCGCCTGCGGCGCGACCGTGTTTCCGCGCCAGTCGCACTGTCCGAAGTGCAGCAAGGCGGACATGAGCGACGTGTTGCTGCCGCGCCGTGGGACCGTGGTGGCGTGGACGACGCAGGGCTTCCCGCCGGGCGCGCCCTACATCGGTCCGACGGGCAAGGACTTCGTGCCGTTCGGAATGGGGCTGGTGCAGCTCGGCTTGGGCGACGACGCGGTGGTGCGGGTCGAGGGCCGGCTGACCGAGAACGACCCGGCGAAGCTGTCGTTCGGCATGGAAGTCGAACTGACCATGATCCCGTTCGCGACCGATGCCGACGGCAACGAGGTCGTGACGTTCGCGTTCCAGCCGGTCTAGAGAGGTACTGCCCATGAGCAACGACGTAGCCATCATCGGCGTTGGCATCCACCCGTTCGGCCGGTTTGAGAAGTCGGCGGTCGAGATGGGCGCCGAGGCCATCCAGTCCGCCCTCGTCGATGCCGGAATCGATTGGGGTGACGTCCAATTCGGCTTCGGCGGCAGCTACGAGGTGTCCAACCCCGACTCGGTGACCCGGCTCGTCGGGCTCACCGGCATCACGTTCACCAACGTGTTCAACGCCTGCGCGACGTCGGCGAGCGCGATTCAGCAGACCGCGGACACCATCCGGCTCGGCAAGTACGACATCGGCATTGCGATCGGCTTGGACAAGCACCCCCGCGGCGCGTTCACCGACGATCCGGCCAAGCTGGCGCTGCCACAGTGGTATGCCGAGAACGGTCAGTTCGTCACCACCAAGTTCTTCGGCATGAAGATCAACCACTACCTGAACAAGCACGGCATCTCGCAGGAGACGCTGGCCAAGGTGGCCAACAAGAACTTCCGCAACGGCTCGAAGAACCCGAACGCCTTCCGGCGCAAGGAGATCTCCGTCGACGAGATCCTCAACTCGTCGGTGCTGAACTACCCGTTGACGCAGTACATGTTCTGCGCGCCCGACGAGGGCGCAGCCGCGGTCATCATGTGCCGCGGCGATCTTGCGCACAAGTACACGGACAAGCCGGTGTTCGTGCGCGCCAGCGAGATTCGCACCCGTCGCTTCGGCGCCTATGAGGTGCACGCCACGTCGTCCCCACTCGACGAGGACCTCTCGCCGACGGTGTACGCCGCGCGGGCCGCCTACGAGGCAGCGGGTATCGGACCGGAGGACGTCGACATCGCGCAGTTGCAGGACACCGACGCGGGCGCCGAGGTGATCCACATGGCGGAGACCGGGCTGTGCGCCGACGGTGACCAGGAGAAGCTGCTGGCCGACGGCGCCACCGAGATCGGCGGTGAACTGCCCATCAACACCGACGGCGGGCTGATCGCCAACGGTGAGCCCATCGGCGCCTCTGGGCTACGCCAGATGCACGAACTGGTCCGTCAGTTGCGCGGCGAGGCAGGCGAGCGCCAGGTGCCCGGCGGGCCTCGGGTCGGGCTGGCGCAGGTGTACGGCGCCCCCGGGACCGCGTCGGCGACCATCCTGTCGCTCTAGTCGTCGCCCGCGAGCAGCCGCAAGCCGTCACGAAACACCGCCGTCGGCTGCACCTTTGGGACTGCTCGCGCGCAACGCCGACCCCGGGCGGTAACGCCATTCTCCTAGGAATAGAGTCCGAACATGGCTGACTACCGCTTCGTGACGTACGAGACCCTCGACGAGGGCACCATCGCCCGGATCATGCTGAACCGGCCCAATCAGCGCAACGCCCAGCAGCGGGGTCTGCTCGTCGAGTTGAACGAGGCGTTCCTCGCAGCGGAGGCCGACGACAACGTCCGCGTCGTCATCCTCGGCGGCAACGGGCCGATGTTCTCCTCCGGTCACGATCTCGGCTCCAAGGACATGATGGCCGAGTACACGCCGGGGCCCGATCAGCATCCCAGCTTCCGCGAGAACGGTGCGACGCGCGACGGCGCCGAGAAGCTGCTGCTGCAGGAGTGGCACTACTTCTTCGAGAACACCCGCCGGTGGCGGAACCTGCGCAAGATCACCGTCGCCCAGGTGCACGGCGACGTCTACGCGGCGGCGCTCATGTTGATGTGGGCCTGCGATCTGATCGTCGCCGCCGACAACACGACGTTCGCCGACGTCGTCGGCACGCGGCTGGGCATGTGCGGCGTGGAGTACTTCGCGCATCCGTGGGAGTTCGGAGCGCGAAAGACCAAGGAGCTCATGCTTACCGGTGACTCACTGTCGGTCGAGGAGGCCCATGCGCTCGGCATGGTGTCCAAGGTCTTTCCCGCGGACGAACTCGCGGACAAGACGCTCGAGTTCGCGCGCCGCATCGCCAAGATGCCCACGATGGCTGCGCTGTTGATCAAGGAGTCGGTCAACCAGACGCAGGACAACCAGGGTTTCTACAACTCACTCAACGCCTGCTTCACCATGCACCAGCTCAACCACAGCCACTGGGCGTGGGTGCACGGCGGCGGCTTCCCCGTCGCCAACGAGACCGACGGCCTGCCGAACTGGCGGGAGGCGCCACCGGTCAAGCCGGCCGTCTCGACCGAGCCGTAGTCCCGCGGGCGCCTACGGAGTAAGCGCCCGCCCCACGCGGTAGCCGAACACCATTGCGGGACCGATGGTTCCGCCGGCTCCGCCGTAGGCCTTGCCCGTCACGCCAGCCATCGCGTTGCCCGCGGCGTAGAGGCCGGCGATCGGTTCCCCGTCGACGTGCAGCACGCGCCCGTCGGCGTCGGTGCGCGGTCCGCCCTTGGTGCCCATGGCACCGATGGACACCGGCACGGCGTAGTACGGCGCGGTGTCGACGGGGCCGAGTGTCTGCAGCGCGGGGGTGGCCGCCGAGTTGTCACCCCAGTATCCGTCGTAAGCGCTTGCGCCGCGGCCGAAGTCGGGGTCCGTCTCGGACTCGACGGCGTGGTTCCACGCCTCGATCGTGCGTGCCAGCCCGTCGGGGTCGATGCCGGTCTTCTCGGCGAGTTCGGCGAGGTCGGCCGACTTGAGATACCAGTCCGGCACGACGCCGTCGGGTTCGACGCCGAGGAAGCCGTACTTCTTGAGGTGCAGTGAGTCGAAGACGATCCACGCGGGGTCGTTGAGGTAACCGAAGCGCGGATCGAGATGGTGGAAGGGCCCGGCCATCGAGTTGTATTCGCCCGCCTCGTTGAGGAAGCGCTTGCCCGCGCGGTTGACGATGATGCTGCGCGGACGGGTGCGTTCCAGTCGCACGCTGCGACTGCGCTGGTGTCCGTCGATGGTGTCGCCGGGGATCTGCACGATCGGGACCCACCACGCCTCGCCCATGTTGGCCAGGTCGGCGCCGTGCGCCATCGCCATCCGCAACCCGTCGCCGGTGTTGTTCGGCGGGGAGACCGGCCCGTGCATGGGTCCGCGGAGGTGAGCCTCCACCAGCTTGGCATCCCATTCGAAGCCGCCGGTGCCGAGTACCACTCCGCGGCGGGCGCGCACGCGAACGTCCATGCCGTCCAGGCTGATTCGCACGCCGCCGATCCTGCCGTCGACCACCAGCAGCTCGCGCGCACGGGCACCGGTGGTCGGTGCGACGCCCAGGTCGAGCAGACCCTTGAGCAGCCCGGCGATCAGTGCCGTGCCTGCCACGCACGGGTTCTCCAACGACTCGTCGACGTTGGCGTGGATCCTGGCGCGCGTCTCGGCGTCGATGCCCACGTTGCTCCAGTCCGCGGGGAACGAGGTGATGCGGTCGCTCCAGGCGCCGAGCCGGGCCAGGTCGAACGGTCTGGCGTTCAGCGACCGACCGCCGGATGGTCGGCCGCCGGGCAGTTCGGGCTTGTAATCCGGGAAACCGGCCGCGATCTCGAACTCGAGCTCGCTGTGCTTCTCGACGAAGTCGAGCATCTCGGGCCCGGTCCTGACGAACGTCCCGACGAGCTCGGTGTCCATCGCGCCCAGCGACTGCGCCTCGAGGTACCGCATCGCGTCGTCGACGGTCAGTTCGCCGTCGGGGGATCGGTGGTGCGCGGGGATCCACACGATGCCGCCGGACACCGCGGTGGTGCCGCCGACGGTGTCGGCCTTCTCGTACACCGCCACCGACGCGCCGCCCACCGCGGCGGTGAGCGCCGCGGTGAGTCCTGCGCCACCGGTGCCGAGCACGACGACGTCCACCTCGAGGTCCCAATCGGTACTCACGAAATCACCCTTCTGGTTCTCAGCCGAGAATTCGCGACAGCTGCTTGGCGGCCTTGATCACCGCGTCGCGACCGGCGATCAGCGCGTCCTCGCGATGCGAGATGAGGTTGATGCAGGTGGGTGGCGACGGCGGTCGACGCCGGACGGGCACGGCAAGTCCGTAGGTGTCCGGCTCGATCTCGCCGTGCGTGATCACCCAGCCCTGTTCACGGGTGAGCGGCACCAGGTCCCGCTCGCCCGCGCGCGGTGGCATGGCGGCCAGCAGCGCGATGCCCGCCGCGCCCCGCTCGAGGGGATAGCGGCTGCCCTCGTGGAACGACAGCTGGTAGAAGACCAGCGTCGGGACGATCACCGCGATGGCCACCTGTTGCTCGCCCTCGGCGACGAGAAGCGACACGGTGGTGCCGAGGTCGTCGGCGAGCGTGCGCAGGGTCGGCACGCTGAGTTGACGCAGATTGTTGTCGAACGATGCGCCGAGGACCGCCAGCATCGCGGCAGGTCGGTAGCGACCGTCCTCGCCCTTCACCAGATAGCGGTTCTGGGTCAGCGTGGACAGCAGGCGGTAGGCGATGGTGCGGTGCACGCCGACGTGGTCGGCCACCTGTTGCGCGGTCATCCCGTTCGGTGACGAGGCGACGGCCTGCAGCGCCGTGAGGCCCCTGGCCAGGGTCTGCGACCCGGCCGCGAGCCGGTCGGCGGACGCGCCGTTCTCCTTGACAGACGTCATGACGAGAGTGATGCTCTATGGATAGTGCACATCGTTGTGCGATATTAGCACACATTGCTCGCACTGGAAGAGAATGCGATTTACATCACGACGCGATGAGAGGGGCCGCATGGGCGAGCACGAGAGCGTCTGGAGCGACCTCCAGGGCGTCCCGTTCTCACAGGGCTATCTCGACGTCGGCGGCGTGCGCACCCGCTACCTGCACGCCGGCGACCCGAACCAGCGCACGCTGGTGCTGCTGCACGGATCCGGCGGCCACGCCGAGGCCTACGTCCGCAATCTCGAAGCCCACGCCGAGTACTTCTCGGTGTGGTCGATCGACATGCTCGGGCACGGCTACACCGACAAGCCGGGTCACCCGCTCGAGATCCCGCACTACGTCGAGCACCTGCTCGGATTCTTCGACGCGATCGACGTCGAGCGCGTGCACCTGTCCGGCGAGTCCCTCGGCGGCTGGGTCGCCGCTCGCGCTGCGTCCGATCATCCCGACCGCATCGACCGGCTCGTGCTCAACACCGCGGGCGGTTCGCAGGCCGACCCCGAGGTGATGAAGCGCATCATCACGCTGTCCATGGCGGCCGCCGAGAATCCCTCGTGGGAGACGGTCCAGGCCAGGATCAAGTGGCTGATGGCCGACAAGTCGAAGGACTACGACGACATCGTCGCCAGCAGGCAGCGCATCTACCGTCAGCCCGGCTTCGTCGCCGCGATGAGCGACATCATGGCGCTGCAGGATCCCGAGATCAGGGCGCGAAACCTGCTCGGCCCCAAGGAGTACGGCGCGATCACCGCACCGACCATGGTCTTGTGGACCAGCGACGATCCCACGGCAGACGTGAGCGAGGGCAGCCGGATCGCCTCGATGATCCCCGGAGCGCGGTTCGAGGTGATGCCCGACTGCGGGCACTGGCCGCAGTACGAGGACGCCAAGACGTTCAACGCGCTGCACATCGACTTCCTGCTGGGGCGGGACCGATGACGGCTGCCGAGGGCGGGCGCGTCGACGTGCTGATCGTCGGCGCGGGTCCCGTCGGTCTCACGCTCGCGAACATTCTTGGGCAGCAGGGTGTCCGGACGCTGATCGTCGACGAGCGCGACACGCTGATCGACTATCCCCGCGGCGTCGGACTCGACGACGAGGCGCTGCGGACATTCCAGTCGATCGGTCTGGTCGAGCACGTGCTGCCGCACACCGTGCCCAACCAGATCCTGAGGTTCTACGACGGTAAGCGGCGTCTGTTGGCCGAAATGGCCCCACCGGACGCCCGATTCGGATGGCCCAAGCGCAACGGCTTCGTGCAGCCGATGGTCGACGCGGAGCTCCTCCGCGGGCTCGAGCGCTTCGACTGCGTCGAGGTCGGTTGGGGCCGGGCCATGGAGTCGTGCGAGGAGACGACCGACGGCGTGCGCGTCGCGATCGCCGGTGAGGCCGAGCCGATCACGGCGCGCTACCTCGTCGGCTGCGACGGCGGACGCAGCGCGACCCGACGTCTGATGGGGGTGTCCTTCGAGGGCACCACCTCGGCGACCAGGTGGCTCGTCATCGACGTCGCGAACGACCCACTCGGCCATCCCAACAGTGAGGTGGGCGCCGACCCGGCGCGGCCGTACGCCTGCATCTCCATCGCACACGGAATTCGGCGCTTCGAGTTCATGATTCACGCCGACGAGACCGACGAACAGGTCGAGCAGCCCGACTTCGTCGCGCGGATGCTCGCACCCTTCGTCCCGTTCCCCGAGCGCGTCGACGTGATCCGGCACCGGGTCTACACCCACCACTCCCGCATCGCGGGCGCCTTCCGCAAGGGCCGGATGCTGCTGGCCGGCGACGCCGCCCACCTGATGCCGGTCTGGCAGGGCCAGGGCTACAACAGCGGCATCCGCGACGCCGCGAACCTGGGCTGGAAGCTGGCCGCCGTCGTCACGGGGGCCGCCGACGAGCCCCTCCTGGACACCTACGACGCCGAACGCCGCAAGCACGCCCGCGCCATGATCGACCTGTCCACCATGGTGGGCCGCGTCATCTCGCCCACCGATGCCCGCGTTGCGGCGTTGCGCGACAGGGTCATCCGCGCCGCCTCGGTGGTGCCGACCCTGAAGCGGTACATCCTCGAGATGCGCTTCAAGCCGATGCCCCGCTATGACGTGGGCGCCATCGCCCACGTCGAGCCCAGGTCGGCCACGTCGCCCACCGGGACGTTGTTCATCCAGCCGCGGGTCGACACCCGCGAGGACCAGAACGTGCTTCTCGACGACGTCATCGGCCCGGGGTTCGCCGTGTTGGCGTGGAACAACAATCCGCGTGCACTGCTCGGCGACGCCGCCATCGCCCGGTGGAAGGCGATGGGCGCCACGTTCGTCGCGGTGCGGCCGTCGACCCAGCTGCACTGGACCGGGCACGACGACTCCGAGGTCACCATCGTCGGCGACCGCACCGGCGCCCTGAAGTCCTTCTTCGACGCCCATGCCGAGTCGGTGCTCTTCCTGCGGCCCGACCGGTGCATCGCAGGCGCCTGCATCGCCCAGCTCGCCCCGGAACTGAGCGCCGCTCTGTTCGACGTCCTCTGTCTCACCAAGGGAGGTAATGGTTCCCATGTCAACCGCGAAGCCGCTGGCCCTGTGCTGCATGTCGCACAGCCCGCTGCTGAATCTGCCGGGGCCGTCACCAGAACTCCTTGACGACATCGACACCGCGCTCACCGAGGCGCGCGCCTTCGTCCGCGCCATCGATCCCGAGCTCGTGGTGATCTTCTCTCCCGACCACTACAACGGCTTCTTCTACCGACTGATGCCGCCGTTCTGCATCGGCACCGCGGCCTCGGGGGTCGGCGACTACGGCACCCACGCGGGACCACTGAACGTGCCGGGTGACATCGCGACGGCATGCGCGGAGGCGCTGTGGGACAACGGAGTCGACGTCGCCATATCGGCGAGCATGGACGTCGATCACGGCACCGTTCAGCCCCTGCAGGCCCTGTTCGACGATCTCCCGGAGGTGCCGGTGCTTCCCGTCTTCATCAACTCCGTGGCCACGCCGCTCGGCCCGCTCAAGCGGACGAGGGCGCTCGGCACGGCGATCGGGGAGTTCCTCGCGACGCTCGACAAGCGCGTCCTGGTCATCGGCTCGGGCGGACTGTCCCACGATCCTCCGGTGCCGACGCTGGCGACGGCGCCACCCGCCGCACTCGGCCGCATCGTGCACGGCGAGCCGATGACCGTCGAACAGCGCACCGCCCGCCAGACCGCCGTGATGGCCGCCGCCCACGACTTCGCGCACGGCGCGAGCCCGCTGCGTCCGCTCAACCCGGACTGGGATCAAGCGCTCCTGGAACTGCTCGACACCAATCGGGTGGCCGACGTGGATGGCTGGTCGAATACGTGGATCGCCGCCGAGGCCGGGAACTCGGCGCACGAAGTCCGCACGTGGATAGCGGCTTTCGCGGCTCTGGCCACCCAGGGGCGCTACGAGACGCGGCAGCGCTTCTACCGGGCCGCCCCCGAGTTGATCGCGGGCTTCGCGGTCAGGACGGCGGTGACGGCATGACCTCACCCGAGTTCGACCACGTGGTCGACGTACTCGTCGTCGGCTCCGGCGGGGGCGGCATGACCGCGGCGCTGAAGGCCCGTGCGGACGGCCTCGACACGCTCGTCGTCGAGAAGTCGCCCCAGTTCGGTGGATCCACCGCACTCTCCGGTGGCGGCATCTGGGTGCCCGGCGCGCCATCACAGCGGCGGGCGGGATACGTGCCGTCACCGGACGACGTGTTCACCTACCTCAAGCGGATCACCGACGGTCTGGTCAGCGACGCCCGGCTGCGGCAGTACGTCGACGCCGCCCCGGAGATGATGGAGTTCCTGGAGAAGTCCAGCCCGTGGTTCGAGTTCGTCTGGAAACCCGGCTATGCCGACTACTACCCGGAGCTGCCTGGCGGCTCCGAGCGCGGCAGCACGATCAACGTTCCAGAGATCGACCTGCGCAAGCTGGGCGACGAGGAGCGCAACCTGCTGACGCCGCTCGCGCTGGCGCCCAGGGGAATCTGGTTCGCGCCCAAAGATCTTCGGCTGTTCTATCAGGTGCGGCAGAACTGGCGCGGCAAGGCCGTCCTGCTGAAGCTGATCTGGCGGATGGTCCGCGCCCACGTCTTCGGTGACCGCATGGCGGCCATCGGGCAGTCCCTGATGGCGCGCATGCGACTGGCGCTCAAGGAGCATGACGTGCCCCTGTGGCTGAACGCGCCGATGACGGAGCTGATCGCCGACGTGGACGGCCGGGTGGTCGGAGCGGTCGTCGAACGCGACGGCGCGACGCAGCGCATCGGCGCTCGGCGGGGCGTCATCGTGGCGTCCGGCGGCTTCGACCACGACATGGCCTGGCGTCGCGAGCACCTTCCCGAGCTCGAGAGGGACTGG
>JAESGJ010000284.1_pt1 | contig 45070 bp, 38 predicted proteins | sample 9266241 | NCBI WGS metagenome assembly JAESGJ01 (sample SAMN14514841, study PRJNA621669) | algae metagenome | isolation source: Brasilonema octagenarum HA4186-MV1 and co-occurring heterotrophs from wet... | place: USA: Manoa Valley, Hawaii | collected 2009-07-20
ATTTGAATAAAAGTGATGTGTTGCGAGAATACATTCAGTCCTTGAAAAAGAAAATAAAGAAAATGAACAGCAATGTTTAGATATGTTCAGAGCTTTACAGTGATTCAACGTTTAGGACGATCTCCTAGAGAGACGCTAGGTATTCGTGTATACCTTTTTTACGAGCATCTATCTCAAAAGGACTTACGCGCAGCGTCTCCCTAGGCCATTTTCTCAATCCTGACTCTGTGGTTTTTTCTTGGTGAGAAATTTCCTCTAGCAATCTTTCCTCAGGATAGAAATCTAACGAAACTTTTATCTCAAAATCTTTTGAAGTCTTACTATCTGTGATTGATAGAGAATGAGATAGGCTTCCACCATCATTGACAGATGAGAATTGTTTGTTTAATGAAGAAAATTCTAAAGTAACCCTAATTTCAAGTTTCCCTTTTTGTCTACGATTTTTATTGGGAAGAAGCAGTTCACATTGTATTTCTGATCTCAGGTAAAATTCCCACTCAACTCGATTAAATATACCTGTTACATTTCTCTTTTTGAAATATTTTTTAACAAACTTGTCTTGACAAGAAAAATTTAAATCATTTCCCTTTGGCTCAAAATATTCAAGGAATTTCTTAACTATTTGAACTGCATTAAAAATTTGATCTCCTAAAAAAAGAATATCATCCTCTTGCTCCAATCGTTGAAATTGGTTACTCAACATGTTAAAAAAACCCCCTTACTAATCCCGAATTCTTGAGATTCTCTTACAATCCTTGCCACAAATTTGACTGATGTCAAATAAAATACATTTTATATACTTAAAAGGCGGTGAGACAGCCTTCCTTAACGGATTTACCACCTGTTGGTGACTAAAAGAACAGTCATAGGGCTGTAGCATGAGAAGCGCAGCTTCTCGCAAGCCAGGGTAAAGTCGCGTAAGATAGACAGACAAAGATAGACAATTAATTTACTTTATTTATCTGCGTAAATTGCGTCTTTAAAACTACATTTTTTAAAATACTACTACACTATTTAACTCAATTCAGGTCTTGTTATAGAGATATATTATAACACAAAAAGTAAAAAAAGACACTAGTTTAGTATGATGAAAATATCATGACCGTTTATATTGTAAAAGTTGTCATATATACTCAAAAATTTCTTGAAAAGCTTAAGACTGAAGTAGTAATCATTTTGGATTCAATATTCACACAAAAAAATGATTGTATTTTTTTGTATAGTTTAATAACTCTTTATAAGAAATACCGTGTATTTACTAGCTAAAAATGATAGGTCTAGTTTAAACAAAAAATGACACAAGTATAAATGAAGCTAATTGCTATCTTATTATTTAAGATTTAATATTAATTTAATATATGATTCTTTGATAACTGATGAAAATATAGCGCTTCTCATTTGAATTACATAATGTGAAAGTGCATGTACTTTCACTACAGCACGTGTTACGGCACTCAACACCAGAAGCGCTATATTCACTCTCAGAGGATGTTTTAGAAGTATTGTTTTCATACCTGGATCTTCAATATTCCCCTAAATCAACAAAGGCTATGACGGGACGCCACATGCACAGATTGAGGCGTTGTTGACGCCAGTCGCACTCAACCAGGGAACCTCCAACGGCGTTTACGCTCCCAATACGGTTTGGATAAGCACAACTTAATTCACGCTCCGCTCGTTGGGAAAAAGTTAAAAAGCAAGGGTTAAAACAAGAAGGAAGCACCTTTACCCCTTAACCAAACCGTACTGCTTATGCTCCCCTTTTGAGGAGGTTTAGAGTGGATATACGACAATTTGTCTACTCCTTAAGACTTTCCAAACATCTTCTGAGCATATTTTAAATTATGTTAATTTTGCTATCTCCACACACTGCTAACATGGTGCGTTACACTACATTAACGAACCCCACGTATGGAATATTTACTTTTATATCAGTTATTCATCTCAACGGGTGGAAACGATTCAAACAGGACACATATTAAAAATGTATATTTTACTTTATAAGATGAAAAATTTAAAAATAATATCAAATCTAAAATTTCTACTTATTATTTATGTCTGAAGAACTTAACTTTCAAGGTCATGGTATGGATCGCCTCCCTCCCCAAAACATTGAGGCGGAAGAAGCAATATTGGGGGGGATTTTGCTAGATCCGGAAGCGATAAGTAGAGTGAGCGATCGCCTGATTCCAGAAGCCTTTTATCTGAACGCTCATAAAGATATCTATCACGCCGCTGTCAGGTTACACACTCAAGGTAAACCTACAGACTTGCTTGCAGTCATAAATTGGCTAAACGACCACGATATGCTAAGCCGTGTTGGCGGTAGAAATAAATTAGTTTCACTAGTAGATCGTACAGTGTCAGCCGTTAATATCGATGCCTTAGCAGATTTAATTATGGAAAAATACCTGCGGCGTCGATTAATTAAAGCTGGAAATGAAATTGTGCATCTAGGTTATCAGACAGAAACTGAGTTACCAACTGTTTTAGATCAAGCAGAACAAAAAGTCTTTGGTATCACTCAAGAACGTCCCCAAGTCGGTCTGGTTCACATTTCTAACACCCTGATTAATACTTTCCAAGATATTGAAACTCGCCATCAAGGTATCGCCCTACCGGGAATACCTTGCGGCTTTTATGATTTAGACGGTATGACTAGCGGTTTTCAACGTTCTGATTTGATTATTGTTGCTGGTCGTCCTTCAATGGGAAAAACCGCTTTCTGTCTCAATCTTGCTCATAACATTGCTGCTTCATATAAATTACCAGTTGCTATCTTCAGCTTAGAAATGTCAAAAGAACAACTGGCGCAGCGGTTGTTAGCAAGTGAAGCGGGAATTGAAACGAGTTATTTGCGGAGTGGACGCATTAGCCAAACTCAATGGGAACCTTTAAGTCGTGCGATTGGTATGCTCTCTGATATGCCAATTCATATTGATGATACGCCAAATATTACAGTTACAGAAATGCGAAGTCAAGCGCGGCGTTTGCAAACAGAATTAAATACAGAAGTAGGACTAATTATTATAGATTACTTGCAATTAATGGAAGGAGGGGGCGATAACCGCGTGCAAGAACTATCAAAAATTACCCGAAGTCTTAAAGGTTTAGCGCGTGAATTAAGTGTTCCAGTGATTGCTTTATCTCAGTTGAGTCGAGGAGTAGAATCACGTACGAACAAGCGTCCCATGTTATCTGATTTGAGAGAAAGTGGAAGTATTGAGCAAGATGCGGATTTAGTTATTATGTTGTACAGAGACGATTACTATAACAGCGATAGCCCAGATAGAGGAATTGCTGAGGTGATCATAGCTAAGCACCGTAATGGTCCAACAGGTACTGTTAAACTCTTGTTTGATCCACAATTGACGAAGTTTAAAAATTTTGCCAGACCGAATAATTATTAAATCAGGGAACAGGGAACGCTTAACAGGGAACAGGGAACGCTTAACAGTTATCAAGCAATTGATGACTGATAACTGATTATTGAAAATGAATTAGTAGTTCGTGGCAAGTTATTAATAGTTATGATAATAACTAACAACAAACTACTAACGATGAGTCATTACTGAATTTTCAGCAACTCCACATCAAAAATCAAAGTAGCGTTGGGTGGAATAACACCACCTGCACCACGAGCGCCATAACCCAAATCAGAAGGTATGATTAATTTACGACGATCGCCTACTTTCATAGTACTCAGTCCTTCGTCCCAGCCTTTGATCACTTGTCCAACACCAAGTTTAAAACTAAAGGGTTGACCGCGATCGCGTGAACTATCGAACTTGGTACCATCTTCTAAAGTCCCGGTGTAGTGAACCACAACCGTTTGTCCTTTTTTAGGAGTCGCGCCAGTCCCTTGTTTTAACTCAGTGTACTTAAGTCCAGAGGGCGTGGTGACGACATTATCATCAGACATATTTTTACTCGCAATAAGGGTATTGTTTTCTTGTACCTGGATGGGTGCTTGTGTTGTTTCAACCAACTGGCTAGCAACAGCGGTATCTTGTTTGTTACCGCTTATTTGCGCAAATACCAGAGCCAAAACACAAACCAGCATGAAACCCACGCTGAGTAAAATCGCTTTCAAAATTAATCCTCCTTACTCAGTATTCTGGGTACTTTAGGATAACCAGTAGGACAAAATTTAGTGTAAACCACAAAGCGACCCTTAACGCCAAAGCTTATTTTCTAAATCACGCATTTGACGCTCTAAACGGTCAATTCTACCACGCAGTTCGTCCATTTCCGACTGACGAGGTACCCCCAAGTCCTGTAGCATATTTCGCAGTTGTCGTTGCATAGTTCCCTCCAAATTTCCCTGCTCCGACTTCAACTGCTGTACCATGTCATCCATAACCGCCTTCGCTTGCTCAGGATCGAGCTTACCATCCTTAACAAGTTGGTCACTCGCTTCCCGCAGTTTGTCTGCTACCAAGGACGTTGTTCCAAGACCTATCGTAAATAACTGCTTCATCCAGTTGTTGTTGCTGTCCATAATTCCTTTCTATCACTTTTTTCAAATCAAACGCCCCTTTCTCATAAATCTACCTTATAGACCTATGGTGCAAGGATAATTAATATAGACTACACCTCTATTCTGACAAACACACACAAAGGATCAAATGTGTGATAATCGAACAACTGAAGGTGAAAGTTCCGCCCCAACAAACACTCAAGTAAGTTTCAAGTGCGGAAATTTCCGCATCCCACGCCAGAAGAACGGATAAAAGCAGCAGAACAACAAGCACGAAGGCTGGCAGATAAATTGCGTGAGTTAGGGATAGATCCGCAGACTCTTGGTTAACTCAAATTTTGCATCTCACCGATTAGTACGCCTTGAACTCAAGTTCAAGGCTTATAGTCAAAGTCCGTTAAAACGGACTCAAAGACTACCCAGTCTGTTTTAACTGATGTCTTACGTCATTACGAGTAGACCATTAATGCTTATATGAAGTAGTGTTTAAATTTACTCAAAAATCAGTTCCACTCTTAGTCCATTTTAATGGACTTCGCCTATGAGCCTGGGACTTACAGTCCTAGGCGGACGAGAACCTGCGTCAAATAATATGTTTAGACTATTGACATTTGTTTTACTAAATGCACCTAAGGTTGTCCTATTGCTAAAAATTACGTGAAAATCAGGAAACATGACTCAATCAGGTGTATATATTCTTAATCAATAACTGAACAAACACGAGTATTATGCCTATAGACTTTTTAACCGCTTGGGGAGTTAGTACTGCTGTTGGGTTCCTCTTCCAACCAGTGATGAAACAATTTGCCCAAGATGTAGGCAAAGATTTATTAAAAGATATACTCAAAGATGTATTGAAAGCTATCCCCGACCAGATTTTAGAGAAACTAAAAAAAGAAGAAATAGATATTGCTGCTGGGAAAGCACTTAAAGAGTTTTTGTCACTCGTGCAGCAAGAGTTACAAGATGCTGACATTCCTGATAACCAAGTTAGGGATTATAACAAACCGCTACAAAAATTCCTGAATGAGAAAAAAGTTAAAGAAATACTGGGAACTCCTTTTCATGATGAATGTCATGCTCTAAATACAATAAAGTTAAAAAAGATTTGGAACGAACAGAATTTGTTAGCTTTGCCAAGCGAATTTGATTGGACAAAGCTTGGTAAGCGTTACGTCAAAAAAGTCAAAGCGATTATTCAAGATTCATCTGAACTGAGAGCTATTCTGGATTCCCAAAATATTGAAAAAATCGCCGAAAACACAACAGAGGCTGCTGGGATTATCCCCGAATTTAATTTAAAACAATATCAAGAAGCAATTCGCGAGTGCTACGCAAATCTCAAACTAGATAGTATAGAAACCACCGGTTATGCCTATAACGAATTGCGGCTATGGCGAATCTTTATCCCTCAAAATGTGCGGGAAGTTCACCAAGTTTTACCACAAGTTCACGAACTTCCCAAAGAACATCTCCGGCGACTGCGAGAAAAGAACGAACTAGAAGCAGAAGAATTTGCGCTAGAAGAGTTAGAACGTCACAAGCAAGTTTATTTAGAACAGCCAGTAGGTTCAGTTAAAAAGATTGTAGAAGACAAGCACCCCCCTTTATCCCCCCTTAGTAAGGGGGGAAGTGGGGGGTTAAAAATTGTAATTTTAGGTGATCCAGGTTCAGGAAAGTCCACATTATTGCAATACCTGGCGTTAGATTGGGTAGAACAAACTCTTGATAGACTTCATAAGATAGAAAATCCTCCGCCGATTCCATTGCTGATTGAGTTACGCACTTATATGCGGCGACGGGAGGACAAAGAATGCAACAATTTTCTGGAATTCTTCCATAAATGTAGTGGTGCGATCGCTCACCTCAATCAGCACAAATTGCAAGAACAACTCAAGGCTGGTAACGCCTTAGTCATGTTTGATGGTTTGGATGAAGTTTTTGATCCTGGTAGGCGAGAAGATGTCATAGCAGATATTCACCGCTTCACAAATGAGTATCCCAATGTGCAGGTGATTGTGACTTCTCGCGTCATTGGATATAAAGCGCAACGGCTGCGAGATGCTGAGTTTAAGCATTTCATGCTGCAAGATTTGGAACCAGAACAAATTCGGGATTTTATCAACCGTTGGCATTCTGACACTTTTACTGACAAGATTGATGGAGAGAGAAAAAAAGAGCGACTGCAAAGAGCAATTGACACATCAAACTCGATTGCAGAACTTGCAGGAAATCCTTTATTGTTGACGATGATGGCAATTTTGAATCGTAACCAAGAATTGCCAAGAGACAGACCAGAACTTTACAACCAAGCATCGCGGGTGCTGCTGCATCAATGGGATGTGGAACGTGCTTTAGTGGAAGATAAGAGGTTAGATCCGAAAACAATAGATTATAAAGATAAGCAAGCAATGTTGCGTCAAGTTGCTTACCATATGCAAACTAGTGAAAAAGGTTTGGCAGGCAATTTGATAAGTGCGAATGATTTAGAAAGGATTCTGACTGGGTATTTAAAAACCATCGAAGTTGACAAAGCAAGAGAAGCTGCGAGAGTGATGATAAATCAACTGCGAACTCGCAACTTTATGTTGTGTTTCCTGGGTGTGGATTACTATGCTTTTGTTCATCGGACGTTTTTAGAGTATTTCTGTGCTTGGGAGTTTGTTTGGCAGTTTAAAGAGACGCGATCGCTGGGAATTGAAGAACTTAAGACGCAAGTTTTTGGCAAACATTGGCAAGATGAAACTTGGCATGAAGTTTTGCGGCTGATTGCAGGAATGATTGAGCCAAAATTTGTTGGCGAAATTTTGGAATACTTAATGGCGCACAATGGTGAGTCAGAGAAATTTAGCAATTTGTTTTTGGCGGCTAAGTGTCTTTCTGACGTGAGGAATAGGACGGCGATCGCAAAAACTGCTCAGCAATTACTGAACCGCTTTAAAAACTTAACCAAATATGACTTAAATCACTATTATGATCGCTACCGAGATCAAGAAGAGAAAAAACGAGTTCAAGAAATTCGTACCGAAGCTGTTGCAGCAATTGCAACGACTTGGAAAGATGACGCTGATACCTTAGCCTTCCTCAAAACTCGCGCGACTGCTGATGATACTTCGGTTATGCGATATGCAGCACTCCAAGTTTTAGCTAGCAACTACAAAGATGACGCCCAGACTTTAGCCTTTCTCAAAACTCGCGCGACTGCTGATGATAATTTGGATGTGCGACGTGCAGCACTCCAAGCTTTAGCTAGCAACTACAAAGATGACGCTGATACCTTAGCCTTCCTCAAAACTCGCGCGACTGCTGATGATACTTCGGTTATGCGATATGCAGCACTCCAAGTTTTAGCTAGCAACTACAAAGATGACGCCCAGACTTTAGCCTTCCTCAAAACTCGCGCGACTGCTGATGATAATTTGGATGTGCGACGTGCAGCACTCCAAGCTTTAGCTAGCAACTACAAAGATGACGCCCAGACTTTAGCCTTCCTCAAAACTCGCGCGACTGCTGATGATACTTCGGTTGTGCGATATGCAGCACTCCAAGCTTTAGCCAGCAACTACAAAGATGACGCCCAGACTTTAGCCTTCCTCAAAACTCGCGCGACTGCTGATGATAATTCGGATGTGCGACGTGCAGCACTCCAAGCTTTAGCCAGCAACTACAAAGATGACGCTGATACCTTAGCTTTCCTCAAAACTCGTACGACTGCTGATGATACTTCGGTTGTGCGATATGCAGCACTCAAAGCTTTAGGTAAAAATTTCACCTATCTGCCTGAGTTGTTTGATATCTACTACAACTGCGCTATCAATGACCCCTTTGAACGTAAGCAAAGCTATCAAACCAATCCTCGGCGAGTTGCACTTGAGATAATTATCAAACAACATCCTCACCATCCCCAAACTTTACCACTGTTGCGCGACAGAGCGGAGAATGATCCAGATGAGCAAGTGCGGGAGTATGCTCAGAAGAAGTTGGCAGAATTAGAGAAGTAGAAGAGCTAGAAAAATATGAACAAGACTACAATTCGTGAGAAAATCAACCAATATCTTGATGGATTATCTTCAGAACGCTTAGAACTAGTTGCTGATTTTCTAGCTTATCTAGCAGAGAAAGAAAGTGAAGACGCAACCCAAGAATTACTCCATATTCCAGGTTTTATAGAATCTTTTGAGAGGGGTAAAAAAGATATTGCTGAAGGTCGTGTAAAAAATTGGAGAATAATCTAATTATATCAAGTGAAAACAACCTCACCCCCATCCCCTCTCCTTAATAAGGAGAGGGGTGCCCGATAGCGTAGCGTGCCGTTAGGCATAGGGCGGGGTGAGGTAAAACGAGAATTATAAGTCATCATCAGAACTTGATCTTCAATGTATATGAAGAAATATGAAATATACAATCATCATTCAATGGTCAAAAGAAGACCAATGTTATGTGGTTTTCTTACCTGAGTTTACTGATGTCATGCAGCCTTGCACTCACGGAGATACTTACGAAGAAGCGCTCAAGAATGCTCAAGAAGTGATAGAGATGTTAATTGAGACATCCTTAGAAATTGGTGAACCTCTGCCAGAACCTCAAACGCTAGCAAAATCCTGGAAAGTAGCATAGAAGTATAATTAGCAAAAAGAAGAAACACGCGCTATGAATACGCCTACCCAAACCACAAAAGTTTACGACGAAATTATAGACTTCATTGCTGCTGGAACCACTCCCCAAACTGTCGTCAATTTTCAACTTTCAGATTCAGCAAAAGAGCGTTTGGAAGACTTGGTGTACGGACACAAAATGGGTGAACTAACACCAGAGGAAAAACGAGAATTAGATCATTTCTTAAGGCTAGAGCATATAATGACACTAGCAAAAGCACGGGCTTATAAGTATATTGATGCTGAGTAAATATTCAAAATGTCTCGTCCTTACGTTAATCTAGAACTTAGGCGTTTAGTTGCAGCTCGTGCTGACTACATCTGTGAATACTGCCTGATTACAGAAGTAGATAGATCTTCTGGTTGTCAAGTTGATCATATCATTAGCGTCAAACATGGTGGAGCGACAACAGAGGATAATCTCTGCTACGCCTGTGTTTTCTGCAATCTTCAAAAAGGAACTGATTTGGGTTCAATTAATTGGCGTACTGGAGAACTCGTCCGGTTTTTCAACCCACGTAGAGATTTTTGGGGAGAACACTTTCGACTAGATCAAGCTGTGATTCAACCGCTGACAGATATTGGAGAAGTGACAGTACGCATTCTAGATTTTAACAGTAATGAACGAATTCCAGAGCGGCAAGCCTTGGTACAAGCTGGTAAGTATCCCTCAGCATCGGCTTTACGACGGATGACAAAGTAGAGAATGAATCTTCAAAACAAATCGATGAGTGTTTTGTTCCCATGCATATGAGGAAATAGCTAGAATCAGAATGTTTGCTCTTTAATGCTACGCTTGTGGACACTGCAACTTGCCCTCGCTGTCATCAACCCGTGAATTCCCAAGCTGTCACCTGTCCTCATTGTGGCACTGAGTTGAAAGCTTATGGACATCCCGGCATTCCTCTACATCGCGCCACAGGGAAGGAGTATCTCTGCGACAGCTGCACTTACCACGCTGACGATACTTGCAATTTTCCCCAGCGTCCTTTTGCCAAAGAATGCATTCTCTACGAAAATATTGAGGAGAGTAAGCAATACTTGCAGCAGCAGCGTTACGCCAACAGCTTTGGTGCAACTGTGAAAAATTGGATCAAACGCAATCAAGCTTTACTTTTGCTGCTGGCTCTGTTATTCGTCTGTTTAATTATTGCTCTGTCTACATCATAAAGCAAGGCTGTATTTCAGCTTGCCTACTTTGTCAATGCGTAAGTTTTAACAACATTCATAAGACACGTAGGGGAGCCATTACTGCAGAGAGAAGTGCCTTGCGGGGGTTCCCCCCGTTGTGGAGCCAGCCCCGTGCGGAGAGCAGCGCCTTGCGGGGGTTCCCCCAAAGTCTGCCGGGGGAAGCAACCCAAGCGGCGAGCTTTGACCGTTGTGGCGACTGGCTGTCGGGTTCCCCCCGAGCCAGGGGACTGGCGTGCAACTAGCCCCGATAGGCGTAGCCGTGCCGCAGGCATAGGGGGCGCTACGCAAACCCAGAGGGTTTCCCGACCTAGGTATCTGGCGTTGGGCAGTGCTTAGCAAAACCCGGATGTAGTCAGCAAAATACGGTAAGCACTGCCCACCCTACAATACTTAAGATTTTTCATAAATCATTTAGGATTGCTATATGCGTAAGTTTTAACAACATTCATAAGTGCATAAGTCAAATAAAATTTCATTTATGACATATCGTTAATAGTGAACTTTACATTTTTAAAAACAACAGTTTATACCAGCGACAGGAGAATAAATGTATCCATCTGCTAAGCGATTACAAGAATTTCATCCCTCTGTTATTCGTGAAATGACAAGGCTTGCAATCAAGCATAAAGCCATCAACATGGCTCAAGGATTGCCTGATTTCCCCTCCCCTCCTGAACTGATTCGGGCTGCATCTGTGGCGATGGAAGAAGGTCATAATCAATACACAAACACCTGGGGAATTCCAGAGCTTCGCCAAGCAATTTCAAATAATCTGCAAAACTTGTACGATTTATACTATGACCCAGAAGAGCAAATTACGGTTACTTGCGGCGTCACGGAAGGTATTGTCTTGGCGATGCTCAGCTTAGTTAATCCGGGTGATGAAGTTATTGTCATAGAACCATTTCATGATAATTATCTCCCAGCCATTAATTTTGCACAAGCTAAACCAGTTTTTGTGAGATTAGAGCCGCCTTTTTTTCAACTCGATCCAGAACGTCTACGAGCTGCTTTTTCACACAAAACCAAGGCGATCATTGTTAACACACCTCATAATCCTACTGGACGTGTTTTTACAAGAGAAGAATTAAATTCTATAGCCAGTCTTTGCCGAGAGTTTAATGTTGTTGCTGTTACGGATGAAATTTACGATCGCATCACCTTCGACGAACACCAACACATTCCTCTAGCAACTCTTGATGGAATGTTTGAGCAAACTCTAACTATTAGTGGTTTGAGTAAAACCTTCTCGATCACAGGATGGCGGATTGGCTATGTCTGTGCTCCCACTAACTTAAGTGCAGCGATTCGGACGCTACATGACTTTACAACAATTTGTGCACCAGCGCCTTTCCAGTACGCTGCAGTCGCTGGATTGAAATTGCCAGAGTCGTTCTTCGAGACTCAAAAACAAGCATATACTACCCGACGCGATCGCATAGTCAAAATTCTGGAAGAATATCAATTTATCGTACAACCACCCCAAGGTGCTTATTACATAATGAGTGATTTTAGTCAATACAGCGCTCATGCAGATGATTATGAATTTGCAAAATACCTGGTTGAGGAAGTCGGAATAGCCGTTGTACCAGGTTCTAGTTTTTACTCCACACCAGAACTTGGGCGAAATACAGTCCGCTGGTCCTTTGCAAAAAAAACCGAGACCTTTGATGCAGTTGAACAAAGGTTGCATCTGAAGAAACACAAAAGTGTAGGGGTGTAAGGGTGTTAGGACTTACGCAAAAACTCTTTTAAACCCTCTTAACTATGCGCTAAGGCGCACGCTACGCGTTCGGCAAAGCCGTGCCGCAGGCATACGTGCTCTTTGCGTCCTTTGCGGTTTATTTTTTCATAATTTTGCGTAAGTCCTGGGTGTAAGGGAAAAGGTGTTTCTTTCATTCATAACGGGTTGCGATCGCCGCCCCTCAGGCGCTTTCAACAAACGCAATCGATAAAATTCCCAAATTCCGGTGATTTTATCGATTGTATTTCTTTCATCTTTAATATCAAGCCTGGTACGTACCAAGCTTAATATGACTTCGGAACATGAGGGGCTTGTTCATCAAACACCGCCAAGTCAAACCAAAAAGTAGTACCAATGCCAATTTCACTCACCAAATAAATTTTCGTCTGATGCTTTTCTATAATATTCCTGACAATAGATAGCCCCAAACCTGTGCCTTCTAGGGTGTGAACTCGGTTTTCAACCCGGACAAAACGGTCAAAAATGGCTTCTTGGTCTTCTGGACCAATGCCAATTCCAGTATCAGAAATTTCCACTCGTACTTTGGGTACTTGATGATGAGAACTGGACTTTGGTTGAAGTTGGTGGGCGCGGAGGGCAACTTTTCCACCCGCTTTAGTAAACTTGAGGGCATTACCAATCAAATTAGCCAACACCTGCAACAATAAATCATAGTGACCGACAACGAGGGGCAATTGAGGCTCAACTTCCTGAATTAATTCAATGCCTTTGTCCCTAGCATTGAGTTGGTAAGTACGCAGTGTCTGCTCGATCGCCTGCGCCAAATCTACCCCCTTCAAGTGATAGTTGCGACCAGATTCTAGCTTTGACAAATCCAAAACATCGTTAACTAAGCGGGTTAGTCTATCGGTTTCATGATTGACAGTGACCAAAAACTCTTTCTTTTGTTCAGTACTCAAGTCTTCCCCATAGTCGTGCAAAGTCTCGATAAATGATTTGATGTTAAATAGGGGCGTTCGCAATTCGTGGGAGATGTTACTGATAAACTGACTTTTTGCCTCGTTAAGTTCTACCTCGCGGGTAATATCTTGTACGGTAATAGCAATACCTTTAACACTCTCTCTTTGCTGGTTAAGAACTGTTGTCATCAGAATGCGGACAGTGCGCTTGATAGGTTCAATCAGCGGTATACGGAATTCAGCACTTTCGCATTCCCCGGTTGCTATTTCATATAAGGGACGGGTAATTTGCATTCCGACAGCTGCAGGCAAGTGATGTAAAACATTTTCGCCTACGAGTTTAGCTTCTTCCCAGCCGAAAATTCTCTGGGCTGTGGGGTTCGCTAAAATCACCTGCATACTATTATCAATCAAGACGGCTCCGTCAGCAATTGTGGAAACCAGCGTTTCTAGCTTAGCTTTTTCCGCTGTCAGTTCCTCAATATTTTGTTCTTCATAGCGCTCCAAGCGCTCTGCCATCTCATTAAAATTGAGAATTAACTCCCCAAGTTCGCCCCCTAGTGGTAAATCAATTTGCTGTTTGAAATTCCCCGCAGCAATTTGTTTTACCCCCACCAGCAACTCTTTTATCGGCTTGGTGATTGTCAAAGCGTTAATCACCCCTCCCAAAATCACCATCACCCAAATTGAGATAAAAACGGCAATGGTGACATCACGAGTGAAATTTGATGAGATGACTGCAGCTGAGTTAGGGTTGATCCCAACTGCCAACACACCCAAGTATTTGCCATCCGCAGTTAGTGGAACAAACACATCGGTGACTTCCCCGTCTGGCGATCGATGTTGTCGCACCATCGGCTTTTCGGCATCAGCAGCATAATCATCGGGCAGTTCTATCCGCCGTTCAATGGCAAGGGATGTTCCCACCTCCGGTTGCCAAAAGGGAATACCGAAATAAATATTCCCTGTGTCATCAGCATAAAGCATATAACGCACGCTAGAGGTGCTGCTATAAAAGCGTTGGGAAAATTCTGCCACCTCAGTGAGATTATCATTAGCAATGAGCGGAGCAACGTTAGCCGCCAGCAGCAGCCCAAGATCACGACCAAAGCGAGTGTCATTTACACGTGCATCCAGCTGAATTGTATTCACAGCCCAGAAGGTCAAACCACTCATCACCAGAGAGACTACCAAAGTAGCGGCTGCTAAAAGTTTAGTCTGGAGAGTGAACTCCAACCACCAATTGACAATTGCTTCTTTGATTATTTTTAAAACAGTTAGCATCTTAAAAAATCGTTATTATAGTGCTGACAATGAGGATCATAGGATAGTATATGATTTACCTAAGACCTATCAAGGTTTAACTTGTTAGGGAAGGGATAGTTATTTGTTCATCCCTGTTAGGAATTGAAACTAGCCCAATAAATAAAAATTAACAGTTTCTAGACAAACACGTAACAAAGAGCAAAGAAGCAGAGGAAGGAAGCGCTTGGGTTGCCCTTGGGTTGCGGGGAGAGAAAATATTTTCCTCTCACTCCCTTTGTCTTATTTAACTCGGTGACCAATGTCTCTTCGGTAATACATTCCCTCAAAGTGAATGCACTGCGTCCCAGCATACGCTTGGGTAAGCGCGTGCTCAAAATTTTCTCCAACTGCAGTAATGTTTAATACCCGACCTCCGTCTGTCACCACTTGTCTCGTTTTCTCGCTCCCGCCTGGGAATGCCTTTGTCCCAGCATGAAAGACAGTGGTTCCCAGTGCTTGTGCTTCCGGAATACCAGTAATGACTTTTCCTTTCTCATATGCTCCAGGATAACCACCAGAAGCAGCAACAACTGTGACAGCTGCACCTTGCTTCCAAGCGATGGGTGGCATTTGAGCCAAACGTTGCTCAACACAAGCTAGAATTAATTCTTCTAGGGGTGTTTCCAACAGAGGTAACACAACTTGCGTTTCTGGATCGCCAAAGCGACAGTTAAACTCCAAAACCTTAAAATCGCCATTAGGAGTTATCATTAAGCCAGCGTAAAGCACACCTCGGTAGTCAATGCCTTTTTTCCTGAGTATGGCGATCGCTTTTTCTAAAACTTGCTTTTGAACTTTTGCCATCAACTCTGGTGTCGCGATCGGCGCTGGGGCATACGCTCCCATACCACCAGTATTTTCCCCTGTATCGCCCTCACCAATCCGCTTATGATCTTGAGCAGCCAGTAACGGACGAATTGTTAACCCATCCGTCAACGCTAAAACAGAAACCTCTTGCCCTGTCAAACACTCTTCAATAACAACAAATTTCCCTGCACTGCCAAATTCTCCGCCAAACATGGCATCAATCCCCGCATGTGCCTGTTCCACTGTTTGGGCAACGATGACACCTTTACCAGCCGCTAAACCATCGGCTTTGACAACAATTGGTGCTCCTTGACCTTTTACATAAGATTTCGCTGCGGCTGCTTCCGTAAATACCGCTGCCCGTGCTGTCGGAATTCCTGCTTCCTGCATCAAAGCTTTTGCCCAAGCCTTACTTGCCTCAATTTGCGCACCTGCTTTCGTTGGACCAAAAACCATTAGACCAACAGATTTGAGATAATCCGTAATGCCTTTTGCTAAAGGTACTTCTGGTCCGACCACAACAAGAGTTATGTTCTGGTCTTTGGCAAATTGAGCGATCGCCTCAAAGTCGTCTACTGCCAAAGAAAGGTTTTGGCAACCTTCCATACTTGCTGTACCCCCGTTTCCTGGCACACACACAACTTGCTCAATTTGCTTTGATTGTAACAGTTTCCAAGCTAAGGCGTGTTCCCGCCCTCCATTACCTATAACTAAAACTTTCACTGGTATCCTCTAAGATTTTTTGTAAGGGAGAATGCGAGCGGAGCGACTCGCCGTACAATTTTTTCACCAATTCTGATGATTGTGCAAGTCATAGTACATTGGGCGCACAAATCCTGAATCATTGATTTTGCAATTACTGGTTATTTTTGATACAATTCACTCAGACTACCTTTGGATAATAAAATTTAGTCAACAAGAGTACAAACATGTTGAAGCTAACACGACGACAGTTTGGTCAGCTGGTGATTGCAACCGCAACATTTGCTGGGCTTGGGTATCTCGGCAAAAGAACTGTTGCACAAACATCCTCGATTATCTATGGTGTACGCGTTCCTAAAGCCGGACAACTTGTCATACAGTCCTTAGACTTAGCAACTAAACAAATTCAGGAGCTAACTAGTGTTTCTATACAGTCTGGCGAACAATTGAATAGTATCAGTTATTTAGGTTCTAACAAATTTGTACTAAGCATTAGCCCGCTCAAAAGTGCCGCCAAAGGAAATAATTCCCCTCGGTTATTGACTGTCACTGTAGGTCAGTCTCCAACAAGCACGCCTATCTCTGGACTCGCAAACGACCAGAACCTCGCAAATGTCTTGGTTACTAATGATGGCTCGCTTGTCGGTCTAACGCACAGAAGTGACAAAACGTCATCCACACTAGTTAATATCGACGCTAATACAGGAGCGATTAATACTATTAATAACATCACACTGCCTGTTAGCGAGCGATTCGATAATCTAGCCCAGTCGAAGTTGGATAATGTTGCAGAGTCAAATGGAATAATTTATACGACAAATCTTACGCAACAAGGTAATACAAGTTTGGTGCAGTTGGATTTGACAAAAGGACAAGTAAGCCCAGGAGCGCAATTGACAATTGATGGTAAGGTTTGGAATAGTGGCTTTAGCACCTTAGCCAGCGCTTCAGGAGACCAAATATATGCCCTTGGTGCCCCTCGATATGTGACACCTAATAATCTCTACACCATAAATGTCAGCACTGGGGTTATGACTTTGATACAACAGTGGGATGTTGTAAAGACTACGACTAGTGCTAGTGGCGCATAGAGAGTTCTATTTATCAAGAACAGAATGAGAGGGTGAAAACCCTTGGTTTGAAACCATTTGTTTTAGATATGTACTGGGTAGGTTGGACTTAAGCCCATCAGCCACATATACAGGAGTCAGACCTATTTTTCTTGATAAAAAATACTCCACTATGATAATTAGCGGAGTAACATTAATTTTAATATTGTTAAATTACTGAACTATAACTCTTCTGGCAGTTACTAAAGAAGATAAGCCATCTTGCTTCAGTTTATCTTCTGACAAGCTGACCTTGCTGGAAGTGTTAATCGCGACAGTCTTCACTACTTGAGAGCAAAATGTTCCCACATTTGGCTCTTTTACTTTGTACACTACCTCAGCTTTATTTCCACTAATTGAGCTAATTGATACACTCTGCAAACCCCAGCAGGGATTAGGGAGACTGATGTTTCCGCTCACACTCAGTTTTGGTACAGTATATGAAACCTTTAGTTTGGAACCCAAGTTGTCATTAGCAGGAATAGTGGCAGTATATGTAACAGGTGCAGACTGTAGCGTAGGGCTTGGTGCAGGATCATCGCTCACTGGTCCATCTGTTGGCTGCGTGATCGGCTCACGATAGCGTTGAGTGGGCTGAGCATTAACCTCATCAGTACTAAATCCCACAACCAGTAGAAATGATGCAAATAACACAACCAAGAATGTAACTGCTTGTTTTAGCTGCATGAATTTCGTATACTTCATAACATATTGCAATGTCTACTTGAAAAAGATGACTTAAACTTTTCTGTTTTGTCAAGTTATTAGCGTGACTTTTTACAGCATGTGGGAAACGAGTTCATTCATAAACCAAACCGGATTCCTGTATATTGACAAAACACCCAAAACTATTCCCATTCCTGCAATTGCTGACTGGAGTTGCGAAGTAAGGAATTAATTTGTTCACGACGGGTTTCAAAGTTAGCAGCAATCGAGATGAGTACAATACCAACAAGCAAGCCAACTACCCATTTCAAAAATGGGTAATGCAAGCTAAAAATTACCAGTTGATAGAAACTCGTGATAAAAAAGCTGCTTGTACCAACATACAGAAAAGCCCGCACTCGCAAAGCTAATCCTGCAAAAATGGCGATAAGACTCAAAAATCCGGGTATAAATGCCGTATCTTGATGAAAGATAATAGCCCATCCACAAATTAAACCACAGCCCAGTAGCCGCACCGAGTGGCGACTTGCTTTCAATGGAAATTCTCTCAGGCTAGGATCGAATTGAGCAATATACAGCAGTGATAAGCCAATCGGAATCACACGCCACAAAGCATCAGTCAGATGTAAGTCCCAAAACCAACGAAACAGCGCCCAATCAATTAGAACTACACTGACATAGGTGAAACGGAATTGTTTTGAAACCTTGGCAATAAAAGCATAAAACCCTGCTGTGATCAGCAAGCCGACTGGATAAATTTCGCCTCGACTTTCCCACAGATATATCAATGGCAAAATATATGCAGCGTTTTGCCAAGGTCTTTTAGACCAACCCCACCGTTCCCAAGGTAAAATGTAGAGAAAGTAGGCAACAACAGAAGCTATTGGCGCTCTCCAAGGAAGTAACGATTCAGCAAATAAGCGTCCTACTGCTGTATAAATCCAGAAAGTTCTGAACCCTGCGATCTCTAGCAAGCCAAGGTAAACCCACATTTGTGCCATTGTAGATTGTGGATGGTAGCGTCCTTGAAAAATGGCATAACGAATCAGAAATATACTTGTTCCCAAGCCAACAAATTGGTTTATTGCAATGGGGGTGAAGGTGGCAGAAAGTAATAAACAGCTACTAAGAATCCAGTGAATATGAGCAACAACTTTCAGTTCTTTGCTGTTTAGGCGTAAGTAGTCTACAAGCCAAGGCGAAAGAAGGCGATATGCATACATAATGCCAGTGCCAAGAACAGACATAGCAATTAAGCCATCGCCATATGCTCCTCCTGGTAGTGCTTGCAAGAGTTGATAGAATAAAAGTTCATATGCTGAAATTGATATCCCAATCAGTCCCAGATACAGTAGGGGTTTCAATTCTTGACGCCGTCGCCCAACTCCAATAGCGATGAAAGCGACAGCAAGAGAAGATAAACCTGTCCAGTTGGCAAAGGTTGAAGAACGCAACGCGACACCAAAGACACCATACAACAAAGGCAAAATGTGCCAGCGGTTGGGAAGTTGTTCGAGTCGGTGTTTCGATCGCCACCACTCCCCTAAAACTTGAGTAAGCAAACCTAAGGCGATGTTAGCAATTGCAATCTTGATAATAGAACGTTCGCCAAAACCCAAAACTTCAGCAATCAATAATTCCAGACACCACCCAATACCATAAAAACTCCAATTACTAGGTTGCTGCCAACTGCGATAAACAATTGCTCCTAGAATTATTGCAGAAGAAGTTAAGTAGAGAAAATCAGATTTCGTTAGCCCTTGATAAACAAGCGTTGAGTGAATACTCAGCAGCAACAACTCAACAGTGCAGAGTGCGATCGCCCACTTGTCACTTGCTTCTGCATAAATAGCTACTAATTCATTCTCTCTGGTGCTTAACAATTTACGCACCAGCCATAAACCAACTGTACAAACTCCTCCTACAACAAACCAGCCCTGTAAGGATAATCTTGCTAAACCAGGCACACCTTCCCATAACAGGGCAGCAATGAAACCCAGTCCAAATCCAACAGTAATTAACGCAGATAGTTTGTGTCGCAAATAGCGCGTATTAACAAACATCAAAGCACTAGCAACAGCCAAACCGATTAATCTACCTCCAGATAGTGGTAAAATTAGTGACTGCGCAAGTCCCAAAGCGGCGACACTCAACCAAGCATTGAGAGTCGGACGTGCTACTGCGCTAGCTGGAGATTTAAAACCAAAAATAGCTACACCTGTGAGAGTCATAGGAGTGATTAACCAAACCAAACCCCAACTCTCACTGTTATTACCAGAACCAAACCAAGCTGGTTCAGCATTTATCCATAATAGAGTGTAGCTGAGTACCGCGAGTCCCAAACCCATGTACCATGCACTCTTGTGCCAGACTCCGTTACCCAAACAACAAAACAACCACTCTGCAACCGCCACAGCCAACACAATGGTTGCCCAGACTTGTGTATTAAGATGAGGAAATAAACGGTCAATGATTGAGCAAAGCGTTAGCACCCCTGCAATTTGAGTCATATACACCAGACTGATTCTGGTGGGAACTCGTCGCTGGCTGACACTTCCTAAAGTGATTGCAGATAAAAGTAAATTCAAGGAACGTAACGTGGGATTTACCAAACTCACCACAGTGAGTGATATTCCAAACACCAGCGTTAATTTTTCCCCAAAATCAGCCAATTGCACCTTTTGAGCGCGATAAAGTCCATCCGTCAACGCCACCATCAAAACAAGATAGGGAAATAACACCACACTCAGCAACGCCCAAGGTGTATTCTGAGAAGCACTTAGTTGAGTAGCAGTGCTAATCGCCCATTCTTGCAACCCAAAAGGCACTAACAACCATAACAGCCAAATCGTCTCCAACCCAATAGCGAAAATCGCTCCCACATCGACGCGCGTACCACCCAACTGCAAGCGCCGACTGAAAAACCACAAACCCAAACCACTAACAGCCGTTGCTTGCCAAGGAAAAGTAGCACTTACCGACACCAACCAACCAAGGAATATTAGAATACCGCCAAAGAGTTCCCAGGGAAGAGATGAGGGAGTCACAGAAGATGAGGAACTAATAACTCCCCTGCTCCCCTGCTCCCCTGCTCCCTTGCTCCCCTGCTCCCCTGCTTCCCTGCTTCCCCTGTCTGGCTGTGCTAACCAAGTCACCAAAGCGCCACAAATACCAACACCTAAGCCCAATTCTTGGATTTCTACGCGGACAACAAAAATCGCTCGTACCAACAGCACAAATAAAGCATAAACAGTGACGAGCGAAGACAGACTGATACCTAATCCAGTTTTCCTGTCTTCAACTGTTACAACCGTTTGCCTTTGCTGGTGATGAGTGTGATAAACAGTAGCGAGAGTTGTTCCTACCGTTGCTAAATAAACTGCAATTAAGGGAAATCCTGGGAATTGCCAACCCCAGTGTAGATACGACAGTCCAAGAATATTAACTAAAGGCAATTTTCTAGCTGCCTGATGAGTAGAAAACAGCCGATTGTTGCAAAATAAAAAAGTAATTGCTGAGAGTGTAATAGAAGCTATTGCAATGACAACCCAATTCAAAGGATTTTGCCAAAGATTGAAACTATCCATTGCCCAAAAGTTGACTGGCACTAATAACAGTGTGACAATCAGCAGCGTCCGAGTTGTTAAGCTTAAATGAGACTGTCTACCAGCCCAAAAACTTATCCCCCAAAAACTTAGAGTATAAGCAAGCAAAACTCCATATTGTCCAGAAGGCGGAAACCTTTCCCACTGACTCGCGGCGAGAACCCCAGAGGATACCACCACTAAAAACATTCCTAAAAATAGCAGCCAGCGGACACTTAATTCTTCGCCCAGCGACTGCAACATCCGAGCAAGAACATTAGGTTTCTTGGGTGCTGGTAATGCATCATCTTGAAGTAGAGACGTTCCAGGCTGATGTAGAGACGTTGGATGTGAGTCCAGCGCTGCGGGAGGGTTTCCCTCCGCAGGCGACTGGCGAACCCGTAAGGGTAACATCTCTACTTGCGGTTCAGGTAAAGTCTGTGGTTGTAACTCCAGACGACAAACCAAAAACTCTCGACAGATTTGCTTAACTTGGGTATCCGATATCAAACCCAAGCGCAACCATATATCAAGTCCATGCAATAACTCAGGATTGTTAGATGCAAGCTTGATTTCAATTTTGAGAGAAGAATCAAAGTTTGGTGACATAAGCCCACGCACAGAGCGCGATACTTTATCATTATCCTGATAAAAAATTATTTTCCCATTATCTGTGACACTTGCTCGGCTGACTGCGGTGAATTTTTATCAGTTATCAGTTACCAGTTACCAGTTATCAGTTACCAGTTACCAGTTATCAGTTACCAGTTACCAGTTACCAGTTACCAGTTATCAGTGAGCCAGCGCTTGATGAGGGTCTCCCTCCGTAGGCGACTGCGTTAGCGCAGCGGAACCGGAGGTTCTCCCCGAAGGGTTATCAGTTACAACAGAAAATACGGATCTGTTTCTTTTGTTAACTGTTTACTGTTCACCCTAGTGGGAACGGCCACGCCTTACGGTGAGTCCAGCGCTGCGGGAGGGTCTCCCTCATGTGCCACTTCTGTGCGGAGAGCAGCGCCTTGCGGTGAATCCAGCGCTGCCAAGAGTTGTGCCTTGCGCGGGTTCCCCGCGTTGTGGCAACTTCGGAGCGGGTTTCCCGCCGTAGGCGACTGGTGAACCCGGAGGGAGCCAGTCCTGCAGGAGGTGACGACAACCGGCTGCGGGAGGGTCTCCCTCCGCAGGCATCTGGCGAACCCGAAGGGGTTTCCCGACAGAGGGATCTGGCGTTGGGGTTCCCCCAAAGTCTGCCGGGGGAAGCAACCCAAGCGGCGAGCTTTGACCGTTGTGGCGACTGGCTGTCGGGTTCCCAAGGCACGTTTTCGGGGGAAGCTTCCCCCGAAAAGCTGCCGCCCCGTTGTAGGCGGAACGCCTTCGGGCAGGGTAGAATGTGGCGTCAGGCGACGGGCGTTCCCGGAGGGCTATCGGGTATCTCCTGAGCCCTGAGTCCCAAAGGGACACGCTGCGCGAACGGGCACGGCTTGAGGCCGAACGGAGACGCTTCGCGTTCGCCCTTGGCGTGCGCTTTGCGCTTACGCCAGATGCCTCTGTCGGGAAACCCTCATCAAGCACTGGACTCACTGTTCACTGACTCCGCTGTTCACTGTTGACTGTTCACTGTTTACGATAGACAAAAACTCGTTACAGTAAATTGTAACGGGATGAAACAGGCGCGGCATCAGCAATGTTAAAAATGGACGCACTCACTATGGGAAACAACGGTTCAAATGCCAAAATTGTGGACGACAATTTGTTGAAAATCCAACCCGACAACCAGTTGACAACTCGAAACGTGAGTTAATCGATAAGCTCTTGCTCGAACGTTTATCTTTGGCAGCGATAGCTTCAATTTTGTAGTAGCGATTTTGAAGTTTTTACTTTGTTAAAGATAACACTACAGCCAATGTTTTGGATACGTTCTTTCTTCAGCTAAGTTATTGAAAATCACAGCGCACAGCACTAAAATCATCGAGCCTTCTAAGGCAGGTGTCAGCAGGAATTGCCAATTGGGTTGGGTCATCATGACTACTAATGCAACGGCTCCCGATGGGGGATGTACCGTTCCGGTAAGTTGCATGACCCCGATCGCAGTCGAAACAGCCAGTCCCATTGACAAGGGAGAAGAACCGAGAAAATGCAGAATTATCAGACTTACGAGAGCCGCTAAAAGATTGCCACCGATGACATTACGCGGTTGAGCCAATGGGCTATCAGGGACACCAAAGATCAAGACGCTTGTCGCACCAAACGGGGCCATCAGCAGCGGAGAGTTCGTTTTCACGGTAAGGTAAGAGGTTACGGTGATCGCGATAAAACTACCAAACCAGCTCCAGAAAACGTGCCGATGATGCGGGCGATCGACCGAACAGGTTAAAGGACAGGAGCGCCATCTGCCAAGTGTTTTAAACCAGTAACTTTTCCATTTCAACCGAGCTTTCTTATAGTCGAGCATAAACTACCCAATGACCTTTGCGATTTCATGAAATGAGTGCTTTGCTAAAGTTAGAATATCATGACATTTTTCAGGAAAGTCGCGAAATGGATCCAAATATACAGATTTTAAAGAGCCTTGCTGGCGATTTTAGAGGGTGTTTCAAAAACTCAAGCAATTACCCATTAACCGATAAAGATTGTGGTGAATAGAAGCACATACTACACTGTTTCAGCGCGGCAATTCCTATACCCGTACGAAAAAAGCTAATAAGTACTTTTTGTTACGGTATTTTTCCTTCAATTTTAAGTATTTTATATATATTCGGGGGGGGTAAGGTGCAACAAGCTCCCAAAATTCGCAATCAGATCAGAAAAGACCGAGTAGTACGTTTTTAATACAAAAGCGGACTTTTGATGTTGTCCGGCAGCATTAAGCAAAAATGCTTAGCGTCTACACCGTCAACGTAGTACTATGTAGTTATATGTAGTTCAAGCTCGTCAACGTAGCGTGCCGAAGGCTCAGCCCGACTGGAAGGAGGGCGTCCTCCAGCATGGGTAAAAACTGTTGAACACCTCTTACCTTAGATCTTGCACCATAATTCTTGTTCGCCAAGAAATAAATTTCTTGCCTCAGAGCTACTGTAAGCTAAAGCTTACTGGATATGCGTTTGAGTCCGTTTTAACGGACTTTGGCTATAAGCCTTGAACTTCAGTTCAAGGCGTACTCAGGTCGAGGTGCAAGATCTAAGTTACTAAGATTTTTTTTACTGTTCTTTGCTAGTATCCTCTCGATGTCAGATAGCTCAACAGCACCATCAAATGTTTCCTCATTCATGACAAAGAAAGGAGTACCCTGAATTCCCAATCTCATCGCCGTCTCTATGTCCTTTTGAATCACAGCATCGGCTGCATTTCCACTGCGCTGTTGGTTAAACTGTTCGAGATCCAAATTCAGTTTTTTGGCGATCGCAACATACAATTTATCCCCTAATTTATTTTGCTGAGCAAACAAAGCATCCTGGTACTCCCAAAACTTTCCTTGCTGTTGAGCCGCCCAAGCGGCTTTAGCAGCGGGCATTGCTTCAGAATGAATTGAGATTAGGGGAAAATGTTTGTACACCAACGTAACTTCATCTTGATGACGAGCCATAAACTGCTTCAACGTCTTATGAGCTTTGGCACAATAAGGACATTGAAAATCTGAGAACTCTATCAGCAGAATCTTTGGTTCAGTTGCGCCAGTAGTCGGAGATTCACCAATGATTTTGTTGGGATTTGTCTTTATCTCCTGCAAAACTGACTGCTTGGCTTGTTGTTGCTGCTTTTGTTGTTGTTGCTGGAACGCTTGCAAAGCTTCTACAACCACCTCTGGGTGATTGTGGATAATCTGCAAAACTTCGGCTTCCAATTTTGGATTAATAAGATTATTGCTGTTGACTTGACTAGTATTTGTGGCAGCTTGCACAGGGGTTGACAAACTCAACCATACTATGCATAGCGCCAATCCTGCTCGTACAGCTTGGCGCAGAAAGCGCGAAGGACAGAAATTAGACCATATATTCATAAAGCTGGGCTATCTTAATCTGTGAAGAAGCTGGAATGGTACTTCATCAATATATGTCAAACTCATTTCTGATTTTTTTGCTGTTGATAACGCTCTTTAAACAGTCGTTGCTGTTTATTATGATCGACAATTGGATCTGGATAACCAACAGCATGACGTTCCAAAGGAGAAATTTTCCCAGTTACTAAATACTCTGCATCCATAGATTGCAATTCAGGAACCCATTGCCTAATATACTCGCCTTCTTGATCAAACTTTTGCGCCTGACTGGCAGGATTAAAAATTCGCAAAGGTTTGGGATCCATACCGCTAGAAGCACTCCATTGCCAACCGCCATTATTAGCAGATAAATCCCCATCAATCAGCTTCTGCATAAAATATTTTTCTCCCCACTGGAAATTAATCAGCAAATCTTTGGTTAAGAAACTCGCGACAATCATCCGACAGCGGTTATGCATCCAACCCAGTTCATTTAGCTGGCGCATTGCTGCATCAACGATGGGATAGCCAGTTCTACCCTCGCACCAAGCTTGAAAATATTCTTCGTTATTTTCCCAAGGGAAGTTTTTGAAAGGATCGCGGAAAGCACCCTCTGCTAATTGCGGGAAGTTATACATTGCGTGTTGATAAAACTCCCGCCATGCTAGTTCCTGTTGCCATGTACGGATGTTGGTTGCTGTTTCGTCACTGCGACTATTTTCTAGCGCTTCTAAAGTGGCTTGCCAAACAGTGCGAATACCAATGACACCAAATTTCAAAGCAGCACTCAATTTAGATGTACCTTCAACTGCTGGAAAATTGCGCTGTTCTTGATATTCATTAACCGCACTGGCGCAAAACTCCTCTAACCGTTCTTGCGCCGCCGCCTCCCCTGGCGTTATAACCAATTCTCCATCCCAATGAAAACCTAAATCTTTGGCTGAGGGTAATTCTATAACTCCTGAAGCTTCGGCAATTTCTTTTTCGGCTTTTGTCAATCCTTCGGCATTTTCCAAAGTTTCTACAGGCTTAGCTTTTGGTTTGCTACTCCAATTCTTCCAAAAGGGAGTGTAGACAGTGTAGGGTTGCTGGGAACCACTACGAATATCATCTGGTGAGTGTAAGATTTGATCCCAGTTTTTTTCCAGAAACTGGATACCTTTTTCTTTGAGTGCTTCGATAATCGTGCGATCGCGTTCTTGAGAATACGGTTCCACATCCCAATTCCAAAATACAGCCTTTGCCTTCAGAGCGATCGCCAGTTTTGGAATCGCTTGAGTCGGTTCAGCGTGAAGAATCAATAACTGGCTACCTGCTTGAGCATATCGCTTCTGTAGTGACTGTAAACTACCAATCATGTAAGTCACTCTTGCCGGGGCAATATCATCTCGTTCCAAAATATTTGGATCGAGGCAAAACACGCCTACTACCTTTGGACTTTGCTTTCTCGCAGCAGCAAGTCCTGTGTTGTCAGAAATACGTAAATCGCGGCGATGCCAAAATAAAATTAAGTCAGACATTCCATCCTTTGGATAGTTCTTCTGTACTAGCTTAAAGTCAACACAAGTCAAAAGTCAAAAAATAAGGGGAATTTATAGCTCTTGCGGTAAATTACATTATTGAAGATGATGCATGATTGTTGGTTCAATCACTGTGGTCTATTTACCTGAAAATGGCTGTAAATTGATTTCCAAACAATTTAAGACTCTCAAAGGTAAATTTGAGAAGCGATCTCAAATTCACTTTTGATTCTTCTTGTATTCAGTTGTTACCGTTGCTGTTGCAACCCATTGACTGGTTGCAGTAAGCACTGCTTGCTCTGAGCTACTACACCAAAGGCTATTGAGGCGATCGCTACACCACTAGTAAGAACAAGTACCCAACTCTGCTTAAAACCGCTAGCCTTATACTCAGTTTTGGCGATGGGAAGAACTTTAGGAACGACCTCAGGTTTAACTTCTTGAGTTACTGTTTGAATTCCAAGGTTTTCTTGAATTATGCTAACAGCGTAATTGATGGCTCCAGATAACTCATTCCAGTCCGCATTCTCCCTGCTGAATACCAAATCATCTTTCTTGAGGTTGGCATAAAAAAGACTTGGATTATCTTTACTCTGTCGAACGGTGAAAGTGTAGCTACCTGCTCCCTTTCCCACTATATTGGTTTCGCCTCCCCAGGATCGCGCTTTCGGCACAAATCCTTTAGATGTGAGCATTTCAAGGATCTTATCGACATCCCCCTTAGGCAACATTGCGTCCTCCACAGGTTGCAACAAATGCTTTTAGTATTTCGTACTGATAGTTGCGACGTTCACCTTCTGACTCTAACTGTACTAAATGGGATGATGGCGTGACTTCCCAGATGGCTTCAATAATTTCATCGTCCGTCTTGCCTTCTAACCTCATTTCTTCGACTCTTTGCTCGTCCTTCGCGATCTGATCTTTGATGTTACTGTTATCCCTGCATTTTTCAATAAATTCGCTGAGTGAATTTAATTTTTCAGTTATCGCAGGCATCTGTGTAACAAAAAACTCGGGCGTGTAAGCATTGGGAGAAGATTTGGCAGCGGGGGCAGTTTCAACTGAGTTAGCAACGCGCGTAATCTTCCCAGGAACTTCGCCGGTTGTGTCGCGGTAAACGTAAGACGCTCTCGTTTTTATCTTGTCTCTAATAGCTTCAATTATCCAGTTAACGTTTAAGTTGCAATACTGTGCTATCAAGACTTTTACAGGTTGCTCTGTCCGATAGTTTTCTCCAAATAACTGCCGTGCCCTCTCCTGCTCTTTTCCCCACATAGGAAGACGGGCTACTACGGTTCCCATGTGAGCTTGCTTATTCTCCATTAACTCCCGAATTCCAACCCACCAGTGTCCAAGACTTTCATAGACGGTAGGGACACCATAGTTCCCAAGGCTGTCGCAGTAATCATAAAAATCTTCCATCTGGTCAACGGTTGCCAAGTGAATCCCATCATTAACCTTGATAGGTTCTATTCCGGCTAGTTCTATCAAATCTTTGGTAGTGCGCTTTGCTTCATCAAGTTCTGCGCTGCTATCACCGTCTGGCTGAGTCAGTAAAGCAATAACTATATCTTCTAGGACTATCTTGCTGCTTCTTTCTACTGAATAAATACGAATTCGATGCTTAGTGTTTGCGTAGGCGTTGAAGAAGGTAAATGCTGTTATATTGAAAACCATTAGAGTATCCGTCTTGTCCCAGACTAGTACTACAATCTTGGCTAGAGGGTTTACGGAAATGGTTAAGTATTTATCTCAAAAACTTTGGCAGTGACAGTTTTATAGCTGGGGGACGAGTTAAGTCGAACTCAGGTTTGAATAAGTAAAAATGCTTGGGGAATTCAAAATTCAAAATCTTGTTTTTGAATTTTGAATTTTGAATAGAAGCGTTTGCGCAGCGCCCCCTCCGGGGCTAGCGAGTGGCTCCGTTATCTATCCCAGGGTGAGGGAATTGCCGTTGTTGAAACTATTTCACCCGTCATCAGATAGATAGCAGTTTTGCCGCAAGTCGGACAAGGCACCTTAAACTCTTGTACCGCAGACTCTCCCTTGCATTCAGTTAACAAACCCTGACGACAGTGATAACATTCAAAGAAGACGCGGCTGATTGGCTTGTTACAATCCAAGATTTTTATGTGCTGACACGATTGTGGTCTTGGTTCTTGTATTTTTGGCTTGTAAGGTTTTGGATAAGATGGCTTTTGTTCTTGCGAATCAATCATTTTTCCTCTATAAAAGGTATATGTGCGGGTGTAGAAACTGCTCGCGGATTAGCCACTGCTTTGAGAGATCTAACTATTACAACAACTGACATCAGCTGGAGAACTGACGACTCATAACAAGTCCAGCAAAATGCTGGTACTTTTATTTTTAGTCAGGCTGATTGCCTCTCTCATATTCTATTCAGCTGAGTGCGAGCTGTATCCGCTACCTTAGTGATAAAAGCAGTTGCATCAAAACAGGCAGGGGGCAATGATACGGTTAAAAGTATGGCAGTGGATCGTCTTAGCACTACCGCTGGTAACAATCATCAGCTTCTTGCTGATATCCGCAGGGTTGCAAATCCACGAGTGGCGCATTAATTGGATCTGGGGCGTGTTTATCCTCGTCTTCGTTGGCTGGCGTTGGCTACTGGTTCGATGGACTCAACCTGCCGTAGGGCAAATGGAAGCCGTTGTCGCACAAGTCACCAAAGAACTGAACTTTTCAGACAATACATCAGACGAGACAACAGTATTACCAGCGGGAAGTGACGCCGCGAATCGAGCAGAAGTTCTACTGCAAGACATCCTCAAAAAATCACAGGACGATCGCCCAATTTGGGAAGACTGGCTAACTTTTTGGCAGCGGTGTCAGGAACTTGTGACTGCGATCGCCCAGATCTACTATCCTGAAGTCAAGTATCCCCTGCTCAACATTTACATTCCCCAAGCTTACGCGTTGATTCGGGGAACAGTGGATGACCTCGACCAATGGATGCAAAAGTTATCACCCGTGCTCAATCAGGTGAGTGTTGGGCAAGCATACGAAGCATATGAAGTATACCAGAAACTGGAGCCATCTGCTCGTAAACTTTTGCAAGCTTTGAACTGGGCACAGTGGCTGTTAAATCCTGTGGCGGCGGTGGCGAAACTTGCGAGTAAGCGTTCTAGTAACCGAGCAACTGAACAACTGCTGGTGAATTTTAGCCAGTTACTACGGCAAGCTGCTTTGAGGAATTTATCAGGGCAGGCGATCGCCCTTTATAGTGGCACCAAACTCCCAATTTCAGAATTCCCCGTTTCCACACCAACTCCACCTCAGGCGAAAACCCAAACACTCCGAGACATCCTTGCCCAAGCACAACCAGCCGTTGCAGTTCAGCAAAAACCTGTCAATATTCTGTTGGTGGGGCGAACAGGTTCCGGGAAAAGCAGCCTGATTAACACCTTATTTCAGGCAGAGCGAGCAGCCGTTGATGTATTACCCAGTACTGATAAGATCCAGAATTATCACTGGCAAAGCCAAACCGGAGAAGCGCTGACGCTTTGGGATACACCAGGTTTTGAACAAGTCAACCGTGGTGATTTCCGCAAGATAGTGCTGGATTATGCCAAAAATGCCGATTTGCTACTGTTAGTTACCCCTGCTCTTGATCCTGCCCTACAAATGGATGTGGACTTCCTCACAGATATGAAGGCACAGATTACAGACTTACCGACAATTTCGATTGTGACTCAAGTAGATCGTCTGCGTCCGATGCGTGAGTGGAATCCTCCCTATGATTGGAAATCGGGCGATCGCCCCAAGGAAATTGCGATTCGCCAAGCGATCGAGTATCGTGCTGAAACTCTCAGGGATTTTTGCAATTTAGTTTTACCTGTGGTGACAAGTGACATCAAAACGAATCGAAGTGCTTGGGGAGTGGAAGCGTTATCGTTGGGATTGATGGAGGCGATCGCACCAGCCAAGCAACTGCGTCTTGCCCGTTTTTTGCGCGATCAAGAAAGCCGTAGCGTCGCAGCAGCCAAAATCATCGAACATTACACCTTCCAAATGACAACAACTCAAGGACTGGCTGCACTGCTCAAAAGTCCTGTGCTTCTGTTTCTTTCCACTTTATCAACCGGAGCGCCTAGTTTGGCATATGTGCTTGGAGATAAAATTCCAGTGGAACAAACGCCCATTGTCATTGGTAAGCTACAGATGGCATATGACCTTTTCTCGCTCTTGAATCCTGGTAATTCTAACACACTCAAGTTTGACCTGGTTTCCCTGTGGCCACTGTTGCTAGAAAACTCCGCTACACCAGATCGCAACGCTTGGGCTTTTGGCCACGCTTTGGTAGAGTATTGGACGAGGAATTTGACAGTTGAACAACTGCGCGATCGGTTTGAGTACTATAAAAATCCGGTTTGATTTGGTGAATTGACAAAGTCGGGGCAGGGAAGAGGGAACAGGGAACGCTTAACAGGGAACAGGGAAGAAGCAATAAAGATGTACTGAGTTTTTTTCAAAGAGCAAACCGGATTCCTATATGAGTCCTAGAAATGTTGAACGAAAATTTCAACTTAGCAGTTCAATTAACTGAACTTTTAATTACAGCATCTTTTCCAAAAACTGCTGAGCGCGCTCGTTCTTCGGGTGGGTAAAGAACTCTTTGGGTGGGGCATCTTCGACTAAGTATCCCTCATTTAAAAATAAGATTCTGTCAGCAACTTCCCGCGCAAAACCCATTTCATGGGTGACAATAGCCATTGTAATCCCTGTTTGGGTAAGAGCTTTGATGACTTCCAACACCTCTTTCACCATTTCTGGATCAAGAGCGGAGGTGGGTTCATCAAACAACATTATTTCTGGCTTCATTGCTAAGGCTCGTGCGATCGCCACCCGCTGTTTTTGCCCTCCCGATAACTTAGAGGGATAAACATCCGCCTTATCCTTTAAACCAACCTTTTCTAACAGTTTTAACCCCTCTTCTTGCGCCTTGACTCCAGGAACTTGCTTTACTTTTTTTGGCGCATAGGTAACATTTTTCAGCGTCGTCATGTGAGGAAACAGATGGAAGTGTTGAAACACCATGCCGATATTCTCACGAATCTTCATGATGTTAGTTTTTGGAGCAGTAATATCAACTCCATTAATGTAAATCTTCCCAGCAGTCGGAACTTCAAGTAAGTTCATGCAACGCAAAAAAGTTGATTTACCCGAGCCAGAAGGACCAACAATAGCTACAACTTGTCCTTGTCTTATCTCAGTAGAGATTCCTTTCAAAATCTTGAGGTTTCCAAAGGATTTATGCAGTTGTTCGACTTTAACTGCAACATTGGAATTTTTATTCAATCTCATAACTGTCATATGGCGAAAGTTCAGGTTTTTTGTAACTCTAGCTCTGTTTTTTCACTCTGATTATATAAAAGTCTATTCTGAAGCTTAGAGGATGTTTGGAAAGTCCGCTAACGGCACGACTTCGTAAGCGCGCAAACGCGTATCGAGTTGGTGGCGGCGGCTTCCGCATCCTCCGTATGTTGTTTGTCATTTAAATACCTTTGTTGCGAAAGTATCTAAAAATTTAGATGCATGGTCATACTTAACAAACACTATATTTATTTTATAATCAGTGGTTATACTACTATATAAGTGTAATATTTCGTCAAGAAGAAGCTAAAAGCGTGCATTTGTACTATAATTTGTCTTTAGATGAGCGCTTAAGTGAAACATGACTCAAACCCTAACCCCAACCACACCACCAATTGAAGGTTCTCATCTGGTTCTATATAACGTCAATTGGGAGATGTACGAGCAGCTGTTGGAAATTTTTGCCCAACGTCCAATACCCCGCATGACTTACTATCAAGGAACTCTAGAACTGATGACGCCTTTACCAGAACATGAAAGGTATGGTTGGACTTTCGGACGGCTAATCATTATTCTGTGTGAAGAACTTGGACTAGAAATTTTGGGGTTGAAATCGACAACTTGGCGTTCCAAACCAAAGGCTGCTGGTAAAGAAGCAGATGAATGTTTTTATATTCAAAATGAAGCTGTGATGCGAGGAAGAATAAAAATTGACCTCACAGTTGATCCACCGCCTGACTTGGCGCTTGAGATTGATATAACTCATTCAGCAATTGATAAGATGGCTGTTTATGCTGAACTGAAAGTGCCGGAAGTTTGGCGTTTCGCTAATGGTCAACTAACAATTCATATTTTGACAGAGGTTGGTTACATCGAATCTGAAACAAGTTTGGCTTTTGGCTCATTTCCTGTCAAAGAATTCGTGCAATTTATACAGCTAGATTCTCAAAAAGGAGAAAACGCTAGAATGAAAGAATTCAGATCATGGGTGCGTTCTCGTATCTAAGCCTTTGCAAATATATACATCCTACTCAAATTTTCATGGCAGTGTATTTTTATGGACAGCACAACTGCTGATTTTAAAAACCAGTGGAATGCAGAACTCTACGATAGTAAGCATTCTTTTATCTCTGAACTTGTTGCGAATTTAGTAGAATTACTATCTCCAAAACCAGGAGAATGTATTCTCGACTTGGCTTGTGGAACGGGTCATTTAACTCAGAAAATTGCGAGTCAGGGAGCAGAAGTGATGGGTATCGATAGCGCTCCTACAATGATAGAACAAGCTCGTAAGAACTATCCTCAGCTAGATTTTGATGTGGTAGATGCCATAAATTTACCATATATAGAAAAATTTGATAGTATTTTCTCTAATGCCGCACTTCATTGGATTAAAGAAGCTGAAGAAGTTGTTGTTGGTATAAATAGGGCATTGAAACCTGGTGGGCGATTTGTAGCTGAATTTGGTGGTAAGGGGAATGTAAACACTATTGTTAGTGCTATTTACAACGCCTTACAAAAAGCTGGTTATTCCACTGATACAGCATTAAATCCTTGGTACTTTCCTAGCATTGGTGAATATGGAAGCTTGTTAGAAAAACATGGTTTTGAGTTAACTTATGCAACTCTTTTTGAACGTCTCACACCTTTGGAGGATGGCGAACAGGGTTTGCAAAACTGGCTCAAAATGTTTGCAAATAGCTTCTTTAATGGATTATCTACTGATGCTCATATAAATACCATTATCGATATTGAAAATCAGTTGCGTCCAAGTTTTTACAAAAACAATACCTGGAGCGCAGATTATAAACGTATTCGAGTTATTGCAGTTAAATTATGATGTAGCTTGAATAGACTTATCTGATTAAAAACGAAAGTATAAATCGATTAAAGATGACTTTTATTGTATCCCTGGAAACAAAAATTCAATCTTCCTTAAATTGAGACAAAATATCAGTGTTAAGATTTGCAACTTAAGAATGATGTAAGTTATATTAGCGTTTAATAGCCTATAAAGAACACCAGAGTTATACCATTTTAAAAAATGTTTGCGACAGATGCCCCACCCGCGAAGAAAGCGCACTCTTCGCAACTATTGGATAGGGTTAGGGAGGGTTTTTTGCTTTCTTTGTCACATTCTTTTTTTAACTGGTATTATCTCTCCCTATATAGTGAATCGTCAGTTTTAGAAATCCTATGTCTGTTAATCTTGTTCAAGATAACGGTAGTAATACCAATCAAAACCATCATTCCATACAAATAGATGTTGCCTTCTTTATATTAAGGCTAAAAAATGGAATCTGGTTCTTTGGGATACCTTCTTTTCTTTTTGGGATTAGTGATAGAAGTATCACTGCCTTGGCTGATGGATATTTGTCTGTAGTAGAAATCATACAAATATTCACAGCTTCATTCTTTTTCTTGAGTTGGCTGTTTTTAAAACCAGAGCAGAGCTTTGATCTTAATGATGTAGATAGTGTTCAAAATTATTTAGAGCAATTTTATCTACGTCCGACGAGAGTCAACAATTTTGACTTAAAAAAGCGACATATAATTAGCCAGGAATATATTTTACCGTTTCCCTATGTCTGCCAAATTTACCATCTGTTAAATTTAAAACATTTGGAAACTATTCATAAATTCAGTCTGAATAACTTGAGAATCCTTCAAGTTAGCAATATCCAATCCACATCTCTTGGTGGAATTATCACATTTCAAACTCTCTTAGAGTCTCCAGTTAATCTTTTAAGAATTTGGAGACAGCCAATCGTTGAGGTGGATTTAATACTGCACACTCCATATACTGTAGAACTGAGTATTCCAGTTTACAGAAACAAAAGAATAACTGTTATGTTTTATGCCTACCCATCAACAGAGAATGCTCATCATTTCTTGATTGATATCTACAGCGATTTAGAGTGGCCAAAACCCATATTGCAGATTATATTGCATATTGCTTCTTGTTTGACATTGATTGAAGATTTGCCTTATTTACAAAAATTAGCTCAGAGAAACATAGGCAGTTTAATCAACAAACATAGGCAGTCTAATCACGAAACAATGTGGCTTTTTAATAGATTTGCTGAGCTACATGGTTCGAGTGTAGAAATGCCCAAATTGAAAAACTCAGAATACAGCTTGGACAATTAGTGGGGGATTCAAAGGCGTGATGTAATATCAAGTTCGCTTAATTGCTTATAAATAGTGAAGAACCCCACCCCGGTTTTGTCTGACGCCAAAACCTCCCCTCCCCGAACTCGCGGGGAGGGGATTAAGGGGAGCCAGCGCCGTGCGGGGGTTCCCCCCCGTTGAGGCGACTGGCGTGTGGGGTTCTTCCTAGAGCGAAAATTATAACTAATTAACCGAACCTGATAGAAACCACCAAAATTGAAATTTTGGTGTTCTTGACTGCTGAGTCATTCACACTCAGCAGTCGTTACTTATAAATCAGTAGTGGATTATGCTCGCCCTAACAGAGGAGCTGCAGCAAGCAGTGTTTTTGTGTAAGGATGTTGGGGATTGGCAAAAATCTGTTTCGTGGGACCAATTTCTACTATTTTTCCACTATTCATGACTGCAATCCGATCGCACAAAAAACGCGCTAACCACAAGTCATGAGTGATAAATAAATACGTTAACTCAAATTCTTCTTTCAACTCCAGCATCAAATCTAAAACTTGCGACTGCACGCTAGCATCTAACATACTCACTGGTTCATCACAAATGAGCAGTTTAGGACGAGTAATTAAAGCACGCGCGATCGCCACTCTTTGCTGCTGTCCACCAGATAAATCCGACGGATAACGTTCATAATAAACTCCTGGTGGTTTTAACCCTACTTTTTCCAGCATCGACAGCACCTGTTGTTTTGCGTTCGCTGCATCGGCTAGCTTGTGAATTAGCAAGGGGTCAGCTATACTTTGTCCTACGGTCATCGCTGGATTTAAGCAAGCATGGGGATCTTGAAAGACCATTTGCATTTGCCGCCTAGACGCACGAACTTGTTGGCGCGATAAATTTGTTAAATCCTGTCCCAAAAACTCGACTTTACCTGCTGTAGGACGAATAAGTTGCAATATTGTTCGTGATAGTGTGCTTTTTCCGCAACCTGATTCCCCAACTAATCCCAGAATTTCTCCTGGATAGAGTTCTAGGTTGATTCCATCCACCGCTTTAATCGTCTGATTTTGCCGTTTTAATAATCGCTCTACAAAGTTGGGTTCTAAGGTGTAATGTTGTTGTAATTCTAGGACGCGCAAAATCGGTGATTGAGCTTGTGACGAGGAAAATCTTGTTCCCTGCTCTCTGCTCCCTGCTCCCTCCTCCCATACTTCATTCTCATCAACTGTCTGAATATGCAAAGCTGCTTTGAGGAGAGACTGTGTATATTCGTGTTGGGGATTCTGGAAGACAGTTTGGGAAGAACCCGTTTCAACCATTTTGCCGTTGTACATGACGCCAATGCGATCGCAATACTCAGCAACAAGAGCCAAATCGTGAGAAATTAACAGCAGTGCCATGTTTTCTTCCCCGCACAGCCGTGTGAGTTCCTGCAAAATTTGCGCCGAGACTGTGACATCTAAACTTGTAGTGGGTTCATCGGCGACAATTAACTTGGGGGAGAGAAGCAAGGCTAGGGCGATCGCCACCCTTTGTCGCATTCCACCGCTAAACTCGTGAGGATACTGACTCCAACGACTGGCGGGAATTTTAACCTTTTCTAAAGTCGCAATTGCTTTTTCTTTGGCTTGTTTGCTGGACAATTGCGGTGAGTGAGCTTTTAATGTCTCTAAACAGTGATTGCCAATCGTCATTAATGGATCAAGGCGCGTCATCGGATCTTGAAATATCAGCGCGACTGCTTCTCCTCGGAATTGACGCAACTGTTCTGGCGTCATCTCAAACACGGAACGCCCTTGAAATGTCACTCGTCCCTCAATTTGGCTTGAGGCTGGTAGTAACCGCATTGCTGCGCGTCCTAGAGTTGACTTACCGCAGCCTGATTCTCCAACCAATCCCATTCTTTCCCCTGGTTGCAGGATGAAAGACACATCATCTACTGCCCATTGGGTTTTTTCGTCGCTGCGATGAGGGTAAGCGACTCGCAAATTTTCAATACAAAATAAGGCTTCACTCATAATTACGCTATCAGATATCAGCTATTAGCTTTTGTTATGACATGACATATGTCAGGATTATTACCAGAGTATCTTTTAAGAACAACAATATAACTGAGAACGCACCAAGAATTCCAATCAGTATACGGAGAAATCACTTCTCACTTTTCTTTTGTGTTTTTAGATAAATATTTTATACTTATTTTTGCTTAGGTGAGTGGGAAGTTTTTTACCAGTCAAAAGTTCCAATTTCAAGGATTCTTGACTTATGACGCAATTTACAACAAGTTGTGCCAAGTAAATATGTAAAATGGACTACAAAATCTCAATAAATTTCCATGAGAAGAGTTTAAAAAAAGTTCAATATTTTTAAGTTTCAATTTTTAATTTTAATTTGTCATTTTTTCATAGGTTACGGCTCGTACTTCTGGTACTATTTATTGCAATATGGCATTACAGTATTTGATGAGAGTAGTCAGGCGATCGCCTATGGCATCAAGCCTACTTTTGGCAGTGGAAGCTTGCCGCGCTCCTTGGAAAAACATGACATCTATTTCCAACAGCCGCAGCTGCTTACTCATTTCTGTCTGATTTGACTGTAACTGACCCTCATCGTTACTGTTTGTGTCCAGATTAACTAAAGGGACAATCTGTTGCTGAAAAAATTGTTGCAAGGATTTCACACGCTGCGCTATTTCGGATGTATCTACTTTGGTAGTCATGACATCCGAATGCAATTGTTTCAGCAAAACCTTCAATGCGTGATATTTATCGCGAGTTAGAGACATCTAAGTTCTTCTTGAGATACTATTAAAGTCAAGGTAATGTCAAGAAACTTTTCAAATAGACCAAAATTTGTTAAATTTTATTACCGAATCTGTTGTCTCATATGAAAATTGGGGCTGGATTTGGCATTTTATCGATTTTATGATTTTGAGACACTCGTACTGGATAATTTGCACTCTTAGCCTTGGGGAATGTATTCGGCACACAAGGACGAAAGTGCAAGTCTCAGTAAGAGTTTGTTCATCCAATTTCTGACTTTACTATCAATCACCTAGCCACCCCTTATTCTATGAGCAGCACTGTACTTAGTTCCAAAATTGATGTTACGCTTCCAGAATGGTTACAAAGTTGCCTAAATGGGTCATATACAGTAGTAGGCACAGAAACTGAAGATGGCCGAAGGCAAAGCGACATGGCTTTAATTCGTCAAGCATTTGAATTTGCTTATCAGTTACATGAAGGTCAGTACCGTAAGTCAGGAGAACCATACATTTGTCATCCTGTAGCTGTTGCTGGAATTTTGAGAGACTTAGGCGGCAGTGCTGACATGATAGCAGCAGGCTTTCTCCATGATATAGTGGAAGATACCGATGTCACAATTGAAGAGATTGGACAGCGCTTTGGAAAAGAAGTGCAGCTCTTAGTAGAAGGTGTGACAAAGCTTTCTAAAATTAATTTTAAAAGTAAGACCGAAAGCCAAGCAGAGAACTTTCGCAGAATGTTTCTGGCTATGGCGCAAGATATCCGAGTGATTGTGGTGAAGTTAGCAGATCGTCTCCACAATATGCGGACTTTGGAATTCCTTCGTGATGAAAAACGCCGCGCAATTGCTTTGGAAACACGAGAAATTTTTGCTCCCCTGGCTAATCGCTTGGGGATCTGGCACATAAAATGGGAACTCGAAGATCTGGCTTTTAAGTACTTAGAACCAGAAGCTTACCGGCAAATTCAGGAGTATGTCGCTGAAAAACGAACGGCGCGGCAAGAGAGATTGACAAACATTGCCGAAACTTTACGGACTCGGGTAGAGGAAGCGGGGATCAAGTGTCTCGACATGAGTGGACGTCCGAAGCACCTCTACAGCATCTACCTGAAGATGCACAGGCAAAACAAAGAGTTTCACGAAATTTATGACTTAGCAGCACTACGGATCATTGTCAAGAGCAATGAGGAATGTTACCGTGCTTTAGCGATTGTTCATGATGTTTGCCGTCCAATTCCTGGTAGATTCAAGGATTACATAGGCTTACCTAAACCTAACCGCTACCAATCATTGCATACTGGGGTTATAGGTCCGTGGGGTCGTCCTCTGGAAGTGCAAATCAGGACAATAGAAATGCACCACGTCGCCGAGTATGGAATTGCAGCTCACTGGAAGTATAAAGAAACAGGAGGGTCCAACATTATCCACTGGACTCCATCAGATGAGAAGTTTACCTGGTTGCGGCAGCTGCTGGAATGGCAGAATGACCTCAAGGATGCTCAAGAATATTTGGAAAGCATCAAGGATAACTTATTTGAAGATGATGTTTATGTTTTCACACCTAAGGGAGATTTGGTTGCTTTAAATCCTGGTTCCACAACCGTAGATTTTGCCTATCGCATTCACACAGAAGTTGGGAACCACTGTGCTGGTGCAAAGGTAAATGGGCGGATGGTGCCACTTTCAACGCGACTGCAAAATGGTGATATTGTAGAGATTCTGACGCAAAAGAACGGTCATCCCAGTTTGGATTGGTTAAATTTTGTCAGAACTTCGGCGGCGAAAAATCGGATTAGGCAGTGGTACAAGCGATCACGCCGGGAAGAAAATATTGCCCGTGGACGGGAATTGTTGGAAAAAGAATTGGGGAGATCAGGTGTTGAAAACCTGATTAAGTCGCAACCCATGCAGATAGTAGCAGAGCGATGTAACTATCATTCTATGGAAGATTTACTTGCGGCTTTGGGTTATGGTGAGGTGACGCTAAATTTAGTCCTCAACCGTTGGCGAGAAATTGTCAAGGCGCAACAACCTGCGACAGATGCACCTCCAGTTCCTACGAAAGAATCAGCCTCAACAACCAAAGGTTTACGAGACACAACTCCAGGAACCTCACGCACAACTGACTCACCAATAGTTGGGGTAGAAGGATTAGTTCATTATCTAGCTAAGTGTTGTACTCCTCTTCCTGGAGAACCGATTATTGGTGTTGTCACACGAGGTAGAGGCATTTCGATTCATCGCCAGGGATGTCAGAATCTAGAGAGTGTAGAGTGCGATCGCCTCGTACCAGTCCATTGGAACTCACCAGGCGAAATCTACTCTCGTCCTACGACTTATCCTGTGAATATTCAGATTGAGGCTCTTGATCGCGTAGGAATCCTAAAAGATATTCTTTCACGCTTAAGTGACCACGGGATCAACGTACGTCATGCTCAGGTAAAAACAGCTACTAGTCAACCAGCATTGATTGACTTGGGAATTGAGATACGCGATCGACCACAACTCGAACAGATCTTTACTCAAATCAAAAAACTAAGCGATATTATCAACATTCGTCGTGTTGGTCAAATTGAAGAATAGTGAAATTAATAAATAATTCGTAATCTCTAGTGATTACGAATTACGAGTCAATCGACACTTTCGTATTTTGTTAAATCCCCCGGATTCCATCCGTGGGATATTCTGTGTTCTTCTTAAAGTACTTCGCGTCCCATGTAAGGTTGCAGCGCTTCTGGTATCCTTACCGTTCTATCCTCTTGTTGATAGTTTTCTAAAATCGCTGCCATTGTACGTCCCACAGCCAGTCCTGAACCATTGAGAGTGTGCACCAGTTGGGTTCCTTTCTTTCCACTTTCTTTGAAGCGAATTTGCCCGCGTCGCGCTTGATAGTCCAAAAAATTGGAACAACTAGAAATTTCTCGGTACTTTCCAGAAGAAGGAAGCCAAACCTCTATATCGTAAGTTTTCGCCGAGTGAAATCCTATATCCCCAGTACATAATTCTATGACTCGGTAAGGCAGTTGCAACGCCTGTAAAATTGATTCTGCATTGCCTAGCAATTTTTCGAGTTCCTCACTAGAAGTGCTGGGATGTACAAACTTCACGAGTTCAACTTTGTTGAATTGATGCAGTCGAATCAATCCCCGCATATCCCGTCCATAACTCCCAGCCTCCCGGCGAAAACAGGGAGTATAAGCACAGTGGTAAATAGGCAAATCTTCAGAATTGAGAGTTTCACCACGATAGAGGTTGGTTACAGGAACCTCCGCCGTCGGCGTAAGCCACAAATCATCCGCCGCACATTTAAAGCTTTCTTCAGCGAACTTGGGCAATTGACCCGTAGCTGTCATAGACTCGGTATTAATCAAAAATGGGGGAATAACTTCCACATACCCTGCAGCTATCTGGCGATCAAGCATAAATTGGATTAATGCTCTCTCCAGTTTGGCACCAGCACCTATCAGGGTGATAAAGCGACTTTGTGCGACTTTTACCGCTCGCTCAACATTAAGAATACCCAACTTCTCACCAAGTTCCCAGTGAGGAAGAATGTTTGGGTTTTGGGGAAGATACTCATCACCCCAACGACGCACTTCTGGGTTATCTTCCTCACTCTTACCAACAGGTGTAGAGTCGCTTGGTAAGTTAGGAAGTGTGAGTAAAAGTTCTTCGATTTTGGCTGATAGCTCTTTTTCTTGAGGTTCCAGTGTGCCAATCTCAGCTTTGACAGAACTACCATTCTCACGCAACTCTTGAATTTCTGGTCCTTTGGGGTTGCAACCACCTTTTATCTTTTCCGGAATTAATTTCGCAATTTCGTTACTACGTGCTTGCAGTTGATTTCGCTTCGCTTCCAATTCGCGTTGTTGTTTATCCAACTCCAAAAGCGGCTGAATATCGTAGTCACCACCACGAGTCTTCAACCGTTCCTGAACCAATTGTGGATTGTCCCTTATTAATTTAATGTCCAGCACAGATCTATCCTAGTTTTTAGCCTAGTATTTTCTTTAGAGTTAACACTTCAAAATATAGTACTTCCGACTGGTGACAACTGCAAAAACTAAATAGCGGGAAAAGTCAATGATCTGTAAAGATAAAGTGAACTTAGCAATACCTCTCTACTTCATACTTTCTTGAAAGAACACAAGGAACAGGGAATAGGCAACAGGGAACAGGGAACAGGGAACAGGGAACGCTTAACACTTCGATCCTAGCCCCAGAGGGGGCGCTACGCAAACGACAAAGCTCAGGGCAACGCAAGCTCAGTGCATCGCGCTTAACAGGGTGAATGGTGTTTCTTTCATACGTTGCTAGCGATTTTCAAAGCGAAGCGTCAGAGGTTGAGTTCATTCTGGTGAATTATTCATCTGTCTTAGTTACAGCAACAGCCTCTTGACTTATTTGTGAGTGCTCAACTACAACACTCTTGGTTGTCTTGTTGGTATTGTACGGACTCCCCGGCGAAAATTGCTCCTCATTTTTAGAATTTGTCGGTGCTGGTAGCCAATAGCCAAGTATGCCTGTTAAGCCACCCCAGTAAAGCGCTTGGTTGTCCTGAGGTTTATTAGCAATCAGTTTGAAAGTACACAACCCAAGCACTACAGTACTAAAGAAAACTTGTACGGCAAATGTCCATGTTTGATGATTTTTCATAAGATTTGTATAGAAAAACTTTAATTTAGTTTTTTTGTGTACTTTGATATCACTAAAAAGCAAGATGGTTATCTAAGTCACTCTGTAGTAAGATTCAACTTAAGCACTTGCACTTTCGCAAAACTCTGATAAAATTTTTGCAAAATTCTTCAAATAATTAGTAGTTGGTCATTCCAGCAATCCAAAGTGAACAACGAATGATCAACTAGGAACTACGCTCAGACTGAGGTTTGGAGATGCGGTAGAGTATCCAAATTGACGCGACAAGCCCCCCAAAATGGGCTGTAACCGTATTCGTGTTTGCTTGGACAACAAACATGTCTAAGGGTTGGATACTCCGGCTAGGGTCGATCTGGGTGATTACTCCAGCACCCAATTGCGGTAAAGTCAATGACTTTGTGACTAGAGTCCCAACAATGATTTGCGCTCCCAACAGAGTCACCAGCATTCCTACTAAATGCACCACAATTGCAAAGCGTACAACTTGAACAGTTTCAACTTTGCGCGGGCGGTTATTAGAATTTGAGGATTCTAGGCGTAGCCCAAGTCTGGTGTAACGGAAAGCTATATAGATACCTATTGCTAAGGCAACAAGCCCAGCAACGGCAAAAATAGCGCCAAACCCAGTTCCAGGGTTACTACTACTATTGGCACCTCTCTGACTAAAGACTGCGAACAGCAAAATAACCCCGGAAACAACACCTAGCACTAATTGAATCCAGAAGCTAATCCATCCTGTAAGGCGAAATACTTGGGCAATTGCCCGGAGTGTAGACAAATCTGACATACTGATCACCATTTGTGCTGAGGGCTTGATAAATTTACTATCATACTTAGTAAGTGTGATAAAAGTATTTCTAGTAAACAAATTCCGTACTTTAAACTTTTTTGAGTGTGTCCACTATTCACAATGCTTGAAAAAAAATATGATAGTTTGCTTAATCTTTAAGCAAAAACTATAGGAAAATTACTGTCTAGCAAAGTTTTGATTAAGTTTTACATAAATACCGCATTTTCCCTTTAAAATTGCTTAGACGGTATTTTATGCTTAAGCAATCCTTATGCCCTTGGCATTACTTAACACTCTTCGATTGCAGCATAGCCGTTGTAAAATCGCTCCTCAATACAATGTCAGAAGCTTGGGTAGAGATACAAAAATTTGTATCCCTATAGTTGGTGCATCGGTTCCACTTTAATAAAGTGTGAAATCTGTCTCATGTTATTTTTACCCTTTGGTGATCCGGCCTAAGCAGTGCTATGTACTCCTTTCAGTAGTGTAGTATTATATACTGTTTTTTTCTGATTGTCAGCTCGACCCTTAGGCATTTTTAATCATTGATTAACCATGAAACTTGAGGATATATATCACTTCTTTGAAAATCCTCCGCCAACTTACCTTTGTCAGGAACTCGCTGTTTGTTATATAGTGTATCTTTTGTCACAAAGCGAATCCTATGGAACGGAGTTGATTCAACGACTGGAAACTGAATATCCAACCTATCGGCTTTCAGATACTGTGCTTTACAGTGCAATTAAATTTCTCGAAGACCAGAAAGCAATTACTGGGTACTGGAAAAAGCTAGAAGGACGGGGACGTCCTAGGCGAATGTACCAAGTCTCTCCAGAATGGCAATTTAAAGCACAGGATTTAGCTCGCTTATGGCAACAGTACATCAGCGGGAGAACAAGTTAACGAATAATTCATAATGAATAAATCACCACCTGTGAAACACTCATAATTTAGTTTATGGATACTGCTACTCTAGCATCCACGTTGCTGCTCACTTTTTTATTATCGGTTGGGCTATTTTTCTTTATTCGTGCCTCTACCAAAGATCGTACAAAAACCACACAACTGGTTTGCGAGCAAGACGAAGCTACTTTAATGCCTCAATTAAAGGAGTATTTTCAAACACGGTCTTACCGAGTAGCAGCGGTCGATCCGAAACAAAACCAGGTAACTTTTGAAGGCACTGTTAGACCAAGCTGGTTTTTAGCTGTGTTTTTAACAGTTTTAGCAGCTATTGGTCTTGTGTGTCTATCACTGGTTTTGTCTCTAGTTTTTCCCAACCTCAGTACAGTTTTTCTTGGGATGGTGCTGATATCACCTTTGAGTGGTGTTTTTTATTGGCGCAAAGCCGCCAAACTTGAAAAGGTGTCGCTGAAGGTAGAAACAGCCGACGAAAGCGACCAACACTCTCCAACTCAAATAACACTAACAGCCCATCGAGATGAAATCATCGAGTTACAAAGGACATTGGGATTAAAAAGTTCGCAATAGCTGCTATGAGGACGGCTGGCTAAAAACTCTTCCCAAGTAAGGGACAGATGAAAGCCACCCCCTCAGCAACTACCCTGATGCTAGACTCTTGTCTTACGATTATTTGTATAGCGTCAGATAAACTATTGGCTTTACAGCAATTTTCAGGTAAATAGACCACAGTGGTTGAACCAACCGAAGGCATCATCTTCGGTAATGTAATTTACAGCAAGAGCCATTGCTTGGTCGAGTGATTCAGGGGTACGTGCCTCACAGGA
>JAESGJ010000285.1_pt1 | contig 44775 bp, 47 predicted proteins | sample 9266241 | NCBI WGS metagenome assembly JAESGJ01 (sample SAMN14514841, study PRJNA621669) | algae metagenome | isolation source: Brasilonema octagenarum HA4186-MV1 and co-occurring heterotrophs from wet... | place: USA: Manoa Valley, Hawaii | collected 2009-07-20
CGACTGGGACCAGGAGCGGTTCGAGAAGATCCGCGACGACTTCCACGAATTCGCCGCCCGCCTCGACGTGCAGGACGTGACGAGCATTCCGCTGTCGGCGCTCAACGGCGACAACGTGGTGACCAAGTCCGACGTCGCGCCCTGGTACGAGGGCCCGGCGCTGCTGAGCCACCTCGAAGAGGTCTACATCGCCGGTGACCGCAACCTGGTCGACGTGCGGTTCCCGGTGCAGTACGTGATCCGCCCGCAGACCCGCGAGCACGCCGACCACCGCAGCTATGCGGGCACCATCGCCAGCGGCGTCATGCGTCCGGGCGACGAGGTCGTGGTGCTGCCCGCCGGGAAGTCCAGCCGCATCACCGAGATCGAAGGCCCCGCAGGCCCTCTCACCGAGGCGTTTGCGTCGATGGCCGTGTCGATCAGCCTCGCCGACGACATCGACATCTCGCGCGGCGACATGATCGCGCGCCCCAACAACCAGCCCCACGTCACGCAGGACTTCGACGCCACGGTGTGTTGGATGTCCGACGAGGCGGCGCTCGAGCCCGGTCGCGACTACGTCATCAAGCACACCACGCGCACGACGCGCGCCAGGGTGACGGCGCTCGACTATCGGCTCGACGTCAACACGCTGCACCGCGACAAGAGCGCAACGGCGTTGAAGATCAACGAACTCGGGCGCGTCACCCTGCGCACCCAGGTGCCGCTGTTGCTCGACGAGTACGCCCGCAACGCCGCGACCGGATCCTTCATCCTGATCGACCCCGACACCAACGGCACCGTCGCCGCGGGCATGGTGCGCGACACCACGCCCGCCGCCACGCGGGCGGCCAGCCCCAACGCGGTGAAGCACCAGAACCTCGTCACCGCCGAGGACCGGCTGTCGCGCGGCAGTACCGTGTGGTTCACCGGACTGTCCGGTTCCGGCAAGTCGTCTGTGGCCATGCTCGTCGAGCAGAAACTGCTTGAAAGCGGCCGTCCCGCCTATGTTCTCGACGGCGACAACCTGCGCCACGGGCTCAACGCCGACCTCGGCTTCTCGATGGCCGACCGCGCCGAGAACCTGCGGCGGCTGGCCTACATCGCCACGCTGCTGGCCGACTCCGGGCAGATCGTGCTGGTGCCCGCCATCAGCCCGCTCGAGGAGCACCGCGCACTGGCCAGGAAGGTGCACGCCGACCAGGGCTACGACTTCTTCGAGGTGTTCTGCGACACCCCGCTGGAGGACTGCGAGCGACGGGACCCCAAGGGGCTCTACGCGAAGGCGCGGCGCGGGGAGATCACGCACTTCACCGGAATCGACAGTCCCTACCAGCGGCCCAAGGACCCCGACCTGCGGCTGACGCCCGACTGCGACGTGGAGAAGTTGGCGCAGTACGTGATCGACATGATCGACGCGAAGAAGTGACCGACCACGAGTTGGCGGCGCGCCTGGCCGCCGAGGCGGGTGAGCTGCTGCTCGGCGTGCGCGTCGAGTTCGCCGACGCCTCCGTCGGCGAGCGAAAGGACGCCGGGGACAAGCGATCCCACGACTTTCTGATGAAGGCCCTTGCCGCCGAACGGCCCGACGACGCAGTGCTCTCCGAGGAGGCCACCGAGGAGGAGCGCGCCAACTCCGCCCGGCTCAAGGCCGATCGGGTGTGGATCGTCGATCCCCTCGACGGCACCAGGGAGTTCTCCGAACTCGGTCGCGAGGACTGGGCGGTGCACGTCGCGCTGTGGCAGTCCGGCGAACTGGTCGCGGGCGCCGTGGCGCTGCCCGCCCAGGGCGTCACACTGGCGACGCCGGACGTGGCGGCGCCGCCCGCCGCACCCGCGGCGCCTCGCGTGGTCGTCTCCCGGACCCGGCCGCCTGCCATCGCCCTCGCCGTTCGGGAGGCGCTCGACGGGACGCTCGTCGAAATGGGTTCGGCGGGAGCCAAAGTCGCCGCTGTCGTGCAGGGCGTCGCGGACGTCTACGTCCACGCAGGCGGGCAGTACGAGTGGGACTCGGCAGCACCGGTCGCGGTGGCGCGGGCGGCGGGCCTGTACACGTCGCGCATCGACGGCTCGCCCCTGCGGTACAACCAGGAGAACGTCTACGTGCCCGACCTCATCGTCTGCAGGCCGGAGTTGGCCGACGCGGTGCTGGCCGTCACGACGAAGACCTGACACCAGCGGCCATCCCGACCCTCCGACCAGTATCGGAGCAGTACTCGCCTGAGTACGCTCGCTCCATGAGCAACCCCACCCTGCGCGCGCTGTCCGAACTCCCGCTGACGCCTGCTCCGTTGGCCGAGTCGACGCTGGTGATGATCGACTGCCAGAACACCTACACGTACGGCACGATGGAGCTCGAGGGCGTGCAGGCCGCACTCGACGAGGGGGCGGCGCTACTCGACCGCGCGCGGTCGGCGGGCATCCCGATCATCCACGTACAGCACTCCGACGGCCCCGGCTCGCTCTACGACATCGAGGGGGAGAGCGGCGCGATCGTCACGCGGGTGGCGCCTCGCGACGGCGAACCCGTTGTGGTGAAGCAGTATCCGAACTCGTTCGTCGAGACCGACCTGGACGAGAAGCTCAAGGCCGTCGGGGCGGGCAATCTGGTGATCGCCGGCTTCATGACCCACATGTGCGTGAACTCGACGGCGCGCGGCGCGTTCAACCTCGGTTACGCGCCGACGGTGGTGGCCAGTGCGACGGCGACCAGGGCGCTCCCGGGTCTCGGTGACGCGGTCGTGCCCGCCGAGAGCCTGCAGGCCGCCAGCCTCGCCGCCCTCGCCGACCTGTTCGCCGTCGTCGCTGCGGACACGGCGGCCATTCCGGACTGATGGTCCTCGACACGTCTTTGGACTCGATTGCCTAACGGCCGGGCGGCGCCTGCGGCCGCGGGCTGATCTGCGCGGCAAGATGGGTCGGCGATGGACGTCCAAGACCTGCTTCATCACCTTGCCGGTGCTTCCTGGCCGGGGCTCGGCACCCTGTTCGCGGTCTGGCTCGTCTGGCAGTTGTGGCGGCGGCTGTTCCGGGCCGCGCTCGTCTGTGCCGTGATCGGTCTGGTGCTGTACGTCGCGTTCCCCGGGGCCGCGCATCAGCTCATCCACGGCGCGATGACGACCCGCGCCGGCCTCAGCGCGCTTGGCGGCGTCGACATCCTGGACCCACAATGATCGGATGACTCAGCCCTCCACCCAGATCAGCCGGCTCAGCGAGAAACAGGACACCTCACGCAGCGCCCTCGATGCGCTGCTGGACAGCACGCCGTTGGCGACCGTTGCCCTGGTCCGTGATTCCCACCCCGTGATCTTCCCGACCGGCTTCGCCCGCGTCGGCGACGATCTCGTGATCCACGGCTCGACGGGTTCGCCGTGGTTGCGCGCGTTGGCGAGCGGGGTCCCCGCGGCGGTCTCGGTGACCACCCTCGACGGGGTCGTGGTGGCGCGCAGTAGCTTCGAGTCCTCGTTCCGCTACCGCAGTGCGGCGCTCTTCGGCACCTTCCAGACGGTCGCCGAGGCCGACAAGGTCCCACTGCTCGAGACCCTGACCGACACGTTCATCCCCGGCAGGGTGGCCGAGCTGCGGCCCAGCAACCGCAAGGAGCTGGCCGCGACGCTGGCGCTGAAACTGCCCATCGGCGAGGACAATTGGTCGCTGAAGATCAGCGACGGCTGGCCGGAGGATCCCGAGGAGGACGTCGCGGCGGGCGCATGGGCAGGCGTGGTACCCATGGCGGTGACCTACGGCGAGCCGCTGCCCGCGCCCGATCTGCGGCCCGGCACGCCCGTGCCCGCATCGGTGACGGCGCTGACGGGCACGATGCGGAACACGCCGCCGTCAGTCCAGTAGGCCCGTGCGGCGGTACAGGTCGGTGCGCCGGTCGCCGTGCACGTCGTTGTTGTCGTTGAAGCGCTTGATCCGCGACGCGGCCAGATCGACGTCCGCGGAGATGCTGCCCGGCTCCCCGTACTGTGCGACGGCCATCGGGTAGCCGTCGGCATCGGTGATCACGCTGCCACCGATCCACGCGACGCCACGTTCCTCGCGGGTGCGGTCACACACCGCGATCGGCAGCCTGTTCATGCCTGCACCGGCCAGCGCCCGCACCATCTCGGTGGGGCGCTCGCCGTCGGGTCGTGGCAGCAGCGGCCAGTTGACCGGGGCGCACAAGAGGTCGGCGCCCTGCAGCGCGACGGCCCGCACCCACTCGGGGAACTCGACGTCGTAGCAGATCATCACGCCGAGCCGCCCGTGCGCCGTGTCGACCAGCAGCGGCAGGTCCTCGGCGCGGTCGAACACCAGGTTCTCGGTGTCCCACAGGTGGGCCTTGCGGTAGACGCCCCGCAGTCCGGTGGGGTCGATGACGGCGGCGGCGTTGAAGATCTGGTCGCCTGCGGCCTCGGGAAATCCCGCGACGATCACCAGGTCGAAGGCCGCGGCGAGGTTGGCCCACTCGGTGATCGCCGGCCCGTCTCGGGTCTCGGCCAGCGAGGCGAGCTCACCGCGGTCGGCGAAGACGTAGCCCGACGAGGCGAGTTCCGGCAGCACCACGATCTGTGCGCCGTCGCGGGCGGCGCCCTCGATCGCGGTCTTGGCCGTGGCACGGTTACCCGTCGTGTCGCCGATGGACAGGGGAAGCTGACAACAGGTCACGCGGGTGGTCATCCACTGATCGTGGACCATCCTCGACGGGTTCGCAGCAAGGTCGATGGCATGATTTCCACCATGCGGATGTCGGCCAAGGCGGAGTACGCCGTCCGGGCCATGGTCCAGCTGGCCACGGTGGACGACGGCATCCTCGTCAAGACCGACGACCTGGCCAGGGCGCAGGGCATCCCGTCGCAGTTCCTCGTCGACATCCTGTCCGATCTGCGCACCGACCGGCTGGTCCGCAGCCACCGCGGACGTGACGGCGGCTACGCACTGGCCAGGCCCGCCGCCGAGATCAGCATCGCCGACGTATTGCGTTGCATCGACGGTCCGCTGGCCAGCGTCCGTGACATCGGTCTGGGCGACCTTCCGTACTCGGGGCCGACTGCGGCGCTGACCGACGTGTGGCGGGCCCTGCGGGCCAGCATGCGATCGGTACTGGAGGAGACCACTCTCGCCGACGTCGCAGCAGGCGATCTGCCCGCCCACGTGGCCACCCTCGCGGGGGACTACGTCGGGCAGGAGGAGGAGCGCGGCCACGGCTGAGCCGGGCTCAGCCGCCGGACCCGGACCCGTACGGCCGGGTGATGATCTCGAGGTAGTGGCCGGACGGATCCTGGAAGTACACGCCGCGGCCGCCGTCGTGATGGTTGATCTCGTCTACGTGGGTCTGCCGGGGATCGGCCCAATGCCGTTGTCCGCGTTGCACGATTCGGCCGTAGATCGCGTCGAAGTCGGACTCGTCGACCAGGAAGGCGTAGTGCTGCGGACGGATGTCCTGATCGGCGGGCGCCTGGGCGAAGTCGAGGCTGGCTCCGTGTTCGAGGACGACGGCGAGGAACGGGCCGAACTCCCTGGCGGGCGGTAGGCCGAAGAGTTCGGTGAAGTAGGCCGCCGACTCCTCGCGGTTCCTGGCGGCGACGATGGTGTGGTTGAAACTGATGGCCATGTCCACCCAGTGAACCACCTTCGGGCCGCTCGGCGCGGCGATGCAGGATGTAGGCATGAGCTTCGACCTGCGCTCACTCGACAAGCCCGTGATCGTCGCGCCGATGGCCGGTGGACCGACCACTCCGGAACTCGCCGCCGCGGGATCGAGCGCCGGCGGCCTTGGCTTCCTCGCGGGCGGCTACCTCACACCGGAGGCCTTCGCCGAGCGCATCGAAGCGGCGCGGGGTCTGACGACGGGCCCGCTCGGCGCGAACGTCTTCGTGGTGCGGTCGAGTGCGGCGCGGCCCGAGGCGATCCGCCGGTATGCGCAGACGCTGCTCGCGGAGTCGGAGCGCTACGACGTCGGACTCGGCGACGCCCGGTACGACGACGACCGGTGGGCGGAGAAGCTCGACGTGGTGTTCGACCTCAAACCCGAGGTCGTTTCGTTCACGTTCGGACTCCCGGACGCCGCGGACTGCGCACGGCTCGGCGGTGCGGGCATCACCACCGTCGCCACGGTGACGACGCTGGCCGAGGCGGAGCTCGCCGTGGCGTGCGGCGTCGACGCCGTGGCCGTGCAGGGACCCGCGGCGGGCGGCCACCGCGGCACCCTCGATCCCGCCGCGTCTCCGCCGACGCAGCCACTGGATCAGCTGCTCCGCACGACCACCATCGCGCTCGACGTCCCCGTGGTGGCGGCAGGGGGTCTGATGACGGCCGCCGACGTCGCGGACGTGCTGACCTCGGGAGCGGTTGCAGCCCAGCTGGGGACGGCGTTCCTGCTGGCCGACGAGGCGGGCAGCAGCCCCGTCCACCGTGCGGCGCTACGCAATCCAGAATTCACCGAAACCGTTGTCACGCGGTGCTTCTCGGGTCGGTACGCGCGTGGGCTTCGCAACCGGTTCATCGACGAACACGACGCGGACGCGCCGCTGGGCTATCCCGAGGTGCACTATTTGACGAGCCCCGTCAGGGCCGCCTCGGTGAAGGCGGGCGACCCGGGAGCCGTCAACGTCTGGGCGGGCACCGGGTTCAAGAAGGCCACGACGGGCACGGTCGCCGAGATCGTCGACTCGCTCGTCTGAGCCCACCGCCACCGGACTCGTAGGACCGCCGTCGTGGTCGGCCCGCAGGCATGGGCGTTTTCCCGAGACCTCCGTGGGGGGATGACCCCCGCCCGATCACGGCGCGATGAGTTTTCCGCAGCGGCGGTGTCAGTCCCGGTACCAAGTCAACGGCCAACCAGGAGAGTGCCATGAACGTCGAAGCCACCACGTCCGATCCCACCGCGCAGCGCGGTGGCAGGCTGAGCGCACGGATCGGCGTGGTGATCAGCGCGCTGGTCGGCGCCTTCCTGGTGTTCGACGCGGTGGGCAAGCTCGCGGGCTTTGCGCAGGTGAAGGAGGGCACGGCCGCGCTCGGCTTCCCGGCACATCAGGCCATGGTGATGGGCATCGTCCTGGCGGTGTGCGTCGTGGTCTACGCCATCCCGCGGACCGCGGTGCTCGGTGCGCTCGGGATCACCGCGTACCTGGGCGGCGCGGTCACCGCCAACATGCGCATCGAGGCCCCACTCTTCAGCACCACGCTGTTCGCGGTCTACTTCGGCGTGCTGATGTGGGTCGGCATGGTGCTACGGCGACCGGAACTGCTCAAGGTGGCCGGTCTCGGCCGCTGAGTCGTGCCCGTCTACTTCGGTGCGATGAGCTCCAGGGCGATGTTGTCGGGATCGCGGAACTCGAGGATGTAGCCGTGGCCGATCTCCTTGACCTCGCCGTGAGGAAACCCTAGATCGTCGAGATGTGCTGCGGCAGAATCGAGTTCGGTACGGTTGGCGACCCTGAGGGACAGGTGGTCGAGGCCGACGCGGTCCTCGTCGAACCTGTCGGTGGCGACGGGCCGCAGACCGATCAGCAGGCCGCCGAGGTCGTAGAGCACGCCACCGAACAGGAAGCTCAGTTGCTCGCGCGTCGCCTCGTCGGCGTCGGCGGGTACCTCGAGTGCGACGGGCCAGCCGAACACGGATTCGTAGAAGTGCCGGGACCGTTCGATGTCGGTGACCGTGAGCCGGAGGTGCGAGATGGAGCTCGCGCTGATCGTCATGTCCACATGCTGTCAGGTCCGGCGAAGCTGGTCGCCACGGCACGGCTGCGTGCCAGAATCCCGCTGTGCGAATCGGAATGACCCTGCCGGTGATGGAGCCCAACCTCGATGCAGCCGTCCTCAAGGCGTGGGCGCGGGTAGTCGACGGTGGCCCGTTCAGCTCGCTCTGCTGGGGCGAACGCATCGCCTTCGACAACCCGGATTCGCTGACCTTGCTCGGGGCGATGTCTGCGTGGACCGACCGGGTGCGGTTGGTGACGACGGTCATCGTGCCGCAGCTGCACGATCCCGTGCTGCTGGCCAAGGCACTGGCCACGGCCGACATGCTCAGCGGCGGGCGGCTCACCGTCGGCATCGGAGTCGGCGGCAGGCAGGAGGACTACGACGCGGTGGGAGCCGACTTCTCGACGCAGACCATGCGCGCCATGGCCGAGCGCGTCGCCGTCATGAAACGGGTGTGGGCGGGGGAGAAGGTCACCGACTCCGTCCTCCCAGTCGGACCGCCGCCCGTCCAGACCGGTGGCCCGCAGCTGTTGGTCGGCACCATCGGTCCCAAGACGGTCAGGAGCGCCGCAGCGTGGGCCGACGGGATGGCGGGGACGACGCTGGACCTCGACGTCGGCAAGCAGGACGAACTGTTCGACGTCGCCCGCGCCGCGTGGAGCGAGGCGGGCAAGCCGAAACCGCATCTGGCGACGTCGTTCTGGTTCGCGATCGGCGACGGCGACGAATCTCGCGCTCAGGTGCACCGGCACCTGCGCCGCTACATGAACTGGATTCCCGCCGAGTTCGTGGATGCCATGGCGCCCACCACGGGGTGGGCCGGCAATGACGACGAGTTGCTCGACGTGCTGCGTGGGTTCGAGGCGATCGGCACCGACGAGGTGCACCTGATCCCGACGAGCTCGAACATCGACCAGCTGCGTCGGGTCGCGGACGTGGTCAAGGACTTCGGGTAGCTCTCGCCGGGTTTGCCTGACGCAGGTCATCCTTTCAGTGCTTCGGACCGCAATTCGGGCGACCGTGCACCTCTCCGACGTGACAGGAGCACCGAATGCGGCTTTAATTGTCGCAAGCGTTGATTAACTGGTGCCTGGGGGCCGCCATGAGTGTGACCGCTCGATCGATCAGGACTGTCGGCGTGGCCTGCGCGGCGACCTGCGCCATTGCGCTTGCGCCCGCGCTCACCCCGCCGCCGCCGTCGGCGCACCGCATCGAACTGGTCGGCGATGTGCAGTCACTCGCCCCGACCGGCCCCGCGGACGATCTGGTCTCGGCCTACGATTCGTTGCGGCCGACCGTGAATTACGGTGTGGCGCTGGCCTTCTGGGCGGGTCGGTTCTTGCCCATCCCTGGCGCGGCGATCTACCACCTCTCGGTCGCCTACGCCACCGTCGTCGACCCCATGACCACCAGCCTGGTGCACAACTTCGGTGACTTCCTCGATGGTCGGGTCGATCTCGCAGGCGCCCTGAACCGCATCGGCGCGGACTTCGTCGGCTCGGTCGTCGACTTCGCAACCACCGAGCTGGTCGGCCACGACAACGTCGTGCCACCCGTGGATCGAGCCAACGGCAGCGCCGGACCCTGGGTGCGGTGGATCATCAACGCCGCCATCTCGCCCTTGTACTACCTGCCGCTGCCCAACATCATCACCGTCGACCAGGTCGAGATCTTCGGTGAATTGATCGGCACCGTGGTGGCGAGCGCGATCGACAACGTCGCCCAGGTGGTGACGAGGACGATTCCGGTCGAGCAGGCCCTCGCGAATCTGTGGACCGCAGTGATGGGCGTTGCGGTCCCACAACTCGTCGCCCGGGAGGTGCAGCTGTTGAACCCGCCGTCGCCCCCGGCCGCGGCGTCGGCCGCACCGATCGCGGCAGTCACCCAGGGGCTCAGTGCGACAACGGATGCCACCCCCATATCGGAGGCGGCGTCGTCCACGGCGAGCGCGACCCCGGCTCTGGAGAAGGCGGGCCCGTCCGAGGAGCACGCCTCCGTGGCACCCGCCACCGTGCCGTCGGTCGGCGTGGCGGCGCCCGTCGATGCGCCGGAACCCGCCGCAGTCACGACGCCGCCGCCGGCTCCGGAAACGCAGGCGGCTTCGACACCGACGACGGTCCAGGAGGTCTCGGCGACGCCCGATGCGGTGAGCCGCGACGCGACACGGGATGACGAGGCCAAGGAGCAAGCGGATGCGCCACGCGGGGCGGATGTCCCCGACAAGGTCGCCCGGGCCGCCGAGCACGACGACGATGCTCAGCCGACTGCGACCGATCCCGCCCCGAAGAAGCCGACCGTGGAGCGACCGTCGACCGCGAGTCCGACGAAGGACCGGGACGGCGACCAAGACAAGGTGGGCGCCGACAGTCACGAGTCGTCGAAGGATTCTGGCGGGGCTTCGGCCGCCGCGTAGGTCTTTCGACTACGTGCCGCGACCGATGCAGAGGGCGTCCCACTGGCGCCGCGACAGTTGACTACGCAGTTGGTGAATCACCTTGCGCGGCAGCATGAGCCGCGAGTAGACGTAGAACGGCGAGCGGCTGGAGTAGGCGAAGGTCACCGAGTACCGCTCGGCGGTCGATGGCGGGAAGACGCGGTGGAAGACCTGACCCGTGTCGACGTGGATCGCCGTCATGCGGGCGCCGGTGACCTGTTTCCATTCGCGGCGCGGCACGACGGTCTGCATCTTCTCGTCGGTCACCCCGCGCAGATTGTGCCCGTTGGTCGACTCGAGGATCGCGTCGCTGTGCGACTTGTGCACGTAGCCGAAGGGTCCCGCACCCTCGTGAACGTCGCTGAGGTAGACGATGACCTTGAGAATGCGCCGGTCCTCGTGGTCGAGGTGCCACCGGCGGACGGCCTCGTGGCTGCGGCCCGCCGCGGACTCGACGAGCTCGCGCTTGACCTCGACGCCGAGGTAGCGCGGCGGTAATCCGATGTGGCACTCGGCGAGGTCGAGCAGGTGATCGGACAGTCCCCACGCGAAGAGCGTCGGGTCGAGTCCGAGTTCGCGTGGCGTCGCCTTCACACAGGGCTCGTCGACGTCCTTGTTGCGGAGCAGTTCGACGAAGCCGTAGGCCGAGTCGACGACGTCGGCGGGCAGACTGGCCGGCCGGACCGAGACGCCCGCGGTGCGCAGGTCGCCGAGAATGGATCGTTGATCAGCGCTAACCCAGGGCAGGTAGCGCGCGTAGCGGGTGCGTCGGGCCTCGTACCTGCGATCGCTCACGCGGCTGACCAGCGGGGTTTGGACGAATGCCCGCCGAAGGAAGGCGCCGCGACGGGTCACGGCGCGGAACCCGCGGGGAACGAGGCCGCGGACGGTGTCGAGCTTGCCGGGCAATGCGTCGTCGACGTCCGCCTCTGTCGCCAGGTGCAGTGTTACCACGTCGGACCTCCCCGGAAGAATCGTACCTTCACCCCGTAATCTACAGCACGATTGCTAGAACTTACCACCTGTGAGTGGCAGTGGGGACCCTACGTTTTCTCGCAAATGTGACGATCCCATGATCAAGATCGATCATGTGCGGATCAAACCGCTTCCTCATCGTGTCTGAACTGGGAAGACTGACGGCTGCGTAGCAGTGTCAAATCGAATTGCACCCCGGTGTGTGGTGGCGGCAACGTACCCTTGGATGCCCGGCTAGATCGCCTCGTCATTTGCTAACTTTGGATATCTGGTTCACAGGTTCGTCCGACGAGGCCGAGAGCGGAGCGGAATCCCAGGAACGCCCGACGGGTGTCGGCGGGCACGTGATGACGGCGGCGTCGGCAGCGACGACGTGATTGGTCGCCCACGCGCGACGAGAGATCGAGTGATACCAGGCAGCCCGAACGCGGCCGCCTCAGTCGGTGAGGGTGCTGAAGATCAGAAGGGCAGCTGCGGCGGCGCCGGCAGGTTGAGCGGGTTCGGCAGCGACGGCAGCTGCGGAACGCTGACCGAGGGGACCGAGGGAGCGGCGAGGCCGCCAAGAACCAGCGGCACGCTCACGCCGAGGCCCGGGAGTCCGACGCTCGGCAGACCGATGCTCAGCGGCACGTCCACCGACACGGGTGACGGCAGGTTGGCTGCGGCTTGGTTCAGCTGGTTGGCGAGGCCCTGCGGCAGTTGGAATCCCGGGGCGCCGCCCCCGCTGGGCGCCGGCGCGGGAGCCGGCTGGTTGTCCTGGTTGCGCTGGTTGTTGTCGGGGTCGACGGGCAACGGCTCTCCGGACGCCGACAGCGCGGGGCCCGGGGCGGGATCGGCGCCGGCCACGCCCGCCGCGAGCAGCGAAGCGGGAAGGCCAACCAGGCCGATGATCGATGCCCCTACCAAGATGCGCTTGACGCTCACTGTCGATACCCCTCAAATCAGAATTGAGTCGATCATAGGCGCTCGGTCGCAATTCTGCGCGGTCTCGGTCGGCATCAGTATTGATCGCCATGGGAATTAGCCATGAATTCTCAAAACCTCCTTGAACAGCAAGTATGCAATTCTGCATAGTTGCCGCTATTGCGAATCAAGGTCACCGAACGGCGGGCCGTGAGAATGGCTAACGGGCCGCTTGGCGAGCTGTCCGCATCCCGGCTCACAAAGCCCGCAAAGCGCACTTTTCAGCAAATGTTTCGCGGGATCTCACGCGGTGGGGCCTGCCCACCGTCGGAGACCTATCGACTCGAAGGCGACGACGTAGAACAGCGTCACCAAGACCATCCAGTCCATGAAACCGAGCGCGTTTCCACCAACGCCCGGGGCGACGGCGGGCTCGTGCAGGACGTGCTCGGCGGCGAAGCGGTAGTAGAGCACGAACGTGAGCACCCCGAGTCCGAATGTCACAACGGTGCGGATCGCAAGGTTGGCCGCCAGCCCGAGACCGGTCGGCCTGTTCCCGAAGGCATTGGCCCAGAAGATGATCCAGAACGCCCAGCAGACGCCGAGCTGGGCGGGGTACTGCGTGATGCCGCTGCCGAGCGCCTCGGTCGTCCGGGCGCCGAAGAGTATCCCGACGAGCGGCAGGGCCACGAAGTAGATCGCCGTGCCCAGCACCAGGTTTCCGATCGTCGATGCCAGTGCCACGCGCGCGGGCCGACCCGCGAGGCGCCACGGCCAGTTGTCCAGGGACTGCCCCGTGAGGAGAACGGCCACGATGACGCTGTAGAACCAGCCCAGCACGGTTTCCAGCGACAGCAGGGGATGCGCCTCGCCCAGCGTGACCGACGGCAGGCCGATGACGAAGTACAGCAGCAGCGTGGGTCCGGCCACGGCGGCGATCTCGGCCATCCCGACGGCGGGTTGCGCGAGGCCGAGTTGGGGCCACGGCCAGTGCTGCCAGTTCAGGACGGCCATGACGAAGGTGCCGAATCCGAAGAGCACGAACAGGGCTCCGGTGAAGTACCCGAGTCCGCCCGCCCGGTCGGCGGCGAAGTCGGGGTCGATGCTGCCGAGGCCCGCCGACAGCAACCAGGTGATCGCGACGGCGACGAGGATCGTCGCGGCGGTGATCGTCAGGCCGCGCAGGGGTTGGGACAATCGGTTGAATCCCGCGAATTCCGCGTTGAATCCGATGAATACGACGAACAGGATCGCCCAGAACAGCGCCGCATTGAAGGGCAGTGGGTAGAAGTGCCACGGGCTGACGGCGGGGTCCGCCAGCAGGTACCAGCCCGCCAGTGCAACGATGAGGACGACCGCAAAGTTGGCCAGCCCGAACGCAATCCACGAGCGGCTTCGCTGATCGGTCGGTGTCGCTTCGGGTTTCGGCTCTGCCGCGTCGGAGATCGGCGGGAGGTGCGTGGTCGACATCGATGTCGCTCCTTGCGGTTGGCGCGAATGGTGGCGCCAACTATGAGGTGGGTCACAGACCTCCAGCTAGAGTTGCAGGGGGTTGCGACCGGTTCAGCAGCGCGCGGTAAAGCGCCTTGGTTGCCGGAGTGACGGCGCGGTCGGCGGCGATCATCAGGCCCAGGGCATGTCGCGGCGGCGGATCCGCCAGCTGCACTTCGGCGAGCGCCGGGGAGCCCGCGATGACGGTCGTCGGGAGGAAGCAGAGACCCATGCCGGCCGAGACGAACTGAACCGCCGTGTGAACGTCGTTGACCTCCAGGGCAATTCGCCGCTGTGCACCGGCGGAACGGAACATCGCGTCGATGAGCTGCCGATTGCCCCACTCGTCGGGGAAGTCGACGAAGTCGCGCGCGGCCACCGTCTGGTATGCGACGTTCTGGGCGTGGGCCAGTGGATCGTCCGCCGTTGTCGCAAGGCCCAACTGCACGTGGCCGACGGGGGTGCACCGCACATCCGGCCGATCGACGGTCATGGGCAGCAGCGCGAGGTCGACCAGCCCCTCGGCGATTGCCTGGGCATGCTGTCCGTCGTCGCCGGGCGTGAGTCGCACGCAGACGTCGACATTCGGATGGCGCTGCCGAAAGGCCGTCAGCGCGGCTGCGAGGTCGAGGTCGCCCGTCGTCAGGACCGTGCCGATCGTCACCGTGCCGGTCACGTCGCCGTGCAGATCGGCGAGTTCTTCATGGGCCACCCGTACCTGGGCGTTCACCGCGCGCGCATGGCGGAGCAGGATCCGGCCACCCTCGGTCAGCTCGGCGGTCCTGCTGCCGCGCACGAAGAGTGGCTGGCCGATCTCGCGCTCCAAGCGGCTGACGGCCGCTGACACCGTCGACTGGACCACGTTGACCCGGGCGGCGCCCCTGGTGAAGCTGCGCGCCTCGGCGACGGCGACGAAGTACTGCAACTCGCGCAGGTCCATGGTCAGAAGCTATCGGAAACATCGATGGCGGCGATCTGAAACGTTCGTTGGACGCGATGGCAGATCGATGGCGAGATGGAGTCGACGACCTCACGCCAGGGAAGGTGAAACGACATGGACGCTCCGCTGGGCAGCGCGCGCTGGCGCGATCACGGATGGCTGTTCGACCAGCAGATCAAGACCGCGGGCATCGAGTTCGACCAGAACCGCCTGGCCTACTCGCTCGGGCCGGTACGCGACGAGAGTTCGGCCGCCGAGATGCCGATCCTGCGTGCCACCGTGCAGAGCCTGGCCGACCTGACGGCGCTCAGCGGATATCACGCCGAAAGGCACGAACGCCTCGCCCGCCGGTCGGAGGATCGTGGTGACGCCGGCTCGGCCGGGGCGCACTGGTTCGCCGCGGCACAACTGTGGTTGCTCGCTGCCTACCCGATCTGGGAGACCACGCCCGAACTCGTCGCCCTGCACGACCGAAAGAACGACGCCTTCGCCCGGTGGGCCCGGGTCGCCGCCCACCGCGTCGAGCGCGTCGACATTCCCTTCGGAGACTCGGCGCTGCCTGCCTGGCTGCACCTGCCCGTCGGCGTTGGCGACGGTTCGCTGCCGGTTGCCATCGTGGTGAGCGGGATGGACGGTGGCAAGGAGAGTCAGGTCAACCGAGTCGGGGACGAGTTCCTGGCCCATGGCATGGCCGTCATCGCGCTCGACGGCCCGGGTCAGTCCGAGGCCGTGCTGCGCGGGATCTTCACCAGCCCCGAGGCCTGGACCACCGTCGGCGACGCGGTCCTCGCCTGGGTCGACACCCGCCAGGACCTCGATGGTGATCGGGGCGTGGTGACGGGAGTCAGCTTCGGCAGTTACTTCATGACGGCGGTGGCCGCGAGCACGCCGCGACTGCGGGGATGTGCCGTCGCCCTGCAGTGCCTCGAACCCGCCGGTCACACCATCTTCGAGATCGCCGCCCCGTCGTACAAGGCGCGGCACATGTGGATGGCGGGACTGGAACGCGACGAGGCGGCCTTCGACGATCTCGTCAGCGGCTACGACCTGCGCGAGCAGATCACCGGCATGGCGGCGCCGTGGTTCGTGGTCGGCGGACAGGACGACGAGTTGTGTTCGACGGCATGGGTTTACGATCTCGTCCGCCGTTGCCCTTCGGCGGCGTCCACGCTGATGTACGAGGGGTGCAGGCATTCGCTGCAGGGGCCGGCGGCGGCACTCGGGCCGTTCTTCCGCTCGGAGATGGTCGACTGGCTGGCCGCGCGCGTCGCCGCGCATCCAGAGGAGGCCGTCGCCGAGCACCACAGAGTCACTCGGACCGGCGAAATCATCGCCATGTCAACACCATAGGAGGACAAGGACATGACCAAGACGACGACATTCGAGGGCACGAGAGCCTTGGTGACCGGGGGCAGTCGCGGTATCGGCGCCGCGATCGCCCGCGAGCTGGCTGCGCGCGGGGCGGCCGTGGCGGTGAACTACGTCGCCGACGCCGACTCGGCCAACGCGCTCGTCGACGAGCTGCGTGCCGGCGGCGCCACGGCGGTCGCGATTCGGGCCGACGTCGGCGATCCCGCGCAGACCAAGGACATGGTGTCGCACGCCGTTTCGGAGCTCGGCGGGCTCGACGTCGTGGCCAGCAACGCGGGCATCGAACACTTCGGCGCGCTGGAGTCGATCACCCTCGACGACTTCGACCGGGTGTTCCACGTCAACGTTGCCGGGCAGCTGTTCGTCGCACAGGCCGCGGCGGCCGCCATGACCTCCGGCGGACGGATCCTGCTGACGTCCTCGGTCAGCGCCCGCATCGGGGTGTACCACCACACGCTGTACGCGGCCAGCAAGGCTGCGGTGTCGGCGATGGTGCTCAACCTCGCGCCGGAACTGTCGGCCCGTGGCATCGCCATCAATGCCATCGCGCCGGGCGGCACCGCCACGGACATGGCCGCCGAGGTCGCGGAGCGCTACACGCCGCCGAGCCTGCGTGAGGTTCCCGTCGAGGCGGTCATGGGATCGATGAACGCCATCGGCAGGTTGGCCGACCCGACCGAGATCGCCTCCATCGCGGCCTTCCTGCTCTCCCCGGATGCCAGTTACGTCACCGGCGCCACGATGGACGCCTCGGGTGGCTGGATGTAGTCATCGGTTCGGTGACGACCGTGGCGGGTACCTGAGTCGTTGAGGGTGGCCAGTGTGCAGTTGATCGCACCAGAAGATGACATGGAGGACACGTGAGCGTTCCCGACTCAACGACACCGAAGCACCGGCGGGAAGAGGAGCAGCTGTCCGACGACGAGGTGCTGGCGCCGGCGACACCGGGGGCCGAGGCCCTCGGCGATGCCAACGCGACCGATGACGAACCCGATGACGCCGGCAGCTGATCACCTATGGACTGACAAACGTTGCTAGCGCCTACGATGGCCACTGTGATGCCACAGTTGATGCGCGTCGTGGGAGTGTCGGCCGGAGTGCTGGCGGGTGTGCTCATCACCGTCGCCCCCGCATCGGCCGATCCACCGCCGCGCCCCAAGATCGATCAGAAGCAGGCACTGTTCATCAAGTACCTGACCGATAACGGCGTGCCGTTCGTCTCGGCACCGAAGGCGGTCGCGTTGGCCCTCTCGACGTGCCAGATCCTCAGCACCGACTCGCCAACGCGGGTGCAGGACGCTGCTACCGCCATTCAGAACAGCATCAGCATGAGGCCCGAGCAGATGCAGTCATTCGCTGCTGCCGCCACCGGGGTCTACTGCTCGAGCGTGAAACTTTCCTAGCGTCGCCGGTCAGATGGTGCCCCCGGCAGGATTCGAACCTGCGGCCTTCTGCTCCGGAGGCAGACGCTCTATCCCCTGAGCTACGGGGGCGCATGGGTGAACCACTGCGCCGTTGGGCGTGGACAGCCTAACGCATCGCGGACGGCCCGCTTAACCCCCGCGCGCGATATATGGATTCGGGCGGTGACCACCTCAGACCATAGGATGGTCCCTCGTGACCCCAGCCGATCTGGCCGAGCTGCTCAAGACCACCGCCGCCGCGGTTCTGGCCGAGCACGGGCTCGACGCCGCCGCCCTGCCGGAGACGGTCTCCGTCGAACGGCCGCGGAACCCCGAACACGGCGACTACGCCACCAACCTGTCCCTGCAGCTGGCCAAGAAGGTCGGCGCGAACCCGCGGGAGCTGGCCGGCTGGCTGGCCGCTGCCCTGACGGACGTGGACGGCATCGCGGGAGCCGACGTCGCAGGTCCCGGCTTCGTGAACCTCCGCATCGAGGCGTCCGCGCAGGGCGTCGTCGTCGCCAACGTCATCGACGCCGGCGCGACCTATGGCGGCTCGGACGCGCTCGCCGGCGAGACGATCAACCTCGAGTTCGTCTCGGCGAACCCCACCGGGCCGATCCACATCGGCGGCACCCGGTGGGCGGCGGTCGGTGACGCACTGGGCCGGCTGCTGTCGACGCAGGGCGCCTCGGTGATCAGGGAGTACTACTTCAACGACCACGGCACGCAGATCGACCGTTTCGCGAACTCGCTCATCGCCTCGGCCAAGGGCGAGCCGACGCCGGAGGACGGCTACGCGGGAAGCTACATCGCGGAGATCGCCCAGCAGGTGCTGGCCGCCGCGCCCGAGGTGTTGAGCCAGCCCGACGAACAGCAGCGCGAGACCTTCCGGTCGATCGGCGTCGACCTGATGTTCGCCCACATCAAGAAGTCGCTGCACGACTTCGGCACCGACTTCGACGTGTACACCCACGAAGACTCGATGCACACCTCGGGTCGGGTCGACGAGGCCATCGCGAAGCTGCGGGCCAACGGCAACATCTACGAGAAGGACGGCGCAACCTGGTTGCGCACCACCGAGTTTGGCGACGACAAGGACCGTGTCGTCATCAAGAGTGACGGCAACCCGGCCTACATCGCCGGTGACCTCGCCTACTACCTGGACAAGCGCCAGCGCGGCGCCGATCTGTGCATCTACATGCTCGGCGCCGATCACCACGGGTACATCGCCCGGCTCAAGGCGGCCGCCGCCGCACTCGGCGACGACCCCGACACCGTCGAGGTCCTCATCGGTCAGCTGGTCAACCTGGTGCGCGACGGTCAACCCGTCCGGATGAGCAAGCGTGCCGGCACCGTGATCACGCTCGACGACCTGGTCGACGCCATCGGTGTCGACGCGGCGCGGTACGTCCTGACTCGCAGCTCCGTCGACACGCCCATCGACATCGATCTGGCGCTGTGGTCCAGCGCGTCGAGCGAGAACCCGGTCTACTACGTGCAATACGCGCACGCACGGCTGTCGGCACTGGCCCGCAGTGCCGCCGAGCTCGGGATCATCGGCAACACCGAGCATCTCGATCTGCTCACCCACGACCGCGAGGGCACGCTGATGCGGACCATCGGCGAGTTCCCACGTGTGCTGAAAACCGCTGCGTCGCTTCGGGAGCCACACCGCGTATGCCGCTACCTCGAGGATCTGGCCGGTGACTACCACCGCTTCTACGACTCCTGCCGGGTGCTGCCCCAGGGCGACGAGCAGCCGACGGATCTGCACGCCGCGCGTCTGGCGCTGTGCCAGGCCACCCGTCAGGTGATCGCCAACGGCCTCGGCATCCTTGGCGTCAGCGCGCCGGAGCGCATGTAATGGCCCACCCCGCTGGTCCCCGGCATGCGGAGGACATCCGCCACGCCGGTGCGCCCGCCTGTCCACGCTCCGCCGACGAGATGCTCGCCTTGGCGTCGAACGTGTGGCCGCGCAACGCCGTTCGCGGTGCCGACGGCGAGGTCTCGATCGCGGGCGTGTCCGTGACCCAGCTGGCCGCCGAGTACGGCACGCCGCTGTTCGTCATCGACGAGGACGACTTCCGCTCGCGGTGCCGCGACATCGCCGCCGCCTTCGGTGGCGGTGAGCACGTGCGCTACGCCGCCAAGGCATTCCTGTGCAGCGAGATCGCCCGGTGGATCGACGAGGAGGGGCTGTCGCTCGACGTCGCCAGCGGAGGCGAGCTTGCCATCGCCTTGAACGCGAACTTCCCACCCGGGCGAATAGCCTTGCACGGCAACAACAAGTCGGTGGAAGAGCTGACCATGGCGGTCAAGGCGGGTGTCGAGCACGTGGTGCTGGACTCGATGACCGAGATCGACCGACTCGAGGCCATCGCGGGTGAGGCGGGGGTGCTGCAGGACGTCCTGGTGCGGGTCACCGTCGGGGTGGAAGCGCATACGCACGAGTTCATCTCGACCGCGCACGAGGACCAGAAGTTCGGCCTCTCACTGGCCAGCGGCGCCGCCATGGACGCGGTCAGGAAGGTGTTCGCCGCCGACCACCTGCGGCTGGTGGGTCTGCACAGTCACATCGGTTCGCAGATCTTCGACGTCGCGGGCTTCGAACTCGCCGCACACCGGGTGATCGGGCTGCTGCGCGACGTCGTCGCCGAGTTCGGCGTCGACAAGACCTCGCAGATGTCCATCGTCGACCTTGGCGGTGGTCTCGGCATCTCCTATCTGCCACAGGATGATCCGCCACCGATGGAGGATCTCGCAGCCAAGATCGGCGCCATCGTCGTCAACGAGTCCGCCGCCGTCGGACTGCCCGCGCCGATCCTCGTCGTCGAACCCGGCCGTGCCATCGCCGGTCCCGGTACCATCACGCTGTACCGGGTGGGGACGGTCAAGGACGTGGCCGTCAGCCAGACCGCACACCGTCGCTACGTCAGCGTCGACGGTGGGATGAGCGACAACATCCGAACCTCGCTCTACGGGGCCGAATACGATGCCCGCCTGGTGTCCCGTTCCAGCGACGGCGCGCCCGTACTGGCCCGCATCGTCGGAAAGCACTGCGAGAGCGGCGACATCGTCGTCAAGGACACCTGGGTGTTCGACGACGTCGCGCCCGGCGACCTGATCGGGGTCGCGGCGACGGGTGCGTACTGCTATTCCATGTCAAGCCGGTACAACCTGCTTGGCCGTCCAGCCGTGGTGGCGGTGCGCGACGGACTGTCGCGGCTGATCCTGCGCCGCGAGACGGTGGACGATCTCTTGAGCCTGGAGGTGGCCAACTAATGGTGGAAAACGAAAAACCGCTCGGTGTAGCGGTATTGGGGCTGGGCAACGTCGGAAGCGAAGTCGTCCGGATCATCGAGCAGAGCGCGACCGACCTGGCCGCCCGCATCGGTGCGCCGCTGGAGCTGCGTGGCATCGGGGTGCGCAACGTCAGCCCGGACCGCGGCGTGCCCGTCGAACTCCTCACCGACGACGTCGACGCGCTGGTGTCCCGCGATGACGTCGACATCGTGGTCGAACTGATGGGTCCCGTCGAGCCCGCGCGCAAGGCGATTCTCGCCGCGCTGAAGGGCGGCAAGTCCGTCGTGACGGCCAACAAGGCACTGATGGCCCAGTCGACGGGTGAGCTGGCGCAGGCTGCCGAAAGGGCAAGGGCCGACCTGTACTTCGAGGCAGCCGTGGCGGGCGCCATCCCGGTCATCCGTCCGCTGACACAGTCCCTGGCCGGTGATTCGGTGCTGCGCGTCGCCGGCATCGTCAACGGCACCACCAACTACATCCTCTCGGCGATGGACGAGACGGGCGCGGACTACGCCTCGGCGCTCGCCGACGCCAGCGCGCTCGGGTACGCCGAAGCCGATCCGACGGCCGACGTCGAGGGCTTCGACGCCGCGGCCAAGGCCGCGATCCTGGCGTCCATCGCGTTCCACACCCGGGTGACCGCCGACGACGTGTACCGCGAGGGCATCACCAAGGTCACCTCGGCGGACTTCGAGTCGGCACGGGCACTCGGCTGCACCATCAAACTGCTCGCCATCTGCGAGCGCATCATCAACGACGAAGGCCAGCAACGCGTCTCGGCCCGGGTGTACCCGGCCCTCGTTCCGCTCGAGCACCCTCTGGCCTCGGTCAACGGCGCGTTCAACGCCGTCGTCGTCGAGGCCGAGGCGGCCGGTCGGCTGATGTTCTACGGCCAGGGTGCGGGCGGTGCGCCGACGGCCTCCGCGGTGATGGGCGACCTCGTCATGGCCGCACGCAACCGGGTGCAGGGCGGTCTTGGCCCCCGCGAGTCCAAGTACGCCCAGCTGCCGATCGCGCCCATCGGGTTCATCCCGACGCGGTACTACGTCTCCATGAGCGTGGCCGACCGACCCGGTGTGCTGTCCACGGTGTCGGCCGAGTTCGGCAAGCGCGACGTCAGCATCGCGGAGGTCCGTCAGGAGGGCATGGTCGACCAGGGCGGCCAGCGGTGCGGTGCCCGGATCGTCGTGGTCACCCACCGCGCCACCGATGCGGCGTTGTCCGAAACGGTGGAGGCCCTTGCCGATCTCGACGTCGTCGAGAGCATCAACAGCGTGCTGCGACTGGAAGGAACTGCCGAATGAGCCCCGCCCGCACGGCCGTGCACCAGCCATGGCCGGGTCTGATCGCCGCGTACCGCGACCGCCTCCCCATGGAGGACGGCTGGGCACCGATCACCCTGCTGGAGGGCGGCACGCCGCTCATCGACGCGAAGCGGCTCTCGGAGCAGACCGGCTGCACGGTGTACCTGAAGGTCGAGGGGCTCAACCCCACCGGCTCGTTCAAGGACCGTGGCATGACGATGGCCGTGACCGAGGCCGTGGCCCGCGGACAGAAGGCGGTCCTGTGTGCCTCCACCGGCAACACCTCGGCGTCGGCCGCGGCCTACGCCGCGCGGGCCGGCATCACGTGTGCCGTGCTCATCCCGCAGGGCAAGATCGCGATGGGCAAGCTCGCGCAGGCAGTCATGCACGGCGCCAAGATCATTCAGATCGACGGCAATTTCGACGATTGTCTCGAGCTGGCGCGCAAGCTGACCGCCGACTTCCCGACCGTCTCGCTGGTCAACTCGGTGAACCCGTACCGCATCGAGGGCCAGAAGACGGCGGCGTTCGAGATCGTCGACGCCCTCGGCGAGGCGCCCGACATTCACGCGTTGCCCGTCGGAAACGCAGGCAACATCACCGCCTACTGGAAGGGCTACACCGAGTATCACCGCGATGGGCTGGCGCAGAAGCTGCCCCGCATGCTCGGCACCCAGGCCGCAGGCGCCGCTCCGCTGGTGTCGGGTGCGCCCGTGAGCAATCCCGAGACCATCGCGACCGCGATCCGGATCGGTTCGCCCGCCTCCTGGAACTCCGCTGTCGAGGCGCAGGAGCAGTCGCACGGCCGCTTCCTGGCCGCCACGGACGAGGAGATCCTCGCCGCGTATCACCTGGTGGCGCGCAGCGAAGGCGTGTTCGTCGAGCCCGCGTCGGCCGCGAGCATCGCCGGCCTGCTCAAGTCCATCGACGACGGCTGGGTCCAGAGGGGTTCCACCGTGGTGTGCACGGTGACGGGCAACGGACTGAAGGACCCCGACACCGCGCTGAAGGAACTGCCGCCCGTCACGGCCATCGCGGTCGATCCGATCGCCGTCGCCGCCGAGCTCGGGCTGGTCTAGCGGGTGAGCCGTCGGTGATGCAGACCCTGCCCGCCGGGTTGGCGGCCACGTCGGTGGTGGCGGCGTCCAGCGCCAACCTCGGCCCGGGTTTCGACAGCCTCGGGCTGGCGCTGAGCCTCTATGACGAGATCTACGTCGAGACAACCGAATCCGGACTCGTCGTCGAGGTGGTCGGTGAGGGTGCCGGTCAGGTTCCACTGGATGCCTCGCATCTGGTGGTGCGCGCGATCGAACACGGCCTGAAGGCCGCTGGGGTACGCGCGACGGGCCTGATCGTGCGCTCGCGCAACGCGATTCCGCACTCGCGCGGGCTCGGTTCGTCCGCGGCGGCCGTGGTCGGTGGCCTCGCCGTCGCCAACGGACTTGTCGCGCAGTCGGATTCGAAGGAACTGTCGGACGACGAACTGGTGCAGCTGTCATCGGAGTTCGAGGGCCATCCGGACAACGCGTCGGCGGCGGTGCTCGGTGGCACGGTGGTGTCGTGGACCGAGGCGGGCGGCCCCATCCCGAAGTACGCGGCGACGCCGCTGCGCCTGCACCCTGACATCCGCCTCTTTCCCGGCATCCCCGAGGTGCGGTCGTCGACCGCAGAGACGCGCGCAGTGCTTCCCGACGTGGTCACCCACGCCGATGCCCGGTTCAACGTGAGTCGGGCGGCGCTCATGGTGGTGGCCCTCACCGAGCGCCCGGACCTGCTCATGGCGGCCACCGAGGATCGCTTGCACCAACCCCAGCGGGCGGCCGCGATGCCGGCCTCCGCGGAATATCTCGGGATCCTGCGCCGTTGTGGCGTGGCAGCGGCACTATCTGGTGCCGGGCCAGCGGTTATCGCGTTCAGCACAGAGCCGGAGCTGCCGGCCGAGGCCGTGGAGTACGGCGCCGAGCACGGGTTCACCGTCAGCGAGATGTCGATCGGCCAGCACGTTCGCTGGGCGCCCGCCACCGCGGTCGGTGACGGGGCCCGAGGGAAAACCGGAACCGCGTAGTTGACAGGCGCACCACGAGAATCACGCGTGTTTCTTGCTTCCAGCGGCGATGCGGGTTATTCTCGCTCTCGTCCAGCAATCGCAGCGTCTGTGCCTGCGCCGAAACTAGGACGACTACCAATCCTTCTCGTGGATGACGGTTCTCCGCTTGGCGGCGAATCCCGGCGATCACCGTTGCATCGGCAATGGTTGCACAGGCAATGGCGGGACAAGGGCATTCAGTAGGCATGTGGTAGCCCGGCATTCAGCGCATCAGCTGAATGCGACGAACCCTCACAGACTTTGGATCAGTGAGGGAAAGAAAGGAAATCCGTGACTGATACGGACCTCATCACGGCTGGTGGCAGCGACGACGTCGACCTGTCGAACCCCGTGAATTCACAAACCTCGGAAGCGGTTTCGGAAGAGCCGACCGCGCCGGGTGCGGAGACTCCGGCTGCTGCCGTGTCCGCTTCGTCTGATCGACGTCCCACCTCTCTGACCGCGATGGTGCTGCCGGACCTCCGTGCGCTCGCCGGTCAGCTCGGTGTCAAGGGTTCCTCGGGCATGCGCAAGAGTGAGCTGATTGCCGCCATCCGCGAGCACCGTGGCGACACCAACGGTGCGGCCGCCGCGCCCGCTGCCGAGTCGGCTCCGGCCGCCGAACAGCCTGCACAGACGGCAGAAACTCCGGCCGAAGTGCCCGAGCAGTCCGCACCTCCGCGCCGTGAGCGCCGCGGTGCGTCCCGCGGTGCCGGCGCCGCTGTAGCGGCCGCCACGGTGGACACGCCCGAGGCAGCTGACCAGCCCGTGGAGGAGAAGCCCGTCGAGGGCAAGGCCAAGGACGCCGCTCCCGAAGCCGGCGCGACCGAGCAGAAGGCCCCCGAGGACAAGCCTGCCGACAAGGGTGGCGAGAAGACCGGCGGGAACCGCGACTCGAACCAGTCCGAAGGACCGCGGAACAACGACCGCCAGAACAACAACGATCGCCAGAACAGGGCGAACGACGGCGGCAACAACGGCGGCAATGCCAACCGGAACAACAACAACGGCGGTAACAACAACGCCAACGCCAACAACGGCGGTAACAACAACGCCAACAACAACAATGACGACGACGATGACGGCGAGGGCCGCCAGGGTCGGCGCGGTCGCAGGTTCCGCGACCGCAGGCGCCGCGGCGAGCGTGGCGACGCGCAGGGCGGCGGCAACAACGACCGTGACGCCGAATTGCGCGAGGACGACGTCGTCCAGCCGGTGGCCGGCATCCTCGACGTGCTGGACAACTATGCGTTCGTCCGCACGTCCGGATACCTTGCGGGCACCAATGACGTCTACGTCTCGATGAACATGGTCCGTAAGAACGGTCTGCGCCGTGGCGACGCCATCACCGGCGCCGTGCGGGTGGCCCGCGAAGGCGAGGGTGGCGGACAGGGCAACAGCGGCAACAACCCGCGCCAGAAGTTCAATCCGCTGGTCCGCCTGGACTCGGTCAACGGTGGACCCGTCGACGACGCCAGGAACCGCCCCGAGTTCGGCAAGCTCACCCCGCTGTACCCGAACCAGCGGCTGCGCCTCGAGACCACGCCCGACCGGCTGACCACGCGCGTGATCGATCTGATCATGCCGATCGGCAAGGGACAGCGTGCGCTGATCGTCTCGCCGCCCAAGGCCGGTAAGACGATGATCCTGCAGAGCATCGCCAACGCGATCACCACGAACAACCCGGAGTGCCACCTGATGGTGGTACTGGTCGACGAGCGACCTGAAGAGGTCACCGACATGCAGCGCTCGGTGAAGGGTGAGGTCATTGCCTCGACCTTCGACCGGCCGCCGTCAGACCACACCGCGGTCGCGGAGCTGGCCATCGAGCGCGCCAAGCGTCTCGTCGAGCAGGGGAAGGACGTCGTCGTATTGCTCGACTCCATCACCCGCCTCGGCCGCGCGTACAACAACGCGTCGCCTGCCTCCGGCCGCATCCTGTCCGGTGGTGTCGACTCGACGGCGCTCTACCCGCCGAAGCGGTTCCTCGGCGCGGCGCGCAACATCGAGAACGGCGGCTCGCTGACGATCATCGCCACGGCGATGGTCGAGACGGGCTCCACCGGTGACACCGTCATCTTCGAGGAGTTCAAGGGCACCGGCAACGCCGAGCTCAAGCTCGACCGCAAGATCGCCGAGCGTCGCGTGTTCCCCGCGGTGGACGTCAACCCGTCGGGCACCCGCAAGGACGAGTTGCTGCTGTCCAGCGACGAATTCGCGATCGTGCACAAGCTGCGGCGCGTGCTGTCGGGGTTGGACTCGCATCAGGCCATCGATCTCCTGATGAGCCAGCTGCGCAAGACGAAGAACAACTACGAGTTCCTGGTACAGGTCTCCAAGACCACGCCGGGCAACATGGACTCCGACTAGCAGTCACGTCGCGAGAGCCCCTGCGCCGTCACGGCGTGGGGGCTCTCCGCGTTCTAGGTGAGCGTCGGATCCTCGCGCAGGCCGGGCATCACGTAGCGGCGGACGTGCCGAAGCACCGCGTCGTGATCGCTCGGATCGAGTTGCTGACCCGGCACCGTGGCCAGTGAAAGCAGTGCTCGCGCAACCCATTCCGAGGCCTCGGCGATGTCGGTGTCGGCGTGGATCTCGCCGCGGTCCCGTGCCGACACTAGGTATCGTGACCAGAACTCGCCGAGGTCGGGCACCAGACCCTGGACGCCCGCGCCCGCGCACGCCGCGAAGTCCTCGGGTTCTTCCATGCGTAGCTTCATCAGCAGCGTGCCCGGATCGTCGTAGGCGGTGCGCCCGTGGCGGATGCCCGCCGCGATCTGTTCGTCGAGACCGTCGATCTGCTCGAGCATCGCGTGCGACTCCGACCAGTACGCGTCGTTGAGACGCACGATCGCCGCACCGAGCAGTGAGCTCTTGTCGGGGAAGTGCCGGTACAGCCAACCCCGTGAGACACCAGCCACCTCGGCGACCTCGGACACCGTCGTCGACCGAATGCCCTTGGCGCGCAGGCAGACCTCGGCGGCGTCGATCAGTCGGTCCCGCACGCTCCTGGAGGCAGGCCGGGGTGCGGTGGCGCTGGTCAACGGCGGCCTCCTGTTCGTTTCGCCGCGCGGCGGGGTGGGACGGATGCATTCTGCCCGTTGCCAGACGGTACCGTGTGGCAGGTTACGGGTAGACACTTTCCTGATTCTGTTCATGAACCGAGGTAGCCAACGATGGCGGACACACTTCAACAGTTGCTCAGGACGCGGGCCGACCAGGAGTCGGTCGCCGTCAAGCACGGTGACGTGACCTGGACCTGGGGCGAACACCTCGCCGCGGCGAGCGCCCAGGCCGCCGCCGTCATCGCGGGTGCCGACCGGGCGCGACCTCTCCACGTCGGCGTGCTGATGGGCAACACCCCGGACATGCTCACGGCGCTCGCGGCGGCGGGCCTCGGCGGCTATGTCCTCTGTGGCATCAACACCACCCGCCGGGGGGACGCCCTGGCGCGCGACATCGCCAGGGTGGACTGCCAGGTCGTGCTCACCGATCCCGACCACCGTCACCTGCTCGACGGCCTCGACCTGCCCGGCGTCACCGTCCTCGACGTGTCGTCGTCGGAGTGGGCCGAGCAGCTGGCCGCGGCTCCCGCCCTCGTCCCGTACCGCGAGGCGACGGCCGACGACACCTTCATGATGATCTTCACCTCGGGCACCAGCGGCGAGCCCAAGGCCGTCGAGGTCCCGCATGCGATGGTGCTGTTCGCCGGACGGGCACTGGTCGAGAGGTACGGCCTCGACGCCTCCGACGTCTGCTATCTGGCGATGCCGCTCTTCCACTCCAACGCCGTGTACGCGGGGTGGAGCGTGGCCCTCGGTGCGGGCGCTGCCATGGTCCCGACGGCCTTCTCGGCGTCCCGGTTCCTGCCCGACATCAGGAAGTACGGCGCCACCTACATGAACTACGTGGGCAAGCCACTGGCCTACATCCTCGCCACGCCCGAACAGCCCGACGACCACGACAATCCGCTGCGTACCGCCTTCGGCAACGAGGCTGCCGACCGCGACATCGACGAGTTCGGCCGCCGCTTCGGCTGCGACGTGTGGGACGGTTTCGGGTCCACCGAGACCGCGGTGATCATCACGCGGCCCGACGACTGCCCGCCCGGTTCGATCGGCAAGGGCTTTCCCGGCGTCGCCATCTACGACCCCGAGACGGTGGTCGAGTGCGCGGTCGCGGAGTTCGACGAGACGGGCGCGCTGCGCAACGCCGACGCCGCGACGGGGGAGTTGGTCAACACCAGCGGCAGTGGGCTGTTTCGCGGCTACTACAACGACCAGGGCGCCACCGACCAACGCCTGCGCAACGGGATGTACTGGTCGGGCGACCTCGCCTACCGGGACGCCGACGGCTGGATTTACCTCGCGGGTCGCACTGCCGATTGGATGCGGGTCGACGGAGAGAATCTCACCACCGCGCCGATCGAGCGAATCCTGTTGCGGCTCAATGTCATCAGCCGGGTGGCGGTGTACCCGGTCCCCGATGAGTACGTCGGCGACCAGGTGATGGCGGCGATCGTGCTGCGCGACGGCGCGCACCTGCGTCCCGACGAGTTCGAGCAGTTCCTGAGGGCCCAGCAGGACCTGTCGCCGAAGGCGTGGCCGCGTTACGTGTGGATCGCGGAGGACCTCCCGAGCACGGCCACCAACAAGATCCTCAAGCGCGAGTTGATCTCCCGCGGAGTCGATCCCGACGGTCGCGTGTTGTGGAAGCGCGACCGCACCACGTTCGGCCCGGTGCAGGAACCCGCCGTCACGGGTACTGATCGGTGACGTCGCGCAGCGCGAGCAGGGTGTCGCGCATCTGGTCGTAGCGCGCCGCACCGAGGTGCTGTCGCCACCGGGCCTCGATCGCGGTCACCTCGGCTGCCGCGGCGGCACAGAGTCGTCGCCCCTTCGCGGTCAGCACCACCAGCCGGGCGCGGGCGTCCGACGGGTCGGGCTTGCGCGTCACGTAACCGTTGGCTGCCAGCTCGTCGACGAGCGCACCGGCGGTCTGCTTCGTCACCCCGGACTGGTCGGCGAGGTCGGTGAGGCGGATCCCGCTGGGGCTCAACCGTTGTGCGAGCCGGACCTGCGCCGCGGTCAGGTCGGCATACCCGTTGCCGCGCAGACTCTCGCGCACCTGCGTCTCGGCGGCCCGATGGGCGATGAACATCAGGGTCGCCGTGTGGGGGGTGTCGATCACTTGCCGATCGTATCTTGCCTTGGTCAGTTTTCCTGACTATATTTCGTCAGTAAACCTGACGAAACGGGGGGACGCCATGCGGGACGACGACATCTGGCAGCTGATCGACGCCCAGCGTGCCGATCTCGCCGACTTCCTCGACGGGCTGTCTCCCGAGCAGTGGTCGGCGCGGTCGTTGTGCGAGGACTGGACCGTGCGCGACGTCGCGGCGCACCTGACGCAGTCGACGACCAGCTGGCTGCGGTTCGGGATCGAGGCCGTGCGATTCGGATTCCGATTCGACCCGATGATGTCCGAGCTGGCTCGCCGAGACACGAAGTCGCCGGCCAAGATCACCGGCGCACTCCGAGCGATGGTCGGTGTCCGCAAGCGCCCACCCGGAACCAGGGTGGCGGATCCGTTGATCGATGTCCTGGTCCACGGTCAGGACATCGCCCGACCGCTCGGCCTGACGCGCGCCGTGCCCACCGAGGCCGCCGTCGTCGCCGCCGGGCGCCTGTGGGACATGACGTTCCCGCTGCAGCCCCGCCGCCGCTTTCCCGACGTGGAACTCGTCGCAACGGATGCAGACTTCCGCGTCGGCTCCGGCGCGCGGATGAGCGGCCCCATCGCCGACGTCCTGCTGGCGCTGGCCGGCCGCGAGGCGGGCTCGGCGATGCTGACACGCGCGGAATAGCCGCTGGTGTGCGTGCGTTTAGGAGGTTGGCGGCTGACCTGGCATAATCGACCGTCGACCCCTCGGTTCCGGTTCACGTCTGAAGACTCAGGTCAGTGATTTCAGGCGACCCGGCGACCAACGATTGAAGAGGACCATTATGAAATCGGGTATTCATCCCAACTACGTAGAGACCACCGTGGTCTGCGGCTGTGGCAACAGCTTCCAGACGCGCAGCACCAAGGAGAGCGGCCACATCGTGGTCGAGGTCTGCTCGCAGTGCCACCCCTTCTACACCGGCAAGCAGAAGATCCTCGACAGCGGCGGCCGCGTCGCCCGCTTCGAGAAGCGCTACGGCAAGCGCACCTCCGGTGAGAAGGCTGCCACCGACAAGTAGCTGTCCACACGGCGCCCGTTCCGACGCATTCCTGCTGAGGACGGGCGCCGCTTGCGTTCCGTGAGCCATTCAGGAAGGAGGGCGTCGTGGCGAGCACCGATGCTGCGACCCGGGTCGACGCGCTGGTAGCCGAGCACGCCGATCTGGAGCGTCAGCTCTCCGACCCCGCCCTGCACGCCGACGCCGGCGCCGCCCGCAAGGTCGGCCGACGGTTCGCCCAGCTGGCTCCCATCGTTGCCACCCACCGCAAGCTCGAGAGCGCCCGCGGCGACCTCGAGGCCGCCCGCGAGCTGGCCGCCGAGGACGCGTCCTTCGCGGCCGAGGTGCCCGACCTCGAGACGCAGGTCGCCGAACTCGAGACCCAACTGAGCGACCTCCTCGCACCACGCGATCCGCACGACGCCGACGACGTCGTCATGGAGGTCAAGTCCGGTGAGGGCGGTGAGGAGTCGGCGCTGTTCGCCGCGGACCTCGCCCGCATGTACATCCGGTACGCCGAGCGCCACGGCTGGAGCGTCACGGTGCTCGACGAGACCTTCTCCGACCTCGGCGGCTACAAGGACGCCACGCTGACGATCGCCAGCAAGGGCGATGCGGCCGACGGCGTGTGGTCGCGGCTGAAGTTCGAGGGCGGCGTGCACCGCGTCCAGCGGGTGCCCGTCACCGAGTCGCAGGGCCGCGTGCACACCTCGGCCGCCGGCGTCCTGGTGTACCCCGAACCCGAGGACGTGGCCGAGGTCCAGATCGACGAATCCGACCTGCGCATCGACGTCTACCGGTCCTCGGGCAAGGGCGGTCAGGGCGTCAACACGACGGACTCGGCGGTCCGCATCACGCACCTGCCCACGGGCATCGTCGTCACCTGTCAGAACGAACGCTCGCAGCTCCAGAACAAGGCGCGCGCAATGGTCGTGCTGGCGGCGCGTCTGCAGGCCCTCGCCGAGGAGCAGGCCTCCGCCGACGCCTCGGCCGACCGTGCCAGCCAGATCCGCACCGTGGACCGAAGCGAGCGCATCAGGACGTACAACTACCCGGAGAACCGGATCACCGACCACCGCATCGGGTTCAAGGCGCACAACCTCGACCAGGTGCTCGACGGGGAACTCGACCCGATGTTCGACGCGCTGGCTGCCGCCGACCGGCAAGCCAGGCTGCAGGAGCAATGACACGACTGCGGCGGACCATCGACGAGGCCACCGCCGCGTTGACCCGGGCGGGGATCGACAGTGCACAGGTCGACGCCGAACTTCTCGCCGCCCACGCCGCAGGCGTGGAGCGCGGCCTGCTGCCCTTCCACGAACCCGACGAATCCTTCTACGCCGGCTACCGGAGCCTGGTCGACGCGCGCGCCAGCCGAATTCCGTTGCAGCACTTGACTGGCAGTGCGGCCTTCGGTCCGCTGCTCCTCGACGTCGGGCCCGGCGTCTTCATCCCGCGCCCCGAAACCGAGGCCCTGCTGGAATGGGCGCTCAAGCAACGGCTTTCGCCGAGCCCCGTCATCGTCGACCTGTGCACCGGGTCGGGTGCGCTGGCCGCCGCGATCGCGGAACTGAATCCGCACGCGCACGTCGTCGCCGTCGAGGACTCCACCGTGGCACTGGGGTACGCCCGACGCAATTGCGCGGGCCGCGACGTCGAGCTGGTCGAAGCCGACGTCACCAGCGCCGACGTGCTGAGCGCTCACGACGGCACCGTCGACCTGGTCGTCTCGAACCCGCCGTACATTCCCGACGCCGCGGTTCTGGATCCCGAAGTGGCCGAACATGATCCGACCCATGCGCTATTCGGCGGCCCGGACGGCATGCGGGTCATCGGCCCCATCGTGACGCTGGCGGCCAGGCTGCTGCGCCCCGGCGGGCGCGTCGGCATCGAACACGACGACGACACGGCCGCGGCCACCGTCGCACTCTTCGAGGCGTCCGGCGCCTTCACCGACGTAACCTCTCGTCGGGACCTCGCACGGCGTCCCCGGTTCGTCACCGCGACGCGGAAGGGTTCAGGCTAGGACCATGACCGAAATGTTCGACTGCGCCGATGCGGCACAGCGCCCCACTGGCATCTCGTCGGCGATCAGCGCGCTCAAGGGCGGTCGGCTGGTCGTGATGCCGACCGACACCGTCTACGGAATCGGTGCCGACGCGTTCGACGGGGCGGCCGTCGCCTCGCTGCTGGCCGCCAAGGGCCGCGGTCGCGACATGCCCGTTCCCGTCCTCGTCGGGTCGTGGCACACCATCGACGGGTTGGTGTACTCGGTGCCCGACTCGGCACGCGAGCTCATCCGCGCGTTCTGGCCGGGTGCGCTGAGCCTCGTCGTCCAGCAGGCGCCGTCGTTGCAATGGGATCTCGGGGACGCCCAGGGCACGGTGATGCTGCGGATGCCGTTGCACCCGGTCGCGATCGAGCTGCTGCGCGAGGTCGGCCCCATGGCGGTGTCGAGCGCGAACGTATCGGGCAGGCCCGCAGCGACGACCGCCGCCGAAGCCCGCGACCAACTCGGTGATCTCGTCGAGGTCTACCTCGAGGCGGGGCCGTCCGCCCAGGGCGCGGCGTCGACGATCGTCGACCTGACCGGCGCCCAGCCGCGCGTGCTGCGTGAGGGCCCCGTCACCGCGCAGGCCATCGCCGACGTCCTCGGCATCGATGCCGAGATCCTCACTGCCTGACGCGCACCCCGAGCAGGCAGAACGCGTAGGCGGGGGAGACGTCGAAGGCCAGCGCACGCGTCGGGAGCGCGACCAGGACATCCTGCGGCACGGTCGTCTTGAACGTCGTCGACACGTCACCGGAGAACCTCGGATCGACGCGGCCGAGGTCGATCGTCAACGCCACCCCCGACGCGTCGACCGAGACCTTCGCGGCTCCCGACTGCGGCGCGTCCCACGGCTGGTCGATCAACGGCTCCTTCAGCCGTGGTGCCGACGGCAGTAGCGCGTAGAGCCGACGACGGGTGAGAACGAGCAGCCCCTCGTGGCGGCTGAGTCCGAGGCCGTCGTGCCTCCCGGGCACCGATCCGCTGAAGCGCTGTACCGCGCCGACCTTCTCGGCGACGAAGAGGAGTCCCTCCGGCTCGAGCTCGGCGCGGAGCGGCGGAGTCAGCCGGCCGATGCCGCTGCCGCTGGTGAAGAAGCCGAACAGCGACGCCATCACCGCACGCTAGACCACGCGTCAGCTGCGCCGCGGCCTCCCGCGGCGTCCCCAGCCGATTGACAGCTTCGGCAGTCTCAGGTCGGTCCAGTACATTTCACCGCGTGGAGGGCCTGCTCGCGTTGTCGGATCGTGGCGCGGGCGTCCCGTTGCGCGAGCTCGCGCTCGTCGGACTGACCGCGGCGATCGTCACGTATTTCGCGACGGGTTGGGTCCGCGCCTTGGCGACCCGCGTCGGTGCGGTGGCCTATCCGCGCCAGCGCGACGTGCACGTGCAGCCGACACCTCGCATGGGCGGCCTCGCGATGTACGTCGGGATCGTGGCCGCAGTGCTGCTCGCCTCGCAATTGCCCGCACTGACACGCGGTTTCGTCTACTCGTCCGGCATGCCCGCCGTGGTGGTGGCCGGCGGATTGATCATGGCGATCGGGCTGATCGACGACCGCTGGGGCCTGGACGCCCTCACCAAGTTCGCCGGCCAGATCACCGCGGCGAGCGTGCTCGTCACGATGGGCGTCGCGTGGAGCGTGCTCTACATCCCGATCGGCGGCGTCGGCACGATCGTGCTCGACCAGGTCACGTCGATCCTGCTGACGCTTGCGCTCACGGTGTCGATCGTCAACGCCATGAACTTCGTCGACGGCCTCGACGGGCTCGCCGCGGGGCTGGGCCTCATCACGGCCGCGGCGATCTGCATCTTCTCCGTCGGCCTGCTTCGTGACCACGGCGGCGACGTGTTGTTCTACCCGCCCGCCGTGATCTCCGTGGTGCTCGCGGGAGCCTGCCTCGGCTTCCTCCCGCACAACTTCCACCCGGCGAAGATCTTCATGGGCGACTCGGGGTCGATGCTGATCGGCCTGATGCTGGCGGCGGCGTCGACGACCGCCGCGGGACCCATCTCGCAGAACGCGTACGGCGCCCGCGACGTCTTCGCTCTGCTGTCGCCGTTCCTGTTGGTGATCGCCGTGATGTTCGTGCCCGCCCTCGACATGTTGCTGGCCATCGTGCGGCGGACGCGGGCCGGCCGTAGCCCCTTCAGCCCCGACAAGATGCACCTGCACCACCGGTTGCTGCAGATCGGCCACTCGCACCGCAGGGTCGTGCTGCTGATCTACATGTGGGTCGGCATCGTCGCACTCGGTGCGGCGAGCACCATCTTCTTCGACCCGAGATACACCGGCGCGGTCATGCTGGCGGCGATCGTGGTGGCCATCGTCATCACCCTGATCCCACTGCTGCGACGCGACGGCGACGTTCCCAGCGAGCTGCCAGACTAGGGAGTACGACGCAAAGTAGTAGGACCCCGTTTAGGGGCACCTACCATGTGGTACGTTACTGGCAGAACCCGAAAAACCTCGCGGGTTGCCGGCCCGGCCCATCGGTTTGAAGAAGCCGATCGGCGCCGATGTACGACCGACAAAGGGAGCTACCCCTTGGGTGATTCCAGCGCGCCCAACGCCCTCCGATACGCTCAGCGGGCACGCGCCGGATCATTGATTGTCAAAGGGGACAGCTTCCGTGAAAGCGTGGATTGAGGTGAGTCAGTGACGACGCCAGCGCAGGACGCGCCGTTGGTGTTCCCATCCGTGGCCTTCCGGCCCGTGCGTCTGCTCATCGTTTGCGTGGCGCTGACCGGACTGGCGCTCCTCGCCTCCGGGTTCACCGGTCACATCTTCTTCGGCGCGTTTTTCGGCGTCGGCCTCGGCCTCGGTTTGCTCAACGCGTTGATGGTCCGCCGCGCCGTCGAGTCGATCACGGCGGAGGAGCATCCGCTCAAGAAGAAGATGGCCGTCAACTCGATGACCCGGTTGCTGGTCATCACGGCCATCGGTTTGACCATCGCCATCGTGTTCAAGAAGCATGACGGCCTCGCCGTGCTCTTCGGGCTCGCGATCTTCCAGGCGGTGCTGGTGATGAGCACCAGCATCCCGGTGCTGAAGAAGATCCGATCCAACGGCCTGGACGTCGCGGAAGTCTCCGGATCGGAATCGAAGGATAGAGCTGACGGCTAATGATTGAGACTGTTGTCGCCGAAGGGGCGATCCACGTCGGGGTCCACGAACCCCTCTGGCACCTGTTCGGCATGACGTTCAACGGGGACACCATCATCTCCACATCCATCGCGGCCGTCATCGTGATCGCGCTGGCGTTCTTCCTGAAGGCCAAGGTCACCTCGACCGGCGTGCCGGGCGGCGTGCAGCTGTTCTTCGAGGCCATCACCATTCAGATGCGCCAGCAGGTCGAGGCGGCGATCGGCATGAAGATCGCGCCGTTCGTCCTGCCGCTGGCCGTCACCATCTTCGTGTTCATCCTCGTCTCCAACTGGCTTGCGGTTCTGCCGGTTCAGTACGGCGGCTCCGACGGTGCCGCGGGCGAACTGATCAAGGCGCCTGCCGCAGACATCAACTACGTACTGGCCCTCGCCGCGTTCGTGTTCATCTGCTACCACGCAGCGGGCGTGTGGCGCCGCGGCGCGTGGGGGCACGTCAAGAAGCTCTTCAAGGGCCACGTCACGCTGATGGCGCCGATCAACATCGTCGAGGAGATCGCCAAGCCGATCTCGTTGTCGCTGCGACTCTTCGGCAACATCTTCGCCGGCGGCATTCTCGTTTCCCTGATCGCATTGTTCCCCTGGTACATCCAGTGGGCGCCCAACGCCATCTGGAAGACGTTCGACCTCTTCGTCGGGCTCATCCAGGCCTTCATCTTCGCGCTGCTGACGATCCTGTACTTCAGTCAGTCGATGGAACTGGACCACGCCTCAGACGAGGAAGCACACCACTAAGTAGCCAGTACGACCAGCAGTCCTGGTGGCACCGCCACCAGTTACCAAGGAGGAATAAGGAATGGATCCAAACGCCCTCATCACGGCCGGTGCCCTCATCGGCGGTGGATTGATCATGGGTGGCGGCGCAATCGGCGCGGGCATCGGCGACGGCATCGCCGGTAACGCGCTGATCTCCGGCATCGCACGGCAGCCCGAGGCTCAGGGCCGCCTGTTCACGCCGTTCTTCATCACCGTCGGTCTGGTGGAAGCCGCGTACTTCATCAACCTCGCGTTCATGGCGCTGTTCGTCTTCGCGACGCCGGGTCTGAAGTAGTAGCTCAACAGCATGCGTGAACTGAGCACCACGATCCTCGCGGCGGGAGAGAGCGGCGGGGGCAATAACTTCCTGATCCCCAACGGCACTTTCTTCGTCGTGCTGATCATCTTCCTGATCGTGCTCGCCGTGATCACCAAATGGGTTGTGCCGCCCATCAGCAAGGTCCTCGCCGAACGCGAGGCCATGCTGGCCAAGACCGCCGCGGACAGCCGCAAGTCGGCTGAGCAGGTCGCGGCGGCCCAGGCGGACTACGACGCTGCGATGGCCGGGGCACGTACCGAGGCCTCGTCGATCCGGGACGAGGCCCGCACGGCCGGCCGTCAGGTGATCGACGAGAAGCGGGCCGAGGCCAACGGCGAGGTCGCCGAGACCGTGCGTGAAGCGGATGCTCAACTCTCCGAACAACGTTCGTCGACGCAGTCCACGCTCGAGGACTCGGTGGGTGGCCTGTCCTCCACCCTGGCGAGCCGCATCCTCGGCGTGGACGTGAACTCAGGTGGGAGCCGCTAAATGTCGACCTTCATCGGCCAGCTGATCGGCTTCGCGGTCATCGTCTTCATCCTGTGGCGCTACGTCGTGCCGCCGGTGAAGTCCATGATGCAGAAGCAGCAGGAGGCGGTGCGCACCGCGCTCGCCGAGAGCGCCCAGGCCGCGCAGAAACTCGCCGACGCCGACGCCATGCACGCCAAGGCTCTCGAGGATGCCAAGGCCGAGTCGTCGAAGGTCACCGACGAGGCGCGGCAGGACTCCGAACGCATCGCCAGCCAGCTCGAAGAGCAGGCCGGCGTCGAGGCGGAGCGGCTCAAGGCCCAAGGCGCCCAACAGGTTCAGCTCATGCGGCAGCAGCTCATCCGGCAGTTGCGACAGGGCCTCGGCCAGGAGTCGGTCCAGAAGGCCGACGAACTGGTCCGCGCCCACGTCGCCGACCCGGGCGCGCAGTCGGCCACGGTCGACCGCTTCCTCGACGAACTCGACCAGATGGCGCCGTCGAGCGCGACCATCGAGACCAGTGCCTATGTCAGGCTTCGGGCCGCCAGTCGCGCTGCCCGGGTCGCACTGACCAACGAATTCGACACCGTGGCAGGCAATCTCAGGTCGCCCGGGCTCACCACGCTGGCCGACGAGCTGGGCTCGGTCGTTGGACTGCTCGTCGCCGAACCGACGCTCACCCGGCATCTCACCGAGCACAACGACGACGCCGACGCCAAGGTGCGTCTGGTCGACCGGCTGTTCTCCGGCAAGCTCGACGAGCACTCCCTGAAGCTGCTGCGCACGGCCGCCTCCCAGCGGTGGTCCGCCGAAGCGGATTTGATCGACGGCATCGAGCACCTCGCCCGCCTCGCCCTGCTGAAGCGCGCCGAGATCGAAGACCAGGTCGACGAGGTCGAGGAGCAGCTGTTCCGCTTCGGTCGCGTCCTGGACTCCGAACCACGTCTGACGGCACTGCTCAGCGATTTCACGACGCCGGTCGATGGTCGGATCGCCTTGCTGGACAAGGTGATCGACGGCTCGGGGGTGGACGGCACCGCCGCGGCGCTCCTGTCCCAGACCATCGGCCACCTCCGCGGCGAGCGTGCCGACGAGGCCGTCATCGACCTCGCCGAGCTCGCGGTGGCACGACGGGGCGAGGTCGTCGCCCACGTCACGGCTGCCGCCGACCTGTCGGACGCCCAGCGCACCCGGCTCGTCGAGTTGCTGACCCGGATCTACGGGCACCCGGTGTCCGTACAGCTCAACGTCGATCCCGAACTCCTTGGCGGTCTTTCGATCACCGTCGGCGACGAGGTGATCGACGGTTCCATCGCATCGCGCCTGGCGGCCGCACAGACTCAGCTGCCGGACTGACCCGAACAGACTCACCACCCGAACACCAAAGGTAGGAAGACGAAGAACATGGCAGAGTTGACAATCTCCGCTGCTGACATCGAAGGTGCCGTCGAGGAGTACGTATCCTCGTTTTCCGCCGATACCCAGCGTGAAGAGATCGGCACCGTCATCGACGCCGGTGACGGCATCGCCCACGTCGAGGGCCTGCCCTCGGTCATGACGCAGGAACTCCTCGAGTTCCCCGGCGGCGTGCTCGGTGTCGCACTGAACCTCGACGAGCACAGCATCGGCGCGGTCATCCTCGGTGACTTCGAGAAGATCGAGCAGGGCCAGCAGGTGAAGCGCACCGGCGAGGTGCTCTCGGTACCCGTCGGCGACGCCTTCCTCGGCCGCGTGGTGAACCCGCTCGGGCAGCCCATCGACGGGCAGGGTGACATCGCGTCGGACAAGCGCCGCGCCCTGGAGCTCCAGGCGCCGTCGGTGGTGCAGCGTCAGGGCGTCGGCGAGCCGCTGCAGACCGGCATCAAGGCCATCGACGCGATGACACCCATCGGCCGCGGCCAGCGCCAGCTGATCATCGGCGACCGCAAGACCGGCAAGACGGCCGTCTGCGTCGACACCATCCTCAACCAGCGTGAGGCGTGGGCGACCGGCGATCCCAACCAGCAGGTGCGCTGTGTGTACGTCGCGATCGGCCAGAAGGGCACCACGATCGCCAGCGTCAAGCGCGCCCTGGAAGACGGTGGCGCGATGGAGTACACCACGATCGTGGCGTCGCCGGCCTCCGATCCCGCCGGCTTCAAGTGGCTTGCCCCCTACACGGGTTCGGCCATCGGCCAGAACTGGATGTACGACGGCAAGCACGTCCTGATCGTCTTCGACGACCTCTCCAAGCAGGCCGACGCGTACCGTGCGATCTCGCTGCTGCTGCGCCGCCCGCCGGGCCGCGAGGCGTTCCCCGGCGACGTGTTCTACCTGCACTCCCGCCTGCTGGAGCGCTGCGCCAAGCTGTCCGATGAGCTGGGCGGTGGTTCGATGACCGGCCTGCCGATCATCGAGACCAAGGCCAACGACATCTCGGCGTTCATCCCCACGAACGTCATCTCGATCACCGACGGTCAGTGCTTCCTGGAGTCCGACCTGTTCAACCAGGGCGTCCGGCCCGCCATCAACGTCGGTGTGTCGGTGTCCCGCGTCGGCGGCGCCGCCCAGATCAAGGCCATGAAAGAGGTGGCGGGAAGTCTGCGCTTGGACCTGTCGCAGTACCGCGAGCTGGAGGCCTTCGCGGCCTTCGCCTCCGACCTCGATCCCACGTCGAAGGCTCAGCTCGAGCGCGGCGTCCGCCTGGTGGAGTTGCTCAAGCAGCCCCAGTACAGCCCGCTGGCCGTCGAGGAGCAGGTTGTCGCGATCTTCCTCGGCACCAAGGGCCACCTGGATTCGGTTCCGTCGGAGGACGTTCAGCGCTTCGAGGCCGAGTTCCTCGAGCACATGAAGGCCAGCCACGAGGACTTCCTCAAGGGCATCCGGGAGACCAAGAAGCTTCCCGAGGAGTCCGAAGAGCAGCTGACCGGATTCGTCAACGACTTCAAGAAGGGCTTCGCCGCCACCGACGGCAGCTCCGTGGTCGTCAACGAGGCCGAGACCGACGCCATGGACGAAGAGGACGTCGAGAAGGAATCGGTCAAGGTCCGCAAGCCGGCACCCAAGAAGTAGGTAGAGCACCACATGGCAGCCACACTGCGAGAGCTACGCGGGCGCATCCGCTCCGCCGGGTCGATCAAGAAGATCACCAAGGCCCAGGAGCTGATCGCGACGTCGCGAATTGCCAAGGCGCAGGCCCGAGTCCAGGCGGCTCGGCCTTACTCCACCGAGATCACCAACATGCTCACCGAGCTTGCGAGTGCCAGCGCGCTGGATCACCCGCTGCTCGTGCAGCGCGAGAACCCGAAGCGGGCAGGCGTCCTCGTGGTGTCGTCTGACCGTGGCCTGTGCGGTGCGTACAACGCAAACGTGCTGCGCCAGTCCGAGGAGCTCTTCTCCCTCCTTCGGGAGGAGGGCAAGGACCCGGTGATTTACGCGGTGGGGCGGAAGGCGTTGGGCTACTACAGCTTCCGCCAGCGCGACGTGAAGGAGTCGTGGACCGGCTTCTCCGAGCGGCCGACCTACGAGCAGGCCCGCGAGATCGCGGACACCCTGGTCGGCGCCTTCATGGCGGGTCAGGACGACGAGGGTGAGGGCGCGGGCGCCGACGGGATCCTCGGCGTCGACGAGTTGCACATCGTCTTCACCGAGTTCAAGTCGATGCTGTCGCAGTCGGCCGTCGCCCGTCGGATCGCTCCGATGGTGGTCGAGTACGTCGGCGACGAGGCACCGGAAGACGGCCCGCACACGCTGTTCTCGTTCGAGCCCAACGCCGAGACCCTGTTCGACGCGCTGCTGCCGCGCTACATCGCCACCCGCGTCTACTCGGCGCTGCTGGAGGCCGCAGCGTCCGAGTCCGCCTCGCGGCGCCGCGCGATGAAGTCCGCCACCGACAACGCCGACGATTTGATCAAGGCGCTGACGCTGGAGGCCAACCGCGAGCGCCAGGCCCAGATCACCCAGGAAATCAGCGAGATCGTCGGCGGTGCCAACGCGCTCGCCGACGCACGCTAGCCCTATCAACCACACGAGCCCTTTCAGGAAGCGAAGAGGAAATGACTGCTACCGCAGAAAGCAAGACCGGTACCGCCGGCCGGGTGGTGCGCATCACCGGCCCGGTCGTCGACATCGAGTTCCCGCGGGGTTCCGTGCCGGAGCTCTTCAACGCGTTGCACGCCGAGATCACCTACGAGGAGATGGCCAAGACGCTGACCCTCGAGGTCGCCCAGCACCTCGGTGACAACCTGGTGCGCACCATCTCGATGCAGCCCACCGACGGCCTGGTCCGCGGTGTGGAGGTCACCGACACCGGAGCGTCGATCTCGGTGCCCGTCGGCGACGGCGTCAAGGGTCACGTGTTCAACGCCCTCGGCGACTGCCTCGACGATCCCGGCTACGGCAAGGACTTCGACCACTGGTCGATCCACCGCAAGCCGCCGCCATTCGCCGAGCTCGAGCCCAAGACCGAGATGCTCGAGACCGGTCTGAAGGTCGTCGACCTCCTGACCCCGTATGTGCGCGGCGGCAAGATCGCGCTGTTCGGCGGTGCTGGTGTCGGTAAGACGGTGCTCATCCAGGAGATGATCAACCGCATCGCCCGCAACTTCGGTGGCACGTCGGTGTTCGCAGGCGTGGGGGAGCGCACCCGTGAGGGCAACGACCTCTGGGTCGAGCTCGCCGACGCCAACGTCCTCAAGGACACCGCGCTGGTGTTCGGTCAGATGGACGAGCCGCCCGGCACCCGTATGCGCGTCGCCCTGTCCGCCCTGACGATGGCGGAGTACTTCCGCGACGAGCAGAACCAGGACGTGTTGTTGTTCATCGACAACATCTTCCGGTTCACGCAGGCCGGTTCCGAGGTCTCCACGCTGCTCGGCCGCATGCCGTCGGCGGTGGGTTACCAGCCCACCCTGGCCGACGAGATGGGTGAGCTGCAGGAGCGGATCACCTCGACCCGCGGTCACTCCATCACCTCGATGCAGGCCGTGTACGTGCCCGCCGACGACTACACCGACCCGGCTCCTGCGACGACGTTCGCGCACCTCGACGCGACCACCGAACTCTCCCGTGCGGTGTTCTCGAAGGGCATCTTCCCGGCGGTGGATCCGCTGGCGTCGAGCTCGACGATCCTCGATCCGGCCGTGGTCGGTGACGAGCACTACCGCGTCGCTCAGGAAGTCATCCGAGTTCTGCAGCGCTACAAGGACCTTCAGGACATCATCGCCATCCTCGGTGTCGACGAACTGTCCGAGGAGGACAAGCAGCTGGTCAACCGGGCGCGTCGCATCGAGCGCTTCCTGAGTCAGAACATGATGGCTGCCGAGCAGTTCACCGGGCAGCCCGGCTCGACCGTGCCGCTCAAGGAGACCATCGAGGCCTTCGACAAGCTCACCAAGGGTGACTTCGACCACCTGCCCGAGCAGGCGTTCTTCCTCATCGGTGGCCTTGACGATCTGGCAAAGAAGGCCGAGAGCTTCGGCGCCAAGCTGTGACGCTGGTTCGAGTCCGAAAGGTGGTGTGCCATGGCTGAAATGAACGTCGAGATCGTCGCCGTCGAACGAGAGCTGTGGAAGGGTGAGGCGACGTTCGTCTTCACCCGCACCACCGCGGGCGAGATCGGCATCCTGCCCCGGCACATCCCGCTGGTCGCCCAACTCGTCGACGACGCCATGGTGCGCGTCGAGCGTGAGGGTGAGGACGACCTCCGCATCGCCGTCGACGGGGGATTCCTCTCCGTGACCGACGAGGCCGTCCGCATCCTCGTGGAGAACGCCGAGCTGGAGTCCGAGATCAACGCGGACGCCGCCAAGCAGGACGCCGAGTCCGACGACGAGCGCACCGCTGCGTGGGGAAGGGCGCGATTGCGCGCCCTTGGCGAGATCGACTGATCTGCCGATGAGCGCGTCCATGATGATCATGGTCGCGCTGGTCGGCGTGCTGTTGCTGGTCGTCGTTGCGCTGACCTACCGGCTGTGGAAGTTGCGTCAGGTTGGCGGTTCGGCCGCGATCCTGCGCGACGTCCCTGCGGTCGGCGGACACGGCTGGCGTCACGGCGTGGTCCGTTACCGCGGCGGTGAAGCCGGTTTCTATCGGCTGTCGAGCCTGCGCTGGTGGCCCGATCGCCGGCTGTCCCGGCGGGGCATCGAGGTCGTGTCGCGGCGCGCGCCACGCGGCGACGAGTTCGACATCATGAGTGCCGAGATCATCGTGCTCGAGCTTCGGGACACCGACCCGGAGAGTCGTCGAGGCTACGAGATCGCGCTCGACCGTGCGGCTTTGACGGCATTCACCTCGTGGCTGGAGTCGCGGCCGTCACCCCGCGCCCGCAGGCGGTTGAGCTAGCGCTCGAGTCGTCGGCGAGCGGGCGAAACGGCCCCAGACCGCCACGCTGTCTAGACTGAGCCGCGTGAGCGAGCGATTCGTGGTGACCGGCGGCACGCGGTTATCAGGCGAAGTTGCCGTCGGGGGAGCGAAGAACAGCGTCCTGAAGTTGATGGCCGCATCCCTGCTGGCCGAGGGCACCAGCACCATCACCAACTGCCCGGACATCCTCGACGTGCCGTTGATGGCGGAGGTGCTGCGGGGTCTCGGCGCGACCGTCGAGCTCGAGGGGGACACCGTCCGGATCACCTCACCCGACGAGCTGAAGTACGACGCCGACTTCGCAGCGGTCCGTCAGTTCCGCGCCTCGGTGTGTGTCCTTGGTCCGCTGGTCGGACGATGTCGCAAGGCGAAGGTGGCGCTGCCGGGCGGTGACGCCATCGGGTCGCGGCCGTTGGACATGCATCAAGCCGGCCTGCGCCAGCTCGGCGCTCGCTGCAACATCGAGCACGGGTGCGTGGTCGCCGAGGCAGACCACCTGCGGGGTGCGGAGATTCAACTCGAGTTCCCGTCGGTCGGCGCCACGGAGAACATCCTGATGGCCGCCGTGTTGGCCGAGGGCGTGACGATGATTCACAACGCCGCCCGCGAGCCCGACGTCGTCGATCTGTGCACGATGCTCAACCAGATGGGCGCCGAGATCTCCGGTGCCGGCTCGTCCACGATGACGATCACAGGCGTCGATCGGCTCCATCCGACGGAACACCGCGTGATCGGCGACCGCATCGTCGCCGCCACGTGGGGCATCGCCGCGGCGATGACGAAGGGCGATATCTCGGTGACCGGGGTCGATCCCCAGCACCTGCAGTTGGTGCTGCACAAGCTTCACGATGCGGGCGCCACGGTGACGCAGGACGACAATGGATTCCGCATCGTTCAGTACGAACGGCCCAAGGCCGTCAACATGGCGACGCTGCCGTTCCCTGGATTCCCGACGGATCTGCAGCCGATGGCGATCGGTCTTGCGTGCATCGCGGATGGCACGTCGATGATCACCGAGAACGTCTTCGAGGCCAGGTTCCGGTTCGTGGAGGAGATGATCCGACTCGGCGCCGATGCGCGCACCGACGGCCATCACGCCGTCGTGCGTGGTATCCCGCAGCTCTCGAGCGCACCGGTGTGGGCGTCTGACATCCGCGCCGGCGCCGGTCTGGTCCTGGCAGGTCTCGTCGCGGACGGTGACACCGAAGTCCATGACGTGTTTCACATCGATCGCGGCTATCCGCTGTTCGTCGAGAACCTCGTCAGCCTTGGCGCCGAAATCGAGCGCGTGGCATAGCTTTTCGGCCAAAACCGGCCCTTGGCGTGCGGTTTTGGAGTATGCGGGATTCGTGTGTAGTCTTTGTCGAGTGCCTACGGCCCCGGTCCTAGACCGGCTGGACGAGGATTGACGAAGTCCCCGCTATGAAGTACAGTGGCAGGGTTGCCTGAAATCCGGGTGTGTTGTTTGAGAACTCAATAGTGTGTTTGGTGGTTTTTGTTTGTTGTTTTTGGCTGCCCATGTTGGGGGACTCCCCGTCTTCCTGTGATTGTGGGTGGTTGTTTTTTTGATGCC